>Ga0123333_10005354_pt1 | contig 11618 bp, 11 predicted proteins | sample BioC12SIPDNA_3_FD_89957 | JGI IMG/M metagenome (GOLD analysis project Ga0123333, IMG submission 89957) | Anaerobic biogas reactor microbial communites from Washington, USA - Biogas_R2_B C12 SIP DNA | ecosystem: Engineered > Bioreactor > Anaerobic > Unclassified | place: Washington, USA...
AAAGGCGCGCTCGGTTCCCTTCTCGCGGAGGACCCTGTATCTCTCGGGGGGCAGGATCTCCTTCCACTCCTTCTCAGTGCGTATCACCTTCTCGACAGATGTCATCGACGTGTCCTCCACTATGCTCCGGCTCTCGGCCGCGCCGCCGCAGCCTCCAAGACTTAGAATCAGAGCCGCAGCGGCTGCCGTGACGGCCCAGGCCGGTGCGGCTCTTCTCTGTGCGTGTGTCAACGTGGTCCCAGGACTAGTCGGGTATCAACGTGTTGGCAAACACCAGCCAGGTGAGCAGTGACTTGGAGGTGAGGCTGAGGAGGATGTAGACCTTCTCCCCGAACAGGTAGTCGCGCCACCGCCCCACCTGCCTATATTGAAGGAACATGTTGACCGCGAAGCTCATGAAGAAAACGAAGTAGGAGATCAGTATCGCCCAGACGAATCCTGGAGGGCTGGCCCCGTCGACGCCCGGTGAGGCCAGGTAGACCACGATGGCAATCCAGGGGATGATGCCGGCGAACGACCCGAACCAGAAAGAGAGCCAGTTGGGCTTGCCCGGGTTCTCGTACTTCTCCATCAGGAGCCCGAACAGGATCATCGAGGCGTTCACGCCGAAGATGGCCAGCATCGCGGCGATGTCGGTGATGCCGCACACCATGGCGATGAGCACGATCATGAGCGACGACGTGATGGAGTACTCGATCCAGCGGCCGTAGTTGCGCTCGTATCTGAGGTTGCGCTTGTACCACCCGAACACTCCCGGCGAGGCGATGGTCAAGAGAGCGATGGCCGAGAGGGCCATGAAGGCGAACGTGCCCCAGGCCAGCGGCAGGCCGCCGATCCTTGTCAGCTCACCCTCGGTCCCCGGAGGGCCCTGGAGGAAGGTGCCGGTCACCGGCAGTCTGAAATCGGTGGCGAGAACCGCCATGACCACGGCTTCGACCGCCAGCACGATGCCGACTATCACGTTCCACCAGCGGAGGTTGCGGAAGCGGCCCTCCAGCTCGGTGGCGGCAACGCGGCTTTCTCTGCCGTCACCCTTGTCCTTCATCGATGTACCTCCACCTCTGGTTAGATTCAGCCGGACGTCCCGCCCCGTACACTGCTGGCCGGCGGGATGGTCGCAGGGAGTGAGATACCACGAACCCGCGCGTTCTATTCCCAGACGGCGCCAAGGAAGCTGCCGCACATCCCGGCGGCGGGCCGTGGTGGGTCGCGCCGCTGAGCTGAAACCCGCGGGCTTGCGTCAGGGGGCCGCGCTTGCCAAGATGGGAGGTACTCCGATCGCCGAAAGGAGCGACAGTGGCCAGACTAGAACACAAGGTGGCCGTGATCACAGGCGCGGCTTCGGGTATCGGCTTGGCGACGACGAGGTTGTTCGCCAGCGAGGGAGCCCGGGTGCTTGCGGTCGACATGGAGGCCGATAGCCTCCGGGAAGCGGTCGCGCCGTTGGGCTCTCGCGTCCTACCCTTCATCGCCGACGTGACACAGGAGACTCAGATCGAACAGGCGATGGCTACGGCCGCGGAAGTGTTCGGCGGCATCGATATCGTGATAGCCAACGCCGGCATCTTCGGCACGCAGGCTCCCATCGAGAGAGCCTCCGTTGAGAACTTCAACCGGGTCATGACCGTGAACGTCACCGGCGTCGTGATAACCATCAAGCACGCGGTACCATATCTGACCGAGCGGGGGGGAGGCAGCATCGTCATCACGTCGTCGGTGGGGGCCATCATCGGGAACCCCGAGGCGGTCGCCTACACAGCCATCAAGCACGCTCTCTCCGGCGTAATGAAGGTCGCCGCTCGAGAACTTGCCGCCAACGACATCCGTGTGAACACCGTGAACCCCGGCCTGGTGGACACGCCGATGATGCGGGCCGTGGAAGCGGAGATCTGCCCCGAGGACCCGTTGCGGGGACGGGCCCAACTGCAGGCCGCCACCTTCCTCAAGAGATTCGTGCAACCCCAGGAAGTGGCGGAGTTGATGCTCTTCCTGGCCTCGGACGAGGCCAGGAACTGCACGGGTGGCATGTTCATGATCGACGGCGGTATGCAGTACGGAGGCGGGCAGGACGCGGGCTAAGCGGCCCTGTATCTCCTAGAGGCTTCCCGGCGCCGCGATGTCGCGCAGGATCAGGTCGAGCATGCGCAGGTGGGAGGAGCGGGAGAAGGTGCCGTCCAGTAGATCGCTCAAGCAGTGGATGTCCTCGGCGAGGAACCAGCCCACGAACTCGTGGGTGAATAGGAAGGTATCAACGTCCGCGCGGATGCTTCCCTGGGCGATGCCCTCCTGCGCCATCCTCTCGATTCTCTCCTTCATCCGGGCGTTGTTCCGGGCGACATGGCGATGGAGCGCGTCATCACGCTGTGTCATGGTGAGGAACTGCATGTAGGGAGCGGTGAACATCTCCAGATCGGAGGAGAGCATGTCGAAGTGCCGCTCCCCTATCTCGGCGAGCCGCCGGATGATGGAGGGCTCTGAGGAGCAGTCCAGCCATTCGAGGAGCCTGCCCAGGAGGTATGTGTCGGCCTCCATGAGTATCTCGCTCTTGCTTGAGAAGTGCCTGTACACGGCCATCTCGGAGAGGCCCACCCCGGCGGATATCTTGGACATGGTGGTCCCATGGATGCCGGCCGTGCCGATCGACCGGACGGCTGCCTCTACCAACTGAGCACGCCGTTGCTCACGGCCCATGCGACGCCGTCTGGGGACCTTGTCGTCCGGGGTTGCGGAGGCCTGATCGGTCTTCTCCGGGCGGTCGTTCATGAGCCTGCCTCCACTAAGTAAGTGTGGACATACATACTAAACTATGGTACCCTATTGTGCAACGGTCGGTCCGACCCGGCCCTCGCGAGCGAGGATCCCGACCGAGCAGTCAGCAGTCGCCGGCAGGAGGTCTGTTATGGCAGCGGATGGGACCATGGACAAGGATACCTACCTTGGTCTGTATCACACCATGGTGAGGATCCGCACCTTCGAGGAGACGGCCCACAAAGAGTTCCTGAAGGGTGAGATGCCGGGGTTCCTCCATCTCTACAGCGGGGAGGAGGCGATCGCAGCGGGTGTCATGTCGGTCCTGGAGCCGGATGACTATGTGAGCACCCATCACCGTGGCCACGGACACCTGATCGCCAAGGGCGCCGACACCAAGCGGATGTTCGCCGAGCTGTTCGGCAAGGCGGCCGGTTTCTGCAAAGGCAAGGGCGGGTCGATGCATATCGCCGATATGTCGCTGGGCGTTCTGGGCGCCAACGGCATCGTAGGGGCGGCAGTCCACATCGGTACCGGAGCGGCCTTCGCCTGCAAGTATCAGAAGAACGGCAAGATCGCCCTGGCCTTCTTGGGCGACGCCTCCACCAACCGGGGAACCTTCCACGAGGCGCTCAATCTTGCCTCCATCTGGGACCTTCCCATCGTGTACGTGGTCGAGAACAACCACTACGGCGTGGCGAACCCACAGAGCGAGCACATGAAGATCAGGGATATCGCCGATCGTGCCGCCGGCTACGGCTTCCCTGGAGTGGTCGTCGATGGGAACGACGTGGCCGCGGTGCGGGAGGCGGCGCAAGAGGCGGTGGCGAGAGCGCGAGGCGGCGGCGGCCCCACCCTGCTCGAGTGCAAGACCTGGAGGCACTGGGGTCATTTCATCGGCGATGCTGCCACCTACAGGGACCCCGCCGAGCACGAAGCCTGGCTGAAACGGGACCCCTTGATCATCTCCTCTGCGCTTCTCCTTGCTCGGGGATGGGCGACTCAGGCCGACCTGGACCGGATCCAGGCCGAGGCAAACGCCGAGATGCAGACGGCCCTGGAGTACGGGAAGGGCAGCCCCTACCCGCCGCTGGAGGAGTTGCTGACCGACGTCTACGTCGACTGAACCCGCGCTCACAGTAAGGAGGCCGAGCATGGGCACGAAGGTTATGAACTACGCAGAGGCGGTTGCCGACGCGCTCAAGATCGAGATGCGGCGGGACCCGAACGTGTACATAGCGGGGGAAGACGTGGGCCGGTTCGGCGGCAGCTTCGGTGTCACCGGCTATGGGGTGTTCTCCGAGTTCGGACCGGAAAGGGTGCTCGACACTCCCATCTCCGAGACGGCCATAGTGGGGACGGCGGTGGGGGCGGCTGCTGCGGGTCTCAGACCCGCAGTCGAGATCCTGTTCATGGATTTCCTGCCGATCGCCATGGACGAACTGTGTAATCAGGCGGCCAAAGTGCACTATCTGTTCGGGGGGCAGATGAAGTGCCCCATGGTGCTGCGGACGGCCCTCGGCGCCGGCATGGGCACGGCGGCTCACCACTCGCAGTCGTTGGAAGCGATGCTCTGCCACACCCCCGGCCTGATCACGATCGCGCCCGCGACCCCGTACGACGTGAAGGGGCTCTTGATCTCGGCGATCAGGGACGACAACCCTGTGGTGTTCCTGGAGCACAAGATGCTGTACGCCGCCAAGGGAGAGGTCCCAGAGGGGGAGTACACCATCCCCATCGGAGTGGCCGACATCAAGCGGGAGGGGTTCGACGTCACTCTCGTCTGCTGGTCGGGGATGGTGCGCCAGTGCCTGGCGGCCGCCGAGATCCTGGAGAAGGAAGGAGTGAGCGTCGAAGTGCTCGACCTCCGGACTCTGATCCCCCTGGACAAGAAAGCCATCCTCGACTCGGTCGGCAAGACGCACAGTCTGGTCATCGTCCACGAGGCCTGTCTGACCGGCGGCTTCGGCGGGGAGATAGCAGCCATCGTGGCTTCAGAGGGCTTCGATCTGCTCGACGCGCCGATCATCCGGGTGGGAGGGCCGGACACCCCGGTGCCTTTCTCCCCAGTCCTGGAGGCCGAGTTCATAGTGAAAGCCGACAGGATAGTCGCCGCGGTTCGAGAGATCGCTGCCTGAGCAAGCAGGGAGGTGGTTAGCAGTCATGGCCGACATCGTCGTGATGCCCAAACTGGGCCTGCTCATGGAGACGGGAGTGGTGAGCGAGTGGCGGGTGGCCGAGGGCGACCCGGTGAGCGTGGGCGACGTGATAGCCGAGATCACCACCGAGAAGATCACCTACGAGCTCGAAGCTCAGGCCGAGGGCGTCCTTCTCAAGATCCTCCTGCTCGAGGAGGAAGAGGCGGCGGTGGGCGCGCCTATCGCGGTGATCGGGCGGCCGGGCGAGGATCTGGCGGAGGTGACCCCGGCTCCGCCTGGTGACGAGGAGCCGGCTCTCGAAGCCGCCGCCATCGCAACCACGGCGGCTGAGGCGGGAGGCCTCGCGCCGGCCGCCGGCGGGCCCGGCGCGAGTGGCGGGAGGATTGTCGCCTCCCCCGCGGCGAAGAAGCTGGCCGCCGAGTCGGGTGTCGACCTGGCGGCCGTGGTGGGCACGGGGCCGGGCGGCCGCATCACCTTGGAGGACGTGAGCGCAGCGGCGTCGAGGATGACGGCGGATGCGGGCACGGCTGAAGGCGCAGGAGCGGGACGCGCCGGTGTTCCCGGTCTCGCGACCCCGGTGGCCAGGAAGATGGCCGCCGAGCTGGGGGTGGACCTTGCGGGAGTGACGGGGAGCGGGGTCAGCGGGCGTATCAGGGCCGACGATGTGGCGGCCGTGGCGCAGGTGTCCGCGACCGTGACGGCGGCGCCCACGGTGGCCGCGGCGCCCACCCCGGCTGCGGCGCCTCTTGCGGCAGCGGCGCCTCTCACCGCGGCGACTGTGGAGCTGCGCGGGGGCGTCGCCGAGCAGATTCCCTATACCGGGATGCGGCGGCTCATCGGTGAGCACATGGAAGCCAGCCGCCAGCTCGCTCCCATGGTCACGTACCACGCCTTGGCCGACATGGAGGACGTCAGACACCTGCTCACCCGAGTGAACGTCGCCCGCAACGAGGACAACAAGATCAACATCACCGGTGTCGTCATCAAGGCCACGGCCCTCACCCTGAAGGCGATGCCGCGCTTCAACGCGTCGCTCGATGGTGACGTCATCAAGATCTGGAGAAGCATCAACATCGGGGTCGCGGTGGCCCTGGCCGACGGCCTGATAGTCCCGGTGATACGTGAAGCCGACCGGAAGTCGATCAGCGAGATCACCCAGGAGGTCCGCGACCTGGCCGGACGGGCCCGCGAGAACAAACTGCTTCCCGACGAGGTGAGTGGCGGCACCTTCACGGTCACTACGCTCGGCCCCTACCGCTCCGTGGACTTCTTCAACCCCATAATCAACCAGCCGGAGGCCGCCATCCTGGGCCTCGGCCGCATGCACGACGCGGTGGTGGCTCTTGACGGCGTGCCTCAGGTGCGAGCCGCCATGGGTCTCTCTCTGACTTGCGACCATCGGATGCTGGATGGCGCTCCGGCGGCCCAGTTCCTGCGAACGCTGATGGACTATCTGGCCGATCCGTTCAGCATCTTCAGCTTGGCGATCTAGCCAGCCCGGGATGCACGAGCCACGGTCCACGTACGGGGAGAGGATCCAGAGATGAAGACCGATCTTGCCATAATAGGCGCCGGCCCAGGCGGCTACGTAGCCGCCCTGCGGGCCGCGCAGCTGGGCATGGAGGTCACCCTGATCGAGTGCGCGCACCTCGGTGGGGTTTGCCTCAATCGTGGCTGCATCCCCACCAAAGCCATGGTGCAGACCGCACTCATCGCCCATGAGGTGCGGACGGCCGGCGCCTTCGGCGTGGTCGTCGATACTCCACCGAGGATCGACTATGGATCGGCGCTTGACCGCCGCGACGCGGTGGTCAAGCGCCTCCGCAACGGCGTCCGGGGGTTGCTCAAGCATCAGAAGGTACGGGTGCTGTCCGGCCGGGCCGCCTTCACCGGCCCACAGACGCTCATCATCGAGCCGGTGTCGGTCGACATCGGGGCCGGCAAGAGCGCGGCGCTCGGGGAGGCTCAGACACTGGAGGCCGGCCATATCATCGTGGCGACCGGGGCCAAGCCCCTGACACTCTCCGTACCGGGCGCCGACCATCCCCGGGTGCTGGACTCCGACGGCGCCCTTGCTCTGGCGGAGGTGCCCTCCAGCATCCTGGTGGTGGGAGCGGGGCCGATCGGGTGCGAGTGGAGCCAGATCTTCGCGCGCTTGGGCGCGAAGGTCACGCTCGTCGAGATGCTTCCTTCCGTCCTGCCGCGGGCGGATGCCGACATGAGCCAGGAGCTTGCCAAGGCGCTCCAGAAGGAAGGCATCCTGATCCACACGGGCATGTCCCTCGCGGGTGTCGTCGACCTCGGGTCGGAGCTGGAGGTGCGCCTGACTGAGACGTCTACGGGGTCTGCGACGACTGCGAGGGCTGAGTATGTGCTGATCGGGGCGGGCCGGGCGCCGCTCACCGATGGCCTCGGCCTTGAAGTCCCCGGCGTCGAGGTCGACAGCAAGGGCTGGATCGCGACCGACGAGCACCAGCGTACGAACGTCCCCTCCATCCTCGCCATCGGCGACGTCACCGGGGGGGCGTTGCTCGCCCACGTCGCCTACCGTCAAGGGATCGTAGCCGTGGAGGCGCTGGCGGGACTGTCGCCCGAGCCGGTGCGGGACGATCGCACCCCTTCCGTCACGTACACCGACCCGGAGGTGGCCAGTGTAGGCTTGACCGAGGCTCAGGCGAGAGAAAGCGACCCCGGCGCGGTGACCGGTAGCTTCGTCCTTTCAGCCAACGGGCGGGCTGTCGCCCAGGGTGCCGACCAGGGTCTGATCAAGGTGGTGGCCGATTCCCGCTACGGTCGATTGCTGGGCGTGCACATGGTCGGGGCTCACATGGGCGAGATGCTGGGTGAGGCGACCCTGGCTCTGGAGTTGGAGGCTACATTGGACGAGCTGAGCTCTATGATCCGGTCCCACCCGACTCTCTGCGAAGCCTTGGGTGAAGCCTGCCTTGCCGCTCAAGGGCGCGCGCTCCATATCTAGAGCGCCGGCTGTGACTCACACCCAGCACGGTGCGTCTCGGACCACACCGGCTCCACGGCGCAGCCCACTATCTGCGCTTCGCGAGGCGGTCTGGCTGGATCTCGGAGTTGAGGAGTACGCGAGCGCCTACGATCTCCAGATGCGCCTCCACGCCCGTCGTCTTGCCGGAGAGATATGCGACACTATCGTGGTCCTGGAGCATCCTCCCTGCATCACCATGGGCCGGGCCTCGCGACCGGAGCATGTCCTGGCGGGCCCGGACGAACTGGCCGCCCTCGGCATAGCCTTCCACTACACCGATAGAGGAGGCGGGGTCACGTATCACGGGCCGGGGCAGTTGGTGCTGTATCCCATCGTCGATCTGCGTGGATACGACCAGGACGTGCACGCCCACGCGCGCCGGCTCGAGCAGGTGCTGATAGAGACGTCGGCTGCTTTTGGAGTGGCCGCCGGGAGGAAGCCGGAGCACCCTGGGGTGTGGACCACGGCCGGGAAGATCGGAGCGGTCGGACTGAGGGTCAAACGGTGGGTGACTCTTCACGGGGTGTCTTTGAACGTCTCGCCGGACATGTCCCATTTCTCGTGCATAGTCCCCTGCGGCATCGCGGACCAGGGTGTCGCGTCGCTGGCTCAGATCTTGGGGCGCGAAGTCGACGGACGAGAGGTCAAGAGCGCCATGCGCGAAGCCGTGGCGCGCGTGTTCGGGATTCGCCTCATCGAGGCCGGGTCGGACGGCCGGCCGTAGTATGCTGGCTGTGGCCGACGCACGTGAGTGAAGGAGAGGAAGGTGAAGAGCGTGGACGACCTGATCGGCAGACCGCGACGTCTCGAAGGCAGGGTGGCCATCGTCACGGGAGGCGGCGGGGCCAACAGCATCGGGCGGGCCATATCCCTGCGCTACGGGAGAGAGGGCGCCCCGGTGGCGGTTCTGGACATCAATGCTGAGGGTGCGAGGAGCGTCTCGGAGGAGATCGTCGAAGCCGGGGGTGTCTCCATGCCCGTGGTTTGTGACATCACCGACCTCGATCAGTGCAGAGCCGCTGCCAAGAAGGTGGCCGAGGCCTGGAGCGGACGCATCGACATCCTGGTCAACAACGCGGCGGTCTTCGGTGGGATGGGGGCCTGGCGACCCTTCGACGAGTGGACCGTCGAGGAGTGGGACGACATGCAGGCGGTCAACGTACGAGGCATGTGGTTCTGCACCCAGGCCGTGTTTCCCTATATGAAGGCGCAGGGATACGGGAAGATCATCAATCTGAGCTCCTCGTCGTTCTTCGAAGGCGTGCCCGGCTTCATCCACTACAGCACCAGCAAGGGCGGCGTCCTCGGCTTCACCCGCTCCATCGGCAAAGAACTCGGTCCCTTCGGTATCCGCGTCAATGCCATCGCCCCGGGATTCACCGTGTCCGATGCGCAACTGGAGCTGACGAAGGACTCGCCGGAGTGGTACGTCCACAACCGCGACCGGCAGGCCATGCACGACCGCAACGAGGTCCCGGATGATCTGGCCGGCCCGGCCTTCTTCCTCGCTTCGCCGGATAGCGACTTCATGACCTGCCAGACGTTGCTGGTGGACGGGGGAGCGACGCCTCACTAGAGGCGTTCCCGCACGAGCGGCGGTTCAGTCTACTCTGTCTTCGATGTGCGTCTGTCCTTTGGCGGGGTAATCGAGTCGAGGATCAGTTCCAGCATCTGGTTGGAACGTTCCTGGTTCCACGCATGAGAGATGCCCATGAGCGCGGCGATATCCTCGGTCCAGGCCCGGCTGACGATCATCCAGGCGATTTGTTGGGGATCGACATCGCGGATAATGCTGCCGTCTTCCTGACCGTCCTCCACGATCCTCGCAAGCTCGTCGACCAGACCCAGATGTCTCTCGCCGAGAGTCTCTCGCAGCCCCTCCTCCGGGCCGGCGGCGATGAACTCGAAGAGGGCCAGCACAGACTTGTCGTCGGAAGCGACCAGTTCGGAATGGCGGTGGCCGATCTCGCGCAGGCGCTCCAGCGGTGTGCCCTCGGTGACGAGGTGATGGGCGGCGCTTCTCCGCTGGATCAGGACGTCCAAGGCCTCGAGCAGGATCTCCTTCCTATTGGCGAAGTGTGCGTACAGGGCGGGCGTGGTCACTCCGACGGCCGAGGCGATGCGCGTGAGCGTCGTGCCCGGCACTCCGTACTTGGCCACCAATGCGAGCGCCATCTCGACGATCTGCCCCCGCCGCTCGGGGCCACGCATGCGAGGCGCGCTCCTCTTGCTGCTCCTGTTGCCCATCTGTCCCGTCTTCTTCCCTGCAGCCGCCATGGCACCACCATTCCCAATGAGATTCCGCGCGCCCGGTCGGTATTGCGTGCTCGGCTCCTTGACGCGTTACTTAACCCTTATTAAAGTATGAGCCGCCAGCTTTGTGCAAGTCTCTGGGGCGATGAGGCGGCGGAGCGTTCCGCGCGGAGGGCGCTTGAAGGGAAGGATGAGATCGAAACGGTCCATGGCAGCCCACCGGCTCCTCTTCGTCGACGGCTCGACGAGCCGCCGGCGGCCGGGCCGGCCGTCGGGCCTCGGTCTCGACATCGAGGTGTGAAAGGGAGGAAGGACATGAAAGCTGCTGTCTGCCGCGAATTCGGTAATCCCCTGGTGATCGAAGAGCTCACCATGCGGGCGCCTCAGGACGACGAAGTGAGGGTCAAGGTCGTAGCCACCGCCATCTGCCACAGCGACCTTCACGACATCAACGGCGACTTCCCTGGTGGGGTGCCCTTTGTGGGAGGCCACGAGACGTCGGGATACGTGGAGGAGATCGGAGCCAAGGTCACCAGGGTCAAGGCGGGCGACCCCGTGATCGTCAGCCTGCTCGAGTCCTGCGGCAAGTGCTTCTACTGCGTGACGGGCAGGCCCTACTTCTGCGAGACCAAAGTCACCTACGACGTGCACGGCACGCTCTCCGACCAGAATGGCGAGGACATCATCCAGAAGGCGCGTGTGGGTGGATTCGCCGAGAAGGTCTTGGTCCACGAGTCGCAGCTCGTGAAGATCGACCCCGACTTCCCCATGGATGTGGCGTCGCTGCTCGCCTGTGGTGTGACCACAGGGTACGGGGCCGTCGTGAACCGGGCCAAGGTGCCGCCTATGAGCAGCGTCGTGGTGATCGGGACGGGCGGAGTGGGGCTCAATTCGGTCCAAGGGGCGGTGATCTGTGGGGCGAATCCCATCATCGCCGTCGACATCCTGGACTCCAAGCTGGGTCGAGCCAAGGAGTTCGGGGCCACCCACGGGGTCAATGCCAAGGCCGGCGATGCGGCCGCCGCCGTCAGGGAGCTCACCGGCGGTAAGGGAGCCGACTATGCATTCGTGACCGTGGGCAGTTCGGCCGCGATGCAGCAGGCCTTTGCGATGCTGGCCAAACGGGGCACCGCCGTCATGGTGGGCATCCCGCCGGCCACGGACCCCCTGCTTTCCCTGCCGGCGGGTGAGTTCGCCATGACCGAGAAGAGTCTCACCGGCGGCTACATGGGCTCCATCTGCCTCCAGGTGGACATACCCGGCATCATCGCGCTCTACAAGGCGGGGAGATACAAGCTCGATGAACTCATAGCCGGCCGGTACCCGTTCGCGCGGATCAACGAGGCGCTGGAGTCGTCAAGGGCAGGCGAAGCCCTCAGAAACGTGGTGCTCTTTGACTGACCGTGACGGACCGGTGTGCGCTCTCTGCAGGATCGCGGCCTGCGACGCCGCGCCGGGGT
>Ga0123333_10005355_pt1 | contig 11618 bp, 7 predicted proteins | sample BioC12SIPDNA_3_FD_89957 | JGI IMG/M metagenome (GOLD analysis project Ga0123333, IMG submission 89957) | Anaerobic biogas reactor microbial communites from Washington, USA - Biogas_R2_B C12 SIP DNA | ecosystem: Engineered > Bioreactor > Anaerobic > Unclassified | place: Washington, USA...
CATCCGGACATCGCTGCGTCCTTCGCGCAGGAGGACCTGTTCGGGGTGACGTGGGCAAGGGCTGCCGGTGCGCCCGATGTGATCGTCAGCCTGGCAGTGTTGCATCACATCCCCGGCCGGGCAAACCGCGTGAGCTTTCTCGCGCAGTGTGCGGGCCTCCTGGCGCCCCACGCGCGACTCATCCTCTCCACCTGGCAATTTATGACGAGCGAAAGATTACGCCGGCGCACGCTCAGCTGGAACACGTTGAGCATCGACATGTCTGACCTGGAGAAGGACGACTACCTCGTCGGCTGGGGTGAAGGTGGGGCAGGGGTGCGCTATTGCGCCTTCATCGACAGCGAGGCGCTGCTCGCCGTCGCGCAGGAGGCCGGCCTCGCGTGCGAAGCGACCTTCTTCTCCGACGGCCATGAAGGAAATCTGAACCTTTACGGGGTGTTCAGCGCCAGGTGAAGCGCCGGTTGAGGCTGAACGGACTGAGGGCAGGCCCCGGAATATCGGGATCCCCGCCGCGCACCTGGACCCGCCAGGTGTAATCCAGTCCCGCGCTGCCGGTTGGACGATACGTCTCAGGCAGGCGCCAGGACGTGCTCTTCGTCCACCAGGTGGCGATGGTGATGTTCTTCTCGGGCGATTTGAGGGTCACCACGTACCATTCATCTCTGTCGAGTACGCCAATCGAAGTCCAGCTCAATAGGACGGAGCTCTCGCCCGAGATCACTGCGGCATCCGGCGGCGTCAGCAGCTGCGGCGCGGTCATCCTGGGCGTCGGCGTGGGCAGCGCCGCCGTGGGCAGCACCTCGACCGTCGGCGTAGGGGTGGGCGTCGCGGGAACCAGCGGGATGAGCAAGGCCCGGCCGATGTGCAGCGTCTCGCCCGGCTGGATGCTGTTCGCCTGCATGATCCAATCGACCCGCGATTTGTGGCGCTCCGCCAGCCCGCTGATCGTATCACCCTCTCTGACGGTCACCATCAGGCCGGCCGGCCCTGGGGTGGACGTCGGTCCCTCGCCGCCTGTCGGCCCGGCCACCGGAATCACCAGCACCTGGCCGATGCTCAGCCGGCCATCCGCGCTGAGGCTGTTGACGCTGATGATGTCCCTGATCGTCGAGCTGTACTTCCCCGCAATGAGTGCCACCGACTCGCCCGCCTTGACGGTGTGCCGCAATGGCTCGGCCGCGTTGGGGGTGGGCGCTGCGGGTGTCTCCGTGGGCGCAATGGTCGCGGTGGGCGCCAGCGTCGGCACCGGTGTCTGCGTCGGCTCGTCGAGTTGCAGCGCCGCGGCCAGGGCCGCGGTGGGCGTCATGACCGCGGCCTGAGGAAGCTGCGCGATCCGTGTCTCGGGAGGCTCCGGCGCCTGCACCCACCATATCGCGAGCACAGCCGCAATCGCAGCGAACAGGAAGAGGTCGGCCCAGGGCAGCTGCAGTCGCCAGCGACGCGCTGATTCCAGGGTCTCACCGCAGAAGAAACACTGTTGGGCTTTTTGCGCGACACGCGTGCCACAATGTGGGCAGGTGCGCTGTTGACCGTATGCTGGGCGAGGTAATTCAGGTTCGTCCATAGGATATATGATTATAGTGACTTGAGCAGGTTAGCGCAAATTGACGCCGGGGCGCGTGATCCGGCGCCTGCGGTCGCCCACCAGCAGCGCCACGACCCCCAGAACGCCCACTCCCGAGAGGATGGCGCCAATCGTCCTGGGCGGCGTTGCGCCGAAGGTGAGCCGCACGTCGTGTTCCCCCGGGGGCAGCCGGAGCATGATCAGCCCATTCGGCCCCGAGGGCTGGATTTCCACCGGCCGGCCGTCGACCGCGGCGCGCCAACCGGGAAAGTAGTAGGTGTAGAAGAGGAGCTCAACCGGGCCCGGTGCGCGCACGCGTGCGACGACCGAGCGCGCACCGGCCTCCTGCGCCAGGATCTCGCCATCCCCCGACAGGATGGCGGCCCGCTGCAGGGGCTGGCCCGCGAGATACTGGCCGATCAGGGGCGAGTCCTCGTTCAGCGGCGGCCGCTCCGCCCACCGCGTCATCCCCCGCATGTCGGAGTAGGTCAGCTCGAACTCGATGATGGAGACTGGCAGTTCATCCTGCGGGCGCAGCGGGACGATCTCGGGGCTCACGAACGGCAGGCTGACCAGCACGATGACGATGGCAATCACCCAGGCCCAGGGCCGGCCCCCCTCCTCGTCGCCCGCGTCCTGCCCGCCCGCCAGGGAGGCGACCCCGAACGGAGCGAGCAGGGCGAGCGCGAACGCACTCACGGCCAGCAGCCGCCAGGGAAACTGGATCAGGTCGACCAGGGGCAGCACGTCCCACATGCCCGCGGCCGCAGGCGTCATCATGAACAGGGCGAGCACCGTGGTCAGAAGCAGGAAGAGCGCCAGCCAGCGCGGCGCGGCCGGTACCTCCCCCCTTCGGAGCGCCGCAGCGCCGCCCAACGCGGCCAGCAGGAGGGGGAGCAATCCCAACTGGAAGCTCATGCCATCGTCGATTCCCGCCACGGAGTAGCCGTAGCCCCAGCCGGGATCGAGGAATTGCGCGGGATAGACGAAGTGCAGCCGGTAATCGTACGTTTCCTTGACCCACTGCCATTGGGCGACGTAGCCGCGCTCCAGCAGCATTGGGACGAGGAAGATGGAGGCGAGCAGAAACGCCAGGACCAACGCGGCGAAGGTCCAGCCGAATGCCGGCCAACGGACACCCTGTCCACCACGGCGGCCCACCAACACTTCCCGCGCGGCGAGCGCCACGAGCATGCCGCCCACCAGCGGCGCGAAGAGCAGCGTCGAGACGGTGTGCAGCAGGGCCAGCGCGGCCAGGGCCAGGCCGGCCAGGGCGGCACGGCGCGGCCGGGGGTCCTCCCACAGCGCGAGCAGGGCCAGGACCGCCCACGGCAGCCAGGCCAGCGCCATGAATTCCGCCAGCGCGGAGCGCACGTAGATCTGCAGGAGGTGATACGGTGCGTAGGTGAAGGCCAGGCTGGCCACGAGGGACGCGGCCGGGCTGAACCAGCGCCTGGCCAGCCGGTAGAACCCCACCCCACCCAACAGAAAGCCGAGCGCCCAGGTCGCCTTGATGGCGGCCGCAAAGCCTAACCCGAGCAGGTGGAAGGCCTCGCCGATGAAGTAGGCGAGGGGGGCGTAGAGCAGGAAGGTCGGATAGCCGAAGCCCACCGCCTGGTCGGGCGCCCAGACGGGCCAGAGCGCGCCTGCCCGAAACGCGCTGTCGAACTCGATGAGGAAGAAGATGCTGTGCGGCGCGTCGTGCGCCTTGAGAAAGTAGCCTGGCGCGAAGAGGGGCAGCATGGCGGGCAGCGTCAGCAGCACCACCAGCCAAAGGTGACGGCTGCGCGCGAACCACCGGTCCTCACGCGGGCCGGCATTGACGAACGAACGATCCTCGGTCGCCACGCAGATGACCTCTTCGCAAATGGAAATTGAACGAACCGCGGCATTATAGCACGGGTTTGCCCAGGCCGGGCGACAGATGTAAGATCATGCCGCCCAATCTGTCACAGGAGACGCATCATGCCGCCATTTGATCTGACTTACGTTCGAAGCCAGTTTCCCGCGCTGTCGCTGATCGATGCCGACCGGCCCGCCGTGTATTTCGATGGTCCCGGCGGCACACAAACGCCGCAGCGCGTCATCGATGCCATGACCCACTGCCTGGTGCACACGAACGCCAACCACGGCGGGCCCTTCCGCACGAGCCGGGAGAGCGATGCCATGCTGCAGTCCGCGCACGAGGCCATGGCGGATCTCCTGAACGCGCCGTCCGCCGGGGAGATCGTCTTCGGCGCGAACATGACCACGCTCACCTTCGCGATGAGCCGATCGATCGGCCGCGAGCTGGCGCCCGGAGACGAGGTGCTCATCACCCGGCTCGACCACGATGCCAACCGTGCGCCGTGGCAGGCGCTGGCCGAGAAGGGGGTCGTGGTCCGGGAGGTGGATTTCGATCCGGCCGACTGCACGCTCAGGCTGGACGACCTGGCGCGGCAGCTGGGGCCCCGGACCAGGCTCGTGGCAGTGGGCTATGCGTCCAACGCGGTCGGGACCATCAACCCGATCCGTGAGATCGCGGACATGGTCCACTCGGCCGGTGCATGGCTGTGGGTGGATGCGGTACACTTCGTGCCGCACGGCCCGGTCGACGTGCAGCGGCTCGGCTGCGACTTCCTCGTCTGCTCGCCGTACAAGTTCTTCGGCCCGCATTCGGGCACACTGTGGGGCCGGCGGGAGTTGCTGGAGCAGTTGCAGGCGTACAAGGTGCGGCCGGCCGGCGATGGAACGCCCGACAAATTCGAGACGGGCACGCCGAATCACGAGGCGCAGGCCGGCGTGATGGCGGCCGTCGATTACCTGGCCGCGCTGGGCGAGGTCAGCGACGTCAGGCTGCCGCAGGAGTGGGCCGGCCTCACGGGGCGCCGGCGCCTGCTGAAAGAGGCCATGACGGCCGTCAAAGGCTACGAGCGCGAGCTGTTCCAGTACTTCGTGGATGGGCTGCTCCACATTCCGGGCCTCGAGTTCTACGGCATCCGCGACTTCGACCGGTTCGACCGGCGCACCCCAACCGCCGCGTTCCGGTTGAAGGGCCGGCATCCCGACGAAGTGGCCGCGCACCTGGGCCGCCGCGGGGTGTATGTCTGGGCGGGCAACTTCTACGCCATCTCGGTCACCGAGCGGCTGGGGCTGGAGGACCGGGGCGGCGTGGTGCGTGCGGGCCTGGCGCACTACAACACGAGCGAAGAGGTGGACTACTGCCTCGATTGTCTGCGCGAAATCGCCTGACCGGCTGAACCGTTCGCGCCGCGGATCGCCAGGGGCGGGACGACCCCGCCCCAACACCATGCCAGATAGACGGGCGGGGCGACCAAGCCCCTACGCCTCGCCCGTGAGGATGTTGCCGGCCTCGATCACGGCGTTCTCGATCCAACGATCCTCCGGCCAGTCGGGTGCGGCCACCCAGCGCAGACGCGCGTCCTGCGGGGGCAGCAGGACGACGGGAGCCGGACTCTCTGCCAGCGCCTTCACCACGTCCAGCGTGAGGTCGCCCTCCGCACCGCGCGGCAGAAGCAGGTCCGACGGCGCGAATATACCTGCCGCACCCGCCAGCACATCCTCCGGCGGCGCCTGCTCCTTCTCGCCCAGTGCAGCGAACATGGCCGCGTGTGCCTCCGCGGTCAGCCCGACCGGCCACAGCCGCGCGTCCGGATAGGCCTGGCGCAACGCGGCGACCAGCAGCGACCCCCAGCGGCCATCGGCGCCGTCGATCACGACCAGCGGGCGGGCCTCCGGCGGTAGTGGTGCAGGGCCAACCGCGGCCTGCGGGGTAGGCGCGGGACCGAAGCCGGCCTGCGCAGCCAGGGACGCGAGGTCCTCGCGGTTCAACTGGAAGTGTGACCCGGCCGCGATCCTCCCGCCGGCAGCCTCAGCCGCGTCCCTCGCCGCATGGTCGCCGCCGGGAGCCGAAGCGGCCGCCAGGATGGGCGCTGCGGCGACGGCAGTGGGCGCCATGGCAGGCGCTGCGGTGGGCGCGAGGACTGGCGCCACAACGGGTGCAGCCGCCGTCACGGGCGCCGTCGCTGCCGCCGCGCGCTGCAGGGAGCGCTGGTCCCCGCGCAGGGTCAGCCAGTGAATCAGCGTCCACACCATGGCGACGACTGCCGCGGCCAGTGCGCCCGCGACCGCGGCCCGCACGCCGCCGAGCTCGCCCGCGGCCTGCCAGTTGAGCCCGAGGAACGCGCCGAAGCCTGCCGCGGCAACCACCACGACAGAGCCCGCGACCATCGCGGCCAACAGGTAGACGCGCCTGGCGAGGGAGGCGCGTTCTGCGGTGCTCCCGCGCACGCGCGCAACCTGTGCCCACCAGTGGCCCCACCAGGCAGGTGCGCCGACCAACAACGCCGCGGCTGCGTTGGCGAAACGCTGCACCCACTGCGCTGCCGTCGCGGTGCCCGCGCCCGAGGCGAGGAACACCTGCAGGATCAGCCGGACGAACTCCGTCAGCCCGTACCAGAAGGCCGCGAGGGCAGCGGCCGTCAAGACGTACATCACGACGCGGCGGATCGCCGCAGTGCGGGGCTTCTCGCCACCCCACGCGGCATCGTAGCGCGCGCCGCCCGCGGATCGGGTCCACGCTATCGCCGCGATGGGGAGGTAGGCCAGCGCCCAGCGCCAGTCGAAGACCCCCAGGAGGGGCTGCCCCGCCGCGCCCTCGGGCCGCCCGATCGCGCGCAGGATCACCTGGGCCACCAGGTAGCCAAAAGTGACCAGGGTCACCAAAGTGGCCACCGCGATGCCCGCGTAGCGCAGCAGCACCCGGCCCGTGGCATTCGTCTCCGCGACCGGGTTGATGGCCGCCGCGCGATTGGCCATGCGCCAGGCCAGGCCCGCCAGGGGCAGGCCGACCGCCAGCGCGGCCGCGGCGCCCGCGGCGGCGGGATGCCACGCGACGTCGCCGCTCAACGGCGTCAGGATGAAGCGGATGCCGGCGCGGATGAGCTCGGCTGCACCGCCTGCGGCAAGGAGGCCACCGATCAGAGCAGCCGAATAGGTGTACAGGCGGCGCCAGGCGGCTACCGGGCTGCGCTCGCGGCCGAAGTCATCGTCGCGGCCGGCCTCGTAGCGCATGTAGAGCCAGGTGCCGAGCGCCAGAAGCGCGCCCGCGGCCATCGCCGCAGGCACGGCCATGCCGGCGCGCAGGCCGCTTGCGCCGCCGTCGAGGAGCGAGCGGATGAGTTCGCGCAGGAGCCAGCCCAGCTGGAAGACCAGGAAGAGCAGCGCGACGAGGCGCCCGCCATAGAGATAGGCCTTGCGCGAGGCCAGCGCACGCGCGGCCGCGCCGCTCATCGTCAGGGGACGCGCCTCGCGGTTCGCCAGCACGTGGTGGAAGAGCCACGTCGCCAGGCCCAGCAGTCCCAGGACCAGCCAGGGTAGCGCCGGCGTGGCCAGCAGCCCGCCGGGCGGCTCGACCTGCAGCAGAGAGCTCACCTGGCCGCCGACGGTCCGCCACGCGAAGGAAACAAGGCCGGCCAGCGAGGCGATCAGCCCGAACAGGGCTGCCGTGTAGAGATAAATGCGACGGCCGCGGCTCATGATGGCGTCCTCCTCTGATCGATAAAAAGCACACATTCTCCAACAAAACGAGGGAACTTGAGGATAAGTTCCCTCGCAGCGCTACACGCAGTATACCCCTGCGCCGCGTTATTTCCAGCGCGTCAGGATCGTCTCCCGCTGGAAGAGCTTGACCCCCAGGTACACCAGGACGACATCCGCGACCAGCGCGATCGCGGCGCTAATCCAGAACGTCATGGCGTTCAACTGGATGAAGCCGGCCAGCGGGCCGATGAAGAGCACCATCAGCGGCAGGATGATCAGGCTGCCCAACTGCTCCGCGGCCCGCGGGTCCGATGTCCGGCTGCTCACGATGATGCCGACGTTGACGGCCATGATCGTCAGCAGGGGCACCAACACCAGCATCGCGACCCACCACATCGAATTCAGGAAGATGGCATAGACCTTGTCGCTGACGACGAGGAAGCGGGCAACCAGCAGGAACAGCGCGTAGCTGACCCAGGCAGTGGCGATGCCCGGGATCGCCGCAGCCAAACCCTTGCCCAGCAGCAGCTTCGCGGTGCTGATCGGGGTGGCCAGGAGCGGTTCCAGCGAGCGCGTCATCTTCTCGCCGACGATGCTGTAGGCCGCGATGGTCACCGGCACCATCAGGGGCATCATCAGAAACAGGACCAGGAAGTTCGACGCCATGGTCGACTGCACGGCCTCGATCGGGTCCAGGCCGGCGAACAGCGGGTTCTGCAGCATGGCCGCCATCTCGTCGAGATCGCTCTGGCTGACCCCGACGCGGCCCATGATGCCGAGCATCACCAGCGGTATGGCGACCATCAGCAGGGGCACGAAGAGCACGACGGACAGCACCAGCTTGTTCCTGCGGACTTCCATCCATTCCTTCTTGATGATGGTGATGATGGCCTTCATCGTGCACCTCCCCAGCCGGCTTCGTTCTCATTGATCAGGCTCAGGTACACATCCTCCAGGGAGTGCCTCAGCTCGTTGACGAACTGGATCCCGCCACCTGCGTCGATCAGGGCGCGCACGATGGCGGGGTTCTGAGCCGCGGGATCGGAAAGACCGATCACCAGCTTGGGCCCGGAACCCTCCACCGGCGGCAATTGCTGCACATCCTTGACCGCGGGCAGGCCCTGCACGGCCTGCGCCAGCGCGGGCAGGTCGCTTCCCGGCGTGAGATGCACGACCGTCTGCCGGCCGAACAGCTGGCGCCGCAGCGCGTCGGGCGTGTCGATCGCGATCAGGCGCTGCTTGAACACGCCGATCCGGTCGCACAGCCGCTCCGCCTCGTCGAGGTTGTGGGTGCAGAGGAAGATGGTACGCCCTTGCCCGCGCATCGTCTCGACGAACTCGCGCACCGTCTTGGCCGCCTCGGGGTCGAGCGCAGCGGTCGGCTCGTCCAGGAAGACGACCGGGGGCTCATGGAGCAGCGCGCGGGCGATGGCCAGCTTCTGCTTCATGCCCTTAGAAAAGGTGCCGGCCTCCGTCTCGCGGCGGTCCCACAGGCCCAGCAGGCGCAGGTACTTGTCCACCTGGCCGCGCACGTCCTTGCAGCCGTACAGCTCCGCAAAGATCTCCAGGTTGTGGCGCGCGCTGAGGCGCTCGTACAGGCCCGGCGACTCGGTCAGGATGCCCACGCTGGCACGGATCTTCTCATCCGCCTCTCCCACCTGCAGGCCATTGACCCACGCGCGGCCGCGCGTCGGTCCGATCAGGGTGGCGAGCAGGCGAACGGTCGTGGTCTTGCCTGCGCCGTTCGGGCCCAGGAACCCGAACACCTCGCCCTCGCGGACCTCCAGGTCGAGGTCGTCGACCGCCCGGATCTCGCGGCCGTCGCTCTGGAAGTACTTGCTGAGAGCTTCCGTCTTAATCATAGCTGCCTCGCTTACTCGTACCTTGACTGCTCAGCCCGTCGTGCCAGCTCTTCCGATGACAGCGACTGCGGCTGAAGCTGCTCCGTGCTGAGAATATCGCGCACCTCGTCTTCTGATACGGGCGAAGGCGCCTGGGGTTCCTCGCGCAGCCGCCAGATGATCCAGGCCCCGCCCAGCGCCATGACGGCCAGCAGCGCCTCGGTCGGGAAGATGCCGAACTTGCTCACCCCAACGACCGCCCAGAAGTCGATGAGCGTGTGCAGCGCGATGGCGGCCAGGAAGAAGATCGGCTGCCGGTGCGTCACCGCGCGGACCACCAACACCGCCATCGCGATCTGCAGCGTGATGGCGAAGACGCGCTCGAGGCCTCCGACGAGGGGCAGCAAAGGGCTCGTGCTCCAGAAGGCCGCCTGCGCCGCCCTCATCTGCTCGAGCGCATCGGGGGGAAGCGACTGTGTCAGGCTGCCCATCGAGCGTGTCGCCAGCAGGCTGACGACGTTGACTGCGGCCAGGAGGCCGAAGATGATCGCTTCAATCCCCCCGTGCCCCGCGCCGTATTGCAGGCCCGCGCGCCAGCCACGGACGTGGCGCGCCAGGAAGAGGAGGACCAACAGCCGCGCCCCTTCCTCGCAGATGCCGGCGCTGAGGCCCGCGACCAGCGCCATGGGGACCAGCGGCCAGAGCGCCACGCCCCGCCCGCCGCCCAGCAGGCCCAGCGCGGCATTCAGGGGCAGATGGACGACCTGTGACAGGACGAAGGTCAACGCACCCAGGGCAAAGACGCCCCACCCGATGCCGTAGCGCCGCCGGATGAACCAGCCCAACAGGATGGGCAAGCCGATCATGAGAGGTAGTTGCACCCCGAACATCGTGGCCAACAGCCCGGCATTCACGGGCGGAATCTCCTCGACGCCGGCCGTCAGGCCGGCGGGCGCCGCAAACGCGGCGGTGGCAGATGAGAGCGCTCCCAAGACCAGGAGTGCGATGATGATACCACGTAAATGATGACGCATGTCGATTCCTCTCCCCAACGTGTGACCGGATGATGGGCCGGTTTCACCGGCCGGACCACCGGCCCCCTAGCCTTGCGCCTGCCCCCTGCGAGCGGCGCGGCGCCTCAACCAGACCATCCCGGCCGCCAGCAGAAGTCCGACGGCCGTGGCATAGGTGACCCAGCGGGCTGCGGCCCGCAACGGCGTGTCCTCGAAGCGCAGCAGCAGGTAGCCCTCGCCCTGTTGGATGGGCACGACGACCCGCGCCAGCGGACCGTCCTCGCGCACCACCTCGAGCCGCTGCACCGGCCGGCCGTCCTTCCCGTCCAGCAGGTACGCGGTCCAGCCGGGATACCAGAACCGGTTGAAGGTGACCGACTGGCCCGCGCCGGCCGCGTAGAAGAAGATCTGCTCGTGCGCGGTGCCGGCGTCTTCCGAGTTGACCGCCAGCGTCTCGTTCTGGGGGACGCGGCTGTAGTCCACCCGCGTCGTGACAGGCTTGCCCTGCACCCACAGCTCGGCCATGTCGGACCACAGGGGCCGCCGCTCAGCATCGACCCAGGCGGTCACGCCGGTCATCTCATCGCTGGTGCGCTGGAAGCGCATCAGGGCGGCCATGGAGACCGGTCCCTGCTCGGGGGTCGGCTCGACCATCTCGACCCGCAGATACGGATAGCTGGAGAGCAACAGCAGCGCGCTGAGGAGGAATGCGGGCCACAACCCCTCCCGCGCCACAGCGCGGGCTCCCGCTGCCGCGGTGCGGGCTCCCGCTGCCGCGGCGGGGTCGCCCGCGGCGGGATCACCCGCGCCCGCGGCGCCCGCGGCGCCGTCCTCCTGCCGCGCGACGAGGAACGCGGGCACGATGCTCAGCGGCAGGATGGCCAGCATCAGGTAGCGCCACGGGAACTGCGCGTAATCGACGATCGGCGCGTGCCGCCAGAGCAGCACGGAGGCCGGCAGGGTCAGGAAGACGCTGACGAGCAGCCAGGCGCCCCAGAAGCGCACCTCTCCGCGCAGCCGCGGCCGCGCGCGGCCGCTCAGGGCCAGGCCGATCAGCGTGAGCACGGTCGCGGCCGCGCCGAGCTGGTAGCTGAGCGCACCCTGCGCGGCGTCGTCAGGGCCCGGCTGGCTGATGCCGTAGCCCCAGGCCGTGTCGAACAGCTGGTTGAAGTAGACGAAGTGCTGCTCCGGGTCGTAGTACTCGCCGAACCACTGCGTCTTGTTGATGTAGCCCTGCTCGACCAACGCGGGGATGAAGAACGCGGCGCTGAGTCCCAACCCCACCGCCAACGCCAGGCCCGGCGCCACCACCGAGCGGATCGTCTGCCGCCCGAACAAGGCGCTGCGCCAACCCTCGCGCTCACCCGCGCCGTCCTGCCGTGCGCGCGCCTCCAGGAAGATGAGGACGACCACGTACGCGGCCAGTCCGGGCGTGAAGACGAGCGCGACCAGGTTGCTGGTCCACATCAGCGCGGCGAACGCGGCGCCGGCCGCGAGCACCGAACGCCACCGCGGCGCAACCACCACGCTCCGGAAGCCCCACAGCACGAGGGGCAGCAGCGCGAGCGCGAAGGATTCTGCCATGGCCGCGCGGACGAAGACGTTCACCAGGTGATAGGGCACGGTCATGTACGCGACCGCGGCCACCAGCCCGGCCCG
>Ga0123333_10005357_pt1 | contig 11616 bp, 8 predicted proteins | sample BioC12SIPDNA_3_FD_89957 | JGI IMG/M metagenome (GOLD analysis project Ga0123333, IMG submission 89957) | Anaerobic biogas reactor microbial communites from Washington, USA - Biogas_R2_B C12 SIP DNA | ecosystem: Engineered > Bioreactor > Anaerobic > Unclassified | place: Washington, USA...
AAGGCGAGCACACTGTCGGGAGGTGCGAAGTCGATATCGTAGGCCGGACAAAGCAACAGCCCGCGGGGCCCCAGGGCGTGACCCCGGAGATGCACCTCGGCCCGCACCTCGTCCGGGGTCCCCCAGGTCCATAGAGCGGCGGTCCCGACCGCACCCCATATCGACAGGTGCTCGCCGAAGTCGCGCTTGATGGCCTGCGCGTCCATGCAATCCGGCTGCACGGGATTGATCGTATTCACGCCTATGTCCACGAGATCCGGGAGGATGGAGGAGAAGTCGCCGTCGCTGTGGTAGAAGACGATCAGATCCGGGGCTACGGACCGGGCGGCACGAATGATCTCCGCGAGGCGCGGCTTGAAGAACTCGCGCCAGGTCGCCGGGCCGATGATCATGCCGCTGGCCATGGCCACGTCATCGTCCAGGAGGAGGACGTCGACGCCCGCCCGCGCGAGGATAAGCACGCTGTGCATGACCACCGAAGCCAGTTGATCGAGCAGGTAGTGCGCCAGGTGAGGACGCAGGCGCAGATCCTCCATGAAGATCTCAAACCCGCGCAGCCGGTACGCGGTCTCGAAAAGCTCGCCGCCGAGATGCGGCGGTCCGCCGGCGACCGCCAGGCCTCGCGCGTGGTGCGCTGCGACTCTCTGCGCCAGGCCGGCATGCCGCTCCGGCGCAAGCAGATCCGGCAGGATGAAGCCAGCAAAATCGCCCAGGGTCGTGGCCGCAGAAAGGGGACCGCGCGGGCCGGTCTCCGGGTGATAATCCCACTCGTGGTACGTGCGCAGCTGGTGCAGGTTGCCCACATGCACATCGGCCGGCAGCCGCCGCACGTAGGCGAGAAAGTCATCCTGGGCCGGAAGCGGCTCGAAGTTGACGAAGCGCACATCCAGTCGCAGCTGCTCCGAGGTGTTCGGAATGCCCTTGACCTCTTCGTCCCAAAAAGCCAGTGCCTTGGGCGGGCGATCGGGACGGCGACACGTCAATGCAAGGCGCACCCGTTCGCGCGAGTTCACGCTCTTTCCCTCCTGCACAGCCTGAGATCAACCATAACTTCCGAACATCGGAATCTTCGCACCATTTATGGCGCCTGCCGCATCCGACAACAGGTACTGCACCGCGGCCGACAATTCCTCAGGCGTGCTCCACGACGCGTTTGCTGCCGCGGGTGCGCTCACCTTCTCGCGCGACGCGTCGATCTGGCGCACCTGCAAGAGGTTCGCGGTGACGCCTGTGCCCTTCAGCTCCTGCGAGAGGGCCAGCATTAGCGCCTCCTGCCCGGCCTTACCGGCCGCATACGCGCTGCCCTTGGCGCCGGGCCGGCTGGCCGCAGGCGTGGTGATCATCACGATCCGCCCCCAGCCGTTCCTGATGAGATGCGGAACGAATGCCTGGAGCGCGTTGAACGAGGTCCACACGTGCTGGTCGAGCATTGTTTCGAGATCGGCCGCCGGCGTATCGACCAGCGTCTTCCCCCCCGTCCATCCGCCCACCACGTGCAGCAAAATGTCGACCCGGCCGAACCGTGCGACAACCGCATCTGCTGCCCCGCGTGCTGCTCCGGCGTCGAGGAGATCGACCGCTTGGGTCAGGACGCGCTCCTGGGGCAGGGCGAGATCATTGACCAGGTAAGCCAGTTTGGCCGGATTTCTCTCGAGCAGCGCCAGGTTTGCACCCAGCGAGGCCAGATCGCGCGTCAGCACCGATCCGAGGCCACCCGATGCGCCGGTGATTACTGCGGTGCGATTTGCCAGAGTCATGATCCCCTCCCAATCCCGGCCTGCCACCCCGTCAATGGGTGCGCTCGATCTTCAGGCAGGTCATTGTCAGCGAGCCTGCAACCGGCTGATCGTTGAAGTAGGAGAGCTCATCATGCTCATCCTGCAAGGCCAATACGTACAGCATGGGCAGGTAGTGCTCGGGGGTGGGCACGGCGAGCGCAACCGGCCGGCCCAGCGTATGGTAGTCGATCAGCGGCTGGTGATCGCGGCGGTCGATCAACTCCTTGAACAAGGCGCGAGCTTCGAGCGCCCAGTCCAAGCCGAAGGGGGTATTGAAGTCATCTACGCTCCGATTCGGCAGCACCACCCGCCGCAGATTGTGGACCATGTTGCCGCTGCCGAGGATGAGCACGCCCCTTTCCCGCAAGGGCGCGAGTTCTTTGGCAAGATCATAGTGGTGCTGCGGAGCCTGGGTGTAATCCAGGCTGAGCTGGATGACGGGCACATCTGCAGCAGGATACATACGCTGCACCACGCTCCAGCACCCATGGTCCAGGCCCCAGTCGCCATCCAATCCGACTTCGACCCGCCTGACCGCAGCGCGCACCTCCGCAGCCAGCGCGGGGCTGCCCGGCGCCTCGTATTGCACATCATAGAGTGCCTGCGGAAACCCGCCGAAATCGTGGATCGTCCGCGGGTGCGACATGGCGGTGACCATCGTGCCCCAGGTCTCCCAGTGGGCCGAGACACAGAGAATCGCATGGGGTTTGGGGATCGAGGCTGCGGCCTCTTCCCACCTGCGCGAAAAGGCGTTGTCCTCGATCGCGTTCATCGGGCTGCCATGTCCCAAAAACAGGACCGGCATGGGACCGGTGTGCGGCAAGGTTTCGGTCAATCCGTTCATGATTTCCTCAAAAATGGTCATTGTTCTGGCGAACCGAAGTATATCATATTTGACAACCGCGCCACCGGTATAATCGCAACTCCAAATGTATCTACAGGCAAGCATCCTGAGCGGAGGGCCCCAGGCCCGTAGTCGAAGGATGCAGTCCCATGAGCATGTGATCGCTCACGGACCCTGTGCTATAATTGCATCCGGTCGCCTGGACTGGCCACAGTCTATCGATAAACCTCTGCAAGGATTCAAATGGGACTGCCAAGCATAGCCCTCGAGCCACTGGTGCTCATCGCGTCGTCGTTGTTGCTGATCAGCGTATTGGCCAGCAAGTTCTCCGATCGCTATGGCGTCCCTGCGCTGCTGCTTTTCCTGGTCCTCGGCATGCTGGCCGGCTCGGATGGGCCCGGCGGGATCTATTTCGATAACTACGGATTCGCGCAAAGGGTCGGCATCATTGCGCTGGTCTTCATCCTCTTTGCCGGCGGCCTGGATACAAACTGGCGCAACGTGCGCCCGGTGTTCGGGATGGGGCTGGCGCTGGCGACGATCGGGGTTACGATCACGGCACTGCTGGCGGGGCTGTTCGCCACCTGGCTCTTTCATTTCACGCTCGCTGAAGGGCTCCTGATCGGCGCAGTGGTCTCATCGACCGATGCCGCAGCGGTGCTTTCGGTGCTCAGATCGAAGGGGGTCCGCCTCAAGCCACAGCTACAATCGTTGCTGGAGCTGGAATCGGGCAGCAACGATCCGATGGCGATCTTCCTGACGATCAGCGCGATCCAATTGTTGACACAGCCGGCGATGTCGCCGCTGGCGCTTCTATGGAGTTTCGCGCTGCAGATGCTGCTGGGCGCGGTCATCGGCTATGCCGCGGGTAGGGGGCTGCCGCTGCTCATCAACCGCCTCAGGCTGGGTTACGACGGCCTCTACCCCGTCCTGACCCTGGCGGCCGTCCTGTTGGTCTACAGCCTGACGGCCTTGCTGGGCGGGAACGGTTTCCTGGCCGTCTATCTGGCCGGCATCGTGATGGGGAACCGGCAGTTCGTCCACCGCCTGAGCCTGCTCAACTTCAACGACGGCGTGGCCTGGTTGATGCAGATCATCATGTTCTTGATCCTGGGGCTGCTGGCGTTTCCGCACCGGGTCCTGCCGTTAGCCGGCATGGGCCTGCTCTTCACGGCATTCCTGATGTTCGTAGCGCGTCCGGCCAGCGTCTTTCTCACGCTCTTGCCGGCACGAATAGGGCTGCGCGAGAAAACCCTGCTGTCGTGGGTGGGGCTGCGCGGGGCAGTCCCGATCATCCTCGCCACCTACCCGTTCCAGGCGAACCTGCCTGTCGCCGAGCGAATCTTCGATGTAGTCTTCTTTGTGGTGCTGACTTCGGTGTTGCTGCAGGGGACCACAGTGCCCCAGGTTGCCCGCTGGTTGGGCCTGGAGGTGCACGAGTCGGCAAAGCCACCTCTGCCAACCGCACAGCCGGTAGCGGGAATGCTGGCGAGCATGCGCAACGTAACGCTGCCCGCGGGCGCTCCCTCCGTGGGCAAGGCGCTGGCAGAGCTGAGCCTGCCCCAAGGGCTTCTGGTTGTGTTGATCGAGAGAGACGGCACCCAATTCGTGCCCGCGGGCAGCACGGTTCTGCGGGCCGGCGACCGGCTGACGGTAGTGGCAGAACCGAAGGACTTCGACGTCACCCAGGCACTGTGGTCCGGAGGGGGGCAGGCTACGCACCCGGCCCGCCTCGACTGAGGCAACTACATATCACCTCCGCCTTCACCCTTCTGAGTCGCACTGCGGGTCCCGGTTATGCACGACTGGGAGGGGCTGCCTGATAGGAAGTGAATATCCGTTCTCTTCAGGAGCCGCAATGCACGATCTACCACTGCTGGTCAACATCGCCATGGCATTGGCCCTGGCCTTCCTGGGCGGGGTGCTTGCGCGGCGCGTAGGGCTGCCCACCATCGTCGGCTATCTTCTCGCAGGCATCGCCATCGGCCCCTTTACCCCCGGCTTCGTGGGCGACGTCCACACCATCAGGCAGCTGGCCGAGCTGGGCGTCATCTTCCTGATGTTCGGCGTCGGCCTGCACTTCTCCTTCCGTGACCTTTGGCGTGTGCGCGACATCGCGATCCCGGGCGCGATCGGGCAGATGCTGCTGGTGACGATCCTTGGCGTTGCCTACGGTCAGCTCAGGGGCTGGTCGCTCTCCGCGGGCGTCGTGGTGGGCATGGCGATCTCCGTCGCCAGCACGGTCGTCCTGTTGCGCGGCCTGATGGACAACTCGCTCCTCAATTCGACGGCAGGGCAGGCCGCGGTGGGCTGGCTGGTCATGGAGGACATCCTGACCGTCGGCATCCTCGTCTTGATGCCCGCGCTCGCCCCGGCAGAAGATGGCTTCAGCCTGCTACGGCTCGGTGTGATCCTGCTCAAGGCCGTCGCGTTCATCGCCCTGGTCGCATTCGTTGGCCGGTGGCTGATCCCCAGGCTGCTCTTGCGTATCGCACACACCCGATCGCACGAGCTGTTCGTCCTCTCGATTCTGGCCGTGGCCCTCGGCACGGCCATCGGGGCCGCGGAGCTGTTCGGCGCATCGCTGGCCCTGGGCGCGTTCGTCGCGGGTGCGGTCATCAGTGAATCCCCGCTCAGCCACCAGGTCGGCGCGGATGTTCTGCCATTCCGGGAAGCCTTTTCCGTGCTCTTCTTCGTCTCGGTCGGCATGCTGGTCGACCCCATGTTCCTGTTGGAGAATATCGGCCCTGTGCTGGCCGTTGCAGCCCTGATCATGATCGCCAAGCCGCTGATCGTGCTGCTGCTGGGGCTTTTCTTCTCACACTCTGCCTTCACGATGCTGGTGATCGCCGCAGGCAGAAGCCAGATCGGCGAGTTCTCGTTCATCCTGGGCCAGGCCGGACTGTCCATGGGCCTGCTGGAAACCGACCACTACTCGCTTATCCTGGCTGGTGCACTGGTATCGATCACCCTGAACCCCCTGATGTTCCGCCTGATTCCTCCGATGACACGCCTGCTGTATCGCTTCCCCCGCCTGTGGCGCCTGCTCGACCGGCACGGCCCGCCACCCGCGCTGCCCGAAGAGGGCCTGGCCGGCCACGTGGTCATCGTCGGATACGGTCGCGTAGGCGAGCAGGTCGTGGCCGTGGCGCAGTCGCTGGGGATCCCCCATCTCGTCATCGAGTCAGACGTCGAACGCGTCGACGCGCTGAACCGGATGGGAACGCGCACGCTGTACGGAGACGCAGCCAATTCGGAGGTGCTCACGCACGCAGGCCTGACCCGCGCGCGCCTGCTGGTGTCGACCGTACCCGAAGATGCTACGGGCGAGCTGGTCGTTGCGGCCGCCCGCGACCTGGCGCCTGGGCTGCCGATCATCAGCCGGACGTCCACCGAGGCCGGCGTCAGGACTCTTGCGAATCTGGGCGCGCAGGTCGTGATTCATCCCGAGCTCGAGGGCGGCCTGGAGATGGTGCGGCACACCCTTCTGCAGCTGGGATTTCCGCTGCGCGAGGTCGTCGAGTACACCGACGCGGTGCGCCACGATCACTACGACATCGCTGTCAACTCCGAGGAGGAACACCGGCTGCTGTACGGCCTGCTGGATGCGGCGAACAACATCGAGATCCACTGGCTCCGGCTCGACGCGGGCAGCTCCCTGATCGGGCGCAGTCTGGCCGAAGCCAATGTGCGTGCGCTCACCGGCGCGTCAGTCGTCGCACTGATACGGGACAAGCAGCTGCACGCCAATCCGAAGTCCTCCACTGTCTTTCAAGTGGACGATCGGATCGGCTTCGTGGGAGATCCACAGCAGATCGCCGCTGCGATTGAGATGGTTGGCGCCATGATGGTAGAATGGACCAACGTCAAGGAGACGGGTCTATGAGCATCGAGACAACTTCACTCCCCGGGGTTCTGATCTTCACCCCGCGCGTATTCAAGGACGCGCGGGGATTCTTCTTCGAAGGTTACAAGGACGCTGTCTGGCGGGCCGCGGGCATCGAGACGGTCTACGTCCAGGACAACCAATCGCGGTCGGTGCGGGATACCGTGCGCGGGCTGCACTTCCAGCTGCCGCCGGCCGAACAGGTTAAACTCATCCGGGTGGTGCGCGGGGCAGTTTGGGATGTGGCGGTGGACATCCGGCTGGGTTCACCCACATTCGGTCAGTGGCTCGGCGTGGAGCTGAGCGAGGACAACTTCAGGCAGCTCTACATCCCCGCTGGCTTTGCGCATGGCTTCTGCGTGCTGAGCGATGAAGCCGATGTGCTCTACAAGACGAGCTGCGTCTACAGCCCGGCGCACGAACAGGGCATCGCATGGAACGACCCCGAGATCGGCATACCCTGGCCGGCAGACGAGCCGCTGCTCTCGGACCGCGATCGCGCCGCGCAGTCGCTGCAGCAATACCTTGCAGGGACGCCGTTCGTATTTCAGTCCTGAGGGCCGAAATCCATTTGACAAACCCTCCGCCGCCCGTTATCCTTCGCCTCAACACGTCGCATGGAGCGTATGCATGGCCAATCCGATCATCGAGCTGGACCCCGTTACACGCATCACAGCGGGTGCGATAGGCAAACCGGGCCAGCGCGTATTTTTCATCCAGGCCGAGAAGGGCCTGGAGCAGATCACCCTGGTTTGCGAGAAGGAGCAGGTGCAGGCGCTGGCCGATGCCATCGATGAGATGGTGCAGAACCTCGAGCAGGAATTCGGTATGGTACGGGATCAGGGTCTCAAGGTGCAGGAAGATGAAATGCGTGTTAGGGAGCCGGTTGACCCGCTGTTCCGCATCGGCGCGATGGGCCTGGGGTACGACGCGAATCGGGACAAGATCCTGTTGGTGGCGCAGGAAGCGCTGGACGAAGGTGATGAGCGCGACCCGCGCGAGGTGCGCCTTTTCGCTACCCGCGCCCAGATGCAGGTCGTCAGCACCTACGCGCGCGATGTCATCGGCCGTGGCCGCTCGCCCGACCAGGTGGCCTTGCAGGCCGAGGTGCATTTCCGCCGCAACGGGCATGGTGACTGAGAGGTACGGCAATGCCAGGATAAGGAGGGGCTCCGCCCCTTGTGGGCTCCGCCCCTTGTGGGCTCCGCCCCTTGTGGACTTCACCTCTCTTGGGCTTCCTGTAAGGGAAGCCCCTTTTATTTCCCCCCGGTGATGGTAGACTCGCTATCATATCCTGTACACGACCGAAGGGATCGTTCATGGCCGACCACACGCACAACGCCGAACCCAACCGGCTGATCCACGAGACCAGCCCCTATCTCCTGCAGCACGCCTACAACCCGGTGGACTGGCATCCCTGGAGTCCGGAGGCGCTCAGCCGCGCAGCAGCCGAGGACAAGCCGATCCTCCTGAGCGTCGGCTACTCCGCGTGCCACTGGTGCCACGTCATGGCGCACGAATCGTTCGAAGATCCCGAGATCGCGGCGCTCATGAACGAGCTGTTCGTCAATGTCAAGGTCGATCGCGAGGAAAGGCCCGATATCGACGCGATCTACATGGAGGCCGTGCAGGCGCTGACCGGCGGCGGCGGATGGCCGATGACCGTGTTTCTCACCCCGGAGGGCAAGCCCTTTTACGGCGGCACCTACTTCCCGCCCGTCTCGCGCTACAACATGCCCGGCTTCCCCCAGCTCCTCATGGCGATCTCGGAGGCATGGCAGAACCGGCGCAAGGAGCTGCTCTCCGCGGGCGAACGACTGGCCGAAGCGCTCAACCGCACCGCGGACCTGCGGCCCAGCGACGCGCCCCTGGACCGCGGCCTGCTGGACCGCGCGGTGCAGGGCATGCTCCGCGCTTTGGACAAGGTGGAGGGCGGCTTCGGCGGCGCGCCCAAGTTTCCGCAGCCGATGAACGTGGACTTCCTGCTGGGGCGGTATGTGCAGTCCATGCAGCCTTCGACTCCATTGCTCCATGCGGCGACCTTCACCCTGACCAGGATGGCGCGCGGGGGCATGTACGACCAGCTCGGCGGCGGCTTCCATCGCTACAGCACCGACAGCGAGTGGCTCACGCCCCACTTCGAGAAGATGCTCTACGACAACGCACAGCTCGCACGCGCCTACCTGCATGCATGGCAGGTGACCGGCGACCCCCTCTTCCGCCGCATCGTCGAGGAGACGCTGGACTACGTGCTGCGGGAAATGACCTCGCCCGAGGGTGGGTTCTACAGCGCGCAGGATGCGGACAGCGAGGGGAAGGAAGGCAAGTTCTTCGTGTGGACCCCCGCGGAGATCAACGACCTTCTCGGCTCGGAGGATGGCAGGCTCTTCAGCGGCTATTTCGGCGTCACACCGCGCGGCAACTTCCACGAGGCTGGCGGCGCCGTGAGCATCCTGCACGCGCGGCGGGAGCTCGACGTGGTCGCGGCGGACCTGGGGGTCACGCCAGAGCGGCTGCGGGAGGCGATCGAGCGCGGGCGGGAGATCCTGTTCGAGGCCCGCGAGCGTCGCGTCCATCCCGGACGCGACGACAAGGTGCTGGCCGAATGGAACGGGCTGATGCTGCACGCGTTCGCCGAGGCAGGTGTAGTACTCGGCCGGGAGGATTACGTCTCTGCTGCGCGGCGCAACGCCAATTTCCTGCTCTCGGCCATGCGTGCGGAGGGGGATGACGGCCACCTGCGGCTCTACCGCACCTGGAAGGACGGCCGGGCCCATCTGAACGCCTACCTGGAGGATTACGCGGCCGTTGCCCTGGGCATGCTGGCGCTCTACGAGGTCACGTTCGAGCTTCGCTGGCTCCGCGCCAGCCTTGACCTGGCCCAAACCATCCTCGACCGCTTCCACGATGGGGCGGGGGGCGGCTTCTTCCAGACCGCGGCCGATCACGAGAAGCTCGTCGCGCGGCGCAAGGACTTCGTCGACAGCGCGATCCCCGCGGGCAACTCGCTGGCCGCGGACCTGCTGCTGCGCCTCGCCAGGCTGCTGGACCGCCCGCAACTGGGCGAGTTGGCCGCCGGTGTGCTGGCTCTCATGGCAGAGGCCATGGGCGAACAGCCCCTCGCGTTCGGCCGCCTGCTGGCCGCCCTGGATTTTTATGTAAATCCAGGCTTCGAGATCGCGATCGTTGGTGATCCTGCGTCAGATGACACGCCCGCGCTGCTGGCGGAGATCCGCCGCCGCTTCATGCCGAACACCGTGCTTGCCCTGGGGTTGCCCGGCAGCGAGGCTGCGACCGAGATCCCCCTGCTCGCGGGCCGCGACATGCGCGATGGCCGCGCAACCGCGTACGTCTGCCGGAACTATGCGTGCAACCTGCCGGTGACCGAGCTGGCCGCGCTGGCGAGGCAGTTGGAGGGGTGAGACGGCCCGGTCTGGCGTCCCCTGCTGGGCAGTTCGCAGGCTTCGAGCGATGCGAGCGGGCAGAGGGCGGACGCGCATAACCACGACGCGTTTGGGCAGTGCAACATCATCGATGATTTCATTGACAGTGAAAACATTTAGGTTTATGATTGCAATATGACTGACAATCATTGGATAACCAGATGGTCCAGAGACCAGATGCGGGCCATGCTGTTGGAGCAATTCGAAGCCTTCTGGCGTCGCGACGCCGGCATCGAGCGGACCCAGTTGGCCGAGCTTGAACGCGCGGCAGCGCTGCCGCATGCCGTGATCATCTCTGGGCTGCGCCGGGCCGGCAAGTCCACCCTGCTGGCACAGCTGGCGCATCGTATGGGCGAGGATCAGTTCTACTACGTCAACTTCGAGGACGAGCGCTTCCTCGGCTTCGAAGCCGACGACGCCAATGACCTGTACGGGCTGCTGGTCGAGCTGTTCGGCGAACGCAGGATTTTCGTGATAGACGAGATCCAGAACGTGCCCGGCTGGGAGCACTTCGTGCGCCGGTTCATGGAGCTAGGGCTGAAGTTCTACATTACCGGCTCAAACGCCTCGCTGCTAAGCCGGGAATTGGGCAGCTGCCTGACCGGGCGCTATGTGCCGGTCGAGCTGTTCCCCTTCTCCTTCGCCGAGTTTCTGCGCTTCCGGGGCTATGCCGTGCCTGACCTGACGCGGCTCACGACGGTGGACACGGCCCATCTGCAAGGCTACCTGGGCGAGTACCTGCGTCTGGGCGGCATCCCGGAGCCGCTCAAGTACCCCGAGCTGCCGCTGGCGCGCACACTCTACGATGATGTACTCTACCGCGACATCGCGACGCGCCACCGGATCGAGGAAGTGCGCGCCCTCAAGGAACTGGCCTTTTACCTGATGAGCAACCCGGCGGGCCTGGTGTCGTTCAACAAGCTAAAGGAACAGCTCCGCCTCGGCAGCGTCAACACGGTCAAGAACTACGTCGAATACCTGAAGAACAGTTGGCTGATCTTCACGACCAACGTGTACGATTTCTCGGTCAAGCGCCAGCAGGTTGCGCCGAAGAAGGTCTATGCGATCGACACAGGCCTGGTGAACGCCGTGGGCTTCTCCTTCTCGCCAAACACCGGCAAGCTGCTGGAGAACCTGGTGTTCCTGGCGCTCCGCCGGCGGACGCCGGAGGTCTACTACTACACGTCGCCCGGCGGTTTCGAGGTGGACTTCTACCTGCCGGAGACGCGCGAGCTCATCCAGGTCAGCCAGAACCTGGCACAGCCAGCCACGCGCGAGCGCGAGATGCGCGCGTTGACCGGCGCGCTGGCTGGACTAGGCCTGACGCATGGGCTGATCCTGACTACTGCTAATGCCGCTCCGATCGAGACAGATGGCCTCACACTTGAGGTCCGGTCTTTGGCTGAGTGGCTGCTGAGTTAATAAGAGCGATAATTCTAAGAACATCATAACTCAGAAATGGCGGATGTGCAGGCCACCCAAGCTCGTTCCTCCAACCCATCGACCGCGGTCAGGCTACCCGATCAACCCCCGCAGCACAGCCAGATTCTCCACATCCTCGTGCATATCCTCGCTCTTCTCGGTCTCGAGGATCTTCGGGACGTCGACCAGGCGCGGGTCGTTGAGGATGAAGCGGAACGCGTCCAGCCCCAGCTGGCCCGTCCC
>Ga0123333_10005361_pt1 | contig 11605 bp, 9 predicted proteins | sample BioC12SIPDNA_3_FD_89957 | JGI IMG/M metagenome (GOLD analysis project Ga0123333, IMG submission 89957) | Anaerobic biogas reactor microbial communites from Washington, USA - Biogas_R2_B C12 SIP DNA | ecosystem: Engineered > Bioreactor > Anaerobic > Unclassified | place: Washington, USA...
GACGCGGGCGGTGTGACCGGCGCCGAGGGGGGCTGCGTGGCGGAGGGGCGAAGGGGCGCGGCGGCGTGGACGCTCAAGGTCGTCAGCGGGGCGTTCCGTTCCTCCTCATCGGTGGCGGGGACGAACTGCCCGTCGCGCAGGATCGTCACGCGGTCGACGATGTGCTGCAGTTCCTCGAGGCGGTGCGATATGTAGATGATCCCCCGGCCCTCCTCGCGGAGCTGGCGGATGATCCGGAACAATTCGTCGATCTCCTTCGCCGTCAGCGCCGAGGTCGGCTCGTCCATGATTAAAATCCGCGCGTTCGTCGACAGCGCCTTCGCGATCTCGACCATCTGCTGCTTCGAGACCTGCATGTCGCCGACGATCGCGGTCGGGTCGATGTCTATGCGGAGCTTCTTGAGGATCTCCTCGGCCCTGCGGTTCATCTCCTTCTGCGAGAGCACGATGCCCCGCTTCTTCTCGCGGCCCAGGAACATGTTCTCCGCGACGGTCAGGTGCTGGCACATGTTCAATTCCTGGTAGATGATCGCGATGCCGAGCTCCTGCGCGCGCTTCGGGGTCATCCCCTCGACGCGCTGGCCGAACACCTTCATCTCGCCGCCGTCCTTCTGGTAGACGCCGGACAGTATCTTCATCAGCGTCGATTTGCCCGCGCCGTTCTCGCCCAAGAGCGCCATGACCTCGCCGGCGCGCAGGCGGAAGCGGACGTCGTCCAGCGCCTTGACGCCCGGGAAGGACTTCGACACGTGGTCGAGCTCGACGATAAACCGTCCCTCGTTTGCCTGCATGCGATCCCGCCGTTCCTCTTGAGAATCTTGAGATAAATTCATTATATCACCATGCAAAATTAACTTCAAGGGGCTATATTAAAAATTAACTGAATTAACAAATTACAATTCGCGGCTTCCTGGCGAGAATATATGCGCTCAGCGCGCGCATCTTTCACCATTGTTGACTTCGCGGATGCGGGGATTTATAATGAAACCGCGCGGGCGAAGGCGGAGGGATTTCATGCGGAGATATGTCTGGGGAATCGACATCGGCGGCACGAAGTGCGCGCTGGTTTCGGGGGACGATGCGGGAAACGTGCTGTTCCGGCGCGAGATACGCACGCGGGAGTGCGCCGGCTGGAGAGAGGTGCTCGGCGCGCTGTTTGAGGCGCTCCCCGAACAGCGCCCGGAGGCGGTCGGAATCAGCTGCGGCGGACCGCTCGACGCGGCGCGCGGCCTGATCCTGTCGCCGCCGAATCTGCCCGGCTGGGACGAGGTGCCGATCGTCGGCGCCGTTTCCGGCCGTTTCGGCGTGCCGGCGTTTTTGCAGAACGACGCGAACGCGTGCGCGCTGGCGGAGTGGCGGTTCGGCGCGGGCAGAGGCGCGAGGAATATGGTGTTTCTGACGTTCGGGACGGGGTTCGGCGCGGGGCTGATACTCGACGGGAAGCTGTATTCGGGCACGAACGACATGGCGGGCGAGATCGGGCACGTGCGCTGTGAACCGGACGGGCCGGTCGGCTACGGAAAGGCGGGGTCGTTCGAGGGGTTCTGCTCCGGCGGCGGCATCGAGCAGCTCTCGGGCGGGCGGAGCGCGCGCGAGGTCGTCGAGCTCGCCGACCGCGGCGACCGGGCGATGCTCGATGTGCTCCGGTTGAGCGCCGAAAAGCTCGGGCTGTGCCTGTCGCTCTTGATCGACCTGCTCAATCCGGAGCGGATCGTCGTCGGCAGCATCTACGCGCGCGCTTCGCCACTTCGAGTACGGGGCGAGGCGCATGATCGAGCGGGAGGCGCTCCCCCACTCCCGCCGGGTGTGCGAGGTCGTGCCCGCGCAGCTCGGCGACGCCATCGGAGACGTCGCCGCGCTGACGGTCGCGTGGAACGGATTGGGTCAGGCCCTGTCCTGAAACAGATCGTAGAGTACCGCCATCGCGCCGGCGCGGACCGGGGCGGCGGTGCAGCCCATGATGACGTCCTTCAGCCGGACGCGGACGCGTATGATCGCGCGCTCGTGCAAAAGCGGGTTCAGCCGGTTGAGTAGCGGCGCCGGGTATTTCTCGACGTCGCCGGTCAAAATGACCTGCTCGATGTCGTAGAGGTTCACGGCGTTGACGAGCGCGCAGGCCAGATACTCCGCGGCGCGGTCGATGATCTCGTGCGCGGCGGGGTTCTTTTCGTCCCGCGCGAGCGCCTCCCACGACGGGTAATCCGTGCCCTCGAGCAGCGCCTGCGTGCTGACGTAGGTCTCGAGGCAGCCGATGTGCCCGCAGTTGCAGGGCCGCCCGTCGTGGCGGATCGACGTGTGGCCGAGCTCGCTGCCGAGGCCGTTCATGCCGCGGTAGAGCCGGTCCTGGATCATGACGCCCGAGCCGACGCCCTCCTCCATCAGCAGCAGCATGAAGCTCGAGACCTCGCGCGCCGCACCGAAGAACCGCTCCTCGAGCGCGCTCGCGTTCGTGTCCTTCTCGAGCATCGACTCCATGCCGGTCAGCGCCCGAATCCGCTCGCAGACGGGCAGGTTGTGCCACGCGGAGAAGTTCGGCGGGTTCAAAATCCTTCCGTCGAGGTAGTCGATCGGGCCCGGCGCGCTGACGCCGACGCCGAGTATGCGCCTGTCGTCGAGCGCGAGCGATTTCTTCTGGGCGGCGATGATCCCGGCGACCTCCCGAAGCACTTCCTCCGGCTCGCGACCCTTGATCGAGAGCGTCTGCTCGGCCTTCACGTTTCCGGACAGGTCGACGACGCCGACGTCGCACCGCTTGCGCTTGATGCTGACGCCGAACGCGTAGCGCGCGTCCGGCCGGATCGCCAACTGTATCCGCCTGCGCCCGCGCTCGCCGCGGTCGACGGCCCGAACCGGCTCGATCAGCCCCGTGCCGATCAGCTCGTCCACGATCTGCGTGACGGACGCGCGGGTCAGGCACGTCCTCTCCGACAGCTCGACGCGGGAAACCGGCCCCAGCCGGATCTGATTGAGGATCAACTTTCGGTTCGACGCGCGCATCACGGATGCGTTGGTCGCGCGCTTCATCCTGACACCTTCTCTCTCGATCGTCGGCGTGCGGCACCGTACCTCCGCCCGCCGACACGCAAAACCTGCGGTTTTGCTGATCCCTCTCCCTCGATCGTCGGCGTGCGGCACCGTACCTCCGCCCGCCGACACGCAAAACCTGCGGTTTTGCTGATCCCTCTCCCTTGATCGTCGGCGTGCGGCACCGCACCTCCGCCCGCCGACACGCAAAACCTGCGGTTTTGCTGATCCGACCTCATTGGAACATCATAGCACAAATCAACCCTTCTGAAAAGGGAAAACTTCCCGGTTTTTCAGGATCGCGTTGACAGGGCGGCGGAAAAGGCATATAATTAAGACAATTAACAAATATCTTGCTACCGGAGGATCGCATGGAATTGCTGAACGCGCCCTTGGACCGGGGGCCGGTCAGGGCGGTGCTGTTTGACTTCGACGGCACGATTTCGACGCTGCGCCACGGCTGGGAGGCCGTCATGAAGCCGCTGATGCTCGAGGTTCTCTCCCCCGCAGGCGGCCCGTTTGAGGAAATGGTCGATCGGTACATCGACGAATCCACCGGCATACAGACGATCGCGCAGATGAAGTGGCTCTCCGAAACCGTCCGAAGGCTCGGCCTGCGCGCGGAGGACCCCTGGCACTACAAGGCGGAGTACAACCGGCGATTGATGGAGACGGTCGGCGCGCGGCTCCGCTCGCTCGAGTCCGGCGTTCTCAACAGAGAGGATTGCCTGATCGCGGGCAGCGAGGCGTTTCTGCAATCGCTGCATGACCGCGGCGTGCGGCTCTATGTCGCCAGCGGGACCGACCATCCGGACGTCGTGCGCGAGGTCGCGGCGCTCGGGCTCGAGGGCTACTTCGATCTCGTCGCCGGCGCGCCTACCGGCAGCGAAAACTGCTCGAAGGAGGCCGTCATCGGCCGCCTGCTCCGGGACGAGGGGCTCACCGGCGGCGACTTCGCGGTGATTGGCGACGGCAAGGTCGAGATACGCCTCGGCCGTGAGGCCTGCGCGCGCACGGTCGGCTTGGCGACCGACGAGGCGAGGCGGTCCGGCGTCGATCCCGTCAAGCGCGAGCGCCTCATCAAGGCCGGCGCGGACGCGATCGCGGGCGATTTTCTGGATTTGCGGGCATTGCTCGACTTTCTCGGGCTTCGGTAGCGGAGGAAAACACATGGACAGAAGGAGCATGGCGCTCGATTTTTCCGGCATCCGGACGCTCTCGGCGACGGAGCGCGTCAACCTCGTGCGCATCGACAACCTGAAGCGCCCCAGAATCTACGAGCCGCGGCCGTGGGGCGGCGCGGACTTCGACGAGCTCGTCCGCCGCATCCAAATGGCAAAGGGCGAGGGCCGCGAGATCATCCTCTCGATGGGCGCGCACGTGATCAAGTGCGGGCTGTCGCCGTACCTGATCGAGCTGATGCGCGGCGGCTGGATCACGCACATCGCGGGCAACGGCGCTTCGAGCATACACGACTTCGAGCTCGCGTACCTCGGCGGCACCTCCGAGGACGTCCCGACCGCGATCGAGGACGGCACGTTCGGCATGTGGGAGGAGACCGGCCGCTGGATGAACGAGGCGATTCAAAATGGCGCAGCCGGCGGGCTCGGCTACGGCGAGGCGCTCGGGCGATACATCGACGAGCACCCCGACCGCTTCCCCCACCGCGCCGACTGCGTGCTGTATCAGGCGTATATGCTGGGAATCCCCGCGACCTACCACGTCGCGCTCGGCACCGACATCATCCACCAGCACCCGACCGTGGACTTCGCCGCGATCGGGGCCGCGAGCGGCGTCGATTTCCGCAAAATCTGCTATTCTGTGTCGCGGATGGACCGGGGAATCTACATGAACTTCGGCTCGGGCGTCATCGGCCCGGAGGTATTTTTGAAGGCGCTGTCGATCGCGCGGAACCTCGGGTACCCGACGTACGACATCACGACCGCGAACTTCGACCTGATCGACCTCGGCGACTACCGCCGCAAGCTCGGCTACGGCGACCCGCAGTACTACTACCGCCCGCGCAAGAACATCGTCAACCGCCCGGTCAGCCGCGGGGGGATGGGCTGGCACTTCACGGGCGACCATCAGGACACGATCCCGGCGCTCTACAACCTGCTGACGAAGGGGTGACGCACATGCTGACGGACATCAAACCCCTCGCGCGCGATCGGCTCGAGGCGCTCTTGTCCGCCGTCGACCGGGCGGACGTCGCGCTGATCGGCGACCTGTGCCTCGACGCCTACTGGGAGGCGGACATGAAATTGAGCCGGCTCTCGCGCGAGACGCCGCACTATCCGCTGCCGATCGTCGAGGAGCGGCACGCGCCGGGCGGCGCGGGCAACGTCGCGTGCAATCTTGCGGCGTTAAAACCCCGGAGCCTGTCGGCGGTCGGCGTCGTGGGCCTCGATTGGCGCGGCGACCTGCTCGTTCGGTCGCTCGAGGCGCGCGGCGTCGGCTGCGGCCTCGTCGTCCGGAGTCCGGAGGTCCCGACGAACGCCTACATAAAGCCGCTGCGCCGCGGCGTCTCCGAGGTCGTCTACGAGGACCCGCGGCTCGACTTCGAGAACCGCGCGCCGCTGCCGGCGGAATGCGAAAGCCGCGTGCTCAATGCGCTCGGGGAGGCCGCGGCCCGGGCAAACGTCGTCTGCGTCAGCGACCAGATGCGCTTCGGCTGCGCGACCGAGGCGGTGCGCGACCGGCTGTCGGAGCTTGGGCGGACGGGCAAGACCGTGATCGTCGACAGCCGCGACCGCGCGCACCTGTACCATAACGTCACCGTCAAGCCGAACGAGATCGAGGCCTCGCGCGCGTTCTCCGACGGCCGGCCGCTCGACATGGATGCGTTGATTTCACTCGCTGCGGAACTGTATCGGCGAAACGGGCGGCTCGCGCTGATCACGCTGGGCGACAGGGGCTCCCTGATCGCGGACGGGAGCGGCGTCTCGCACTGTCCGGCGTGCAGGGTCGAGCCGCCGATCGACTTCTGCGGCGCGGGCGACTCGTTCCTCGCGGCGCTCGCGTGCATGCTCTCCATCGGGGCGTCGCCCGCCGAGGCCGCGCAGGTCGCGACGCTTTCCGCCGCCGTCTGCATCAAAAAGATCGGAACGACCGGCACCGCCGCGCGCGAGGAGATTCTCGAGGCGTGGGACATGTATTGGAAGGAGTAGGATCCATGCGGGAACAGCTTGACAGGGCGGTTGATCTGCTGATTGCGTGCTTCCGGAGCGGCAACAAGCTGCTCGTCTGCGGAAACGGCGGCAGCGCCGCCGACAGCGCGCACATCGTCGGCGAGTTCGTCAAGGGATTTTTGAAAAAGCGTCCGCTTCCGGAGGAATGGAGCGCGGCGCTCGGCGGCGCAAATCTTCAGATGGGCCTGCCCGCGATCGACCTGACCGCGCAGGGGGCCGTGATCTCCGCGATACTCAACGACCTAGGCGGCGAGTGCGTATACGCGCAGCAGGTGCTCGCGTACGCGAATCCCGGCGACGTGCTCATCGGCCTGTCGACCTCCGGAAACGCGAAGAACGTCGAGCTCGCGATGCGCGCCGCGAAACTCAGGGGCGCGGCGTGCATAGGCATGACCGGGCTCGGCGGCGGCAGGCTCGGGGCGCTCTCGGACATCCTGATCGAGGCGCCGGAGGCGGAGACCTATCGGGTGCAGGAAATCCACCTCCGGCTCTACCACGAGCTCTGCGCGCGCGTCGAGGCGGCGCTCTTCCCGTAGAACCGCCATCTCGCATCGATCGACCGGCCCCTTTCGCCGATCAAAGAATTGCATCACGGCCGCCCGCCCCCGGGCGGGCGGGGGAAATGTGCGCAGATTTCGAATCTATATGGAATATTGACTTCCCATAATGCGACGCATTTGATAAAATCAATGTGATAGCGTCAAAACGAAAGGGGAACATTCCATGCAGCCGGTGGAAATCATCAGTCTGGTGCTGTTCGTGGTCATGTATGGACTCATGCTCGGGGTATCGAAATACCGCCCGTTCTTCTCCTGCGGGGCCGCGCTGCTGTTCATCCTGATGGGCCAGATCCCCTCGCTGGGATTCTCCTTTCAGCCGAAGGACGCTGTCGCGGCGATCGACTGGAACGTGCTCATGATGATCGCCGGGACGATGGGCACGGTGTTCCTGTTCATCGACTCGAAGATGCCCAACCGCATGAGCGACGCCATCATCGCGAGGATGCCGAACGTCATGTGGATGACGGTGGCCATCTCGCTGTTCGCGGGCTTCGTGTCCGCGTTCGTCGACAACGTCGCGACCGTCCTGATGATCGCGCCGGTCGCGCTCGCGATCTGCAAGAAGCTCGGCATCTCGCCCGTGCCCGCGATCATCTGCATCGCGATCTCGAGCAATTTGCAGGGCGCGGCGACGCTCGTGGGCGACACGACGAGCATATTGCTCGCGAAGGCCGCAAAGCTCGACTTCGCGGACTTCTTCGTGGATTCCGGGCGCGTCGGCATGTTCTGGGTCGTGCAGGCGGGCGCGCTGCTCTCCGGGCTCGTGATCGCCTTCATGTTCCGCAAGGAGAAGAAGCCCATCAACACCGAGGACCGCACGCCGGTCGAGGACGAGGTGCCCGGCATGCTGCTGCTTTTGACGGTGCTCACGCTGATAGCCGCCTCGTTCATCCCCTACAAGGACACCGCGGCCCCCGGGCAACTCTACAAGCCCGACATCACAAACGGCATCATCTGCGTCGGCTATTTCGCGATCGGCCTGGTCTACGAGGCCGGCTTTCAGAACAAGGGCGCGCTCGTCAAGACGTCGATCAAGGAGCTCGATTACTTCACGCTGTTCCTGCTCGCCGGGCTGTTCATCGTGATCGGGGCCGTCGAGAGGGCGGGCCTGATCCGGCGCATCGGCGAGGTCATCGCCGGCATCGGCGGCGACGGCAGCCGCGGGAGCATCTTCCTGATCTACACGGTCATCGTGTGGATGAGCGTGATCTTCTCCGCGTTCATCGACAACATCCCCTACACCGCCACGATGCTCCCGGTCGTCGCCTCGGTCGCGGCGTCGCTGAGCAAGGGCGGCGTGCAGGTCGACCCGAAGCTGTTCTACTACGGCCTGCTCTGCGGCGCGACGCTCGGCGGAAACCTCACCCCCATCGGCGCGAGCGCGAACATCGCCGGGCTCGGCATATTGCGCAAGGACGGCCACGAGGTGTCCAGCGGCGCCTTCATGCGCTATTCCGTGCCGTTTACGCTGATCGCGGTCACGTCCGGCTATATTTTGCTCTGGCTCATCTGGGCGCCGAAGTAGAGGAATCGCCTCTTGAATCGCAAGGCCGTCGGGAAACCGGCGGTTTTTGTCTTGAGAATATTCACGGTTCGTTCATCGGTCGACCACGCGCGGCACACATCCGCGGGATATAATGCGTCCGAATCGTATGGAGGTGGAAAATGATGCGAAGGATCGTATCGGCAATTCTCATCGGAATCATGGCCCTGTCGCTGCTCCCCGCCGCGGGTTTGGCGGAGGAGGACGCATATTCGCGGGAATACATCGAGCGCGCGCTGAACCTCGCGAACAACCCGGATCAGGAGTGGAGCTACGACGCAGGCGCGGACGCGTGGGTGCTGTCGGCCGTGTCCGCCGTCGCGCATCCGGAGCTTCCGGATCAGCAGGGCGTGTCCGTCAGCGCGCCGGGCGCGTATGTAATCGGCATCGACGCGGACGGCGACGGCGCGGCGGATGTCGCGGCCGAGACGTACGAATCCGCCGTCAAGGGCTCGCTCGTGATCGACCATGACGCCCAGGTCGTCAGCACGAACGGCCAGACCTACACGGCGGACACGGCCCCGGTCATATTCACGACCGGCGCGGCCGGGTACGGCTCGCAGAGCAACTCCCCCGCCTCGACGTCCTACGCAAAGGAGGGCTATATCGCCGTCTCCTGCGGCAACCGCGGCAAGCAGGACGCGGTGAAGGACGAGGCCGGCAACGTGCTCTATTACACCGGCGACGCTCCCTCGTGCCTCGCGGATCAGAAGGCGGCGGCGCGCTTCGTGAAGTACAACATGCTGCTCGGGAACCTGCCCGGCAGCGCCGACCACTTCGTCTCGACGGGCGGCTCCGGCGGCGCGGCGCACGCGGCGATGTTTGCGGCGACCTCGAACAACCCGGACTTCTACGACTACCAGATCGAGGTCGGGACCGTCGGCGTGTACAGGCTGGACGACGGCAGCTACTCCACCGCGGTGGCGATCGACGGGGCCGAGGTCGAAATCTCCGACGGCGCGTGGGGGTCGATCGCCTACAGCGCGATCACGCCGCTCTGCGAGGCGGATGCGGCGCAGGCGTTCGAGTACTACATGGACACGACGTACGAGTTCAACACGCCGTTCCAGGAGCAGCTCGCCCGGTACCTGTCGGACGCGTACATGGACTACATCAACGCGCAGAACCTGTCGGTCGAGGAGGCGGACGCCGGCTTCGACCTGAACGCCGACGGGGACACGGACGACGCGGTTGCGCTCTCGATCTCCTGCGATCCGGAGGCGCATCCGGAGACGAACGGCTACTACGGCACGTACCTCGACCTGTACCTCGCGGAGTTCCGGGAGAACCTGCAGTGGTATCTCGACAACCTCGACTATGCGGAGGGCTGGACGTGGTTCGGCGCGGACGGCAATGCGATGGCCGACGAGGCCGTCGCGGCCATGACCTCCGGGGAGAGGGCGCAGGCGTTCCTCGAGGGCCGCTACGCGAAGCCCGCCTCGGCGGGCGGCGGGCCGGGCGGCGGCAATCCCCCGGACGGGTCCAAGATGGGCGGCACGCCCCCCGAGGGCATGGCGGGCGGCCCGGACTTCCGGCAGGCGCAGTTCGGCGAGGGCATACGCGGCGGCGGCCCGGGCATGGGAACGACGGCGGCGTCCGGAAGCGGCGCGGATTCGGCGAACTACGGGAGCTTCGCGGAGATGGCGGCGGCCTACGCGTCCGACATCGCGGAGATCGAGGCGGGCGACGAATACGGGAAGAACATCGTCTCGCTGTACAATCCTCTGAACTACATCGGGAGCGAGGGCACCGACGACCCCGCCTGGACGCGGATCGTGATGGGCGCGGTCGAGGGCGACATGCCGATGATGGCGTCGCTGAACCTCGAGATCGCCTGGCTGAACGCCGGCGTCGATTGCGAGATCGAGTGGCAGTGGGACGGCGGCCACGTGCCCTCCGAGGTTCTGGGCGGCTCGCTCGCGCTGTACGTCGACGAGATGTACGGAAAATATGTCGGCGGAATCGAGATCGCCAGGCCGGAGGCGGCAGGGCAAGCGCAGAACGGCGATGCGGCGGAGGCGACCGGGAGGGATATCAGCGGTTGGGTAAGCGCCGAAGACCCGTCGAGCGTCTCCTTTACCCTCGCCGACGTCCTCGCGTACCGAAACGGCGGCGCGACGAAGGTCGTCCCCGGATTCGACACGATCGACTACGGGCAGGAGGACTACGTCTTCGGAAGCGCCGAGGCCGACGCGCGCCACTGGGATGTCCTCGTGAACGCCATCTTCCAGAATCCGGAGTGCGCGGAGGTGCTCGCACCCCTGTTCAACGCGGGCGCGGACTGAGCATCCCAAATCAGAACCGACGGCCGTCCCGCGCTCGCGGGGCGGCCTTGACAGCGGTTCTTCGCGGCTGTATCCTATAGAAAAAAGCCAGGGGTGCGTATGGGAAATTTCACGCGGGAGGAGATCGCGGAGGCTCTCCGCCCGATCGCCTCATTGATCGGCAAATCGGAAAAAGCGCAAAGAAAGCTGGCGCCGGGGACGTGGCAGCACGCGATGCTGGAGGACAACCTCCGGGCGCTCGCCGTCGCGTCCGCGCTGATGAACGGCGAGGCGGCCGGCTTCGAGCGGGAGTCTCTTCTTGACGCGCTCCGGGCGATCAACTCCATGATCTGCAGGAGCGAAAAGGCCCGGGAGATGTTCCCGCCCGGAACCTCGCAGCACACGCTTTTGAAAAACCGGATAAAGGCTCTGCGGATCGCGTCGGAACTGGTCGAAGCGGCGGGCGGCTACCCGGCCGCTCCGGCGGCGCGATCCTCCGGCGCGGAGGATCCGACCTTTCCGGACATCCGGTAATACACGAACAGCAGCGCGACCGCCAGTATCGCCAGAACGCCGAGCGAGGAGAACCCGATCGGCAGCGAGATGCCCGCGAGGCCGCTGACCAGCGCGTTTTCGCCGGCGGCCGCGAGCTCCGTAACGAGCGCGAATATGGACATCATCGTCGCGCGGTTGATGCCGGTGATGGAATTCTGCTGTATCTCCTGCAGCGCCGGCTGGCACAGCGGGTATGCGGCGCTGACGACCACGATCAGGAGGATCGACGCGACGGCGTTGCTCGTCAGCGTCAATCCGAACAGGCATACCGCGATCAGCGCGAACAGCGCCTTCAGGAGCTTCTCCTGCCCGAACTTCGCCGACAGCGCGTGCGCCTTGCCGGACAGGAGCGGGAACACCGCGAGGCCCGCGAACAGTATGCCGAAATACTTCGGGTCGATGCCGCAGCGCGCGTACTGGAACTGATTCAGGTTTGAATAGACCGAGCGCCAGATTTCGGCGATCAGC
>Ga0123333_10005362_pt1 | contig 11602 bp, 10 predicted proteins | sample BioC12SIPDNA_3_FD_89957 | JGI IMG/M metagenome (GOLD analysis project Ga0123333, IMG submission 89957) | Anaerobic biogas reactor microbial communites from Washington, USA - Biogas_R2_B C12 SIP DNA | ecosystem: Engineered > Bioreactor > Anaerobic > Unclassified | place: Washington, USA...
ACCTCGAGGTCGGCGGCCTGCCCGACGAGCACCGCCGCGGCCTCACGCGAGAGCCCGAGCTCCCGCGTGAGCCAGCGCGTCATCTCGGTGATCGCGTGCTGCGCCGCCTGGTCGAGCGGCCGGGCGTTGCCCAGCGTGAACAGGTGCGTGGCGTCCTCGCCGCGCGGCCACCTGATGCTCGAGCCCTTCACGAGGCCGAGCTCGAGCGTGACGTCCATCGCGGTCTCGACCCCGGTGCCGGCGAGCTCTCCTGCTCCCTGCACGGCATGGCCGTCGCCGACGAACACGAGCGCGCCGGGCACGAAGACCGGCAGGTGCACGGTCGTGCCCACCCCTATGCCCCGGTAGTCCATGTTGCCGCCGTGCGGTCCCGAGGTAGCCGTCGAGATCGCCTGGCCGCGCGCCGGCGCCACGCCGACGCAGCCGAGCATCGGGGCGAGGGGAAGCACTAGCCCTGCCAGCCCCGGCACGGGCTCGACCGGGGTGACCGTGCCGGCCGACGCGTCGATGCGCCACGTCGCGAGCGCGTCGCTGCGGTACGGCTCGAGCTCCGCCAGGAAGTCGGGCTCGAGGGTCGTGGGCGCGAGGCGGTGGCTGGCCCAGCCGGTGTCGCGGCTCGGCGCCAGCTCCAGCAACCGCACGGTCACGGCGTCGCCCGGCTCGGCGCCCCGCACGTGGAACGGACCCGTGAGCGGGTTGCCGGGGGTGGCTTCGCGCTCCCCCGCGGCGCCGACGCCGCGGGCGTCGACGGTGCTCGTCCGCACGACGTCGCCCGGCGCGACCTCGAGCGCGGCGGGGTGGGCGGCGAACGTGTTGTGGTAGACGGCCGGCCGGAAGCTGTGCGTCGGCATGGCACATCATCGCAGGGAGGCGCCGCCTCGACCCCAGGGAACCGAGCCTCCCACGCGGCGTCAGGGCGCGCGGGCGAGCGACGCCAGGCGCCGCGGCGACGGCTCCGCGGCCTCCGCGCGGCCGTGATGGGCCCGTGCTAAGTTCGCGGCGGTAACCGCCTCCATGCCGACAGCCGCCAGCACCGCCAGCCCCGTCCTCACGATGGCCGTAGGGATCGCGACGCTCCTCGCCGTCGCGTTCGGGCGCGTGCCCGGGGTGAGCCTGAGCCGCGCCGTCCTGGCCCTGGCGGGGGCGACCGCGCTGGTGCTGACGGGGGCGCTCACCCTCGACAGGGCGCTCGCGCACGTCGACGGCGAGGTCCTCGTCCTCCTCTTCGGGCTCATGGCGGTGAACGCGGCGCTGGCCGAGGCCGGCGCGTTCAGGCTCGTGACCGCGCTGGTCACTCGCGGCGTCCTCGGGCCGAGGCGGCTACTTGGCGTCCTGGTCGTGAGCGCCGGCGTCCTCTCCGCCCTGTTCCTCAACGACACGGTGGCGATCATGCTCACGCCGCTGGTGATCAGGGCCGCGCGCCGGCTCGGCCTGCCGCCCGTGCCCTACCTGCTCGGGCTGGCGCTGGCCGCGAACGCCGGCAGCGTGGCCACGGTGACGGGCAACCCGCAGAACGTGCTCGTGGCCGTGGCCGCCGACATCGACTACCTGACCTTCGCGGCGCGCCTCGCGCCCGTGGGCGTCGCGTCCCTCGCCGTCGTGTACCTCGTCCTGGTGCTGCTGTACCGCCGCGAGCTAGCGTCCGCGGGCGGCAGGGCCGGGAGGACGGGCGCCCGCGAGGCCCTGCCCGAGGTGAGGCGGGGAGCGATGTGGCTGTCCGGAGGGGCCGCCCTCGGGATGCTCGCGGCGTTCGCCCTGGGCGTGAACGTGGCCCTGGCGGCTCTGGCCGCTGCCGCAGTCGTACTCATGGGCGCCGGCAAGCGCTCCGGCGCCATGCTCAGGAGGGTCGACTACGGACTGGTCGTGCTGTTCGCCGCCCTGTTCGTCGTCGTCGGCGCGATGGCCGACACCGGCCTTCCGCAGCGCTGGCTGCTCGCGTGGCTGCCGCGAGCAGGCTCGGCTCTGGAGGTCGTGGGGCTGACAGCCGCCGTGACCACCCTCCTGTCGACGGTCGTGAGCAACGTCCCCGCGGTCCTGATGCTGCTGCCCGCCACCGGCTTCGCCGACACGGTCCCGGCGGCCGCGAACGCCTGGCTCGGCTCCCCGAGCCTCGCCCTCACGCTGGCGATGGCCAGCACGCTGGCGGGTAACCTGACGCTCGTGGCCTCCGTCGCGAACCTGATCGTGGCCGAGGGCGCCAGGCGCCTGGGCATCGAGCTGGGCTTCTGGACGTACCTCAGGGCCGGTCTGCCGGTGACGCTGGCGACGCTGGCGCTGGGCGCGCTGTGGCTGGCGGCGGGTGGGCTGTGAGCCGCGACGACGCGCCGGGGACCGCCGGGCGCCCGGTGCCCGCGGACTACCTCGAGCTGGCCGGTACGAGCGACGAGGCCGTCGCCCGCGCGACCGGTCGTACCTGGGCCGAGTGGGTGCGGTTCCTCGACGCCGCGGGCGCGTACGACCTGGCCCACCGCGACATCGCCAAGGTGGTCATGGCCGAGACGGGGCACGGCTGGTGGTCGCAGTCCGTGGCCGTGGGCTACGAGCGCATCAGGGGCCTGCGCGCGGTCGGGCAGCGGCGCAGCGGCGAGTTCGAGGCCAACCGGAGCAAGACGTTCCCGGTCCCGGTCGAGCGGTTGTTCGCGGCGTTCGCCGACGACGAGGTCCGGGCGCGTTGGCTGGACGTAGCGGTCACCGTCACGACCGCCGCCCCGCACAGGTCGGTGCGCATGAGGCTGCCCGACGGCACGCCGGCCGAGGCCTACCTCACGCCCAAGGGACCCGCGAAGTCCTCCGTCTCGGTGCAGCAGCGCAAGCTGGCGTCGAAGGAGGCGGCGGACGCTGCCAAGACCGCGTGGGGCGAGCGGCTGGCCGCGCTGGCGACGTTGCTCGGCTGAGCGCGAGCAGCCCCGGGCCTCGGCCGGGCTCGCCCAGGCTCACACCGGGTGGGCAGCGCCCGCCCCCACGACGGTCGTCCAGTTCCTGACCTCCCAGCGCTCGACCAGGCCGTTCCTCACGTACGGGTCGGACTCGGCGAAGCGCTCGGCGACCGCCGGCGAGTCGCCCTGGAACAGCAGCACGGCCATGTCGGCAGGGTCCGCCAGGGCGCCGGCCAGCACCAGCTCGCCGCGCTCCACGGCGGCCTTGGCCAGCTCGAGGTGGGCGCCGCGGAACTCGGGCCGCCTATCCAGGTAGTCGGGCGTCAGGTAGTAGAAGAGCAGGTAGTGCATCTCCCCTCCTCGTGCGAGATGTGACGCGGTCACTCTAGCGTTGGCCGTGACCGCGGCGTGGCGCGCGAGGAGGGGAGCGATCGGTCCCGCGAGGACGGCCGGGAGGCGGGAATCGGTGTAGTGAGGGCCCGCGGGACGGCAGCCCGCTCGCTTTCAGGTCTGGGCGGACGGTGCCGGGACGCCGGTGTCGTACTCGTCGTGGCGCCGCATCCACGCCCACGGGTCGCCCTGCGGCCAGCCGTCGGGCACGTCCTCGCCCCTCTCCTGGCTGCCGTAGGGCACGACGTCCAAGAGACGCCCGACGGCCTCGAGCTGGTCCGTCCACTCGAGCGCCCGGTAGGCGAGGTAGACCTCGTCGCCGTCGCGCAGGAACACCGACAGCTTGTGGTGCTCGCTGTCGCCTACGGTGGCCCCGAGGTCCCAGTTGAAGGTCGTGTCGTGGGACGAGTACCAGGGCAGGTCCCAGCCCATGCGGCGCCGGTACGCCTCGAGCTTGGGCAGCGGCGCGCGCGAGACGAGCGCGAACGCCACGTCGCGCGCGGCCAGGTGCCTGACGTCAGCGACGCCGTCCACGAACCAGGAGCAGCCGTCGCAGCCGGCGTCCCAGTCGGGGTGGAACATGAAGTGGTAGACGATCAGCTGGCTCTTGCCCAGGAAGAGGTCGAGGAGGGTGGCCTCGCCGTCGGGGCCGTGCAGCACGTAGCGCTTCTCGACCGGCGCCATCGGCAGGCGGCGGCGTTTCGCGGCCAGCGCGTCGCCGGCGCGCATGTGCGCCTTCTCCTCGGCGAGCAGCGCGGCCCGTGCCGCGCGCCACTCCTCCGGGGAGGCGACGACGGGCAAAGGGCGGGACCTCACCTGTGTCTCGCTCACGTTGTCCTCCTTCTCGCCCCTCGGTAGGCGGTAAGTGTATATACACGCTCCACGCAGGTCAAGCCGGCCCCGCCCTCGTCCAGCCTGGGGGGACGCGGGTCGTCGGCCAGACCGAGGGCTGGCCGGCGAGCGCGTCCCCGGCCGATCCCGTGTCCTCGATGCGCCGTCCTCCCCGGCTGAGCGGAGGATGAACCGTGCGGGCCCGCCGGCAGGCCATACTTGGCCGCATGACGAGATTCACCCGCACGTTGGTCGTACTCGCCGCCGCCCTCGCCGCGACGGCGTTCGCGCAGCCGCTCTCGAACGTCGGCTTCGTCGACAGCCAGTACCTGCTGACGATCCACCCCGCCTACCAGCAGATCGTCGAGACCAGGGAGATGGCGACGGCCGAGCTGAACCAGGTCGCCGCGACCGTTCAGGACCTGCAGGGCCGCCAGCAGGCCGGCCAGACCCTCACTGCCGAGGAGCAGGAGCGCCTCCAGGTGAGCATCCAGACGCTGCAGGCGCTGCAGGCACGCTACGACCAGGAGATCCAGGCCCTGGCCCAGCCCGCGATCGACGCCGTGAACGCCGCCATCGCCAGGGTCGCGGCCGAGATGAGCATCGGCGTCGTCCTCGACGCGAACGTCGCTCGCGAGATGGGCCTCGTCGTGTACGCCGCCCCGGGGAACGACCTCACGCCCATGGTCGAGGCGGCCCTCAGGGAAGGGCTCTGAGGCCGGCGGCTACCCGGCGCCCACAACGTCGGCCCGCCTGAGGGACATCGCGTTGAAAGCCACGATCACGGTCGAGAGGCTCATCAGCAGTGCACCCACGGCCGGTGACAGCACGACGCCTACCGATGCCAGGACGCCGCCGGCCAGCGGGATCGCGACGGCGTTGTAGCCCGTCGCCCAGAAGATGTTCTGGCGCATCTTGCGGTAGGTGGCGCGCGACAGCCTGAGGGCCGTGACGACGTCGAGCGGGTCGTCCTCGACGAGCACGACGTCGGCGCTCTCGATCGCCACGTTCGTCCCGGCGCCGATCGCGACGCCCAGGTCGGCCGCCAGCAGCGCCGGCGCGTCGTTGATGCCGTCGCCAACGAACGCCACGGGCCCGCTCGCCTGCAGCTCGCGCACGAGCCGTGCCTTCCCGCCGGGGAGCACGCGGGCATGGAACCGCGCCATGCCCAGCTCCCGCGCGACCGTTGCGGCCACGGCCTGCGAGTCACCGGTGATCATCACGGCCTCGACGCCCATCGCCTCGAGCGCCCTCACGGTCGCCTTGGCGCTCTCCCTGACCTTGTCAGCCAGGCCGATCACCGCGAGCACGCGCGCGTCGTCCATGAGGGCGACGGCGCTCTCGCCCCTCCCCTCCGACTCCGCCAGCGCCCGCGCTAGGCCGTCAGGGAACGAGACGCCCAGCTCGGCCGCCCACTCCGGCCTGCCGATCGCGTAGCGCCGCCCCGCCACGACGCCGCGCACGCCCTTGCCGGCGACGACCTCGAAGCCCTCGACCGCCATGCCTGCCAGCCCCCGCTCCGCGGCCGCCGTCACGATCGCCGCGGCGAGGGGGTGCTCGCTCCTCGCCTCGAGGGCGGCGGCCAAGCGCAACGCCTCGTCCTCTCCTACGCCCTCGGCGCTCACGCGGCTCACGCCGAACGCGCCCTCCGTGAGCGTGCCGGTCTTGTCGAACGCCACGACGGCGACGTCCCGCGCCCGCTCGAACGCCTCGCGGTTGCGCACGAGGATGCCGTTGCTGGCGCCGAGCGCCGTGGCGTTCACGATCACAAGGGGGATCGCCAGCCCGAGCGCGTGGGGGCAGGCGATCACGAGCACCGAGACCGTGCGCGTCACCGCCTCCTGGAGGCCGGGCCCGAGCAGCGCCCACACGACGAACGTGACGACGCTGGCGCCGACGGCGATGTAGAACAGCCAGCCAGCCGCCCTGTCCGCCAGCACCTGGTAGCGCCCGCGCGAGGCCTGGGCCTCCTCGACCAGGCGCTGCACCTGGCTGAGGGTCGTCTCGCCGCCGACGCGCGTGACCGCGACGACCAGCGCGCCCTCACCGTTCACGCTCGCGGCCAGCACCTCGTCCCCCTCCGCCTTCGGCACGGGACGCGACTCGCCGGTGAGGAACGACTCGTTCAGGCTGCTCGCGCCGTCGACGACCGTCCCGTCGGCGGGGACCTGCTCGCCAGGCCTCACCAGCACGCGGTCTCCGTGGCGGAGCCGGTCGACGGGCACGTCCTCGACGCCGCCCGCCTCGGTCAGGCGATGGGCGACGACGGGCAAGAGCTTCGTGAGCTCCTCCAGGGCGCGCGAGGCGCCCTGCACGCTCGCCATCTCGAGCCAGTGGCCCAGGAGCATGATCGTGAGCAGCGTCGCGAGCTCCCAGAAGAACGGCATGCCCGGCGCGCCGAGCACGACGGCCATGCTGTAGACGTACGCCACGACGATCGCGAGGCTGATCAGCGTCATCATCCCGGGCCGCCTGGCGGCCAGCTCGTGGCGCGCCCCCTGCAGGAAGACGAGGCCGCCGTAGAGGAACAGGATCGTGCCGAGGACCGGGTTCACCCACTCGCTGCCCGGGAACCTGACGGCCTCGTAGCCGAGCCATGCCTGGATCTGCTCGCTGAAGTAGAGGATCGGCAGCGTGAGCGCCAGGCTGAGCCAGAACTTGCGCCTGAAGGTCTCCGGGTCGTGGCCCTCGTGGCCGGAGTGGTCGGCGTGGCCCCCGTGACTCTCGTGGGCGGCGTGATCCTCGTGGCCGGCGTGGTCGTGACCAGCCTGTCCGTGTTCGTGTTCGGTGTGGGCGTGGTCGCCGGCCGCGCCACCCTGGCCGCCAGCATGCCCACCGTGCCGCTCGCGGGGGCCGTCCTCGGCCTGGCCGTGGCCGTCGTGCGTGTCGTCGTGAGTCGAGTGTTTCATCTCGCTCCTCGCATCCCACCCCCACCCGGGGTGGGGTCTGCGACCATGGTAGCCCTTCGGCGCGCGAACGGCCAAACGCGGCGAAGTATGGCGCTTCTCCCCCGGTCTCGCGCGCTGCGCCGCGTACCGGGAGCCAGGGAGCGACCGGCGAGGAGCCATGACACAGCCCCTCGGTCACACGTGCCACCCGGCCGGCCGGCGTCCGGCCCTAGCATCCGTACGAGGGCTAGTTGCCGCGGCGCGAGGAGGTCGGCGGCCGTACGAGATGGCCAGGACGACGACCCCGGCTGGTACCGGCGGGCGCCGCAGCGCGCCCGCGGGGACGAGCTTGGCCGGGCCACCGGGTCGGGGCCGACACGGCCGCCGGACCGGGGTGCGCCGCTACGCGGCGCTCCTGCGCGGTGCCCTCTTGGCTACCGAGTCCCTGGCCGTGGCGGCGAGCCCAGCTCACGGACGCGCCGTCTCCCAAGACCTGTGCCTGGCGCCGGCGCCGCTCGAGGCCATGCGGCCCGACCACGTGGCCGTCGGCTGCGACGCGTGGCTGGCGGCCACGCTCGGGCTTCCGCGGCGCACCCTACGCGCCACCGCGGTGGTCTTCACGACGGTCGTCTGGCCGGAGGTGTCGGTCTCGACCGTCCTCAACGCGAACACCGGCGCCGCTCCCGGCGACTACACCCTGACGGCAGGGGTGCTGCGCGTGACCGCCCGCGTTCCCGACGACGCCGCGCACGTGAACGCCGCGGTAGAGGTCACGAACCACACCACATGCCAGCTGCTGCTCGACTTCAGGTTCCTCGACGGCGGGGAGTACGTGACGCGGCGCCGCATCGTCCGAGTACGCGCCGGCCGCGACGTGCTGGCGAGGCAGCCGGTCGTCCTGAACGTGCTCGGGGTGGAGCTGCGGACGCCGCTCACCGAGCGCACGGCCGTCGACGAGTTCGCCGCCGAGTTCGCCGCGCACTTCGTGGAGTGCGACCGCCGCCTCAGGCTCAGGCAGATCTAGGGCGCTCGCTGGCCGCTTCCGCTAGCCTGGCGGCGTGACACGGCGCGTAGCCTCGGCGAAGCAAGGCGGACAGCCTGACCGCTACACGGACGAGCGCTTCGTCGGCCTTGGCCCCTCCGACCACGACTTCGCCGGCGCCGACCTGACCCGCTGCGCGTTCCAACGCAACGACCTCTCCGGGGCCGACCTGAGGGGCGCTCGCGGCTACGTGATCTCGCCGCTCGACAACGACCTGGGCGGCATGCGCGTGGCGCTGCCCGAGGCGATGGGGCTCATCGCGGCGCTCGGCGTCGTCGTCGAGTAGGCGCGCGGCCGACCCGGCCGCGGCGGGTCTCAGTCCGCCGCGACGCCCTCCCGCCGCACGACCCGCATCGCCTCCGCCCACCGGGCCAGCTCCTCCAGCATCTGGTCGGCGCCCTTCACGGTCGCCTCGTTGGGCACGAACTCGCCCTCCGCGTTCAGGAACCTGGCGACGAAGGGGACGTTCACGGCCGTCGGCACGGTGGGCATGCCCAAGACCGCGAGCACGGGCCTGAGCGCGACCATCGCGCGCGTGCCGGCCGAAACGCCGCCGTAGGAGAGGATGCCGGCCGGCTTGTCCTTCCACTCGCGGTTCAGGTAGTCGAGCGCGTTCTTCAGCGGCGCGCTGTACGAATGGTTGTACTCGGGCGTGACGAACACGAAGGCGTCGGCCTCCGCGACGATCCGGCTCCACCTCTTGGTGTGCTCGTGCTCGTACTGGCCGAGGCGCGGGTGCCGCGGCTCGTCGTAGAGGGGCAGACCGACTTCGGCCAGGTCGACGAGGCGAGCGTCGAAGGCGCCGTGGTCCACGGCGTGCTGCTGGAACCAACTCGCCACGGGGAGGCCGACGCGGCCCGGGCGGATGCTGCCGACGATCACGTGCAGTACGGGACGTTCTGAGAGCGGTTCGCTCAAGGCCAGGTACCTCTTCGTCAGTGATGGGGAACCGGCCGGTCGGGCCGGGTCGCCTTCGACCGTAACCCGGACCCTGCGGCATACGAGTAGTCGGCGAGCGGCCGCGGACGGAGCGCGGCCGCCCCTCGAGAGGCCGCCGTGGACCGTGGCGTCCCTAACCACGGACGGCGTCCGTCGGCTGTCCTGGTTGACATCGGGAGTACACCGCCATAGAGTCTCCTCTCATATCGCCATGCGAGAACCTATCGCCATCCGAGACGAGGTAGGCGCTGACGCTGCGGAACCCCGGGAAGCCGGTCAGTACGTGATCTCCTCGGCGCTGAGGACCCTCCAGGTGCTGCGCGCCTTCGCCGAACCGCCCCACAGGCTCGGTCTGGCAGACGTCACCTCCCGGCTGGGGCTGGAGAAGAACCAGGCTTACAGGTCGCTCAAGACGCTCGAGGCGGCAGGCTTCCTGACGCCCACGGCCGACGCCAGGTTCACGCTCGGCCCCGCCGCCGCCGAGATGCAGCTGGCGGCCACGCGCAGCACCGGCGCCTCGCTCATGGAGGTGGCGGCCCCGCTGATGGACCGTCTCAGCGAGCAGACGCGAGAGACCGTCCACCTGTTCATGCGCGTGGGCGACCGGGCGCTATGCGTCGACAAGCGCGACAGCCCCCAGAGCGTGAGGCTCGTGGCCGTGCTCGGCCGCTCCTTCCCGCTGCACGCCGGGGCGGTGCCGAAGGCGATGCTCGCCAACCTCCCCGCGGACGAGCGCGAAGCCGTCCTCGCCTCGCTGGAGGACCTGCCGCGCTACACCGACAAGACGATCCTCGACCGCGACCGCCTCGCGGCCCTGCTCGAGGTCATCAGGGACCAGGGGTACGCGGTCTCGGACGAGGACTTCGATTCCGCCGCCAAGGGGGTCGGCGCCGCCGTCTTCGGGGAGGACGGCCAGGTCGTCGGCGGCATCAGCGTGGGCGGGCCGTCGTACCGCGTGGACGAAGGCGCGCTCTCCCGTTTCTCTCTGCTCGTTCGCGCCGCAGCCGAGGAGATCAGTCGGCGACTGGCGCTGGCGGGGAAGCTCTAGGAGGTCAGGCATGAAGGTCAGAGGTACCCTCTTCCGCGCTCTCGTGGCGCTCCTCTTCGCGCTGGGCGCCGCCGTCGCGACGGCCCAGGACGCCGACACGTCGGCCGTCTTGAACCTGGCGACCAACGCCGACCCCACGCTCAACCCGTGGACGCCCGGCGCCGTCATCGAGTCGAACCTGATCAACACGATCCTCTTCGAGCAGCTCACGCGCTACTCCCCCGAGGACCTCACGCCGTCGCCTATGCTCGCCACCAGCTGGCAGGCCGAGGAGGGCGGCCTGGCCTGGGTGTTCGAGCTGCGGCAGGGCGTCGTGTGGTCGGACGGCGACCCGTTCGACGCCGCCGACGTGGCGTTCACGTTCAACGACGTCGTGCTGAACCCCGACCTCGGTGCGCAGAGCGCGTCGCAGTTCTCCGCGATCGACAGGGTCGAGGTCATCGACGACCACACCGTGCGCTTCGTCCTGAACGAGCCGTTCTCGGCCCTGCCCTACTACCTCGCATCGTTCGCCGGCATCATCCCCGTGCACGTGCTCGGCGAGGCGGAGAACCCGCTGCAGGTCGCGTCGTTCAACAAGGGCATCCCGGTCACGACCGGGCCGTACAAGGTCGCGGAGTTCGTGCCCGGGTCGTTCGTCCGCTTGGTGCCGAACGAGCTCTACTGGGCGGGTGAGCCCAAGCTCGCCGGTATGGTGTTCAGGATCATCCCCGACCTGAACACGCAGGTGGCCGAGGCGATGGCCGGCCAGCTCGACGTCGTGACGCGGCTCAGCCCCCAGAACGTCAGGGGCATCGAGTCGACGGGCGCGCTCGAGGTGCTCAGGCAGTCGCAGAACCTGTTCTTCTTCGTCGCGCCGAACCACGACGACGAGCGCCTCGCCGACGTCCGCGTGCGCCAGGCGATGACGATGGCGATCGACCGCGAGGCGATGATCCAGGCGATCCTCGACGGCTACGGCGAGGTCGCCAGCGGTCCCGTCGCACCCATGCTGGGCGCGCTGTTCAACGGCGACGTCAGGCAGTACCCCTACGACCCCGAGGCCGCCGCCGCTCTCCTGGACGAGGCCGGCTGGACGGTCGGGCCCGACGGCGTCAGGCAGAAGGACGGCCAGCGCCTGTCGTTCTACATGCCCACCGGCCAGTTCGGTGACCTGGTGCCGGCCACGCTGCTCGTGCAGCAGTACTGGCAGGACGTCGGCATCGAGACCGACGTGCAGGTCATGGAGTGGAACGCCTACATCCAAGACGTCGTCCTCGGGCGCAACTACGAGGTGACTCTGGCCTGGTGGAGCATGCCGCCCACCGCCGACGTCGCGCCGTACTTCTCGTGCGACGCCGCCCAGACCGGCAACAACATCCCGAACTACTGCAACGAGGACCTGGACCGGATCATGGACGAGGGACGCGCGGCCCTGACCCTCGAGGAGCAGGCGGACGCCTACGGGCGCATGCAGGAGCTCCTCGCCGAGGAGCTGGCCTACATCTACCTGTGGTGGCCCGACATCCTGACGGCCAAGAGCGTCCGTCTCCAGGGCTTCCCCGAGATCACCGCCAGCACGGCGTTCCAGTTCTCGTTCGACTGGTAC
>Ga0123333_10005370_pt1 | contig 11589 bp, 11 predicted proteins | sample BioC12SIPDNA_3_FD_89957 | JGI IMG/M metagenome (GOLD analysis project Ga0123333, IMG submission 89957) | Anaerobic biogas reactor microbial communites from Washington, USA - Biogas_R2_B C12 SIP DNA | ecosystem: Engineered > Bioreactor > Anaerobic > Unclassified | place: Washington, USA...
CGCGGCCACGACCAGGCCGACCGTCAGCAGCAGGGCGGCCACGACCGTGCCGAGGCTGGCCTGGCCCAGCGTCCCCCGGGCGCGGCCGGGGGCGCTGGGAGCGGGCGGCGTGGCGCGGGCGGGCTCGTACGACCGTGACATGGCTCCACCATGCGCCCGGCCTGAGCGCAAGGAGTGAGAGCGGGTTCAGGCGACCCTCATGTAGCGGACGGCCCCGTCAGGACGCGGGAGCTGACGTCGCGGGACCTATCTGTGACGCACGTCGGCCCACCAGACCGACCGGTACGTATGATGCCGGCATGGCCTCTGACCCTGCCCCCTCGGCGTCGGAGCGGCTGCTCGACGCGGCCGCTCGCCTCTTCTACACGCGCGGCGTCCCCAACGTCGGCATCAACGAGATCATCGCGCGCGCCGGGGTGGCGCGCATGACGCTCTACCACCACTTCCCCAGCAAGGACGACCTCGTGAAGGCGGTGCTGGAACGGCGGCGCGAGGAGCGCGCCGCGTGGCTGGCACGCGCCGACGCGGCCGCCGAGGCGCCGCTCGGGCGCGTGCTGGCGGTGTTCGACCTGCTCGAGGAGTGGTTCCAGGCCCCCGACTACCGCGGCTGCCCGCTGCTGGCCGCCACCTTCGAGCTCGGCGGGCAGCTGAACGCCGCCAGCCCCTACGCCCGCGCTCACCAGGAGACGGTCAGGACGTTCTTCCGCGAGCGCCTGGCGGAGGCCGGCCTGGCACGGCCCGAGGAGCTGGCGGCGCAGCTGCAGCTGCTGATGGAGGGGGCGGCGGCCGTGGCGGTGGTGGAGGCGGGGGCACGCGCGGCCGCGGCGGCACGGGCCGCGGCGGCCACGCTGCTCGCCGCCGCCCAGGCAGATCGGGGCCCGGCGTAGCCACGGAGAAGCGCCCCAACCGTGGGGGGCCGGTCGGGGCGCACGAAAGGTCTGGCGGTCGGCATCGGCCTGACCGCGTCGGAGTCTAGCACGTCGACCCGGGTGCTCACCGATGACATGCTTCTCTTCCTTGCGGCGCGCCCCGGGTAGGCGGGCGCGGGGCCGGGGCGGCTCAGGTCAGGCGGCGACCTCGGCCTGGCGCACCATCTGGACGGCGATGGTGAAGCGCACCTCTTCGCTCACCAGGAAGCTGCCGGCCTCGAGCACCTGGTTCCAGGTGAGGCCCCAGTCGGTGCGGTCGAGCTTGCCGCTGGCTTCGGCGGCGATGCGGGGGTTGCCCCAGGGGTCGGTGATGAACTCGCTGAGCTCGGCCTGGAAGGTGACGGGCTTGGTGACGCCGCGGATGGTCAGCTGGCCCTGGACCTCGTGGCCGTCGCCCTTCGGGGTGATGGCGGTGGACTCGAAGCGCACCTTGGGGTGGTTCTCGACGTCGAAGAAGTCGGCGCTGCGCAGGTGCTGGTCACGGCCGTCGTTGCCGGTGGTGATGCTGGCGGCGTCGATCTCGGCGGTGATGCGGGTGGGGACGCCGCGCTCGTCGACGGTGACGTCGACGTCGAACTCCTCGAAGCGGCCGCGCACGGTGGCGAGGCCCATGTGCTTGACGGAGAACTCTACGCTGCTGTGGGTCTTGTCGAGGTTCAGGCTCATGTTCACGTCTCCTGGAGGGGATGTCGGGCGGTGAGCCCGTGACACCCATGGACCGTATCACCAAGCGCTCTAGAAAGTCAAGCACTACATCGCATGGGGTACTTGGGGTGATAGGATGGCGGCATGAGCAAGGACGCCCCCTACTGCCCGGTCTACGACTCGATCGAGCTCCTGCAGGAGAAGTGGGTGCTCCACATCGTGCGCGCGCTGCTGGGGGGTCCGCACGGCTTCAACGAGCTGAGCCGCGCCGTGGGGGGCGCCAACACCACCACCCTGTCGCAGCGCCTCGAGCACCTCGAGCGCCTCGCGCTGGTGGAGAAGACGATCGAGTCGACCATGCCGCCCAAGACGCGCTACGAGCTCACGCCCGCCGGTCGCGAGCTGCAGACGATCATCGACGCCATCGACGCCTGGGCGCGGCGCCACATGCGCCGCTGCCAGGAGCAGGAGGCGCGCGCCGAGGCCGCGGGCCAGCCCGCCGCGCCCAAGAGCGGCCGCAGCGCCGCCGACTGAGCCTCCCGGGTCCGTGTCACCAGCGGAACGTGAAGGGCGCGAGCCCGGCGTCACGGCCGGCGCTCGCGCCCGCGGTTCGGCGTGCTGCAGAGGCTACTTCTCGACGCGCTCCTTGAGGCCCTTGCCGACCCGGAAGGCGGCGTAGTTCTTGGCCGGGATGGAGATCTCCTTGCCGGTGCCGGGGTTCACGCCCTTGCGCGCCGGGCGGCGGCGCGTCTCGAACGTGCCGAAGCCGGTGATCTGGACCTTGCGCCCCGCGTCCAGTTCGACGGCGATGATCCCCTTGCCATCGGCGGTGGAGAAGATGGCGTCGACGACTTCCTTGGCCTTGGCGACGCTCAGGTCGACCTTCTTGGCCAACTTTTCCGCGAGCTCGGTTTTGTTCATGGCCTAGGTTCTACCACGCCTGAAGTGGGAGATGTTGCACTTTCAGGGCCTTAACCCTGCCCTACACACGACCGACTCAGCCACGCGCGTGCTGCACGGGCTACCGAGCCCTGGTGGGACGGGAAGGAGAGAGGAGGGAGAAGCGACGACCCGATGGGAGTCCCCGAGAGGGATCGGGCCGCCTGGGAATCGCCACCCCTCCCCTCCTGCTCCGATGCTAGGCGGGTGGCAGGCGGGCGGGCTGCGAACAAAGCCTCTTCGCCCATGGAGGGCGCGTCAGAGCACCTCGTAGACGTAGGCGTCGGCGGCCTCCTCCAGCGCGGCCGGCACCAGCGCGTAGTCGCCGCGGTGGCCGTCGAGCACCTGGGCCTCCTTGAGCTCGCCGAGGATGCGGGTGGCCGTGACGCGGGCGCAGCCCGCGAGCAGCGCCACGTCGTCGTGCGTGAGGCTGAACGGCAGGTGGCGCCATTCGGGGCCGTCGGGGCGGACGGAGCGGTCGAGCGGCTGCCCCAGTCGCGTGGCCAGGCGCGCCAGGATGCGGCAGATGCGCGCCCCCATCGGGAGGCCGAGGTCGTCGGTCAGCTCGCGGCTGCGCGTCAGCTGCCGGACTAGCGCGGCGCTGAGGGCGTCGCGGCCCTGGGGGCGCGCGAGGCTCGCCTCGACGTCGACGATGGCCACCGCGGCACGGTCGGCGGCCACGACGGTCTCGGCGTGCGGCGCGCCGTCGAACACCGAGGTGGCGAGCACGTCGCCCGGGCCGGCGATGTCGGCGAGGCGCTCGCGCCCCGTGGAGGTGTGGACGAGCAGGCGCAGCGCGCCCTCCAGCACCAGGTACGGCGCGACCGGCCGCTCCCCTTCCAGGTAGAGCCGGTCGCCCTTCTGCAGCTCGAGGGTGGCGGTGAGCACCAGGCCTGCGCCCGCCTGCGGACGGGCGGCGCGGCCCGCGCCCGCGGCGCTCGCCGGCCGTCGGCCGGGGCGCCGCGGGGCGTCCGGCTCACGGATCGTGGTGATCATCGGTGGGTAACCTCCCCAGCAGGTCTTCGGGGGCGTGGGCCTGGCCGCCGAGCACGAGCTCGCGGGCGGCGTCGACCTGCCCCCAGGTGTTCCACAGGAGGACGCCGCGCACGCGGCCGTCCTCGAGGTAGTAGACGACGCCCTCCCGCCCGGGCACCCTCCAGTCCTCGACCAGGTCGAGGCGCGTGTCGAGGAGCCCGACGGCTTCGTAGCCGGCGTCGAACAGGTCCGAGTAGAAGAACGGCAGGTGGTCGTGGTGGCGCGGTCCGGCGGCGCCGGCGAGGCCGCGTTCCTGGGCCAGCGAGAGCGCCATGGCGCGCCCGGCGGCGGCGCCCATGCTGTAGGCGTTGTCCTCGTGCTCGATGCGCATGCGGCGCTCGAGGCCGGGCCAGGCGAAGCTCGCCACGTCGCCGGCGGCGTAGACGGGCACGGCCTCGCCGCCGCCCAGCCGCTGGGCGCGCAGCGTGGCGTCGACGAGGACGCCGCGGTCGGTGGCCAGGCCGGCGTCGCGCGCCAGCTCGTCGTTGGGGACGGTGCCGACGCCCACCACCACGAGGTCGGCCACCAGCTCGCTGCCGTCGTCGAGCGTGAGCACCACCGACGAGTCGTCGCGCTCCTCGGCGCTGGCCACGGTGCGGCCGGCGAGGACCCGCACGCCACGCCCCTGGTAGTCCTGGGTGACGGCGCGCGCGAGCCCGTCGGGGAAGCGGCCGCTGCCGATGGCGGCTTCCGGGAAGACCATGGCGACCTCGATGCCCGCGAGCCGCAGCGCGGCGGCGATCTCGGAGCCGATGAAGCCGCCGCCGATGACCACGGCCTTGGCGCCGGGCCTGGCGAGTTCGCGCACGTGGCGGTAGTCGTCCAGGGTGCGGTAGGCGACCACGCGGGGGCTGTCGGGCAGGCCGGGCAGCGGCCGGGCGCGGGCGCCGGTGGCGAGCAGGAGCCGCTCGAAGGCGATGCTGGTACCGTCGTCGAGCGCGACGCGGCGATCCGCGAGGTCGAGGCGCGTGGCGCGCTTGCCGAGGAGCAGGCGCGTGGCGGCAGCGGCGGTCTTGAGGTCGATCTTGGCCTCGTCGTCGCCCTTCCACAGGCCCTTCGACAGGGGCGGGCGCTTGTACGGCGGGTGGCGCTCCTCGCTCACGAGGACGATGCTGCCCTCGGGGTCGGCGCGGCGGATGGCCTTGACGGCCGCGTCAGCGGCCATGCCGCCACCGATGATCAGGTACCGCGTGTCCACGCTCTCACCTTCCGCAACCTATCACGACGGCTAGGGCTTTTCCAAGCCCCGCCTTGTGAAAGTGTAAGATGAAAGCGGGGTGAGGGTGCGTGTGACCGTCACCCCCGGTCCGGCGCCGAGCCCGGCATAACGTGACCGCATCTCCCTCGCGGAGAGCTCCGAGGCGCCGACCCCACGTCCCGCCTCCGCTCCTTAGCAGCGGCTACCGAGGAGGCCTGATGCGACCCTTCACGTCCGACCACCTCCCGCACCCGGCGTCGTCGCGCCCCGATCCCACCCGCCGCGCTCCGTCCGTCCGCGCCTTCCTAGGCTCCCTGCTGGCGCTGGCCCTGGTGGCTTGCGGGCAGATGGACGGCGGAAGCGTGACCAGCGCGAGCCTCGAGCGCCAGGCGCTCGGCTTCGACGCCGCCGCCCTGATCGAGGTGATGGTGGCGCCCAGCGGCCCCACCGCCACGGCCGACCTCATGGCCGCCCTCCCCCCTGCCCCGAGCGCAGAGGCCGTGGAGGTCGTCAACCGGCACCGGCCGAGCCAGGTCGACCTGGTCCACACCCTGCGCTACCCGGGCGTGACGCTCGAGGTCTACGAGGCGAGCCGCCCGCCGGCGCTGCTGCCGTTCAGCGTGCGCGTCGAGCGCGACGACGTCGTGTACCGCGGCCTGCACCTGGGGCTCGCTGTGGAGGCCGCACGCGCCCTGCTGGCCGACGCCGAGCGCCTGCCGACGGCCGCGTACGAGGCCTACCTGGTGACCCGGGACGACGCCGCGCCCTACACGCTGCTGCTCGAGAGCGAAGGCGGGCGCGTGACCGCGTTCGCCGTCACCGCTCACCTGGACTGAGCCCGGCCGCGGCCGGCTCCGGCCTAGGGGTGACGGCCACCGCGGGCGCGCCTCGGTAGACTGGGGCCGTGAGCCATCCCGATGACGCCGCCGTCGCCGGCTCCCTCCCCAGGTACGCGGACCGCAGCCAGGTCCCGCGCGACCTGCGCACCGGCCAGGAGCTCGCCGCGCACGGCTACGAGCGCCTGGGGGCGCCGGCGGCCGAGCTGGTCACCCCCGACGGCGAGGTCGTAGCGCTGTACAGCACGAGCGAGGCGCGCCGCCTGAGGTTCGACCTATGGCCGCGCGGGCCGCGCATGCGCTCGCCGCGCTCGGAGGCCGGAGCGGCGGCAGAGCAGCCCGAGCTGCCGCTGGGCGCTGAGCGGCGCCTGGCGAACCCAGGGCCCACCTCGCGCCCGCCCGCCGGCTCCCCGCGCTTCCGCCAGCACGTCCCCCTCGAGGAGCTCGAGCCCCGCCGCGCCGCCCACCGTGGCGAGCCGCGCGGCTGGTTCGCGGAGCTGTTCCGCGAGGGCTTCGTGGTCCTCGACACCGAGACCACCGGCCTGGGCGCGCGCGACGAGATCATCGAGGTCGCCGCCATCGGCTCGGGCGGCGAGGTGCTCCTCGACAGCAAGGTGTGGCCGCGCTCGGGGCGCGTGCCGGCGGCCGCCACCCGGGTGCACGGCCTGCGCCTCGAGGACCTCGAGGGCGCCCCCACCTGGCCCGAGGTGCTGCTGCAGCTGGAGCGCGAGCTCGAGGGCCGGCGCGTGCTGGCCTGGAACGCGCCGTTCGACGAGCGCATGGCGCGCCAGTCGAGCCGCACCTGGAGCCTGGTGCCGCGGCTGCCGCCCTTCGAGTGCGCCATGCGCGGCTACGCCTACGCGCGCGGCATCGGTAGCGGCAGCTTCCGCCTCGAGCGCGCCGCGCTCGTCGAGCGGGTGCTGACCGGGCAGCAGGAGCACCGCAGCCTCGGCGACGCGCGCCTGACGCTCGCCGTGCTGAGGCGCGTCGTCGAGGAGGGCACGGCCCGCGCCTGACCAGCGGGCGCCTTAGGGAGGGTGGGCGAGCGCCGCCGCGCCGCGTAGGGCGGCCGCCGGCGCGCCGGCTATGAACCCGCAGCGGAAGATCGTCCACGTCGACATGGACGCCTTCTTCGCGTCCGTCGAGCAGCGCGACCGGCCCGAGCTGCGTGGCCGGCCCGTGGCGGTGGGCGGGCGCGGCGAGCGCGCCGTGGTGGCCGCCGCCAGCTACGAGGCGCGCCGCTTCGGGGTGCGCTCGGCGCTGCCGATGCGCCACGCCCTGCGCCTCTGCCCCGAGCTCGTGGTCGTGCCCGCCCGCTTCGACGTCTACCGCCAGGTCTCCGAGCAGGTGCGCGCCATCTTCCACCGCTACACCGACCTGGTCGAGCCGCTGGCGCTCGACGAGGCGTACCTCGACGTGACGACCCCCAAGCGCGGCCCGCCGTCCGGCACGCTGATCGCCAGGGCCATCAAGGCGGACGTGCTGCGGGAGACGGGCCTCACGGCCTCGGCTGGGGTCGCCACCGGCAAGTTCCTCGCCAAGGTCGCGTCGGGCATGCAGAAGCCCGACGGCCTCACGGTCATCCTGCCGCACGAGGAGGAGGCGTTCCTGGCCGCCCTGCCGGTCAGCGAGTTCTTCGGGGTGGGGCCGGCCACGCGCGAGAAGATGCACGCCCTCGGGATCCGGACCGGCGCCGACCTGCGGGCGCGCGGGCCCGAGGAGCTGGAGCGGCGCTTCGGCAAGACCGGGCGCTTCTTCTACGAGATGGCGTGCGGCCGCGACGAGCGGCCGGTGACCCCCGACCGCGAGCGCAAGTCGATCGGCGCCGAGACGACCTTCGAGAGCGACCGCTACGGGCGCGGCCAGCTGGACCCGACCCTGGTGGAGCTCAGCGAGGAGGTGGTGGGGCGCCTGTCACGCCACGCCGCCGTCGCGCGCACCGTCACGGTGAAGCTGCGCTTCGCCGACTTCCGCACCATCACCCGCAGCCACACGAGCCTCACGCCCGTGAGCGAGCTGGAGGAGGTGCTGGCGGTGGCGCGGCGGCTGGCGTTCGAGTCGGACCGCCCCGACGAGCCCGTGCGCCTGCTGGGCGTCACGCTGTCGCAGCTGCTGCCCGCCGGCTCCGTGTACCAGCCGCGGTTAGGGTTCGAGCTCGACTAGCGCGCCGCGCTCTCGGGGTGAGCGCGGCGCCCGCCCGCGACGGGCCTAGCCGACGGGCGTCTCGGCGGTCTCCGCCCTGGCGCGCTGCAGCAGCACGTCGTCGGTCAGGTCGAGGCGGATGGGCGTGAGCGACACCAGGCCCTGTTCGACGGCCCAGCGGTCGGTGCCCTCCTCCACCTCCTCGGTGGGCTCCTCGGCGAACCAGTAGTGCATGCGCCCTAGCGGGTCCTCGCCGGCGACCACGTAGCCCTCGTAGTGACGCACCGACTGGCGCGTCCAGACGATGCCGCGCGGCCGGGCCGGGACGTTGACGTTGAGCAGCAGCATGTCGGGCTCGGCCACGAACGTCTCGATGACCTGCCGCAGGTAGGGCCTCATGACCTCGTAGTCCACGGGCTCGTCGGAGTACGGGGCGCTGAATGCGATGGCCGGGATGCGCAGGAACGCGGCCTGCTTCGCGGCCGCGACCGTGCCCGAGTGCCAGATGTTGTGCCCGATGTTGTAGCCGAGGTTGATGCCGCTGAGGACCAGGTCGACCTCGTCCCAATGGAAGGCGCCGAGGGCGACGCAGTCCGCGGGTGTGCCGTCGACCCGGTACGCCTCCAGGCCGTCGATGTTCGTCTTCGTGTAATGGAGGGGTCGCCGCACCGTGATGGCGTGGCTCATGGCCGACTGCTCCACGTCGGGCGCGACCACGCGTACCTGCCCGAACTCGCTGGCGACCTGCGCCAGCGCCTTGATGCCAGGGCTGAAGACGCCGTCGTCGTTGCTGACTAGGATTCTCACTACCGTCTCCATATCGAGGTCGGCGGATAGATGGGAAGGGCGCCGACGAAGATGACGGCCATCATACGGGTAGCGGGCGGCGCGCCCCTATCATCAGGACGCATCGAGGGCGTTCGGCGCGGCGCCCCGGCGCACGGGAGGCGTCCACGTCGCGCCTCCACGAATGTGACCCCTGTTCATGATGTGGTCATCTTCGGCGGTTAGAACGGACCCGAGTAGCGAGCCACCCGGCCGCCGTCCGCGGCGGCCGGCGCTCAGACAGTGGAGGTAGACATGCTCGACGACCTGCGCACGACCGACGGGCCGCTCCGCCGCGCGGTGCGCGGCACCGTGACCCTGTTGGCGCTCCTGACGCTGTGGGCCCCGGCGCTGTTCGCCCAGGGGGCGCTGCCCAGCAACGCCGCCGAGGCGATCGAACGCGGCGAGCGCCTCATGGAGGAGGCGCTCGCGACCTACGACGCCCAGTACCCCGACCGCCCCCTCTGGCAGCAGGCGTTCCGTGAGGGGCGCAACGCCGTGGACCTGGCGCCCGGGCGCCCCGAGCCGCTGCGCTTCCTCGCCGAGGCGTACAGCCGCGCCAACTGGCCCGGCCCCGCGGTGCGCACCTGGGAGCAGTTCATCGCTGCCGGCGGTGAGCTCGACGACGAGGCCGAGGAGCTCTACGTCACCGCCGCCAACGCCAACGCCTACGCGGCGTACGAGCAGGGCAACCTGCAGCTCGCCGCCGAGATGTACCTGCGCGTGACGCAGAACGTGCCCACGAACCTCGAGGCGCACCGCTGGCTCGGCCGCATCCTGCTCGAGGCGGGCCGGCCGGAGCAGGCGGTCGCGGCGTGGCAGACGGTGGTCGAGCTCGACCCCGCCGACCGCGGCGCGCGGTACTTCCTCGACCTGGCGCGCGCTCAGGCGCGCTGGGGCACCGAGGCCGCCACCGCCTTCTTCGAGGGCGTGGCCGCGTACGAGGCCGGCGACATGACGCAGGCCCGCAACGCGTTCGCGGTCGCCACCGCGCGCAACGCCGACTACGCCGAGGCGTGGGCGTGGCTCGGCCGCGTGGCGTTCGAGCGCGGCGACTACCAGGACGCCCTCACGGCCTACACGCGCGCGTCGGAGCTGGAGCCGAGCAACACCACCTACGCCTGGTTCCGCCAGGAGTCGCAGCGCCTCGCGGGCGGGGGCGCCACCCCCGCGAGCGACGACGCGGACGACGCCGACGGCACGGACGACGGCGCCGACGAGGGCAGCCCCACCGACGGCATCGGCGTGACGCCGCCGGCCACCGACCCCGGCGCCGCCCAGGACGACTGAACGGAGCGCGCCGCCCGCCGGCCCGCCCCGTGGGGCGTGGCCGGCGGGCGGCGCCGTTGGGCCCGGGAACGGGCCAGGGCCGCGCGCTACGCGCGGCTCAGCTCTTGCCCTCGAGCCAGTTGGGGCCCACGGCGGAGTCCACCTTCAGCGGCACGTCGAGCGGCAGGGCGTTGACCATCACCTCGACCGTGGCGTCGCGCACCGCCTCGGCCATCTCGGTGGGCGCCTCGAGCACCAGCTCGTCGTGCACCTGGATCAGCAGGCGCGCCTCGGCGTACTCGCGCGCCAGGCGCTCGGCGAGGCGCACCATCGCCACCTTGATGAGGTCGGCGGCGCTGCCCTGGATCACGGTGTTGATCGCCAGGCGCTCGCCCAGCAGCCGCAGGTTGCGGTTGCGCGAGCGGATCTCGTCGATGGCGCGGCGCCGGCCCAGGATGGTGGTGACGTACCCCTTCTCCTCCGCCTCCTGGATGCACTCCTGCAGGAAGCGGTCGAGGCCCGTGTAGCGCTCCTTGTACGCCTCGATGAAGGCACCCGCGTCGCGTTGCGGGATGCGCAGGGTGCGCGCCAGCCCGAACGCCGACTGCCCGAAGACGATGCCGAAGTTGACGGTCTTGGCCACGCGCCGCTGCTCGGCGTTCACCTCCTCGATGGGCACGTCGAAGATCTGGTGCGCCACGTAGGCGTGGATGTCGAGGCCCTCCCGGAAGGCGCGCGCCAGCTCGGGGTCCTGGCTGAAGTGCGCCAGCATGCGCAGCTCGACCTGCGAGTAGTCGGCGGTGATGAGGCTCTTGCCCGAGCCGGCGCGGAAGGCGCGGCGGATCTCGCGGCCGGCGTCGGTGCGGATGGGGATGTTCTGGATGTTCGGGTCGGAGCTGGAGAGGCGGCCGGTGGCGGCGCCCGTCTGATGGAACGAGGCGTGCAGGCGGCCGGTGCGGCTCGCCAGGTACGACGGCAGCGGCTGCACGTAGGTGCCGAGCAGCTTGCTGAGCTCGCGGTACTCGAGCAGCAGCTGCGGCAGCGGGTGGTCGCTCTCGGAGGCGAGGCGCTCGAGCACCTCGGCGTCGGTGGAGCGCCCGGTCTTGGTCTTCTTGATCACCGGCAGGCCGAGCTTGTCGAACAGCACCTCGCCGAGCTGCTTGGGCGAGTCGGGGTTGAACTCCATGCCGGCGGCCTTGAACAGGTTCTGCTTGAGCTCCTCGAGGCGCACCGTCAGCGCCTGGGAGTACTCGCCGAGCATGCCGGCGTCGAGCTCGACGCCCTCGCGCTCCATGGCGGCGAGCACGCGCACGAGCGGCATCTCGACGTCGGCGAAGAGGTGCTGCATCGCCTCGTGCTCCCCCTCGAGGCGCGCCTTCAGCTTCTCGTAGAGGCGCCAGGTGACGTCGGCGTCCTCGGCGGCGTAGGCGGCCACCTGCGGCAGCGGCACATCGAGCATCGTGACCTGGTTCTTGCCCTTGCCGATCAGCTCGGTGATGGGGGTGGTCTTGAGGCCCAGCATGTCGCGCGCCAGGTCGTCCATGTTGTTGGTGCGGCGCTCCGGGTGCAGCAGGGCGGCGGCGACCATGGTGTCGAAGAGCGGACCGGCCAGCGTCACGCCCGCGCGCCCCAGCACGTTCATGTCGTACTTGAGGTTCTGCCCCACCTTCAGAGTGGCAGGGTCCTCCAGTAGCGGCTTGAGCTTGGCGGCCACCAGGTCGGGGTCCAGGTAAGCGAGTTGCTTGCCGTCCTCGTCAGGCGGGCCGGCGTC
>Ga0123333_10005373_pt1 | contig 11584 bp, 15 predicted proteins | sample BioC12SIPDNA_3_FD_89957 | JGI IMG/M metagenome (GOLD analysis project Ga0123333, IMG submission 89957) | Anaerobic biogas reactor microbial communites from Washington, USA - Biogas_R2_B C12 SIP DNA | ecosystem: Engineered > Bioreactor > Anaerobic > Unclassified | place: Washington, USA...
AAGATAGTGATCATTTACTCCCCCCCTCCGAGGCTGCACTTTCGCAGGTCACATTAGCGGAGAAGTCGTCTGCCTCTGTCTCACGCTCCTCAATGGCTGAAGCCCTGGCAATTGCGATCCCGTAGATTGTGGCCAAGCGCTCGGCCAGATCGCTGCATGGGATGGAAGCGCCGATGACAACAGTTGGAGGCGCCGACAGCGGTCGAGAAGAGGCATTATCAGCTGGCTTGCGCTTACTCATCGCCAACCTTCTTCAGCGGTTTTCTTTGCTCCGCTCGGGTCGGCAATATGGCCAGCGCGCTCAGCAACTGACTCTCCTTGGGCGATGCATCGGGTGCGCGCCGCTTGCCGTATCAAGTTGCGGATCAGCAGGCTCCGATTGCCCTCAGTTTCGGCCTCAGCGAGCTCACGGAGCCAGTGGACGGACTGCTTGTCGACAGTGATGGTGAGGAGGATATCCTTGCGCATAGACTGTAGCTCCCCGTACGCCCTTCATGCGCCTTAACGCAGAAGGGCCCAGAGTACGCATTTCTGGTGCGTCACCCTGGGCCGCGTGTGGGATCAAGTCAGACTGTCGACAACATGAAGCAGCGGCCAGTGGGCGCACTCAAAAGAACGCGTACTGTCCGGTCTGCGGGGTACTCACTACCGCCTATTTCATCTTATTGTCGTCAGCCGGTCGAGATCAATATTCAGTTGTCGACTATAGAATACCATATTTCGGTTTGCGGTGCAAATATCTTCATGCCGTTATCTACATACAGTACTCGAGGCATTTGTAACCCAAGATGTAGTATGTAGAGAGGTTCCAGTCTAGGATGAGAACCGCGCATGCGAACTGATGCCGTGGTATACTTCCGACCAGTTGATTAAGGCAACGCGTAGGCAGATTTGTTCCCGAGGCTGAAGAGCTAGATGAAGTTGGCGACGGGCAACTCAGTTCATAGCGGACCTATTGTTGTTGTCGGGGCAGGCGCAGCGGGCCTTATGGCCGCCATATTCGCAGCTCTGGGTCAGTGCCCCGTCATTTTACTCGAAGGTACAGACCGGCCAGGGCAAAAGATCCTCATCAGCGGGGGTGGACGCTGCAACGTGCTGCCAAGCCGAGCATCCGCGAGCGACTTCCACACTGATGGCTCATCCAACTTATTACGTAAGATACTCGCGGCCTGGCCGTTCGCCGAGGTCCAGCGGTTTTTTGAGGAAGACCTCGGCGTGCCACTGGCCCTGGAGCAGGAGAGCGGCAAGCTTTTCCCGGTCTCCAACCGGGCACGAACGGTGCTCGATGCGTTGATTGGGGCTGCACAGGCACGGAACGTCGAACTGCGGATACGCGCAAGGGTGTACGGGCTTGAGCGGAACGACGGCGGGTGGACGGTCAAGGTCGAGTCAGGGGAGCGGATCCGCGCCAGTCGGGTGGTGCTGGCGACGGGAGGGCTGTCTGTTCCCGCCACTGGCAGCGATGGCGCGGGCTTGCGGATTGCCCGCGACCTCGGGCACTCGGTTATCCCTACCTATCCGGCGCTCACCCCGTTGACCACTTCGTCCAAGGTGCACAAGGGGCTGGCGGGCGTTTCGTTGCCCGAGACCCGGATCAGTACGCCGCGTCCGGAAGGTAAGGGAAGCCTGTTGTACCGGGGCGGTTTCCTCTTCACGCATCGCGGATACAGCGGTCCGGCCGTGCTCAACATCTCGCATGTGCCGGTGCGTTCCACGTTCGTTGGGGGGCCGCGACCCGTTGTTTCCGTGCAGTGGACGCGTCTGGACGCAACGGACTGGCACGAGGAACTGCGCGGCGGGCAGGGACCGGCCATCGCCGTCTTGCGCCGGCATATCCCCGAACGCCTTGCCGTCGTCTTGCTTCACGAGCTGAATTTGAGCAATGCCAGACTGGAGCAGTTGCACCGCGAAGACCGCCGGCGGATAGTTCAGGCTCTGACGGAGTACCGGCTGCCATGGTCAGGGCACGAGGGTTATCGCGTGGCGGAGGTCACGGGGGGCGGCGTGCCTTTAAGCGAGGTGAATCCAGCCACACTGGAAAGTCGGGAAGTGCCAGGACTCTTCCTGTGCGGCGAGATGCTGGACGCGTTCGGCCCGATCGGAGGGTACAATTTCCTGTGGAGTTGGATAAGCGGAAAGATCGCTGGCCTTGCCTGCAATCCCGCATGAACCACGACGGTGGGCCGGGGCCATTGCTGGTGATGCCTTTGGTTGTTACGCTCATACTGGATCTCCCTTGTCACCAGATCGACCGCTGAGGTAGCCATCAAGAATGGCGGCCAGACGGACGTCTAGTGAGAATGACACGGGGCAATTACGACCATAATTTTCTGTGGGCGTGGGTGACTGGCAAAATCGCCGGGGCGAGCGCGGGCCGCGCATGATGTGAAGGACAAGAATGGGGGTAAGCATGGCGAGAATCACAATCCTCGGCGCGGGTCTCATGGGCACGGCGGTCGCGTGGCCGCTGGCAGACAACGGGCACGATGTGCGATTGGTCGGCACGCACCTGGATGCTGAGATCATTCGCTCGTGCCTCGATAGTGGCTATCACCCAAGACTGAGGCGGCGGCTGCCGGGCAAGGTGACGCCGTACTATCTCGAAGAACTGCCCGGGGCATTGGATGGCGCGGATGTCATCGTCAGCGGCGTGAGCTCGCCCGGCGTGCACTGGATCGCGCGCACCCTCGGGCCGTTCCTGTGGCCGGGTGCGACGATCATTGCGGTAACCAAGGGGCTGGAGGCAGATGCGGATGGCAAGCTGCGCATCCTGCCGGATTTGCTGCACGACGAGTTGCCCCAGGAAATCCGCGACCAGGTCACACTCTCGGCCATTGCCGGTCCCTGTATTGCCGGCGAGCTTGCCGGTCGCCGGCAGAGCTGCGTCGTGTTCACCGGCCGGGACGCCGCTGCGCTGAACCATCTGCGTTCCATCTTCGCAACCGGGTACTACCACATCTGGACATCGACCGATATCGTGGGCGTGGAGACATGTGCGGCGCTAAAGAACGCGTATACGATCGCGATCGGCATGGCCACCGGCCTGCTCGACCTCGAAGGCGGTCCGGATAATGCCGGCGCGTCCATGCACAACCTGGCAGCCGCCCTGTTCGGCGCGAGTGCGCGAGAGATGTCGCGCATCGTGGGCCTGCTCGGCGGCGGCATCGAGAATGTGCCGTGGCTGCCAGGCGTGGGCGACCAGTACGTAACCTGCGTGGGCGGACGTACGATCCGCCTGGGCCGGCTGCTCGGTGCAGGACTGACCTACACTGAAGCCGTACTGGAGATGGTCGGCGAGACCCTTGAGGGTGCGTACATCGTCAAGCAGATGGCGCAGGTGCTGCCCGAGTGGGAGCGGCAGGGCCGGATCGGAAAACACGAGCTGCCGCTGCTGCGGATGTTGTGCCGGGTGATCACCGAAGAAGCCAGGGTCGACATTCCACTCGAGCGGCTGTTTGACTGATAAGAAGGCGATGGGCCAGAGGCGCCGGGCAGCTGTCCGGCGCCTTCACACCTCCCCCCCCCATGTGCCCCCCGCCCTACGCCGGGCCCAGCACGGTCGAACGCAGCGCAAAATCACCCACGGCTGTCATGTCCAGCTCCACCCCCAGGCCCACGCCCCGCGGGACCGTGATGGTGCTGTCGTCGTTGAGGGCGAAGCGCTGATAGGTAATATCGCGGGCGTAGTAGCGATCTGAGGCCGAAATGTCTCCGGGCAGCGTGAAGCCCGGCAGGCTGGCCAGCGCAAGGTTGGCCGCGCGGCCGACACCCGTCTCAAGCATGCCTCCACTCCAGACCGGAACGTCGCGCGCGCGGCACACATCATGCACCGCCACGGCTTCGGTCAATCCTCCGACGCGGCCAGCCTTGATATTGATCACCCGGCACGCAGCCATCTCGATCGCCTGGCGCGCATGGCGTGCGGTCAGGATGCTCTCGTCCAGGCAGACCGGTGTGCGCAGCCGTGCCTGAAGCTGGCGATGATCCCAGATATCGTCCTCCGAGAGCGGCTGCTCGATCAGGAGAAGGCCCAGGTCGTCGAGGTGCATCAGAATGCCCGCGGTTTCAAGGGTGTAGGCCGAGTTCGCATCCACCTGCAGCCGTATGTCGGGGAATGCTGACCGCACCGCACGGGCATCCTCGACATCGCGGCCTGGCTTGATCTTGATCTTGATGCGCCGGTACCCCTGCTCCAGGTACCGGCCGACCGTGCCGACCAGCGCCTGGGGTGATGCCTGTAGCCCAACCGACACACCCACCGGGACGCGAGCTTGGATCCCGCCAAGCAACTCCTGCAGCGACCGTCCTTCGCGCTTGCCGAGCAGATCCCACAGCGCCATCTCAATCCCGGCCTTTGCCATCGGGTGGCCGCGGACACTTGCGACACGCCCCCGGTACTCCGCAGGGCCGGCAACATCTTGTCCCAGGATCGCAGGACAGATGAAGTCATTGAGGATGTGCCAGGCTGTGCCGGTCGTCTCATAGGCATAGCCGGGGTCGCGATCGGCCACACACTCGCCGATGCCAATCAGGCCCTCGGACGCGAGCTCGAGCAAGATACACTCCCGGTCTGTAATACGGCCGAAGGAGGTCTCGAACGGCGCCACCAAAGGCATGCGAAGATGGTGCAGGGTGATCTGTTCGATGCGCATAGAATATCCTACCAGAATAGAATGACCGGGGTCAGCGTTGGGTGCGCGCGGGCCGCTCCAGCACATAGCAGCTGCTGTTGGCCTGCCGCAGAAAATCGACTACCACATATCCCTCAGCGAACAAGCGGACAAAGGCGGTCCGCGTGCTCCATCGCCAGGCTGCGGCCGCAGCGCCGTCTCGCGCTTTCAGTTCCAAGAAGTCAGGCGGAATCGCCAGTGCCACCGAGGCAGGCCATTGGGCCAAATCGGGAAACGGACCAGGTGGCGCCGGCAAACCATGCACCAGGGAATTGATCCACAACACATCCCTGGGCAGTACACCTGTTGCTGGTTCTTCCCGCATGGCCGCTCGCACGCGCGGCGAATTAACCCACATCTCCACCTGGAATCGATCGGACGGCAGACCCGCGTTGAGGCCGTCATCGAGCGGCCCGTAGGCGTCCTCGAGATAGGTATTGCAGACCGTGCCGAGGCGCGCGATGTTGAGATGCGCGTTGGCGGCCAACAGCGGGTCGAAGGTCCATGTGATGAGCTCGATCCCCTGGGCGGCCACATAATCCCTCTGAAACCGCTTGAGTGCGAAGCCAAGGCCCTGGTTGCGGAAATCGGGATGCACGCCGAGCTGGTGAGAACAATGCTTGAGCCGAGGCGGCTGCACGCTTCCGTCGAAACCCAGAAAGCCGAAGACAAAGGCTGCCAGCCTGTCCCCGACAAACGCTCCGGCCAGCAACCCGCCGTTGTGCGCTGCGGTCAGGAGCATGTGACCGGGCACCTCACCGGTCCCCCAGATGGAGTGCTGCAGCCCGACGACCGCATCGGCGTCTTTCGGTGTGTGCAGATGGCGGATATCGGCCGTCATTCCTCTGCATCTCCGTCACGCTCCAGCGGCGCCGGATCGTAGTCGCCCCACTTTGAGCTGAAGGTCAACGCAAGCTGGATCGTCTCTTCGGTGGCAGCCCGGTCGACCGCCTCGCGGGTGGCGGCTTCGCGGGCAGCGGCGGCGTCGACGTCGGCCGCGCGTGCCGAGCGGCTCACCGACACGATGCGAACCTCCACCAGGTCGCCCATGTGATAGGGCACGCGGCTGCCGGCAGGACGGCCCACGATCGCGCGCGCCAGGGGCGTGTTCGCGCCCAGAAACCCCGCGTCCATATCCGCGGCCGTTTCAGGAACGATGTCGACTGCAAGGCTTTCAACCGCACCCTGGCGGTCCGCCAATTCCAGCTCAACGTGTGTTCCCAGGGCGACCAGTCCCGGTGCAGGGTCGTACTGCGGCTGCTCTCTTCCGCTCATGTTCCTGTCCTGTGTAGATGCACTGAGCGCGAGTATACTACCGTAAGCGTGATCATTCCAACCGGGAGGAGAAGTCGATGACTGCAGTCATCTGGTGGACGCGCCGCGATCTGCGGCTGCACGACAATTTCGCGCTACAGGCCGCCCTTGCACATGGGGAGCCCGTCATCCCGGTCTTCGTACTGGACCCAAAACTCCTCCAGGCCGGCGATGTGAGTGACAAGCGTGTCGCCTTCCTGTTCGGCGGGCTGAAGGCGCTCGATGCAGACCTGCGAGCCCGGGGCAGCCAGCTGATCCTCCGCCAGGGAGATCCGGTCGAAGTGCTGGAGGAGCTCTGTGCGGCGACCGGCGCGACCGCCGTGTTCGCTGAGGCGGATCCCTGGCCCTATGCGCGGCAGCGAGATGCAGATGTGGCCGAGCGCGTCCCCCTCGCCCTTACCCAAGGCATCACTGCGAGGCCATACGACGCAATCCGCAAGGCAGACGGAACCGGCTACACTGTCTTCACCCCCTTCAGCCGGGCCTGGAAGTCGCTTCCCCTCCCGGCATCCGGCGACCTGATGCCTGCGCCCGAAAGGCTGGCGCCGCCATCCGATGTGCCTGACCAGGCGGCCGCGATCCCAAAGACCCCCCAGGTCTCAGAGACCTGGGGGGTCTTATCCGCTCTCGCTTCCTTCCCACCCGGAGAAACCGAGGGGTTGCGCCGGCTGCGCGCGTTTGCGGGCGGGTTCGACGCGCCGATACACCAGTATGCAGGGGTGCGCAATCGCATGGACCTGGACGGGACTTCGCTGCTTTCGCCCTATCTGCGATTCGGCATGATCTCGGCGCTGCGCGCAACCGTAGCTGCCCACCATGCGGCAGAACACGCCCCAACTGCCGAAGCAAGGAAGGGCGCGGAGACCTGGCTCAACGAGCTCATCTGGCGCGAATTCTACCAATCTGTCCTTTACCATTTTCCGGCGGTCCTAGGCCAGGAGTTCCAGGCCAATCTCCGGGGCATCTCCTGGAGGAACGATCAGGCCGAATTTGCGGCGTGGCGCGAGGGCCGAACGGGCTACCCGGTCGTGGATGCCGCTATGCGACAGCTCGTACAGCTGGGATGGATGCATAACCGAGCGCGCATGATCGTCGCGTCGTTTCTGGTCAAAGACCTGCTGATCGACTGGCGCTGGGGCGAACGGTTCTTCATGCAGCACCTGGCAGATGGTGACCCGGCGTCCAACAATGGCGGATGGCAATGGACAGCGGGCGTGGGGACCGATGCGGCGCCCTACTTCCGGGTATTCAACCCCGTGTTGCAGGGTGAAAAGTTCGATCCACAGGCAGCATACATTCGCCGGTGGGTTCCCGAACTGACTCGCGTGCCCGACAAGTATATTCAAGCTCCCTGGACGATGCCCGCCGATGCGCAGCGACTGGCGGGAACGGCCATCGGCAAAGACTATCCTGCGCCCATCGTGGATCATGCGCTGGCACGTGAGCGCACCCTGGCCGCCTACAGGGCAGGCTGACGCGCGCGCGGTCAAAACCTCTTTACACGGACCCGCGCCGGTGCTAATATAAGTGTGCGCGCGACATCGTTACTGCGCCGGCGAGAGCATGCGCGCGGATAATTATTCTGTCCCGGCGCCAGCATCAGGGAGGTGGATGATGTCGACCGAAAGCCAGACCGGTGACGCCGCCCCGACGCAAGAAGTCCATGTGGGCAGCGTCATGCACAAGGGTGTCATCGGGTGCAAACCCAGCACGCCTCTCGACGAAGTCATTCGCATCATCGTGGACACCAATGTCCGAGTCCTGGTGGTCACCGGGCCGGACGAAGAAGCCCTGGGCACCATCAGCCAGATGGATCTGCTGCCATTCTACGGTCGAGACCGAAAGGGGCTGAAGGCGCGGGACGTGATGAGCAGCAAGGTGATCGCAATCCCGCCGGACATGCTGTTGCAGGACGCCATCGAGATCATGGTGGAACGTTCGATCAGCCACCTGGTGGTCAGCGAGCACGGCGATGTCGGGCTGCGTGCGCTGGGCGTTCTGACCACGGGACATATCATCAAGGAGATGCGCGGCAGCAAGTGGATGTGGTATTTCAGCCCGGAGCCGTAATTTGACGGGGGGAACGGGGCTCCTATACGACCCGCTCTTCGAGGAGCACGATCTTCCCGGGCATCCGGAGCGCGCGGCGCGGCTGCAGCGAATTGTGGCGGAACTGGTCAATGCCGGCGTGTGGCAGCGGCTGCGCCCCGTCACGCCGCAGCCGGTCGGTCTCCCGCTGCTTGAACGCGTCCACGATCCAGATTACATCGAAAGGGTGCGCGAGACTTCTGCCCGCGGCGGCGGTTACCTGGATGCAGACACATACCTGGTTAGCCGCTCATTCGACGCAGCGATGCTGGCGGCCGGAGGCACGGCCGAGCTGACGCGCAACGTGTTGAACGGCAGTCTCCGCAATGGCATCGCGCTTGTCCGTCCGCCTGGCCATCATGCGGAGCGGCGGCGCGGCATGGGATTCTGCCTCTTCAACAACATTGCGGTTGCAGCATGGGCCGCGCTGGATGAGTGCGGCCTCCAGCGTGTGCTCATCTTCGACTGGGACGTCCACCACGGAAACGGCACGCAGGAGATCTTCTACGGCTCGCCAAAAGTACTCTTTATATCCACACACCAATACCCTCACTATCCCGGCACGGGTGACTGGCGCGAGGCCGGCGCAGGGGCAGGCAGCGGCTACACGGTCAACCTGCCCGTGCCCACAGGCACCGGCGATGCAGGATTCAGCCGGCTCTTCGGCGAGGTGGTCACACCGCTCGCTGACCGCTTCCAGCCCGAGTTGATCCTTGTCTCTGCGGGCTACGATGGGCACTGGCGCGATCCGCTGGCGGGGTTACATCTATCGCTGGCGGGATACTGGCAGCTTGCCGCCGGAACGGTCAGCCTGGCCGAGCGGTTGTGCGGAGGCCGGTTGGTCATAATACTGGAGGGCGGCTACGATCTCTCCGTGCTCGCGCATGGCGTTGCCGACGCATGCCGCGCACTGCTGGGCGACGCCGAGCCTGGAGAGGATCCGATCGGCGTCTCAACCTGGCCGGAGCCATCGTTGGAACGGCTGATGGCAGGCATACGAACAAAACACCGGCTCTGAAGTTCGACCTCTCTTTTGTCCCCCTCGTCACCCACATGCTATGATATCATCCATCGTTGATCATTCGACCAAAGGAGAACCCATGGACAGCAGAGAGCTCGAACAAACGCTTGTGCTGATCAAACCAGACGCTCTGAAGAACTCATTGACCGGATATGTGCTTTCATTGTTATCCGAATTCCACAGCGGCCTGCGTTTTGCTGCCGCGAAGATCGTCAACGTAAGCCGGCTGCTCGCCGAGGAGCACTACGCCGAGCATCGTGGCAAGCCTTTCTATCCGCCGCTGCTCAACTACATCATGGGTGTGGAGCACTACCCGAATGAGCCGGAAAAACGCAGGGTGATCGCGCTCGTTTACCAGGGTCCCAATGCGGTGCAGAAGATCCGCGACATCGTGGGACCAACGAACCCCCTGGTCGCGCGGGAAAAGAAGCCAGGCAGCATTCGTGCCCTGGGCACGCTGGTGCCCATCAAAGATGAGGCGGGCAACGTGATCAGTGAACGAATGGACAACCTGATTCACGCTTCAGCAACGCCGCCCGAAGCCGAACGAGAGATCAAACTCTGGTTCAAGCCCAATGATGTCCCACCGCTCATGCAGGCCTACCCCACCGCCATGAGCGACTCACTCTATTACTTCAAAGATGGCCAGCTCTTCGAAACGCTCGAACCGGGAGCGGTCTGCCTGCTGGCGCCCGGCGACATCGCCTGGGCTTCAGATCTGGAAGCGCTGCATCTGCTGGCCGCGGGGAAGCCATCACCTTGCACCCTCGGAGCGGTCGCGGCCAAGTACCTGATCAACGAGGAACGCGGGTAATTGGGACAAGCAGGGGCGTAGCCATAGCTACGCCCCTGCGACAACACCAGCGCCCGAATTGTTACTGTATCTTCAGCACCACGGGCGCAGCCTTCCACAACTCGTCGAGCCGGTAGAAAGCGCGTGCATCGTGCGAGAAGATGTGTACGACGACCCAGTTGTAGTCGATGAGGATCCAGCCTGAGGCAGCCTCGCCTTCAGCCGACAACGGCCGGGCCTGTATTTCTTTCTTGAGATCTTCGAGCAGGGTCTCCTGCAAGGTCCGAGCCTGTCGCTCGGAGTCAGCCGAACAAATGACGAAATAGTCGGCCAACGGCGTAAGTTCGCGCAAGTCCATCAGGACAATATCGGATGCCTGGTGTTCCTCCAGTTTGCCGACAATCGCATGTGCCAGGTCGAGTCCTTCCAGAGTGTCCTCCGTTTTCGTGATACAATTGGCTCCGCCCATAGCGGCGGTTATGTCGCCATTGTAGCACAGGCTGCCAGTCACACCAAGAGGTCAAACCATGTCCCCGCGAATCGTATACTCTACCGATCCAGACCCCGTGGAATTATGCCCGCGCTGCGGCCGGTCACCATGTGTCTGCAGGGCCATCGACCTGGCTCCGAAGCAGCAGACCGCCTACGTCAAACGGGATCGCAAGGGCCGGAGCGGCAAAACCGTCACCGTGGTTTACGGGCTGCAACATACGCCGGCCACGCTGAAGGATCTCCTGGCCATGCTCAAGAACACCTGTGGCGCGGGCGGCACGATCAAGGAGACCGAGTTGGAGATCCAGGGGGACCAGCGCGATAAGGTGGCTGAAAAGTTGCGCCAGATGGGCTATAAGGTCAAGTTGGTGGGCGGGTAAGGCTGCACCTGGAAACCTCGGAGGTTTTCAAATCTGACGCGTTACCGGTTCGCCCAGCGCTCTATGAGGGTCAAGATCAGCCAGAGCAGCCCAAAGATGGCCGCGCCCGCGGCGAGACAGACCACCCCCAACACGGCCCCGGCGCCATAATTCAGGATGATCGCGGTCCCGCCGACGCCGACAAGGAATATCACCACTGCGAGCGCGAGATTGCGATCCAGGCGCCGGCGATGGGTACGCAGATCGGTGGGCGGACGAGGTTCGTTTGGCACAAGGATAGTATACCCTATTGACACAGCTACGCTGTAACAGGTGGCCGCGGAGCCGGTGGCGCAGCCGTTGCGTCGTGGGGCCCGTGTGCTAGAATAGCCTCATGCCCAAACCGAACGATCTCTTTGCGCTCCGCCGAAATGAGCTCGCCGACAAAGAGGCGCCGCTGGCCGCGCGCATGCGGCCGCGCACGCTCGATGAGTTCATCGGGCAGGAACACATCGTTGGGCCCGGCCGGCTGCTGCGTCGTGCGATCCAGGCCGACCAGCTCAGCTCGGTGATCTTCTACGGTCCGCCCGGCACCGGTAAGACGACCCTGGCCCGCATCATCGCCAACACGACGCGCGGGCACTTCATCGCGCTGAACGCGGTGCTCGCGGGCGTAGCCGATATCCGCCAGGCCATCTCTGAGGCGCAGGAACGCCGCGGACAGTTCGGACAGCGCACCATCCTCTTCGTCGACGAAGTCCACAGGTTCAATAAGGCGCAGCAGGACGCGCTTCTGCCCTGGGTCGAGAACGGCACCGTCATCCTCATCGGCGCAACGACCGAGAAC
>Ga0123333_10005374_pt1 | contig 11582 bp, 2 predicted proteins | sample BioC12SIPDNA_3_FD_89957 | JGI IMG/M metagenome (GOLD analysis project Ga0123333, IMG submission 89957) | Anaerobic biogas reactor microbial communites from Washington, USA - Biogas_R2_B C12 SIP DNA | ecosystem: Engineered > Bioreactor > Anaerobic > Unclassified | place: Washington, USA...
ATTTACCCGCCTCTAAAGAAGCGGGCTACCATCAACCGTCCCTACGGGACTGAATGGAATCGCGTTGCTGGTCTCGACCTAATGGCCTTCTTGTTCTTTATTAAACCCTGTCAATTCCCCCGCGCCCTCTTCATTCCGCATTCGGTACCTTCCGCACTGCAATTGCTATATCCATGGTGGTGCAGGCATCCTGCCTGCGGGGTTATAAGCGTTGTGGCGGCCCGCCTTTGCACCGTATCGAACAGGAACTTCCGCGGAGAGTCCCGTAGGGACGATTGAGGGTAGCCCGCCAGTTCACTGGCGGGTAGAATGCCCTTCCCCTTTGTTAAGTCCCGTAGGGACGATTGAAAACCCGGCTCGTTCAACCGTCCCTACAGGACTGGCATAAATAACATCCCGGTTCCCCCGCCTCTAAAGAAGCGGGCTACCATCAATCGTCCCTACGGGACTTCTTTACCCGGTTTTATCCCATGCACCCACATTCCGCATTTGGCATTTCAGCAGGCTGGAAGCCCGCACCACAACCCAGAGACGCCGCCTCTTCATTCCGAATTCCGCATTCGGTACATTCCGCATTTGTTTTATTTTCTTTCCATCGTGCCCAGCATAATCACGGCGGCCAGGGTCAATCCAAGGAGCAGCCAGTCGCCAAGGTGGCGGCGCAAGGCTTTCGCGGGTGTTTCGGTATCATCGCAGCGGCAGCAGCCGCCCGCGTCGGCATCGTCTTCACCTTCACCTTCCACGGCCTCGCCTTCGACCGGGGCTTCGCCTTCGGCTTCGGGGCAGGAGCCGTCCGCGTCTGTAACCGTCACGGTGATCGTGCCGGAGGTGCTGTTGCCGGAGGCATCGGTCACGGTCACCACGGCGGCCACGCCGCTCCGCGCGGCGCAGTCGAAGATGTCCGGTTCGGCGGTAAGGGTGAACGCGGCCAGGTTGTCTTCGCCCGCGCCCGCGCAATTGTCATAGAGGTAGATGATCGCGGGCGTGCCAAAGGGCGTGGTCCCGTCAAAGAGTGCCGCCGTGTCGCCGTCGCCCAGTGTCAGTGTCACGTCGGTGAACAGGACCAGCGGTCCGGTGGCGTCGGGGCTGCAGGAGCCTTCATAACCCGCCACGGCCTGGTCGATCTGCTCGCGGGTCAGTTTGTCCTCGCCGCCGCTCCAGACCTTCACAAAGAGGGCGTACTGTTCCGGCGTCAGTTCGGGGAAGTCCCGCGCCAACACCGCGTAGGCCCGGTTGAGTTCCACGCCCGCCAGCACGCCGTCGCCGTTGATGTCATAGAAAGCGAAGGCGCCCTGTAAGGCCTTGGCCACCCCACCGCTCACCGGCAGTGACTTGGCAGCCACAATGACCTCGCGGGTGGCGGTTGCCGAATTGGGCGGCAACGCCGTGTCTGAAACGGTATAGACAACGTAATAGGTGCCGGAGATGTTGGTATCCACCTGGGGAATCACGTTGCCGCCGAAATCGGTTATCGTGGTGACAATGGACGGCGTCAAGTCGCCTTCGCAGAGGTCCAAGGCGGTCGCGCCGGCATCCACATACGCGGAGCCGACGGGAACCGTGACCGGATTATCGTCTATTACGAAAATTTCAGGGGCCGTGGTGTCCCACACATTCACGGTCCGCGTGACGGTAATGGCTGCGTAACCAGCGCTGTCGGACACGTTATAGGTCAGAAAATATGTGCCCACGACATCCGTGTTGCCGGAGGTCTCCGTTAGGATGGCCGGCGTGATATCGTCATCGCACTGGTCTAATGCACGTACAGGATCGCTATAAGGCACCCCGCATTCGGTGGTGACAACCAAGAGATCGACCGGATCGATTACGGGCGGTATGGTGTCCACTACCCGCACGAGCCTCGCGAACTCCGCTACTTCCGGCGTGAGGCCAGTTCCAGTATAGAAATTGGGCTGGTCTAATGCGTCGAAGATAGGCGGCCTATCGTCCTCGTCCAGGATGGGGAAGGTGGCCGCCATCATGGCCGGTGTAATGTTGCCGGCGCTATCCGCGGCGGCGTAATAGAGCAGGTAATCGCCGGGCAGGTTCACGAATTCATCGTAGTCATAAAGGTCCGGCATGCCGGAGACATAGACGGGGGTGTGCGCCGCGTCCAGGCGCCACGCCCGGGCGGTCAGTCCGTAGACGCCGGCATCCAGGGAAAGGCTTATCGGCACGGGTAGCGGCAGCAGCATACCTTCGCAGTCATCGGCAACCCAGGTCACATTAAATCCGGTTGAGGGCTCCTGGAACGGCTGATGGCATTCGTGTGTATAGAACCCGTCAGCGGAAACAAGCAAATCGCCCAGCGATAATAGGGGCGGGGTCGTGTCTTCCACAATCACCGTGCGTGTTGCGGTCCCCGTGTTGCCCGAAAGGTCCGTAACGGAATAGGTGACCGTATACGTGCCCGGCGACGTTACATCCACTGCAGGCACGACCGTGCCGCCCGCGTCGGTTATTTCCGTCGTGATGTCCGCACTGAGGTCGCCGTAGCACTGGTCAAGCGCCGTGGCGCCCGGGTCATTGAAAACGGTGCCGCCATAATAATCGCACTCCAGCGTGTCCGGGTTGTCGCCCAGCACGGTAATGACCGGCGGCTGCGTGTCCACGCCGGTCACCGTATGCTCCACGGAGGTTGAATTCCCGGACGGGTCCGTGGCGGTATACATATTGCCTGCCTCCACGATGACGTCCACGATGCCCGCGCAATAGTCGAGGGCGCTGGCATCGGGAATGAGTTCGCCGCATTCAATGATCGCCGGCGGCAGTGTGATGACCGGCGGTTCCGTGTCCACCACCCGCACGCGGCAGATCACCTCTGGCGCGTCATTGCCGGAGCTGTCGGTAACGTTGTAAGTCACTTCATAATCGCCGGGTGTCGTGGTGTCCACCGGGTTGACAACGACCACTGCGGAGGTAATGTCGCCTTCGCAGTCGTCCAAGGCCTGCACACTTAGCGGGGTGAAATTATCGCGGCATTCCACTACCTCCGGCGCGCCGGCGTCGTCGAAGTCTATCGGGAAGATGCGCGGGGCACCCGTGTCCACCACCTCCACGGTGCGCGTCACCGGAACGGCCGGATTGCCCGCACCGTCCGAAACGGTGTAGGTGAGGGTATAGTCGCCCGGCGTAATCACCTCCACTTCGGGAACCTCAATTCCGAATTCATTGTGCACGGTTGCCGTGACGCTGCCCGTCAGGTCGCCGTCGCAATCGTCATCGGCGGTGGCGCCCGCATCGGTGTACGGGTCGCGGCATTCCACCGTAACCACGAGCGCGCCGTTCAGCGTAAGTACCGGCGGGACCGTGTCCGCCACGTTCACGGTGCGCGAGACCTCGACTGCGGTGTTGCCGTTGCCGTCGGACACGTTATAGGTAACGGTATACACGCCCGTGAGCAGCGTGTTCACGGGATTCACGGTCACAATGCCTGCCGTCAGATCGCCGTCGCAGCTGTCTGCGGCGGTCGCGCCGGCGTCCGTGTACGGATCGCCGCATTCCACGTTCACGACGTCCGCGCCCGCCAGGGTGATGACGGGCGGCGTTGAATCCATTACATTCACCGTGCGCGTCCGGGTCGCGGTGTTGGGCGGCGTCGCCGTATCCGACACCGTGTAGGTCAGCGTATAGGTGTCCACCACGGCGGTGTTCACCGTGCCCGCCGTGATGATGGCCGCGGTCAGGTCGCCGTCGCATTCGTCAAAGGCGCTCACAAGGTCGTCAAAATTCGTGTTGCATTCCAGGACAAAGGGGTCTGTGCTGTTCAACTCAATCACCGGCGGCAGGGTGTCCACCACCTCCACCGTACGTGTCATCGGGACGGCCGGGTTGCCGTGGCTGTCGGAAACGGTGTAGGTCAGCGTGTACGTGCCCACCACGGCCGTGTCCACGGCGCCGCTCAGGGTGATGAAGGCTGTCCGGTCGCCGTCGCAAAGATCCTGGGCCGTCGCCCCGGCGTCCACATAGGTCTCGCTGCATTGCACCGTCACCAGGGCGTCGCCTGTCAGGGCGATCGACGGCGGTGTGTTGTCCACCACCTGCACCGCGCGCGTCCGGCTTGTCGTATTTCCGATGGCATCCGTCGCGGTATAGTTCACCGTGTAATTGCCGACGATACGAAGGTTCACGTTGTTCGTGCTGTTCAGCGAGGGCGTGGGGTCGCAGCTGTCCGACACCGTGGCGCCCGGATCAGTAAAGACACCATTAATGTCGCAGTCCAAGATCAGGGGATCGGCGCCGATCAGGGTAATGACCGGCGGCGTTGAATCCACTACATTCACCGTCCGCGTAACCGGCACGGCCGGGTTGCCTGCACCGTCCGTCACGCTATAGACGACACCATAGTCACCTACGACATTGGGATTCACGGTACTATCGACAACGATTGCCAGTGTCAGATCTCCGTCGCAGGCATCCCCGGCGATCGCGCCGGGATCGTTGAATGCCGTGCCGCATTCCACCTGCAGTGGATTGTCGCCCAGCGCGGTGATCACTGGCGGGGTATCGTCCACCACATATACCCAGCGTGTCACAGGAAGGGCCGTCTGGCCGGAGGCGTCTTCATAATCAAGGGTATAGACAACAGCAAAGTGCCCCGTTGCAGACGTGTCCACCGCAGGGACCAGCACGCCGAATTCATCATAGATGTCAATGAGGATTAAAGCGGGGTCAAGATCCCCGTCCGGTATGTCACTGGCGGTGGCGCCCGGATCCGTATAGAGTTCGCCGCAGTCAAGCGTCATCGGGTTGTCGCCAAGAAGTGTGATTACAGGCGGCGGATCAGCGAGCGCGAAGTGGGCGATGCGGCTGCGCGATATCATGCCGCCGGCGCCGTTCCCCGTGCCGCTGAAGGCGCCGCCGGCGAAAAACGTGCCGCCGCCGGCATTCGCAAAGGCGTAGACGGGATTGTTCAGGACTGCGCCCCAGGCCAGGACGTTGCCATCATTACTGGCGCTGATGCCGATGGCGGCCAGACGCTCTCGGGAGTTCGTGCCGATGGAGTCCGATACCTCCCCGAAATTGCCGCCGGCGTACAGGGTCGTTCCGGAGACCATCAGGGCGCTGACGTCGCCGTTGAAGGTCGGCAACCAGGCCATGTCCATCAGGTCGATGGCATTGGCGATGTCGGCGGGGGTGACGCCCAGGTCCAGCGCGGCGATGCGCCCGCAATCCTGGCCGAGAAGCGTAGAGCCGAGCCGGGTAAACTGGCCGCCCGCGTAGAGCATGTTGTTTGCCAGGGCCAGTGACAGCACGGGATAATTCGCCGGCAGGGTCCACAGGGCGGTGTTGTTGCCGTTTTCAAAACCTTGTAGCTGCCCAACCGTAAAAGTGGGAGGCTCTTCTTCTGGGTCGGGAAATTCATTCAGGCTGCCGCCCGCGTAGATGCGGGTGCCGTCATTCGAACAGGCCAGGGCATAGACCACGTCATCACCAGAAGTGGATGTTGTTTCCCACACGGGCGCCCAGCCGAGTTCCACGCTCGGGTCCGCCGCATTCACGGCGGTCAATAGGTTCCTGCCGCCCACATAGAGCGTCTGCGTGGGTTGCGCCAGGGCCAGGGCGTGGACCACACCGCCCATGTTCGCCGTCCAGCCCGTTACGACCTCGCCGTATTCTTCCGGTACGCCGAGGTTCGCGTGTATCGCGGCCAGGTGGTTGCGCGGCACAGTTACATAGGTGTCGGTGTCGAAATCTCTATAGATAATGTTCTTAAACACGCCGCCGGCATACACGATCCTGTCCGTGACCGACACTTCCAAGGCGTATACCGCGTTGTCGGCGCGGGGATTCCAGTCTTCTCTCGCTTTGCCGTATTCGGCTGGGGTGGCGATCATATCCAGGGCGGCGAGGCAATGGCGGACCCGGCCGTTGACAAGGGTCAGCTCGCCGCCCGTCCAGATTCTGTTCCCGTCCGCGTAAAGCACGAAAGGCGCGCCGCCCGCGCCGGGATCCCACCAGTCGAGAAGTTCTTCGTCGGGGGCGGTGTCTTCTTCATAGAGCCGCAACGCCGCGAGCCGGGGACGCGGCTGCGGAACACCATTCTGGTCCGTGAGTCGTGCGAAACGGCCGCCCACGTACAGGCGTTCGGGCGTTTCCACGTCCGGCACGGCCAGTGCGGTCACCCAGTCGTCCATGTCCGCGCCGGGATTCCAGGAATCATGGGCCCAGGCGTCGCCCCGGTCCAGGGCGGCGATGTTGGTACGGTTGCGGTAGCCCATAAACGTAAACGTGCCGCCCGCGTAGACGGTGGCGTCATCCGCGGCCAGGGCAAACACGGGACTGTTGGCGAAGGGGCTCCAGGCCTGCACCGCGCCGCTTGCCGCGTCCAGGGCGCCGATAAAACTGCGGTCGGCGCCGCTGAGGCTGCCGAACCAGCCGCCCAGGTAAAGGGTATAGCGTTCGCCCGGTTCGCCGGGCTCGCCCTCGCCTTCACCCTCGCCTTCGCCCTCCGCATCGCCGATTACCACCTGCCGGTTCCCCGTTGTGGCGCCCACGTTGCTGTCAAAACTGTAATTTCCCCCAAGCGTATAGCTGCCGTCCGGGCCGTCCACCCTGTATTTCAGGGTCACCGGGTCCGCGCCGTTGTCGCCAAAAATGATTTTGTCCTGGCTGGGAATCCAAAGGCCGTTGGGCCCTTCGATACTGCCCGCTACCACCTCCAGCTCCTCCGGCAAATACTCTTCCAAAAACCAAATCTCGTTGTCCGCCGGCGGAAACACTTCGACGGTGACCTCGGTGCCTTCAATGGTGCGTATCACCTGCCCGGCCAGCTCGCTGGCCGAGGTCTTCGTCAGGCACATGGTTTCCACCATCCCGCTCGCCCCGGGATTCCACAGGGCCAGTTTGCCGTAATCGGCCGCATCGGTCGTGTCCACGTTGAACGCGGCGATATGTTCGCGTGCGTAGGAAGTCCGGTCCTCGGGCTCGCCCTCAACGGGCATCCGCTCCGCTTCAATCGAGGTGAACTGGCCGCCCACATACAGCACCGTCCCGTTTTCCGACAAGGCCATGGTCCGCACGAATTCATTCGGATAGGGATTCCAGGCCCGGGCCGTGCCGTATTCCGGCGAGCCGGCGTTCGTGTTCAGCGCGGCCAGGTAGGGACGGTAGGCGCCGCCGATGGTGAGGAAGCGGCCGCCCGCGAACAGGGTGTTGCCGCTGTCGGAAAGGGCAAGCGTGTAGACGGTGTCATTGGCCGTAGGATTAAAGACGGGGTCCACCACCAGTTTGTTCTGGCCGGGATCGAAAATCAGCCGCGCGATGCGGTCGCGCGCCTCGCCGTCCACATACTCGAAGTCGCCGCCGATATACCAGCCGTGGTTGACTCCGTCGCCGTCGGGAATGCAGGCATAGACCGCGCCCAGCACGTTGGGGAAGAAATACGAAGAATTATCGGGCGTTTTCTCCAGAATACCGTCCGCTTTGATGGCCGCCAGGTTGCCCGTTTCCGGCCCGACGTAACTGAAGTTACCGCCGATGTACGTCACGTTGCCGAGCGCTTTCATGGCCCACACCGGGCCGTTCGCCGCCCAGGTGTCCCCGCGCGGCACCGCGTCGGCCTGGGCTGCGGCCGGATCCGCCGCAACCAGCAACACGCCCGCCCATACCGCCGCCCATATCAGGGCCGCCGTCGCATACCCATGGGTCTTTGCCATTTCGCTTGCTCTCCTCGTTATGGGCCGCGCGCGGCCGCCCGGCTCAGCGGCTGTATTCGCGCACCGGCATTTCGTCGCGAACCGCCTCTTCCGTTTCCAGCGGATACACCGAGAAACGGGCGGTCGCGGGGGTCGTGTCTACAAGGCTGCCGTTGATCACGGTCTGGGCCGTGATCAAATAGTGTACTTCCCGGCGCCGCGCGGGGGCGGCGTTGGGATTGTTGGTGAAATCCGGAGGAATGCCTTCGTCGCCCAGGCGCCAGTCAGGAATCCCGAAGTTTACCACACAGTCCGGCATAGGCGTAGTGCAGTAATCCACGTTCGGGTGCCGGTTCAAGAAGGCTTCCGGCGCCAGTGCGGCCTTGCCGAGAATCAGCTCGGGTACGCTGGTTGATGCGTCAAAATCCTGCAACGCGTCCGGGGTGGCTACCGTGGTGCCGATGTCCAAAAGCAGCAAATCCATTAACGGAACGCTGCATTGAAGGTGGGCATTGAATTGTTCATTGGGGTTGTTTCCCGGTATCACGCCCCGGGCGGACAACATGCCGTCCTTGTAGAATTTCCAAAGAATTTCAACGGGGCCTCCCGACTGGGCCGGGACCATGGCGCGGAACCACACGTTGCCGTTGACCCGGGTGTAACAGGCATCACAGAGGGGCGGCAGGGGCACCCGCGTCGCCCCGCCGAAATCATTGACCGGTGTCAGGTTGCTTCGTTCATGGTAGAGCCGCACACCCACGGCCGTGTCCAGCGCCTCGTTCCGGTAATCCCGTACCTCCTCGTCCCACGTGGGGATGGCTTCCTCCGGGATCTGCATAATGCTGCGAATGTCGTCTACCGTGCCCGCCGGTCCGGGATCGAGTTGAACATTGCCCGTTTCGTCGGCGCCGATAATGTCCAGATGGATCCGACTGCCCTTGTTTTTATCTACCCACTGGCGCAGGGGCATACTGACATTGGTCTCCTCGTGCGTAAATACCGTGGTGTCACGCAACGGTCCTTGGAGCCACGGGCTGGTGCCCAGGTACGTCACAGCGCCGGTATTTGCATCGCCCAGGTACAGGCGGAAGCGGGCCAACGGCGCGCAGGCCGGCGGCGCGCCCGGCAATTCAGGCGTAACCAGGCGCCAGGTCAGCTGGGGCGCATGCTCAGCCATGTTCAGGCCGCTTGTTACCTCGGCCTGGGTGGTCCACTGCCAATGGATGTTGACCGCGTTATTCTTCGAAATATCAAGTAGGTTGTTCGCCCGGTCCGACACCTCGAATTTGAAGCGGGCCCACCAGTACTTATCGCCAGGCGGAGGGATAGTAGGAACCTCGACATTCCAGGTCACGTTCATTTCATTGGGGGGATCGAGCGAGGGAACAGCCGCCAAGGTAAGCAGATTTATGCTAGTCTTGGCCGAGCCGTTCCAGCGCACACCGCGATAGCGGTCAAAGGGAGATGGGGGGGCTGGAGGTTCTCCTTCCGTTGAGGGCTCCGGATAGAACGCGGCCTGGAAGCCCGATGTCGTCACCGGGTAGGCCTTGCCTGCGCCGTCCACGGGCGACGGATCCACAAAATAGGCCCAGACGGAAAAATAAAGATCGTCGATGGGAGTCGAACTTGCAGCATAAGGATAACCTACAAGTGAACCCGCGTTCAGGTAGACATGCATGTCCTGGCGGGAGAAGGAGGCCGCGTTCTTGGGAGTAAGCGTCGCACCTGTAGTAAGGATCCAGGAGGACGGGAAAGGGGGACCCGGTGACACGGCCTGCACGCGGTTGGTGCCGTATATGGCGGGCCAGCCCGCGGCCGCATCCACGCCTTCGGGGCTGTTGACGACCAGCACGGGCGGCAGCGTGTCGATGACAGTGGCGCAGGTGCCGGTGTCCTGGGAGGCCTGGTCGAGGCCCGGCGCGGTGTACTCGAAGGTGGCGCGCCCGTCCGTGCAGATCAGGTTGCCGCCCACGCCGACATTGAAGGGGCTGTCAAAGCGGAAGGTATAGACGACCTTTTCCAGATCGCCCTCATACTCAATTTCGGAGGGCCCGGAGAGGCGAATGTAATTCCCGTCGGCGAAGGCATCCGTAGCATGCCATTCCGGGATCAGCAGCACTTCTTCGATGTATTCGAGGTTCAGTCCATAGAGGGCGAGTGTGCCGGTCTGGCCGCGCCCGATCAGCGCGTCCGCCGTGCAATAGGCCACCATGGGCGTCGTGGACACCTGGCCGTCGAACACGGCCGCGGCATCGCCCCGGCAGGCGTCGTCAATGTCCCGGATCACGTCCGTGATGCGCGCGCAGTTCGTCTGCCCCGTGGGGGACTGGATTACAAAGGGGTATTCACCGTTCTCGAAGTTGCCGTTCTCAATCAGGTTGCCCGTGTGAAGCAGGCTGGGTATCGCATCCTCGAGGGCCTGGGACACGTAGGTCAACACAAAATCATCCACAATCAGGCGCGACCCGGTTTCAGAGGAGTCCACCTTGACGCGCAGCGCGGGACGCTGCGCCGAACCGAGCAAATACGGTGGGATGAACATGGACACCCGCGTGCACTCGCCGACATCCCAGTAGCGGTATCCCTCGCAATCCGGCTCACTGCAGGCAAAGTTCATATCCTGAAATTTTATCGGGCAACACAGGCCTTCGTCGCCATAGCGGAACTGGACGTAACCCTGCAGTTCCACTTCCCCTTCGCCTTCGGGGGCCGGTTCCCCTTCGCCTTCCGTTTCCCCCTCGCCCTCTTCCTCAGTCACGATGTCGTGACGAATACTGGCGGCGATGCGGGGCCGGGTCAGACCGCCCAGCCGGGCGAACCGGTTTTGGGTATCCTCCCAAGGCTTGTCATCGAATACGCCCGTGTCTTCGACCGGATAGACGGACTTCAAGATAAAGTCCGGCGAGCTGAAATTGGAGGAATATCCCATAAGCGGCAACCTGTCGGAAAGTTCAGTCGGGGGAGTACCGACCAGTACCGCACCTACCAGCAGTAGTGTCGGTTGATAGTTTGACATGTCGGTGCGCGTGACGGCACGTATCACCAGATCTGTATCCGCTGCAGCTGTTAGGCCGTCTATTCGCAGCTCCTGCCACGTGTTGATAAGGTTCCAGTTGATGGGCGTTGCGGGTGCCAAACCGCCGGCTGTGACGGTTAGACTGTCTCCCGGATGTTCGCTGTACTGCAACACCTTGACCCAGATCCGGATATTCACGGTTTCGCCATCCGTGAAGCCGTCGAAAGTCAGTGATTCCTCCAGTATCGGCGGCAGCACGGGCAACGTGTAGGCCTGCTGGGTCGTCAGGTCCATCTCGGTACAAGGATCCAACCCCGGCGTTTCGCCTTCCCCTTCCCCTTCGCCCTCCTGCGCTCCTGCGAAGCCGGAAAACAGGCAAACCGCCACCAGAAAAAGCGCCGTCCTCCCGCCCCAAAACCAGACATAGCTGTCCTTCATCAATCATCTCCTGCATTTGGTTGCGTCCAGGGAAGCGACGCGACATTCATGCCTTGATTTTACCGCATTTCGTCACTGTTTCGTTACTAGTAGGCCTTTGTCGCATGAGTACATACTAACTATACCTTACAATAGATAGTATGTCAATAAATTCTCTCCAAAACCACCCCCACAACGGTCTCCGGGGAAGCCCGAGATGTAGAGAAGACACCACGGGACAAGGTGTATAATAATAATGCGACATACATAGAATTCGGAATGCGGAATGAGGAGGGATAAAACCGGGCAAAGAAGTCCCGTAGGGACGATTGATGGTAGCCCGCCAGTTCACTGGCGGGTAGAATGCCCTTCCCCCTTGTTAAGTCCCGTAGGGACGCTTGAAGACCCGGCTCGTTCAACCGTCCCTACAGGACTGGCATAAATAACATCCCGATTTCCCCGCCTCTAAAGAAGCGGGCTACCGTCAACCGTCCCTACGGGACTGAATGGAA
>Ga0123333_10005377_pt1 | contig 11577 bp, 10 predicted proteins | sample BioC12SIPDNA_3_FD_89957 | JGI IMG/M metagenome (GOLD analysis project Ga0123333, IMG submission 89957) | Anaerobic biogas reactor microbial communites from Washington, USA - Biogas_R2_B C12 SIP DNA | ecosystem: Engineered > Bioreactor > Anaerobic > Unclassified | place: Washington, USA...
CTCGGCGGGCGGCCGGCAGCGCTCTCGTCGCTGCCTGGAGGGGATTTCGACCGGGCGGCTGTTGGCTCGCAGCGCCGCCAACTCTCTGGAAGCCCGGAGCCGGCCTACTCGTCTCCGTACCGTCTTGATTGTCGCGTTGTCAGGTCATTATAGAAAGGCTGGCGAGGCCTGTCAACCGCGCAGCGTCGCCGAAATGGGAACCGGGTACCATTTCCGGCTGAGAAGGCGGCGAGAGATAATGCGCGTAGCATTACAGGCTGCGGTCGAGCCGCGCCGCAGGCAACTGTAGCGAAACAGTGGAGGTGACAAGATGAGCCGCGTACCCAACGGACCGGCCCTCGCCGTGCTGATGGGCCTGACGTTCCTCGCCGCGCTGGCGGCGCGTCCCGTGTCGAGCCAGTCTGACCGCTCCCGGGCCGGCGAGCGGCAGGCGTGTGACCCGGCGACCCCGTTCACCGTGACCGCCACACAGTCCGGCAGCGATCTGATTCTGAGCTGGCCTGATTCCGACGCCAACTGGTATTACGACATCTACCACGGCGTCACACCTGATTTCGTACCCGCCGCCGCCAACAAGCTCGACAGCATCCACTCCGTGGGCTACGACGGCACCCTGACCTGGGTCAATAGCTGGGCGCTGCTGGTGACGGCCGACCTCTACTTCGTGGTCCGCGCCCAGGGCTGCGACGGGAGCACCGTCGATTCCAACCGCATCGCCGTCGATAAGGACGACCCCACCCTGCCGGGCGTGGCCTTTGGCCCGGAACACACGGGCGAGGCGACCTATTACTGGGAAGCAGACGGCAGCGGCAACTGCCTGTTCCCGCCCACGCCCGGAGACGTGATGGTTGCGGCGGTTGCCACGCACGACTATGGCGACGACGCCCGGCTCTGCGGCGCCACGGCCCGCGTGCAGGGTCCGTATGGCAGTATTCAGGTGCGTATCGTCGATCGCTGTCCCGACGCCGGCTGCCGCCCCGGCCATCTGGACCTGCATCCGGAGGCGTTCAAGAAGATCGCGCCCATCGAATATGGCCGGGTGAACATCACCTGGCGGCTGGTCAGCCCGCCCGTGGCCGGCAACATCGCTTACCATTTCAAGGACGGCAGCAACCCATGGTGGGTTGCGGTGCAGGTGCGCAACCACCGCAACCCGCTGGCCCGCTTCGAGGTGCTGCAAAACGGCGGCTGGGTGTCGCTGCCGCGCCAGCAATGGAACTACTTTCTGGCGAGCGCCGGTCTGGGCGGCGGGCCGTTCACCTTCCGCGTGACCGATGTCTTCGGCAACCAGATCGTCACCGAGAACGTGCCCCTGCTCGACAACGAGAGCTACCCCGGCGGCGCGCAGTTCCCGGCGCTCGCGCCGTTCACGCCAACCGATTTCGTCTATCTGCCCGCCCTGACCCGCCAGTAACATGGAGCGCGCCTGGCATGCTGGCAGGCAGCATCCCTGGCCGCACACGTGATGTAACGCGATTCTTCAAATCGCGCGGTGGGGAGCGATTTGGAAAATCGCTCTACAGGATACTGGAAGCTCGCGATCCGTTTTTCTGGACAGAACGCCGTCCACCCACTAGACTCGTGGGGCCAGTTCTGGGACTGGTTCTGGGACTGAAGGAAGAGGAGGACAGCCATGAACGACACAGCCAGTTCGACCCCTGAGAAAAGCTCGATGATCTTCCGCCGCCGCCATCGCGGCCTGATCACGGTGCACAGCAAGGTTCACGTGCGCGACAGCCAGGCGCTCAGCCTCGTCTACACGCCGGGCGTCGCCGAGCCCTGCCTGGAGATTGCCCGCGAGCCCAAGCGCAGCTTCGACGTGACCTGCCGGGGCAACACCGTCGCCATCGTCAGCAACGGCTCGTCCGCCTTCGGTATGGGCAACATCGGCCCGGAGGCGATCCTGCCCGTGCTGGAGAGCAAGGCCGTGATCATGAAGACCTTCGCCGGGGTGGACGCCCTGCCGCTGGCGATCCGGGCGGAGACGGTCGAGGAGTTCGTGGACGTCGTGCTGGAAATCAGCCCCACCTTCGGCGCGATCAGCGTGGAAGACGTGGCCTCGCCCGACGAGGTCGCCATCACCAACCGGCTGGCCCGCAGCCTGTACATCCCCGTGGTCAATAACCACCGGGAGGGCGTCGCCATCGGCGTGCTCGCCGGGCTGATCAACGCCGCGCGTCTCGTCGGCAAGTCGATCCGCGACATGCGGATCATCATCAACGGCGCGGGCGCGGCGGGGCTTGGCACAGCCCAACTCCTGCACGAGTATGGCGCGACCGGCGTCATCGTCGCCGACCAGCACGGCGCGCTCTACAAATATCGCCCGCTGCACATGAACTGGGCGCGCTGGGAGATCGCCGGCATCAGCAACCCCAACGACGAGACGGGCAGCCTCGCCGAGCTGCTGGTCAACGCCGACGCCTTCATCGGCTTCACCAGCGGGACCCAGCTAACGCCGGAGATGATCCAGTCGATGGCCGAAAAGCCGATCCTCTTCACCTTCGGCTCGCCGATTGCGATTACGCCGCAGGAGGCGCGGCAGGCGGGCGCGGCGGTCGTCGCCACGGCCCATTCGACCTATCCGAACCAGATGGACATTGCGGCGGTGCTGCCCGGCGTCTTTCGCGGCCTGCTGGACGTGCGCGCCCGCGCCTTCAGCCTTTCCGCCCAGCTTGCCGCCGCCGAGGCCATCGCCCGCTTCGTCCCCGAGGGCGAGCTGCACGCCGACTATATCTACCCGCGCCTGATCGACTACCGCGTCGCCCCCGTCGTCGCCGAGGCGGTGGCCCGCGCCACGCTGGAGCAGGGGCTGGCGAAGCGCGAAGACGCCAACCCGGTGGAGATTGGCAACCGCACCCGCGCCTACGTCTACGAGGGGCGGCTGCCCGTCGAGCCGCCGAGCGGCAAAGAGATGGGCTACGCCGAGGAGTCGCTGGAGTTGCACGACCGCTTCCAGGGGCTGCTGGAAATCGAGACCAACGTGCCGGTGAAGGATATCCACGTGCTGGAGGAGTTCTACCTGGTGCCGGGCGCAATGGAAGCGTCGCGGCGCATCGTCCAGAACCGGGAGGAGGTGTTCGACCTGACCGTGCGCGGCAACCTGGTGGGCGTGGTCAGCGACGGCAGCGCCGTGCTGGGCCTGGGCAACATCGGCGGGCGAGCCGCCCTACCCGTGATGGAGGGCAAGTCGATCCTCTTCCACCATTTCGCCGGGGTCGAGGCGTTCCCCATCTGCGTCGCCACGCAGGACGCGGACGAGATTATCGACATCGTCAAGCGGCTGGAGCCGACCTTTGGCGGCATCAATCTGGAGGACATCAGCGCGCCGCGCTGCTTCTATATCGAGCGGGTGCTGCGGGAGCAGACGGACATTCCCATCTTCCACGACGACCAGCACGGCACCGCCGTCGTCGTCACGGCGGGCATCCTCAACGCCTGCCGGCTGACGGGCCGGGAGCCGCGCGAGCTGCGCGTCGTTGTCAACGGCACCGGCGCGTCGGGCATCGCCGTGACCAAGCTGCTGATGGCGATGGGCGTGGAGGACGTGGTGATGCTGGACACGAGCGGGACGATCTACAAGGGGCGCACGAAGGGGATGAACTGGATCAAGGAAGAGATGGCCGAAATCACCAACAAGGACGGGCTGAAGGGCGATCTCGCCACGGCGGTGCAGGGGCGCGACGTCTTCATCGGCCTCAGCGCCCCCGGCGTGCTCACCGGCGAGATGGTGAAGACGATGGCCCCCGAGCCGATGATCTTCGCCCTGGCAAACCCCACGCCGGAAATCTGGCCCGACGAGGCGCTGGAGGCCGGCGCGCGCATCGTCGCCACGGGCCGCAGCGACCTGCCCAACCAGGTGAACAACAGCCTGGCCTTCCCCGGCATCTTCCGGGGCGCGCTGGACACGCGGGTGCGCAACATCACCGACGAGATGAAGATTGCGGCGGCGCGGGCCATCGCCGGGCTGGTCACCGACAGGCAGCTAAAGCCCGATTACATCATCCCCAAGGGCACGGATTACAGCGTCGCGCCGGCCGTGGCCGAAGCGGTGGCCCGCACCGCCATCGAGACCGGCGAGGCGCGCAAGCAGGTCGATCCGGCGACGATTGCCGCGGCCGTGCGGGCGCATGTGTACGAGCGGCGAGAGTAGTCTGCAGGAGAACCGCGATGATCGCACGCATGTGGCATGGACGGGTCCCTACCGACAAGGCCAGGGCCTACCGGGAGTTCGTGAACGGGCGCGCCATACCGGATTACCAGTCGGTGCCCGGAAATCTGGCCGTCTATGTTCTCGAACGACGGGAAGGCGAGATCACTCATTTCATGACGCTCACGTTCTGGGAGAGCCTGGACGCCATTCGCGGCTTTGCCGGCGAAGATGTGGAGCGAGCCAAGTATTACCCGGAAGACGAGGATTTCCTGCTGGAGTTTGAGCCGGCGGTCGTGCATTACGAGGTGGTCGGACAGGCGGCATGATCGGCTGCCAGTGACAAGATAAGGTCATTTCCCCATTGTCGCGCCTTACTCCCCCGGTCATAGTGAATTACGAAAAGAGGGAGTATGAGCACGAGGAGGAATGACCATGCCAAGCTTACGTGTATTCTCGATAATCGCCGTTAGGTCTGATCTGCGGTTTTCCTTGCGGTTTCGGCGGGCTGGCGTGTTACAATCTAGGCAGCGATGATAGATTGACCCTGGAGACAACATGGCCGGCACTGCCGAACAATCCAGCTTACGCATCGCCATGCTCAGCGTGCACACCTGTCCGCTGGCGATGCTCGGCGGTAAAAAGACAGGCGGGATGAACGTCTACGTGCGTGACCTCAGCCGCGAGCTGGGGCGGCGCGGCATCCAGGTGGACGTTTTTACCCGGTCGCAGGACGATTGCGTGCCGCAGGTGAGCCACGACCTGGGCTACGGCGGGCGCGTCGTCCATATACCGGCCGGGCCAGAGCGCCCCATTCCCCTGGCAGAGGTGGGCAACTATCTCGACGAGTTCGTGGACGGCGTGCTCGCCTTCGCCGAGGCGCAACAGGCGCGCTATGACCTGATCCACAGCCACTACTGGCTCTCCGGCCTGGTGGCCGGCCGTCTGCGTGAGGTCTGGGAGCGGCATGAGAGGCGGCGCGTGCCCATCGTGCAGATGTTCCACACCCTGGGCCACATGAAGAACCGCATCGCCCAGAACGACGCCGGCCGCGCCGCACCGCAGCGGATTGCCGGCGAGCACGAGGTGCTGGGCCTCGCCGACCGCATCGTCGTCTCCACACCCGCCGAGCAGGCGCAGCTCAACTGGCTCTACGGAGCCGACATGAGCAAGGTGGTCGTCATCCCGCCGGGCGTGGACCTGGAGCGCTTCCAGCCCGTTGCCCGCCCGGTCGCCAAGCAGATCGCCGGCATTCCCAAGGAAGACCGCAACATCCTCTTTGCGGGGCGCATCGAGCGGCTAAAGGGCATCGACACCCTCCTGCGCGCCATGGCCCTGATCCAGGCGCGCCGCCCGGAAGCGGTTGCCGGCGTTAGCGTCAGCATCATCGGCGGCGACCCGTGGAGCGACGACCCGGACGAGGAGATGGCCCGGCTGCAGGCGCTGCGCCAGGAGCTGGGCATCCACGACCTCGTCACCTTTCTGGGCTCGAAGGACCAGGAAATCCTGCCCTATTACTACGCCGCCGCCGAGATGGTCATCGTGCCCTCGCACTACGAGAGCTTTGGGCTGGTGGCGCTGGAGGCGATGGCGACGGGCACGCCCGTCATTGCTTCCGAGGTCGGCGGGCTGGCCTTTCTCGTGCGCGATGGGGAGACGGGCTTTCACGTGCCCAGCCGCGACCCGGAGGCGCTGGCCGAGCGGATCTACACCCTGCTCAGCGACCGTAACTGCCGGAAACAGATGGGGCGGAACGCCATCGCCCACGCCAGCCAGTACGCCTGGCCGCGGATCGCCGACCAGATCGTGGCGCTCTACGCCGGCCTGGTTCCTCGAGAAGAGGTACGCCGGAAGGCCGCCGAGCAATCGTATTAACGTGATGTTCATCATTCGCTGCTTGACAAAACGGGCGAGCGAGCATACTATGTAGATGCTCCCCGCCCAGAGGTGGTTGGACAACGCTCGTTGTTCCGACCACCTCACTTTTTTTCTCCGCACCATGCACATCGTCCACGTCTACAAAGATTATTACCCGATTCTTGGCGGCATCGAGAACCACGTGCGCGCCCTGGCGGAGCAGCAGGCGGCAGCAGGCCACAGCGTAGCGGTGCTCGTCACCAACCCTGGCCGGCTGCCCGCGCGCGAGCTGCGCGCCCGCGTCACCGTCGTCCGCGCGCCCCGGCTGGCGACCGTCGCGTCTACCCCCATCAGCCCGACGCTGCCCCTGCTTCTGCGCAGCCTGCAGCCGGACATCACCCACCTGCACTTTCCCTATCCGGTTGGCGAGGCCAGCCAGTGGCTGTTCGGCAAGGACCGGCCCTACGTCATCACCTATCACAGCGATGTCGTGCGCCAGAAGGCGATCCTGCGCCTTTATCGACCGCTGATGGAGCGCGTCCTGCGTGGAGCGGCCCGGATTCTGCCGACCAGCGAGAACTACGTGCGCTCGTCGCCCTACCTGCGCCCGCACGTCGAGCGCTGCACCGTCGTGCCGCTCAGCGTGGACCCGGTGCCGTACGCGCGCGCCACGCCGCTGCTGCCGCCGGCAGCCGTGCCCACGCTGCTCTTTGTGGGCCGCCACCGCTACTATAAGGGGCTGGACGATCTGCTGCGCGCGCTGCCCGGCCTGCCCGCTCGCCTGCTCGTCGGCGGCGACGGCCCGATGCGCGGCGAGTGGCAGCGGCTGGCCGGGGAGCTGGGGCTGGGCGCGCAGGTGACCTTTCTCGGGGATGTCTCCGACGTGGAGCTACCGAATCTCTACGCCAGCGCCGACATCTTTGTGCTGCCCGCCAACAGCCGCGCCGAGGCGTTCGGCACGGTCATTCTGGAGGCGATGGCAGCGGGGCTGCCCTGCATCACCACCGAGCTGGGCACGGGCACGAGCTTCGTCGTGCAGCACGAGAAGACCGGCCTCGTCGTGCCGCCGCGCGACCCCGCTGCCCTGCGCGCCGCCCTGCAGCGCCTGCTGGACGACCCCACCCTGCGCCGGCAGATGGGCGCCGCCGGACGGGCCCGCGCCCACGCCGAGTTCACGCCGCAGCAGCTTCTCCGGCGGGTGCAGGCGGTGTATGAGGAAGTGGTCAGTAGGCAGTAGGCAGCAGGCAGCTGACCACTGCCAACTGATCACTGACCACTGACCACTCTTTACAATATCAGCTGCAGCAGCTTCGTCGCCAGCGCCGTGGCCCAGCCGTAGAAGAGGTGCGCGCCGAGCCGGTTGACGTGCTGGACGGGCGGAATGGTCGTCGGGCCGGCCTGCAGCCCCAGCATGGGGACCATCAGCTCGTCGCCGAGCAGCCAGAGGCGCATGGCGTGGTTCAGCCCGCCGCCCAGGTCGAGCAGCGGCGCCCGGCGGCGCTGGCAGCCATAGACGGCGCCCTGGAAGATGCCGTAGCCCCAATGCACCAGATAGCTGAGAAGCTGCTTCGTCTCCTCCGACTGCGGCTCCTTGCCGGTGACGCTGGCATACAGCAGCCGGCCGAGCGCCTCCGTCGCGCTTTCGCCGTCCCGGTAGCGCCGACCGCCGAAGTAGTAGGGCCGGTCGAGCGCCAGGAAATCGGGATAGACGTTGGCGCCGGGGCCGCCGGTATCAGGCCCATATTGCCGCTCGACTTCCGGGGCGACGCGCTGCCAGTAATAACGCATCGCCAGCAGCCCGGCGACCGCCCCCATCATGCCCGTGACGATTCCTTCCCAACGACTGGTTCCGCGCATAACGTCTCCTCTATTTGGCGGAGCGCGGGCTTCTGCTGTAGCGCGCGATTTAAAAAATCGCGCTACGTCGTTGCCCGCGCTCCGTTTACATATCTGCCGGCGCCTTCAGGTGCACGCCGTCGCCGCGGACTTCGTCCACCTGATCGCAGCCGATGAGGCGGTCGCGGCCGGTGAGATTGGTTCCCTCCACGCAGAGGAAGCCGCTCTGCACGAGCAGGCGGGCCTCCTCTCGCGGGAATGCCTCGCCTTCCGGCAGCTCGGCCAGCCGCGCCAGGCTCTCGGCCCACGACTCGCCTTTCGCCCACTCGACCGGCTGCCCGGTCATTTCCGCATCGCTGAGGGGGTTGCCGTAGGGGTCGGCGACGGCGGGGTAGACGGCCTGCACCGTGCCGATGGCCTCGCCGTCTGGCCCGTAGACCGTCATGCCTACTTCGCTTGCCCGCATGCGCACTCTATCGTCACTGCCCATCGTTCTTACCTCCATCAAGCCCGCCTGGTAGGGACGAATCTGCGCCTCTTACCCTTGTGCCCTAGTCGTCGTCCAGGACACGCGCCAGCCAGTAGGCGGTCGCCGCCGTTGCCAGCGCGGCGCCTCCGGCTATGGCGCTGCCGCGCACAAGCTGCCGCTGCAGCCGCGCCGATCCCAATAGCTGCTGCGCCGCCAGATAGCCGCTGGCGCCATGCGTGCCCGCGCCGGGCCACGTCGCCGCGCCGACCATATAAAGGTTACCCAGCGGCATCTTATACCGCGACCAGTTGGGGAACGGCCGGAACAGAAACTGCTGGCGCAGGTGGTGGCTGCCGGCGAGGCTGTCGCCGCCGACCAGGTTGGGGTTGGCCCGTTCCAGGTCCAGCGGCGAAAAGACCTCCCGGCCCAGGATCAGCGCCCGCAGCCCCGGCGCGTAACGCTCCAGCTTGTCCAGCACCCGGCGGGCGTACGGCTCTTTGGCCTCGTCCCAGCCTGACGCCGCGATCACGCCAGCCGCGTCTCCTTTGATTTCCGAGGGCAGCGCGCGCACCTGCACCCACAGAATGTGCTTGCCTTCCGGCGCGCGGCTGGCGTCCACCGCCGTCGTCTGCCCGACGATGAGCAGCGGCTCGTCCGGCAGGTAGCCGTTCAGCGCCTGCTCGTAGGTGCGCGAGAGCTCTTCGACGTAGGGCGCGATATGCACGTAGGCGAAGCGCTGCAGCTCCTCGCGCTCCTCGGCCTGCCAGGGCGCCGGTCCGTCCAGCGCGAGATGGATCATCATCGTGCCCGGCCCGTAGCGATAGTCGTGTACGTCCTGGAAAAAGGAGCCGGGCAGCGGCGCCTCGCTGATCAGATGCTCGAAGAGGATCGTCGGCGCTACGTTGGCGATGACGGCCCGGCGCGCCCGGATCGTCTCGCCGGATTGCAGCCGCACGCCCGTGGCTCGCCGCGTGTCGTGCAGCACCTCGGCGACCCCGGCGCTGGTGCGCACCTCGCCGCCCGCCTCGCGCAGCAGCGCCGCCAGCGCCTCGACCAGCCGCGACGCGCCCCCCCTGACGATATGCATCCCCTGCTCCATATCGCCAAACAGCTCGACAAAGGGCAACATCGCCCCGCCGCTGACGTCCGGGCCGAAATCCAGGTGCATCCCCCACGTCGCCAGCAACGTGCGCGCCTCCGGCGAGTCGAACCAGGCGCTGCCCATCTCCCGCGTGCTGTTGAGGATAATGCGGACCTGCTGCAGCAGCCGGCGCAGGCCGATGCTGTCCACAGCGCGCAGCAGCGTCCTGCCCGCCGCCAGCGAGGGCAGCGCCTGGTGATAGAGCGGCATCAGCGTCTCTTTGAAGAGCCGGTAGCGGTCGTAGAGCTGCTCCCAGCTCACGGCGTCGGCCGGGTTGTGGGCGTGCAGCAGCTCGACGGTGCGCCCGACGTCCTGATAGATGCGCAGCGACTTGCCGTCGGGAAAGAGGTTGCAGTAGGGCCGGTCGCTGTGGGCAAAGGCGAGGCCGTGGCGGCCCAGCTCGTCCTTCAGCTCCTTGTAGACCGGCGAGGCGAGGAAAAGATTGAGGTTCGTGGCGTACAGGTCGTGGACGAAGCCGGGCAGCGTCAGCTCGCCGCTGCGCACGGCGCCGCCGACCTGCTCGTTTCGCTCCAGCACGAGCGTCTGCCAGCCGGCCCGCGCCAGATAAAGCGCGGCGACCAGCCCGTTAAGCCCGGCGCCGATGACCACAGCATCTACCGTCCCGTTCGCGCTCCCGGCCGTGGCGGTGTCGTCTTTCATGGTCGCTTTGCCTCACAGCCTCTATGGTAAAGGTGGCCGATCATCCGGCGACTGGCAATGTATCGCCGGTATATTTCCGGTCACATTCGGCGGTGTGCCGCCGGCTCAGAGGCGCAGCTCGCCGTCGAGGACGGCGACCGCCTCACCGCCAACGCGCACCGTGCTGATGTCGTGGCGCGGCCCGACCACTTCCACGGTCGCCTGGCCCGGCCGGTGCATCCAGTGGCCCTGTTCGGCGACAAAAAAGGGCTCGCGCAGCAGGCCATAGCGCCAGAGATAGGCGCCCATGTTGCCTGTCGCCGAGCCGGTGAACGGGTCTTCCGGCGGCTCCGGGGGCAGCCCCAGGTGGCGCGCCGAGGTCGCGCCCGCCGGCGTAAAGCCCTGCATGCAGAAGAGATGCACGCTGAAGAAGTCGGCTTTCTCCTTAAGCGCCCGGTAAGCCGGCGGGTCAATCTGCGCCCGGCGCAGCGCCTCCTGCTCGCGTAGCGGCACCATTAGCTGCGGCGTGCCCGTGCTGACGGTCTGCAGGGGCAGGTCGGCGCGCGCCGCCTCCGGCTCCAGCCCAAAGGCGGGCAGCACCTCAGCCGGGGCGTAGCTGGCGAGAAACTGGGGCCGTAGCTGGGACATGATCACCTGCCGGGCGCGGCCCTTTTCCACCTGGACCTCCACCGGGATGACGCCGGCCTCCAGCTCCAGCCGCACCGTCGTCGCGCCGTCGGCGACGGGCAGCCGGCCGGTCTCCACGAGGGCGTAGAGCGTGGCGATGGTCGGATGGCCCGCCAGCGGAATCTCTGCGGCCGGCGTGAAGTAGCGGGCGCGCACGTCGGCCTGCTCGCTGGCCAGCACAAACGCGGTCTCGGATAGATTCATTTCCCGCGCAACAGCCAGCATCTGCTCCTCCGCCAGCCCGTCAGCCTCGAAGATGACTGCACAGGGGTTGCCCTGCAGCGGCGTCGACGTGAAGGCGTCCACCTGCATAAACGGCAATCTCATGCGCCTACCCTCCTTCTCTGGCATTCTACCCCCGGCCCGCTCTCTGCGCTATTCGTCAGCCGCACCAGATTGTGCGGCTGGCGTTCTTCCTGTAGAGCGATTTTTCCAAATCGCTCCCCACCGCGCGATTTGAAAAATCGCGCTACATCGTTGATGTCCAACCAGCTCGCCCAGTGCGGGCAGGGATGCTGCCTGCCAGCATGGCAGGCGCGCTCCAGAGCCTACGATGGTCCGGCGAGATAGCGCACAAACCAGTCCCGCGCCAGCGCCGCCGCCTGTTCCAGCGTGCCCGGCTCCTCGAACAGATGGCTCGCGCTCCGTCAAACGAGCGTCCGGTAGAGGGCCAGCGTCGCCGCCGCCGTCTGCTCCCAGGAGAAGCGGGCCGCCTGCGCCGTCGCCCGGGCCGCCTGCGCCGCCCGCTCCTGCTCGTCGGCCAGCAGCAGGCGGATGGCGTCTGCGATGGCGCTCGCGTCC
>Ga0123333_10005380_pt1 | contig 11573 bp, 11 predicted proteins | sample BioC12SIPDNA_3_FD_89957 | JGI IMG/M metagenome (GOLD analysis project Ga0123333, IMG submission 89957) | Anaerobic biogas reactor microbial communites from Washington, USA - Biogas_R2_B C12 SIP DNA | ecosystem: Engineered > Bioreactor > Anaerobic > Unclassified | place: Washington, USA...
GACCGAGGTCGCGACGACCAGGATCACGGCCACGGCAAGGGCGCCCCTCTGGGCCGCGAGGTATCCCCAGAGCCGGGCGAGGGTTCCGCGCAAGTCGCGGGGCCGCTCCTTGGACTGGCGCCAATGCGCACCAAAGCCGCCGGCTCCGCCAGGCGCGCGCCGTGGTGTCGACCTAGTCGCCGCCACGGCTCAACCTCCCATCGCCCAACTGCGAGTCGAAGATCTCGCGGTAGATGGGGCTCGACGCAAGAAGCTCCGTGTGCGTGCCCTCCGCGGCCACCTGGCCACGGTCCAACACCACGATCTTGTCGGCCGTCAGGACCGAGCTAACCCGCTGCGCAATCACAAACGTCGTCCGCTGGCGGGCAAATCCCGCCAGTGCGGCCTGGATCGCCGCCTCCGTCTCCACATCCACCGAACTCGTGCTGTCGTCCAGGATCAGCACCGCCGGATCCATCGCCAGCGCCCGCGCGATCGCCAGGCGTTGCTTCTGCCCGCCCGACAGGTTCACGCCCCGCTGTCCCAGAACGGTGTCGTACCCGTCCTCGAACCCCACGATGAAGTCGTGCGCCTGCGCCATTCGCGCTGCCGCCTCCACTTCTTCATCGGTGGCCTCGGGACGCCCATAGCGAATGTTATCGCGGATCGTGCCGCTGAACAGGATCGGCTCCTGGAACGCCATGCCAATCTGCCTGCGCAGCGTTCCCATGTCGAGGTCGCGCACATCGGTCCCGTCCAGGGTCACGCGTCCCTCGAGCACGTCATAGAACCGCGGGATCAGGTGCACCAGTGTCGACTTTCCCGATCCTGTGGCCCCCATGATCGCCACCATCTCCCCTGGCTTCGCCGTCAGGTTGACGTCGGTCAACACCGGTTCGTGCTCTTCGCCATCATAGGCGAACGTGACGTGCTCGAACGCCACCGCGCCCTGCGCCCCAGACCACACCGCCGTGCCCGCGCCATTGCCGCCGGCCCCATTTCCCCCGTCCGCAACGAGCGCCACGCCGTCACCAGGCGCCTTCCCCCACGCCATCATCGCCCCGGGCCGGTTCTGGACCGTCGGCTCGGCATCCATCACCTCACGGATGCGCGTGGCCGAAGCCCCCGCTCTCGAGAACGCCAGCACCAGCCAGCTCAACATCATCAGCGAGAAGAGCGTGCGCATCAGATAGTTCACGAACGCCAGAATCTGCCCCACCTGCAACGTTCCCGCGGCGACATACCGGGCCCCGAACCAGAGCACACCGACCAGCCCCATGTTCATCGCCAGCATCATCAGCGGCATCCCCAACGTAACCGTGCGCCCGGCCTTCACCGCGAGCGTCATCAGGTCCATGTTGGTCTTCTTGAACCGCGTTATCTCGTGGTCTCCCCGCACGAACGCCTTGACCACCCGCACGCCCATCAGGTTCTCCTGCGTCACGGTGTTGAGGCCATCCAGGCGGTCCTGGACCTGCCGGAAGAGCGGAAACGCCCGCCCAATGATGAACGTAGTGATCGCCAGCACCAGTGGGATCAGCACAATGAACAACGGCGAGAGCTGCAAGCTGGTCGAGATCGCCATCGCCAGGCTGCCAACCAGCAGCAGCGGGACACGCACCATAATCCGCAGCAACATCATCAGTGCATTCTGCACCTGCGTCACGTCGTTGGTCAGCCGCGTCACGAGTTTCCCGGTTTCCAGTCGGTCAAGATTAGCGAATGAGAGCGACTGTACCTTACGATAGAGCGCGTCGCGCAGGTCAGTGCCGAACCCAAACCCCGCCAGCACCGCGAAGACCGTGCATCCGGCCCCGCCTACCGCGCCGATCAGTGCCAGACCGACGATCTTGAGACCGGTGTTGACCACGACGTCCAGTTGTCCGTTCGCGATCCCCACGTCCACGATATCGACGATCAGCCGCGGCTGCAGCAGATCCATCCAGACCTCGACAACCATAAACAGCGGCGCCAGCAACGCCCAGTACCAGTACGGCTTCACAAACTTCCCCAGCGCCGCCATATCCGCCCACCCCGACGTGCGCGGTGCGCGTTCTGAGCTCTTCCCCTCTCCCTGCTTCGTAGTTGAGTGCGTCTTCGGCATCGTCATCCTTTCCGTCACGATCGGCTAGCGGGTCAGTACGGCGGCTCCCCGCCACTCGCCCGCGCCAAGTTCTCGGCCACCCTATCGAGGAAGCGTTTCATCTGCGCGCGCTCTTCCTCGGTGAATCCGGCGAAGGTCTCCGCCTCCATCGTCCGCCAGCTCTCCCGCACTTGCTCCTTCACGGTCCTACCCCTGTCGGTCAGAAACACCTGCGAGACGCGTTGGTCATCCTTCGGCGTGCGCCGCACCAGGAAACCGGCCTTCTCCATCCGGTGCACGGTGTTACTGATCGTCGCAGGCGACACGTGCAGTCTGGCGGCCAACTCCGCCTGCGAGATGCCCTCGTGCTCCCACAACACGTGCAGCACCGGCGGCTGCCCTCGATGCAGCCCGATCCTGTCCAGCAGCGCGTGGGCGCGCCCGTAGTGCAGGCGACACACGCGCACCAGCACCATGTCCAACGACTCCGCCTGTCGCTCTTCCTCGCCCTGTTGCACCCTGGACATACAGCTCCCTTCTCTTGCGTATCCGGCGCCTCGAAACATATTTCGGCGCCGAACCATTAACTAGCTAATGATTATAAATGCCTTCCCCCTCCTGTCAAGGGTATCATCGGCATCCGTGCGCATCAAGCTAAGGTCTTCGATCGATGACCAGTCCGCGACGCGCGTGGGCAGCACACACCGGTGCGCAGCTCTGCTCGATGCCAAGAGCCGCGCCAGCCGCAGCGTGGACGCCATCTCCCTTGGCGCTTCCGCTCACCCCGACGTCTCCCTCCCAGCTTGAGCCCTCCGGCATCCTGCCTATAATCTCCCCCATGCCCACGCTGCCCGCCGCACCTATCCTGGCCGAACGGCTGCGCCGCCACGCGCTCACCGCGCCGCGTGCTGCTGCCACTCCGTGTTGATCAGAAAGCGCACCTCGGCCGCCTGCAACCGCTCATCCTCCGTCGCCAGGTCCACCAGGTGCGCCTCCGTCTCCCCGTCCATCTTGAACGTCTTCGTCTTCAGCTCCTCGGTAATTCGCAATCCGTCATTCTGATTTACCAATTTGGTTGTTTATGGTTACACTACGGCATCGCTGGAGTACTTGTCCATACCCAAGACGCACTTGCGTTGTTCTAATCACTGGATTGTATGATAAACTATATTTATGGTCGTAGAGAGCGACGACTTCGTTAACTGGCTTGGACGCGAGCTCGAGGAGCGGGACTGGTCCTACCAGGGGCTGGCGGACAGAGCCGGATTCACGCGCAGCGCCGTATCGACCGTGATGACTCGCCGTCAGAACCCGGGTCTGGAGTTCTGCAAGGGCGTCGCCAGGGCCTTCCATATGCGGCCGGAGACTGTCCTCCGCAGGGCTGGCCTGCTTCCTCCCGTCCCTGGCGATACCGACGATGCGTCGCTTCAGTCCTGGTGGGAGTTCGGAAAGCAGCTCACGCCTGAGGAGCGCGAAGAGGCGATTCGCTATGCCATGTGGGCCTTTCTGGGGGGACGGCCCCGCCGCCCAGCAGAACGTACCCCCACGGAGGAGGGATCCGCTCCCACGAACGAGGAACCAGCAGCGTCCTGAGCCACATCACGATGGCGAAGGTCAGATTCCAGCGTAGGACTTTCTTGAGCATTGCGACCTCCATGCAGCTACGTGACTATGATACACGACATAGAACACATGTTCAATAAGCTAGCCCCGCCTGTTGCGGGGGCGCGTCCAAAAACACGCTGAGCCCCGGCACACCGGGGCTCTTTCTTGTCTGCACACTGCCTTGCAGTCAACTGGTATACATCCGCGTCCATACGGAGGTCACCTATGGAATCGAAAGGGCGAGCTTGGTCGGTCGTCGCTGTAGTGCTTCTTCTGCTGATCCTTGTGGTTTCCGCATACAACACAGTCAGCACTGAGTTGAGTCGCCGGGCGCGAACGGAGGCAGTCAAGGAGCTTGTTGAGGAGCAAAGGCGGATCGCCAACAGCATCGTGAGCGAGTATGAGGGCCTGGCCTATGACAATCCTGACGTGGACCGTATCACGGAACAGCAGCTTCTTGCGACGGAGCATCAACTGGTGGCACTGCAGCTCATCGCCTTGCAGAACGCTATGATCATCGAACTACTGGCGGGGGAGTAGTATGGTTGGCAGAAATGTCACGCGGGTCTTCGGGCTTGTCATCCTCGGGCTTCTCTCGCTTGCGGGTTGCAGCGCCACAGGGACGCCGTGTCCTGCGTGCGACCCGGTCGTGGAAACCGTTGTGCACACCCAGATCGTCGATGTGCCTCAAACAGTGGTCGTAACGGTGCCCGTTACAGAAATCGTCGAAGTCGAAGTGCCGGTGACCGTTACTCCCACACCGACGCCCAAGTTCACGCCGACGCCTTCGGCAACGCCGACGATCACTCCCACACCGACCGAGACGCCCATCCCCACCAACACGCCGACGCCAACCAACACTCCGATCCCCACGCCGACGCCGGACCTTTCCCTCACCGCCACGGCCGAGACATTGGGAGTGATGGCTGCTCCCAAAGGCGACGGCTTTTACCTCGTGGGGGTAGACATCATGCCCGGCAAATGGGAATCGGCCGGCACCGGCAACGACTGTTACTGGGCGCGCCTCGATGCAGATCAGGATATCCTGGGCAATCATTTTGGCTGGGCCGGCGGCACTGTGAACGTCCGCCCGACGGACTACGAGGTCTCCTTCGAGGGTTGTGGCCGCTGGACCTGGGTCGAGAACGCTCAACGACCGCTTCAGGATGATGCAACCGCGCCCAAGGATGATGGCTTCCATACCGTTGGTGTCGAGATTGCGCCTGGTCGCTGGCGCTCGACAGGCTCTAGTGATGACTGCTACTGGGCGCGTCTCAACGGAAACCAGGACGTTCTTGATAACCACTTCGGCATGGCTGGCGGCACCATAACCATTCGCGCGTCGGATTACGAGGTGGAGTTCGAGGATTGTGGAATGTGGGAATACTTGGGGCAATAGTCGTTAGCGGACAGCCTTGCGGAGGAACCGCGATGAGAACCCGACGCATATGGAGGTGAAATGGCCCGCAGCAAGAAGCTCGTCACCATTCGGAAACCGCGAGTGCGTGTTGGCTCCAAGGGTATTCGCATCACCAAACCGACCGCCAGAATCGGCGGGAAGGTGGGCCTGAACGTCAGCAGCCGCGGCATCAGCGCCAGCGCTCGCACGCCGTTTGGCACCTTCAGCACGCGCGGCAGCGGCTTCACCCGCCGCCGGAGGAAAACTGGCTGCAGCGCCCTGATGCTAGCTGCCGCGATCGCGCTGCTGGTGTCAGCAGCGATACTTTGCAGCGCGCCTCGGCGACGGCCGGAGAGCTCGGTGACGATTGCTTGTACTCGTCCACTCCCGACGGACTCGTTCGCAAGCTGAGGAGCGGGCTCTCGTCGGATCTGGGCAAACTCGACGAAGGCCATCTATTGCTGGACTGCTCACCGTCGATACTCGGGTGGATTGGCGGCCGAAGTCGGATTTGCCGGAAAAACGGAAGAGGAGGTGGTGTATGACAGAAGATGCGGGGAATGTCTCCCAGGTTACGCTCGGAGAGCCAGCACCTGCGAGAGATCCGGTGCTCGATTCACTCACGAGGATTGAGGGGCAGCTGAAGACAATCAGTTGTGCTGCGACGCTCTTCATCATCGCGGTTGTGCTCGGGACCATTCTGGGGGTGCTAGGGTGGGTCCTGGGGCTGATGTCGGGTATGCTCTTCTAGCGGTCGCTTGATGCTACGACTGTTACCCCGTAACCGCAGGGGGAAATAGGAGCCGTACACTATGGGGAAACAGCCCGAGATGGAGGCGGAGACTCCGCAAGAGTTACCGCCTCTCTACGCGAGTCAGGATGTCAACGAGCCTGTCGAGCTGTATGAGGGCAGGATGTGCCTGACCGTGGCGGCGAAGCCGCCGCTGTCAGGCCAAGGGCAGGTGTCCGTGCAGTGGACACCGTTCCCGGCAGTCTACTTCGATCTCTCCCTCGCCGAATACATGCCAGTCCAGATCACGTCCTCGGATGTCCGGCTGGATGTCAGCGAGATCGGTGTGGGCTGCAAGGTCCTACTGACTGGCATGACCGCATCAAACACCGGTACTCAGTATCGAGGAATCGCGGGAACGCCCATTGTGGTGGGTGAAATCGCCGACTGTGATGAGATCCGGTTTGCTCTGCCCAACTTCTTCTCGTTTTTCGGCCATCAGATCCGAGACTCGGATGCAACGACTTTCTGGGGCGGCCGCCTGCGTCTTCAGAATCGCGATCTCGCCCTTGTGGTTGACGCAGGGCCCAGTGCGAAAGACCTGGTCGGCAAACTCACCAGGGAAAGTGGCTATGGCATCACCCATACAGGCAGTATCAAGAGAAAGGGCGGGGAGTCAATTGGCTTCGACGAAGCTGAGGAGATTCTGGACTCGCTTTACTGGTTGTTCTCGTTCTGTAGGGGATTCCGCTGCGGACCGATCTTGCCGGTAGGAAGGTCTGGTGGAAAAGAGGTCTGGAGGAAGTGGGACGTGCCCGATCTCGCAGTGTGCAAAGCGGTCGAGACCTGGTTTCCATACCAGGATCCCCTCACCAAGGTACCGGAGCTTGACGAGTTGTTTGAGGGTTTCCGGGCAAAGTGGGAGGATGTCTTGTGGCAAGAGCCCATACGAGAGGCCATACACTGGTACTGCACGTCGAATCTGGGATCTGCTGGGATAGAGGGATCGGTCATTCTCACTCAGACGGCCTTAGAACTGCTGAGTTGGGTTCGCCTCGTTGAGGATCCAACAACTCAGAAGTTCAGCAAGACCGAGTTCGACGGTCATATGCATGCTGATTGCCGTATCAGGGAGTTGCTGATGGACTGTGGTATCGCTGCTTTGGACATCCCCGCAGGACTTGGCGCTTTACAGGCCGAGGCCACCCAGTTAGGCGCGACAGATGGGCCGAGCGCCATCGTCAAGATCCGAAATGCTCTCGTGCATCCACGGGTAGCGAATCGGGAGAGAGTATCCACGACGAGTCCAGCGGGTAGAGGTCAGGCGCTGGACCTGGGCCTGTGGTATCTGGAGATGGTGCTGTTGCGCCTCTTCAACTACAGCGGCATCTACTACAACAGGTGGACCCACGGGCGAGTAAGGGACTGCCGGAGGAGAGTACCCTGGGCATAGAGCACATGGTGTTTTGACCGACACACCAGATTCCATATACTGAGCATGAAAAACGCCTCGCGGCTCTGGCCAGCCCGAGGCATTGGCCAAGGCGGTGTGCGCGCCCTGGCGGATTTGAGCATATCACTTCCGCCCGCCGGCGTCAATACCGCGCCGCGGGCGGTTTTCGTTTCTCGTGCTTTCTGTGCCATCGCTACGACCAGAGCAGATCGCAAGGAGTGTCGCCGTGACGGATCTACTTACGCTTCTCGTTGCGCCGATGATCGTGGGCGTCACCGTTGTCATCGTCGAGTACGCCATCGTGCAACCTATGCGTGACCGCAAGGCCCAAGGCACGCAGGCGCCTGTCGCTCTGCCGGCTGCCCCAACCGCGTCGAGCCTGGAGCAAACGCAGCCGGTCGCCGGTAACGGCGCGACGACGCAGGATATCCTCTACTTCCTCAGCCTCCTCTTCACAAGCTCGATCGGCAGCGTGGGGGCGGCCCTCATTCTGCGAATTCTCTGCGAGACGTATGCCGCGACCAAGCCGGACGTGTTCCTCAGCTTGTTCATTGCAGAACCCATCGCACAGTCTGATTTCGTGTTTCTTATACTCCTCGTCTTGATGATCTTCTCTGGCGTCGTTCCAGCCCTACTCGTCGATAGAAGCCTGGATCCGGACAGAGTTGCTCCTTGGAATCGGCTGATGCTCGGGTGCCTTATCGGCTTCATAGGAGCGTCCCTTGGGGCAGTGATCGTGCCCCTGGTTCTGCTCGTCGCTTTCATCGTGTACGGGGAGCTGACCTCTTCGCAGAAACCCGTAAAGTGGCCGGAAACTGATGGTTGATAGGTCGGGCAGACAGGTCCAGACCACAGACAGGACGTCCATGCATCTCTACCAGTACCTCAGGCAACAAGTCGACGCCTGGCGCGCCGCGGGCTACCCCTGCGACGCCTACCCCGCTATCGCCGAGATCCTCGACTACGCCACGCTCCCCGAGTCCACCGTCCGCCGTTTCCTGCGCGAGCCCCAGCTCCAGGCGCTCGAGACCTACTGGTACCTCCGCCTCGTCGCGGGCACGCCCCACGTCTTCGACCTCTACCGTCGCGCCTACCCGCGCACCACCGAGCTGCTCGAAGCCCTGCGCATCGACAGCGACCCGATCAAGGACTACGTGATGGACTACGGCCTCGACGACCTCTTTCGCCGCATCCGCACCGACGATGCCTTCGTCAAGGCCCACGGCCTGGACTCGGTCCAGGAGACGCTCTCCCTGGCCTACCCCAGCTACATCCTGGCGCTCGCTATGGGCGCCGGCAAGACCATCCTCATCGGCGCCATCGTCGCCTCCGAGTTCGCGATGGCGCTGGAGTACCCGGGCGACGCCTGCCCCTTCATCCAGAACGCCCTGGTCTTCGCGCCTGGGCTCACCATCCTGGAGAGCCTGCGCGAGCTGGCTGAGATCGACTACCGCCGCGTCCTCCCGCCGCGTCTCTACACCACCTTCGAGGCCACCTACAAGCTCATCTTCACCCGCGAGGGCGAGAAGGACCTGCCCGTCATCCGCGGCAGCCGCTACAACCTCATAGTTACGAATACCGAGAAGATCCGTATCCAGAAGCGCACCTACCGCCACCCCACCTGGACCCAGCTCTACTACGAGCACATGCTCCAGGAGTACGAGGCCGAGGCCAACCTACGCCTTCAGGCGATCGCCTCGTTGCCCAACCTGGGCGTCTTTTCCGACGAAGCGCATCACACCTACGGCAGCGAGGTCGGCAAGGACCTCAAGCGCGTCCGCGAGACCGTCGACTACCTCCACGGCAAGACCGACCTGCTCTGCGTTGTCAACACCACCGGCACGCCCTACTACCAGCGCGAGCTCCTGCGCGACGTCGTCGTCTGGTACGGGCTCTCGCAGGGTATCCGCGACGACATCCTCAAGTCGGTGGAGGGTAGCATCTACGCCTACGACTTCGACAACGCCGATGCCGGCGCCTTCGTCGCCGAGGTCGTGCGCGACTTCCTCACCACCTATGGCGACGTCCGCCTGCCCAACGGCGCCCCGGCCAGGCTCGCGCTCTACTTCCCGCAGACCAAGGACCTGCGCGAGCTGCGCCCCGTCGTCGAGCAGACCCTCATCGCGCTGGGCTACCCGGTAAGCCTCGTGCTGCGCAACACGTCCAACTCCACCGAGGCCGAGATCGAGGCTTTCAACCGCCTCAACGACCCCGCGTCGTCGCATCGCGTCATCCTGCTGGTCAACAAGGGCACCGAGGGCTGGAACTGCCCCAGCCTCTTCGCCTGCGCGCTGGCCCGCCGGCTGCGGCGCAGTAGCAACTTCGTCCTCCAGGCCTCCACTCGCTGCCTGCGCCAGGTGCCCGGCAACCCCCACAAAGCCCGTATCTATCTCTCGATGGATAACCGCGGCGCGCTCGACCAGCAGCTCCAGGAGACCTACGGCGAGACCCTGGGTGACCTCGACCGTGCGAGCACCACCACCCGCACGCGCGAGATCGTCGTCCGCAAGCTCCATATCCCGCCGCTCGTCATCAAGAAGCGCATCCGTCGCGTGGTCCCCCAGCCGTGCTCCAGCCCGCTCGCCCTCGCGCTCACCCTGCCCGAGCTCCCCGCCGAGACCGAGCTCGTCCGCAAGGTCTACACCCTCGCCGAGCAGCCCGGCCAGGCCTCCGTGCTCGCCCAGCGCGACGAGGAGGCCATCCCCGTCGTCACCGGCAGTGATCTCTACGCCGCGGCGACCGAGCTGGCCACCGTCTACCGCCTGCCTGCGCTCCAGGTGGCCCGCGCGCTGCGGGCGCTCTACGGCGCCGGCGGCACCGTCCCCGCCACGCACATGCCCGACCTGCGCCGCCAGATCGAACAGCAGACCGGCGCCTACGCCGTCGAGGAAGAGGAGATTGAGGAGGCGCTTGCCCTGATCCGCCCCGAGGGCTTCACGGCGATCGAACAGGCCGGCGCTGTCGTTTACACCGCCCAGATCACCTATCCGAAGGACAAGGAAGCGCTCCTGCTGAGCTGGCGCGACGTCGCGCGGGGTGGGGAGGGGCCCGGCTTCCACTACGATCCCTACAACTTCGACTCCGGCCCCGAGCGGGACTACTTCCTGCAGCTCCTGGCCGACCTCGACCAAGAGCCCGATGACGTAGCCGACGTCTACTTCACCGGCGCCATCACCGACCCGCGCAAGACCGACTTCTACGTCGAATACCGCGGCACCGACGACCGCTGGCACCGCTACAGCCCCGACTTCGTCATCCGCCGCAAGGACGGCCGCGCCGTCATCGTCGAGGTCAAGGCCGAGCGCGAGCGCAGCCACCCCATCGACGGCGAGCACGGCCGCAAAGCCATGGCCGTCCGCCAATGGGCCGACCTCAACCCCGACACTCTGCGCTACGAGATGGTCTTCACCGCCACCGGCACCGTCCCCTTCAACCGGGTCCGCGAAACCCTCGACACGTGGGCCGGGTACAACGCGGACTCAGACTAGGGAAAACGGAAGCGCTGTGACTCTCTACCGCATCTACATCGACGAAGTGGGCAACCACGACTTGACCAGTGCGGACGACCCGAACGAAAGGTTTCTTTCGCTAACAGGTGTTATTCTGGAGGCCGATTACGTACTGAATGTGCTAAACCCAGAGATGGATGAACTCAAGCGACGCTTTTTCCAGCGTGACCCCGATGAGCCGATCTTCTTTCATCGTAAGCACTTGATCAACAAGCAAGAGCCCTTCCAGGCGCTTCGGGATCCCGGGGTGGAGGCTGCCTTTAACCAGGCACTCCTTGATGCGCTGGCTCGCTGGCAGTACATTGCGGTCACGGTCGTGATAGATAAGCTCGAGCACCGCGATCGATACCGGCAATGGCAGTTCCATCCCTATCACTACTGCTTGCGTGTTCTTCTGGAACGCTACATTTACTTCCTTAGCGATCATAGAGCCCAGGGAGACGTGATGGTTGAGACCCGCGGCAAGAAGGAGGACGTGAAACTCAAGGAGTCCTATCGCCGTCTCTATGCCAGAGGAGATGATTACATTCCCGTAGATCGCTGGCATGCGTGTCTCAGTTCGAGGGAGCTAAAGCTGAAGCCAAAAACCGCGAATATCTCTGGTCTACAACTTGCAGATCTGATCGCGCATCCTTCTCGGCGTGAGGTACTACTAGAACACGACCTAATCGTGGATAGTCGGGGAACCTTCGGGGACCAAATCTGTGCCATCCTCGTCCACGCGAAATACAACCGGAATCCGCGCACCGGCAGAATTGAGGGGTGTGGCAAGAAGCTGCTACCTTAGAAAAGAAAGAGCGCCCGTAAGGGCGCTC
>Ga0123333_10005382_pt1 | contig 11571 bp, 9 predicted proteins | sample BioC12SIPDNA_3_FD_89957 | JGI IMG/M metagenome (GOLD analysis project Ga0123333, IMG submission 89957) | Anaerobic biogas reactor microbial communites from Washington, USA - Biogas_R2_B C12 SIP DNA | ecosystem: Engineered > Bioreactor > Anaerobic > Unclassified | place: Washington, USA...
CCCTGCGGACCAGGATGAACTCCGCGGGGGCGCTGCGGTCGGTGTCGCCGTACTGCAGGAGCTGGTACCCTTCCGGGATCGCGCCAATCGCTTGGACGGCGGCCTCGAGGCTGGGGTACTGGGTGTTGTACGTTTCGTGGACCAGGCTGAGCTTGAGCTGGGCGGTCTCATCGAGGAGGCTCTTGACCCGGTCCGGGTCATCGACGCCGGGGAGTTCGATAATGATCTGGTCCTGGATCTCCTCGCCGCTCTGGCCGTAGAGCTGCAGGCTGGGCTCGGCGACCCCGAATTCGTCCACCCTGCGCCGGACGGTCTCCATGGCCTGGCGGACCGTCGATTCGCGCATGGTGCGGATCTCCGCCTCGCGCAGCGCGACGGTAAAATCGGCCTTCCCTTCCGTGACTTTGCCCCGGATGTCGTAGGTCCGGCCGAAAGTGTCGTTCAGGTAGTCGCGGACCTCCTTTTCCCGGGCGGCTTCGATGCCGCGGACCTCGATGAACAAGCCTTCGCCTCTTTTGGAGGCATCGAAGGCGATCTCCTTGGACTTCATTTCGCGGCCGATGCTGAGAGCGTCCTGGTCGAGTTCCTGGGTCAGGGCTTCATCGGTGACAACCTGCAGCACCAGGTGGATTCCACCCTGAAGATCGAGGCCCAGGTTCACCCTGGAGAGAAGGCCCGCCCCCTTCTCCGCGGGGGCGATGATGTAGGCCACGCACAGCAGCAGGGCGATGACGATTAAGGCGATCTTCCACTTCAATTTCTTCTGCATAGGACACCTAAATAAAGGATTCGGCATTTCCAGGGCACAGCCGCCGGATCAGGCGCGATCGGGTGGCGGCCCGGTTCAGGGGTACCGGCGCAAACCGGAACACCAGGGCTTTTTCCGGAACTGCCCGGGCGGCATCCCGCTGCCCGGCGACGGCGCGGGCGCTTACTGGCTGCCCTCGCCGGGCTGGAGCCCTGCAATGGCGTTTTTGGATATTTCTATCTTCACCTGATCGGCAACTTTCAGGAGGAACGTCGTGTCTTTCACGCCGGCTATGACGCCGTAGATCCCGGAATTGGTGATGACCCTGTCCCCGTTCTTGAGCGCGGCGATCAGTGCTTCCATCTTCTTCTGCTTCTTCTTCATAGGCACGAAAACGAGCATGTAGAAAATGACGCCTATGGCCAGAAACGGCAGCAGTCCGACCAGGGGATTGGGGCTCGCAGTCTGCAACACAAGGACGGATGGTTCCATTTCAGAATCCTACCTTCTTTCTATCCCTATTTGATTTAACCAGTTACAAAAATTATCAAGTTCGATAGACTCTCTTATTTTCCGCATCATGTCAAGATAAAAGGACAGATTGTGCACCGTATTGTAGAAAGCCGAAAGGTGCTCGCCGGCCAGGAACAGATGCCGGAGATACGCGCGGGAAAACCTCCGGCAGGTCGAACAGGAGCACGCAGGGTCGAGCGGGCCCTGATCCTCGGCATAGGCCGCATTCTTTATCAGCACCCGGCCCTGGCTGGTGAACAGGCATCCGTTGCGCGCGTTGCGGGTCGGCAGCACACAGTCGAACATGTCCACCCCCATGGCCACGGCCCGGACGATGTCCTCCGGGGTGCCGACACCCATCAGATACCTCGGGCGATCCCACGGGAGCAACGGGAGCGTGGACTCTACGATGGAGCCCATCAGCTCCTTGGGCTCTCCGACGCTCAAGCCCCCGACGGCGGTGCCGGAAAACCCGATTGCGGCCAGCGCTTGGGCCGAGCGCGCGCGCAGCTCCGGGTAGACGCCCCCCTGCACGATGCCGAAAAGCCCGCGCGATCGGTCCCCGGCAGCGTCCCAGCGCCGCCGGCACCGGGCGGCCCACCGCATCGACCGCTCCATGGAGGCCTCGGCGTCGGCGAAGCTGCAGGGGTAGGGTGTGCAGTCGTCGAAGACCATGGCGATGTCCGATCCCAGGGAGCGCTGGATGTCCATGGCCGTTTCCGGCGAGATGAAATTCCGGCTTCCGTCGATGTGGGACCGGAATTCGACCCCCTCTTCGCGGATGCGGCAGAGATCGCGGTGGCTGAACACCTGATAGCCCCCGCTGTCGGTCAGCAGGGCCCCGCGCCATGCCATGAACCGGTGCAGCCCCCCGAGCCGCTCGATCCGCTCGTGGCCGGGCCGGAGGAACAGATGGTAGGTATTGGCCAGGATGATCCGCGCGCCGAGCGCTTCGAGCGCCTCGCCCGGCATCGCCTTGACGGCGCCGGCGGTGCCTACGGGCATGAAAACCGGGGTGGGCACGTCCCCGTGCGGCGTGTGCAGTACGCCGCGCCGTGCATGGGTCGCGGCGTCTTTGTGCAGAACTTCGAATCCGAACATCTAGTTCACGGCATCCTGTCCCGGAATCCGCGCCCGGTAGATGGAGCTTCCGGTAGCAAAATAGATATCCTGCCCCGCGATGGCCAGCCCCACCAGGATGGGCGCCGTCACGAGATGCCCGATGGTCCCGTCTTTCAGCGAATACCGGAAGGCCCCCTTGCTCCCCCGGTACCCCGCGGTGACCAGCAGATCCCCGTCGGGCAGAAAAGCCATCCCCTGCGGCCGCGCCAGCCCCTCCAGGAGCGTCTCGACGCGCCCGTCCCCCGAAATCCGGTAGAGGCTGTCGCGCATCGAAAACGTGGGGCCGGTCACGTAGAGGCGGTCCTGCGCGTCGACGGCCAGGTGATAGGCGGCGATGCTGGGCTCCAGGATGGCGAAGGCCTCCCTGCGACCGGAATGGTCGATCCGGTACAGCGTGCCCGTCCGGTCCCCCACGTACAGGAGCCCGGACGAATCGAACACAATGCCGCAGGGCACTCCCAGGTCTTCGGCCACGACCTCGAGACGTTCGAAATCCGTGTAGCGGAGAACGGTCCCGTCGTTCCTGCTCGTGACGTACAGCTGCCCGTCGGGGGAAAATGCCAGGCCGGTCGGGTTCATGATCTCGCAGTTGAAGGGGAGGACGTCCCCCTGCCTCGTAATCCGCACCAGCGGCTGTGAAACCTGCTGCCCGCGCCCTCCGCTTATGGTGGAGATCAGGCTTCCGTCGGGCGCCACGACCGGGTTGGACACCGGATGCAGGTCCGCCGCCAGGCGGGAGGCGAGGTTGAAGGGGAACAGGGGGGAAACGTCGTCGCCGGCCTCGAGCGTCAGGCCCAGGCCTTTCGGGCTTTCGGGCAGGCGCACGATGACACGGTCCTCGGAAGCGGACACCATCGGGGCTTCGACATCCCCCAGAAGCACCCTGGAGGAAAGCCCCGGGCGGAATCCGCGGCACAGGATCACCAGCAGGCCTTCCGGGAGGCCCATGGCGGGCGTGACGCCCGTGATCCTCATGCTTTTCTTTGCGCTCATGCCGCGAATAGTACCGTGCGTACCCCGGTACGACAAGGCCGGAAATGGCCCGGCCGCGAAAACGGGGCGCCGTGCAGCCGCCCGGGCGCACGGGGCCCCCGGGCGCGGGACGCAACGCTGTTGACAGCCTTCGGCGGCGCCCATAACATTGCTTGTTTACGCACCGGGAGATTGCAGCCGTTGGGCCACGACACAGAAGACGCCATCATCGTCAGGGGCGCGAAGGTTCACAACCTGAAGAACATCACCGTCCGGATTCCCCTGAACTCGCTCTCGGTGGTGACCGGAGTCATCGGAAGCGGTAAAAGCAGTTTCGCATTCGACACGGTCTACGCCGAGGGGCAGCGCCGGTACCTCGCCTCGTTGTCGGCCTACGCGCGCCAGTTCCTCGAGCGCATCGACCGGCCCGATGTCGACGACATAGACGGCATCTGCCCTGCCCTGGCCATCCGACAGAGGAACTATTCCCGGAACCCGCGATCCACCGTGGGCACCGTCACGGAAATCAACGACTACCTCCGGTTGCTCTATGCCCGCATCGGCACGACCTACTGCCACGGCTGCGGCCGGGTCGTCGAGAGGGACACACCCCGCAAGATCGCGGATTTCATCCTCTCCCTCCCCGCCGGGCAGCGCCTGTACCTGTGCTATCGCCTGCCCCTGGAAACGGCGGGACCGCGTCAGGCCGGCACGTCCCCGCGGGCCCCGGCACGATCTCCGGGGGGGAAGGGCGGCAGGGAGGACCGGCTGGCGGTCCTGCTGCCCGGGCTGCGGCAGCAGGGGTTTGCCCGTCTCGTTGTCGGAGGCGGGGTGGTGGACCTCGAGCAGGCTCTGCCGGCGGTCCAAGAAAGCGGCTCCGGGGACGTCCACGTGCTCGTCGACCGGCTCGTTGTCGGCGGGGACATCCGGGGGCGGCTGGTCGATTCCATCGAGGCGTGCAGCCTGCAGTCCGAGGGGCACATCGAGCTGTTTTTGCTGTCGGACCGTCCCGAGCAGACGGAGCGGCTGCTCGACAGCCGGCACCCCGACATCCGTTGGCGCCGCCACCCGGCGGGAACGCTCGTCCAATTCAGCGACGCCTTTGAATGCCAGCTGTGCGGCATCCGGTACCAGGAGCCGGAACCCGGACTGTTCTCCTTCAACAACCCGTTCGGCGCCTGCGCCGAGTGCCAGGGCTTCGGCAACACCATGACCCTGGACCTCGACAAGGTCATTCCCGACAAGTCCAAAAGCCTGGCCGGGGGAGCCGTCGATCCGTGGACCAAGCCGCGCTACCGGGGCATCCAGAACCGGCTCCTGCAGTTCGCCGGGCGGGAAAACATCCCGGCCGACGTCCCCTGGAGCGCCCTGGAGCCCGGCATGCGCGAGGGGATCGTGCACGGGTCCAAGGGATTCCCGGGCATCCTGGGCTTCTTTGAATACCTGCAGCGGAAGAAATACAAGATGCACGTCCGCATCTTTTTGAGCCGGTACCGCGGGTACGCCCCGTGCCCCGCCTGCGGCGGAGGCCGTCTGCGCCCCGAAGCCCTTGCCGTCCGCCTGGGCGGCCAGACCATGCCCGAGGTCATGCGCATGACGATCGGGGAGGCGGACCGTTTTTTTTCCAGCCTGCCGCTGGCCCCGCACCAGGTGGCCGTCGCCGAACGGCTGCTGGCGGAGGTCCGGCACCGGCTGGACCTGCTGGTCCGGGTTGGGCTCGACTACATCGCGCTCGATCGCCTGTCCTCGTCCCTGTCCGGGGGGGAGGCACAGAGGATCCAGCTGGCGACCGCCCTAGGATCTTCGCTCGTCGGAGCCCTCTATGTCCTCGACGAGCCCTCGATCGGCCTGCACCCGAGGGACAGCCGGAGGCTGGTGGATATCCTGAAAAGCCTGAAGTCCCTGGGGAATACCGTGCTGGTCGTCGAGCACGATGCGGACATCATGCAATCGGCCGACCACATCATCGATCTCGGCCCCCGCGCGGGCGAACTGGGCGGCGACGTGGTCCACCAGGGGGACTACGCGTCTTTGGTCGAAAACCCCGCCTCGCTGACGGGGCGCTACCTCAAAGGGGAGCTCGAGATCCCCGTGCCCGTCTTCCGGAGGAAACGAAAGAAGGCGCAGGAAATCGAGATCCTCAACGCCCGCCGGCACAACCTGAAAAACCTCGACATCCGGATACCGCTTTCGATGCTGGTGTGCATCACCGGCGTCAGCGGAAGCGGCAAGTCCACGCTCGTGCACGACGTCCTGTACGCCGGCATCCGGAACGTCCCCCGGGGAGAGGGAGAACCCGGCGGCGCGTTCGACCTCATCCGGGGCGCCGAACGCATCAGCGAGGCGATCCTCGTGGACCAGTCGCCCATAGGCAGAACGCCCCGCTCCAACCCCGCCACCTATACGAAGGCCTTCGATGATATCCGAAAGGCCTTCGCCGGGACGCGGGAGGCCAGCAGCCGGGGCTTCGGCGCGGGCCATTTCTCCTTCAATCTTCCCGCCGGGCGGTGCGAAACCTGCCAGGGCAACGGCACGGTCACCGTCGCGATGCAGTTTCTGGCCGACGTCGAGCTGACCTGCGAGGACTGCAAGGGCCGGCGGTTCAAGAAACCGGTCCTGGAAGTCCGCTACAAGGGGAAAAACATCGCCGAAGTGCTGGACCTGACGGTGAGCGAAGCCATCGATTTCTTCCCCGGCAACGGGGCGCTGCTCCGCAAGCTGAAAGTCCTGGAAGCCATCGGCCTGGGGTATGTGCGGCTGGGACAATCGGCGACGACTTTGTCCGGGGGCGAGGCGCAGAGGATCAAGCTCGCGTCCTACCTCTCCCGGCCCGGCACCCCGCACAGCCTGTTCATCTTCGACGAGCCGACGACGGGGCTGCATTTCGACGACATCCGGAAACTGCTCGCCGCCTTCGACAAGCTGCTCGCCGCCGGCCATTCGCTCGTCGTCATCGAGCACAACATGGATGTCGTGAAAACGGCGGACTGGGTCATCGACCTGGGGCCCGAGGGGGGCGACAACGGCGGACGCATCGTCTTCGAGGGGACCCCGGAGGATCTGCTCCGATGCGGGCAGTCCCACACCGCCCGGGCGCTCGGGCGGCACCTCCGAGGAAAGCGCCGCGGCGCCCCGCACGATGATCATTGACCCGCGCCCCGCCGTCTGGGTATCATGGAGATGCCCCTGCAATGCAGGTGATGGCGCAAAGTTATTTGAGCCAACATTCTATTTGATGGGAGTTCGGGTCATAGGGCCGTGAGCGGGCTTTTTTCGGGTGCACACGCATCCGACTACTTGTCTGCCTGAAGCAGTATGCAGAACACCCCCTTGGTTCCAAGGTTCAAATAGACAAGCCACACGGCGGCGCGGGGGTTTTTGTTTGAAAAGAGACGGGATGCGCGTTCTATTCATCGGGGACATATTCGGGAAGCCCGGCCGGAGGGTGGTCCAGGAAAAGCTGCAGGCTCTCACGCACGAGCACCGCATCGATTTCTGCATCGCAAACATCGAAAACGCCGCCGCCGGCTTCGGCATCACCCCCCAGATCGCCGATGAGTTCCTGAACTCCGAGATCGACCTGCTCACCTCCGGCAATCATATCTGGGACAAACGCGGCATCATCCCCTACCTCGCCGAGCAGCCCCGGCTGCTCCGACCCCACAACTACCCGAAGGGGGTTCCGGGAACCGGCATCTTCGTCGGAGACACAGACTGCGGCATCCGGGTCGGGGTCGTCAATCTCCAGGGGCGCGTGTTCATGCCCGCAACCGACTGCCCCTTCACAAGAGGGCTGGAGGCGATCGAGGACATCCGCAGGCAGACGAAAATCGTGATCGTGGATTTCCACGCCGAAGCGACCTCGGAAAAGCAGGCGATGGGATGGTACCTCGACGGGCATGTCAGCGCCGTCATCGGCACCCACACCCATGTGCAGACGGCCGACGAGAGGATCCTCCCCCGGGGGACCGCGTTTATCACGGATATCGGCATGACCGGTCCGCACGATTCGGTCATCGGATCGGTCCCGGACCTGTCCATCGACCGTTTCCTGAGCCAGATACCCAACCGCCTCGAGCCCGCGGGCGGCAACCTCAGGTTCTGCGGCGCCGTCATCGAGATCGACGAGTCCACCGGCCTCGCCCTCAGCATCCGGAGGCTGAACATCCCATCGGCCTGAAGCGTACCCGCACGGCCCCCTCGCCGGCGGCGGCCCCTTGCCCGGTGTCTACTTGAGCACCCGGTCGAGCATGGATACGCAGGCGATCGACCGCTTGCCGATCGACTCGTCGAACATCCTGAGCTCGTCCCTGCACCGCCGCAGTTCGTCGGCGAGGCTGAGGGCGGCCAGCACGGCCACCTTGAACGTATCCACCGATCCGGAGGACGCAGCCAGCTCGCGCATGCGGGCATCCACTTCCGCGCATACCGCACGGAGACGTTCCGGATCCCCCGTGGTTCTCAGGGTGTACTCCCGGTCGTAGATCTTCACCCGGACAGAAGCATACTCCGTCTCTCGGCTCATGGATTCCCCCACCCTGTAACGGGAAAAGGTGCCGGACATCGATCACGGCCGGCGCGGCCGGTCGTCGTCTCCACCCCTACCCCGCTTCCAGGGAGGCAAGCAGGGCCAGCGCCTTTTCGACGCGTTCCTTCAGTTCCTCGCGCTCGGTCTGAAGCTGGGCCAGATCTTCCTTCGCTCGGCTGTCGCTGCCATGGAGGGCGCCGACTTCCTCCTTCAGCCTCTGGTTTTCGGCCCTCAGGCTTTCATTTTCCCTGCGGACGGCCTTGAATTCCTCGACGAGGCGAAATATCTTGTCTTCCAGATGGCCGAACCGTTCGATACCGGACGGCTCCGGTTTCAACATTGTCTCATTCATAGCGATCTGCGCTCCGCTCCGTAGTTCTTGTATAGGCATTGTACAATAGCATCGACGGATTCCTGCACCCGTTCGACCGTAAGGGTCTGCTCCCTGTCGAGGAACGCCAGGCGGATGGCCAGGCTGACTTTCCCCGCGGGGATGTTCTTCCCTTCATAGACATCCACGAGGCCGACTTTCACCAGTTCGGCAATGCCGAGATCCGCGATGGAGCGCTGGATCTCACGATATGCCAGATCCCTGTCGACGACAATGGAAATATCCCGCTCCGCAATGGGGTACTTCGGCAGAGACTCGAACCGGATCGGCTGGAATGCGCGCCGGGCGAGCCCCTCGAATTCTATCTCGGCCAGAAAGACCGGCTGCCGGAGCTTGTAGGTCTCCCCGATCGCCGTCGAGAGCGAGCCCAGGACGCCGGCGCGGTCCGTGCCGATCCTCAGTTCGGCCGCATCCGCCGGGCTGAGCCAGCCGGCGTCGCCGCGGACGATCTCGTAGGGGAAGGCCCTGAGGCCCCCCAGCAGCGCCTCCACGGCCCCCTTCAGATGGAAGAAATCGAACTCGGGCTTCGGCTGTTTCCAGTTCGGATCCATATGCCCACCCGTGCCGAGAATGCCCAGCATGTTCCGTTCCGTCGGTTCCCCGCCGGGGCCGCGCCGGTAGACCTTGCCGATTTCAAAGAGGCGGACGATGCGCCGGTCGAAGTTGAAATTCCTTTTTGCGGCCCGCACCAGCCCGGGCGCCAGCGCGGTGCGCATGTACTGCGTGTCTTCCGTGAGCGGGTTGCGCAACCGGATCCGTTGGTCCGTCCCCGCGGCGAACGCCTCCGCGTCGGACTCCTCCGCGAAACTGAGATTGACGGCTTCGCTGTACCCGAGGCCCACGAGGATCTCCCGAATCCTGTTCTCCAGCGCGTAGACGGGGGAGTGCCTTCCGGCGCTCCGGCTGGGAGGCAGCGTGGTCGGGATGTTCTGGTACCCGTAGAAACGCGCCAGCTCCTCGACCAGGTCGGCTTCCATTTCCATGTCCGCACGGTAGGTCGGGCAGGTCACTGTCCACGCGTCGTCTCCCGCATCCTGCAGGCTGAAATGCAGCCGGCCGAGGGTGGATTCGATGAACTCCCTCTCGAGCGGCACCCCGATCATCGCGGCCGCGCTGCTTTGCCGCAGGGTGATCGAAACCGGCTCCTTGCGGACCGGGTAGACGTCCTGCAGGCTTGAGGCCAGGCGCCCCCCGGCCAGTTCCTCGATCAGGCGGCAGGCGCGGCCTATCGACGGCACGGTGTTGTCCCAGTCCGCGCCCCTTTCGAACCGGTAGCTCGCCTCGGTCGACAGCCCGAGCTTCTTCGATGTCCGCCGCACCGATGCCGGCTGGAAATAGGCGGATTCGAGCAGCACGCGCCCGGTGGACGAAGAAATCTCCGACTCCATGCCGCCCATGACGCCGGCGATCGCCACGGGGCCTTCGCCGTCGTTGACCAGGAGCATGGACTCGTCCAGTTCCCGCTCGACCCCGTCCAGGGTCCGCATCCTCTGGCCGCTGTGCGCCCTGGCCACGACGATCCTCCCGCCCCGCAGGACGTCGTAATCGAAAGCGTGCAGCGGGTGCCCCGTTTCGAGCAGGACGTAGTTGGTGATATCGACGACCGTGTTCAGCGGGCGCATTCCGGCGGCCAAAAGGCGCCGCTGCATCCAATCGGGCGACTCGCCGACGCGCACCCCGTCGAGGACGAGCGCCGTGTAGCGGGGGCACAGCTCCGGATCCCGGACCTCCACCGCGCAGGGGATGCGGTCCGACGCGAGGCCGGGGGGCCGCCCGGCACCGGGAAGGCGCAGGGGCCGCCGGTACAGGGCCGCCAGCTCACGGGCCACCCCGATGTGGCTCAGACAGTCGGGCCGGTTGGAGGTCACCTCGACCTCGAGCACCGTGGTCCCGTACGCGTCCTCGACCCCCTCGACGAGCAGGCCGATCATGGAGAGATCGTCCTTCAATTTCTGGGGCGTTTCGGGAAGTTCCAGATATTCCCGAAGCCACTCGATGCTGATTTTCATGGTCCGTTCTCCCGCCCTGATCCCGCGTGCGCGGCTAGAATTGTTTCAGGAACCTGAGGTCGCTTTCGAAAAACAACCGGATGTCCTCCACCCCGTACTTGAGAATCGCGACCCGGTCGATGCCCATGCCCCAGGCAAAGCCGGAATACCGGGAATCATCGATCCCGGACATGCGCAGCACCTTCGGGTGACACATGCCGGCGCCGAGAATCTCGATCCACCCGCTCTGCTTGCACTTCGAACACCCTCCGCCTCCGCAGAAGATGCAGCTGATGTCGACCTCCGCACCGGGCTCGACAAACGGGAAGAATCCAGGCCGCAGGCGCATCCGTATGCCGGGGTGGAAGACCTGCTTGAGGAATGCCTCGAGCATCCCCTTCATGTCCCCCATGGTGATCCCCTCCTCGATGACGACGACATCGATCTGGTAGAACATCGGGGAGTGGGTGGCGTCAAACGGGTCCCTCCGGTAGACCTTCCCGGTGCTGACAGCCCGGATCGGCGGCTGCAGAGCCTCCATCGCGTGGACATCGACCGAGGTGCAGTGGGTGCGCAGCAGCATCGTGTCGTCGAGGTAGAAGGTGTCCTGGGCGTCCCGCGCGGGATGGTTCCGGGGCATGTTCAGGGCCTCGAAGTTGTAGTAATCGCGCTCGATCTCCGGAAGATCGAACACGCAAAAGCCCAGGTTGACGAAGATCTGCTCGATTTCGGCCTGCAGGCGCTTGATCGGGTGACTGCTGCCGAGCGCGTAGGGGAATCCGGGACGCGTCACGTCCAGGGCCTGGTGCGCAGCCGCAGTCGCCGCCTTCAGCTCGGACATCTTCTCCTCGAGCTTGGCTTCAACGGACGCCCGCAGCCGATTCATGGCCTGCCCGAAGGCCGGACGATCCTGGCTCGGGATGTCCCGCAGTCTCTTCATCTCCGACGTGATGGCGCCGCCTTCCCGGGCCAGGAATCTGTCCCGGACCGACTTCCAGGTCTCCATGTCGGAAATCGTTGCGAAATCTTCGCTGAAACGCCGGTGCAACTCATCAATGGACGCACGCATGACCACCTCTCGAATCAGGAACCTGCAGCGCTGGACCGGGGGGGCCCGGCGGCAGAAACAGCAACGCCCGGAGTGGGGAAACATCCGGGCGCGAAAATAGAGCCAGAGAAACGGGTATTTTCAGGCGGCCACGAGCGCCGATTTGGCGCGCTCCGCGAGCTGGGCAAATGTTTCAGGGTCCTGGATCGCGATCTCGGCGAGCACCCGGCGGTCCAGGGAAATGCTCGCCTTCCTCAGGCC
>Ga0123333_10005383_pt1 | contig 11568 bp, 6 predicted proteins | sample BioC12SIPDNA_3_FD_89957 | JGI IMG/M metagenome (GOLD analysis project Ga0123333, IMG submission 89957) | Anaerobic biogas reactor microbial communites from Washington, USA - Biogas_R2_B C12 SIP DNA | ecosystem: Engineered > Bioreactor > Anaerobic > Unclassified | place: Washington, USA...
CTCAAGCTCACCGGCGACCGCGCTTTTGTCCCGCGGGCCTATTCCGCCGGCCGCGACGATATCGACGAGGTCTTTTTCAAGTGCGCCGACCTGACGGGCAAGGATCTTCACATTGCCCCGTGGCGGTTTTCCGGCTTCGCGGACCACCGGCAGGCGCCGGTCAGCCGTCCTTGTGTCGTGATGTACGTCAAATTGGTACCGCTCACCGTAGAGGAATCGAGCCGGGTAGCCGAGGAGTCGAGCGGGCGTGATACGAAGCGATTGATCGCCACGTTCGACGGATTCAGTTGGGTTCACGAGAATAACCCGACGACCGAAGCAGAATTCCTCGAGTACTTCGAGCCGTTTCGCGGCAGCGACTTCGGCACGTGGTATTGGCAGATCGGCGGCGCCGATCTGGTCAACTATCCGTCCCGGGTCGGCACGATCTCGGGCGAGCATGTCGACGATTTTCCGCGGAAGGGGGACGAGTACTTCACCCGCGCCGTCCAATCGTTCAACGGCAAGGGGATCGATTTCACGAAGCTTGCCGTGGGGGCCGCGCGCGACATGGGGAACAAGATCCACATCGGGATTCGCCCCGCGGCCTGGCAAGCGCCGCCGCAGTTCGAAGACTATTTCTCATCCGATTTCTACCGTGCTCACCCCGAGTGGCGATGCCGCGACCGGGACGGAACTCCCGTGATGCGGATGAGCTTCGCCGTGCCGGAGGTGCGCAATCATCTGATCGGCGTCATGCGTGAGGTGCTGACGCGCTACCAACCCGACGGCATCGAAATCATCTACTTCCGCGGGCTGCCGCTCATTCTCTGGGAAGAGGCGTTCTGCCGGCAGTTCCAGGACCGCTTTCACGACGACGCCAAAGCGGTCAGTGAAGACGACCCGCGGCTGTTTGAACTGCGGTGCGAGATACTGACCGGTTTCATGCGAGAAGTCCGCGCGATGCTCGACGCCGCGCAGAAGTCGCAGGGACGGCGCGAGCGATATGCGTTGTCGGCCAGCGTGGTCCACACCCGCGAAGACAACCTTCGCCACGGCATCGACGTCGAAGGATGGGTGAAGGAAAGACTGGTCGATCAACTCGGTGTTTTTGCCTGGGCGTTCCACACGTCGCGCCGCCCGATGGACTTGGAGTGGTTCCTGGAGATTAGCGAAGGGACCGGCGTCGAAGTGTACCCGCTAATGATCGGATGGAAACTGCCCGGCGCTCGGGAGACGCTCGAGCAAGCCCGGGAGTACTATGAAAAAGGCGCCGCCGGCATCCTCGTCTGGGATCCCAACCCCGTCGGGTTCTTTTCCGCGGGCGCGGGCTACTCGGCCGCCCACGCCGGTTCGTACAACCGCCCGCGCGACGCCTATTGGCCGATTGTTACGCGACTGGGACATCGGGACGAAATCCGCAGTCGCCTGGAGGAGGGCCAGCCGGTGCCGACCCATGTTCCTCTGAAACGATACGGGGACTACTGGTTCGGCCGCTGGATTCCCGATGTCGGATTCTGACAGCGACCGTACCGTGTTCTTCAAGCCTTCCCAGCGGCTACGATTTCATCCCATCCGTTCTATTTCCGCACTACTGATCTCTCGTCCCGACTGGCCGCCAGTGCCTCCGATGAAAACGTCCACTCCGACGGACGAGGCCGATCGGTAGAATTCTTCCATGGCGTCGGCGAATCGTACCTCCGCTCGCCAAAACGGCAGACTGCCCAGTCGCTTCACCAAGGCGGCCGACAACGGTGGTGTGCCGACCTCGCCGAAGAAGTCATCCGGCAAATCGCAGGTGCGCCAGTAGAGGGCGGGATCGGCCGGCAAGGGTTCGGCGGAGACCGGTTCTTCGGGCTCGGGGTCGTCGGCATCTTGAGGTTCGGCCCTCTTGCTGGCGGCGGGCTCCGCGCCGACCAGTTCGATCAGTTCCTCTTGCTTGATCCCGCGAAGCCGAAAGATCAGGAAGGGGTCGCGGTCGAATTCCTCGCCCAAAAGGTAATAGACCGCCGCAATGTGTTTACAGGGGTTCGACCAGTCGGGGCAGGAGCAATTGGTCTTCAGGTCTCCGCTCTTCTTGGGAAACAAGGAGAGCTTGGCCGCCTCGAATGCCTGCTCGATGTCCTGCGGCATCTCGCCAGCGAGGAGCTTGGCCGCAAAGATGGCTTGCCCCGCCATGGCGGCGGCGACCTTCTTCCAGTCGGCCTTGGAGAGGGTCTCGACCCGGATCGCCACCTTGTACGGCGTCGAGCGGGAGCCTTGCACTTGGGCGGCGATGTTGCCTTCGGAAATATCGACCGAGAGAACCTGGCCGCGACGGGCGTAGGACCGCCCGCGGCCAAGCCGGGCGCCGATGCTGAAGCTCTCCAGCACGGAGATCCAGCGCTTGGCCCACCAACTTTCGCCGAAGGCGCCCCGCTTCGATTGCGCCTTGATGCCCCCTTTCGCCTCTCGAGGCTTGGACGCGGGGAAGCGGGTCCAGCCGTAGTCATAGCTGCGATAGGAACTTCTTCTGGGCATCAGGTTGCCACCGCCTCCTTACCGAGGGCAAAGATCTGTTTCAACTCGCGACTGGACAGTTCGGTGAGCCAGCCTTCGCCCACGCCGACTACTTGTTCGGCGATTTCCCGTTTGCTTTCGATCATCCGGTCGATCCGCTCCTCGAACGTGCCGGCGCAGATGAACTTATGAACCTGTACGTTTTGTTTCTGGCCGATGCGGAAGGCGCGGTCGGTGGCCTGGTTCTCGACAGCCGGATTCCACCAGCGATCGAAGTGGAAGACGTGGTTGGCGCGGGTGAGATTGAGGCCCGTGCCGCCGGCCTTCAGCGAGAGGAGAAAGACGGCAGGCCCGTCCTCCGTCTGGAACCGCTCGACCATCGTGTCGCGGCGGCGCTTGGGAACACCGCCGTGCAGGAAAAGCACCTCGCGGCCGAAGGTCGCTTCGATGTGCCGGCGAAGGATCTCGCCCATCTCCGTGAATTGCGAAAAGATCAGCGCCCGGTCGCCCACCTCCAGCGCCTCCTCCAGCATTTCCGTAAGGCGGGCGAGTTTGCCCGATCGGCCGGGGATCTCGGAATTGTCGCCAAGGAATTGCGCCGGGTGATTGCAGACCTGCTTGAGCTTGGAGAGCATACCGAGGATCACGCCCTTGCGCCGGATCCCGTCCGCGTCGCCCAACGGTTTCTCGGCCTCTTTGAGCACGGCCGCATAGAGCGATGCCTGCTCCTTGGTCAACGTGCAATAGACCTTCATCTCCAGTTTTTCCGGCAGGTCGGAGATGATGGTCCGATCGGTCTTGAGACGGCGGAGGATGAACGGCCCCGTGATCCGCTTCAGGCTCGCCGCGGCGTCGGGGTCGCGCATGGCCTGAATCGGCACAAAAAACGACCGCTTGAACTCGGCCTGGCTGCCCAGGAGGCCCGGGTTGAGGAATTCCATCGTCGACCAGAGATCGCCGACGTGGTTCTCCACCGGCGTGCCGGTCAGCGCGATGCGGTATTCGGCTTTCAGGGATCGCGCGGCGCGGGCCTGCTTGGTTTGGGGATTCTTGATATTCTGCGCCTCGTCGAGAACCACGCCGGCCCAGTCGACCTCGCGGAGGCAGTCCAAGTCGCGATGCAACAGCCCGTAGCTGGAAATGACGATGGCCTGCCCGGCCACCGCTTTGCGAAATGCCGCCTGCTTCGCCCGTCCCAGACCGTGGTGGACCATCACGGGCAATTCGGGCGTGAACCGCGACGCCTCCTTCTGCCAATTGCCCACCACCGAGGTCGGACAGATCAAGAGCACGGGGCGCCGGCTATCGCCGTGCCAATTGCGCTGGATGAGGGCCAGTGTCTGGATTGTCTTGCCCAGCCCCATATCGTCGGCCAGACACGCTCCCAACCCCCATCGCCGCAGGAAGGCGAGCCAGGAGTAGCCTCGCGCCTGGTAAGGCCGCAGTTGGCCAACGAAACTGCCGGGCGGATCGAGTTCCTCGAAGTTTGCTTTTCCTTCCAGTTGCTGCAAGAGATTGCCGACCCAACCGTCGGCTGCGACACCGGCGAAATCCAAGGCGGCGGTCGGCCGTGTCGCGCCCAGCGCCATTTGGACCACCTCGCGGACCGTTGCCTCTTTCTGGGCGCTCTTCTTCCAGAAATCCAGCGCCGCCTGGATCTCCTCAGCGCTCATCTGCACCCACTGGCCGCGGAGCTTGACCAGCGGTTGCTTCAACGCGGCCAGCGCTTCGAGTTCGGCGGCGGTGAGCGTCTGGTCGCCCAAGGCAATCGCCCACTGGAAATGCACCACGCTCTCCATTGACATGCCTTGGGCGCCGTCGAACTGCGGGCTCTTCACGCCGGCCCGCACACTCAAGTGCAACTTCGTTCCCTTGCGGGTCCACCAGGCCGGCAGCATCACGCCGAAGCCGGCCTGCTGCAAGGCGGCCGCTCGTTGGTTGAGAAATTCCATCGCGCCGGCCGCGTCGACCTCGTAGCCGGACGGTTTCGGCGACCGCAGGCTCGACTCGATCCGAGGGCAAATGCCGGCAGCCTGGCCCAAGGCGCCCAGCAGATACTCCTTGGCGTCGAAGCCTCGCTTGCGGAGTACGGCCCCTTTCCGACCGCCAGTCGCCCAGGCGTCTTCGGCGGGCACCAAGAGGCTCGGATCGTCGGCCGCCTGGAGCAAATAGCGAACCTGCCACGGGCGATCTGTCTGCCGGACCGCCTCGGCGTCGCCGTCGTCCTCCGGAGGTTCCTCCAGTCGGAAGCAGAGACGAATCGGCGCCGCCGTCGAAACGGTCACCGCTCGTCGCCATTGCCGGATCTGGCGGGCGAGTTCCTCAAGTTGCTCGGAGGGGCCTTCGAGCACCGCGTCGGGCGACCGCAAGGCGTGAAGCCACTGGTCGTGCAGGCTCTCGAATGCCGCGGGCTTCGAGGCGCCGCGTCGCTTCGGCGTCGTCCGGTCGCAGGCAGCCGACGTTCGCACCAGATGATCGACTATCCGGCCGACGAAATGGTCGAGGATCGCTTTGACGGCATGTTCGGGAGGCTTAGCACCATCGCCGGACAAGGCCCGCGCGGCGGACGGCATCTGCGATGCCAGTGCCGCGATTCGCCCGGCGTCCATACCGTCGAACACCGGCTCCCAGCAGGCTGAATACTTGCCCGACGACACCCGCAACCCCGGCAGGAATCGCTCTCGGGCCACGAGCGATCCGGCCAGTCGCAGGGCGAACGACCAGAAGGCCAGATCCTGCCCCACGATCACGGCCGGCGCCAAAGTCGTCTTGCCGGCAGCAGCGCCGAGGAGACTCGTGACCTGATCGGCCGTCAGTGCAAGGGTCGAGACGGTCCAGGGCGCGACGGAAACCGCCGCCCGTGAACTCGGCGGCTCAGCGATCAAAGGGCTGGAGGCGAGCGGGTGTCCGCCCTGAGTCGGCAGCCAGACGGTGAGATCGGCCGCCGCGGACCGTGGGAGCTTCTCAGCGATTCCAGCGGTCGCCAGGGCCGACCGGAGCAATTCGTCGCCGGCGTCGTAGGGCAGTCGCCCGGCCGGGTCTCCCTTGGGCTTCCGACCGCGCCGCGGCCGAGCCGAGCCGTCTTCCACGGGCTTCTCGCCCCAGAGGGCGAGCACGTCACCGCAAGGAGCGAAGTGGAGGATGATCATAGTGGGTGCTCCGTCCGTGTTGCCGTCCACACCTCCGACGCGAACTCCTCGCGCGCCGCACCCATGCGGCGATTGCACATGATCCGGCGCTGCCCACTACGGCTCCGGCCTGGGCGGAGCGAACTTGATCTTCTCGATGAGTTTCGCCAAGTGGCCGTCCGGGGTGATGTAGCCCGAAACGGCAGTAACCGCCCCGATGACGTACTGATAATTCAGGTTGTAGTCGCAATCGAGTTCCACTTCCATGTCGGAGCCGCCCGGCCCGGCCTGGTCGCCGATCATCTGGCGGATCTGCTCTCGCAGCAGGCCGAAATCGCGGCCCAGCGCCGCCTGACCGAACTGGATCGTGGAGAGTTCGCCGTTGGCAGCGGCGCGAAGCCGGACCGTCACCGGCGGGAGGTCTACCGGAGGCGGTCCCGTCGATTGCGATGCCAGAGGCATTTTGATGCTGAAGTCGCCTTCGGGAGCGACGATCTTGAAGGTCATGATGAAGAAGACGAGCAGTTGAAACACGATGTCGATCATCGGTGTCATCTGCAACTCGATTTTATCGCCGCTTTTGTTGACGTTCCTGACTCGCATCGCTCACGTTCTTCCTGTCTGGTCCGCCACTGCCGAGGCCGACAATCGGCGCAGCGGTCGCGCCCGCGCCGTCCTACCAGTTCGACTGTTCTTGTTTCGCGCGGAGGGCGAAGTTCACGAACCCGACCTCCTGGCAGGCGCGAATTAACTCCTGAACTCGACCGGTTTTCGCATCGCGGTCGGCGCGGATAATGATAGTGGCCTGAGTGAAATCGGTATCGGGAGTCGCCTCCAGCAGTTGCTTTTCGCGGGTGAGCAACGGCTTGACACCCGCCAGCGGCACTTCGTCCACGCCGGTGATCACGGTGCCGGCGGTGGTCAATTGCAGGGTAATCGGAGAGACGACCGGGGCGTCGGGCGGCTTGGCCAGCTCGCTCGAAGGCAGTCTGATCCGCTGATTCTGATCGGCCTCGGAGAAATTGATCAGCACCATGAAGAAGGCGATCAACTGGAAGGTCATATCGATCATGGGGGTCATGTCGCCCTCGATGAACGCGGCCCCCTTGGCTCTTTTCGTCACGCGCATTTCATCACTCCCAAGTGCGATCGATTGGCATCGCTTAGCTCTTCTTCGTTGCACCACCGACGCTGGAGAACCGGCTCATCAGACCTTCGCTGACAATGCCGACCTCCAGGACGAGCCGGGCAAAACGGTTGCGGAGAATGTTGTAAATGGCGATGGCCGGGATGGCGATCATCAATCCGATCAGCGTGGTGATCAACGCGGTGGAAATGCCCTCGGCAAGCTGCGAAGGCTTGGGAGTCGTCGGGCTGGTGGCGATGACGCGGAACGACCGGATCATACCATCGACGGTTCCCAGCAGCCCGACCATCGGGCTGATCGTGCCGATCAGGGCGATGTAGCTGAGCCGATGCTCCAGCTTCATATTCTCCTCTTCGCCGACCTCCTGCATGGCCTCGATCGCCTGGGGGTAGCCAGCCGAGAGCTTCGCCAGGCCGGCGGAGAGCACCTGGCCGAGGAACGATTCGTCGTTCTTGGCCACCTCGTAAGCCTCCTGGTATTTCTTTTCGTTCAATTGCTGCTCGAACCCTTCGACGAGCACGACCGGCACGATGCTGTCGCGGCGCGCGGCGAGCAGATTCATGACAATCAGCGCCACCAGAGCGAAGGAGAGCCCGAAAAACGTGATGCTGTAGGTCGGGCCGAGCGCGCTATAGAACCAGCCCAGCACCGACTGCTCGGCCGCGGCGGGCGCGTCCGCCGCCGCCCCGCCACCGGACTCCGCTTCGGCGGGGGGGGCGGCTGGCTCTTCGGGCGGCAACTCCATGTCGGGTTCTGCCGCTTTTTCCGCTGCTTTTTCCGCCGGTTTCTCTGCGGCAGCATCTTGAGCCCGGACTGCCGAAGCACCCATCAGAGCCCACAAGCTCAGCGCGGCCAGCACCAAGGACAACAGGCCGAAGGATCCGATCGTGGCTCCAAACCCACCAGAGAAGAACCGATGCCGCATGACGACCTCCCAATTCGCAGAAGAAAACGGATTGCTCTTGATTGCCGGAAGACGGAGCCACCCCGAAGCCCGCCTTGCCCGGGCGACCACGGGACAGGCGGAATCTCTAGTTTATCCTGGCATACGGACCGGGGTAAAGCACCTCTCGAAAAGATTTTGGGAAACGGAATGCCGTGGGGAGTCGGCATCCACCTCTAGCTGCCCTGCTTGTATTGGTCACGCAGGATTTGCTCGGCCCGGGCGGCCCGATCGGGCTTCTGGAGTTCTTTCCAGAGTTCTGCGAGATTTTTCAGGGCCTCGACATGGTCCTCCGGATTGGTGAAGTACAAGACATCCGTGTGCAGGAAGGCCAGCAGGGCTTCTTTGGGCCGGTTCGCCTTGCGATGGGCCGCGCCGAGGGCGTTGTACGCCTTGCCGTGCAGTTCCATCGCTTCCGGATCCGCTTTCTCGACGATTTCCCGAACCATGGCGATGGCTTCGTCGGGTTTGCCGGACTGGGTGAGGCAGCGGGCGGCGCCCAAGCTGGCGATCTGACGCTGCCGATCGGCCAGTTCCCCGGTCGCTTGCGTACTGAGCACCTGCTGGAACGCTTTCATGGCTTCGTCCGTCTTGCCTTCGGACAGCAACGCCCGTCCGGCGGCGACTCCGGCGCGCATTTGGTAATCGGGCCAGGGCGCCTTGGCCACCTCGCTGTAAAACGCCTGCGCGGCGGAGTACTTTCCGGCGGCCACCAGCAAATCGCCGACAATTTCGGCGGCTTCCAGGTAATGGAAGCTGGAGGGATTGGCCTTGGCAAACGAAGCCATCGCCGAGCCGGCTTCGGTGATAGAGCCGCTGCCGGACAGCGCCAGCCTGGCCGACGCATAGGCTTTAAGGAAATCCATTTCCTGCTGCACTTCCGCCCGCTTGATGTCTGCGGCAGCTACCTTCCCCAGCGCGTTCAGGGCGTCCTCGTAGCGGCCGGCGGCAGCGGCGACCCGCGCCGTCTTCAAGAGCGTCGGTTCGTCGTCGAAGTAGACCATCTCGATCTCATTGACCGGCACCTGTTTCGCGCCGCCGCTCAATTCGATCGTGACTTCCGTCGCCGACACCTTGGTGATTCTTCCGGTCAACGTGGCCGTCGTGGTCTTGATCCCGTCGGCCCAAACCATCGCCGAGGCGGCCAGCCAGACCACGACCGCCAAGCTCGTACTTCGCCTGATCATGAAACTCTCTCTCCTTTACACCGGGATCTCGGGTTCTTCGATCCGGTAAGTTGCACCGCAAACTCCCGGATACTTTTCATGTCCTAGCGGCTCTTGGCCACCACGGGTTTCGTCTTCAGCCCGACCGCGTCTTTGCCGAGGGCTTTTTGGATCTTCTTCAACAGATCGTCGTATTGGTCGTACCACTCATCGCCGCCCATCTCGGGGTAGAGCTGCCGGGTGCGGGTGATATCCAACTCGGCCTGTTCGAGGCTCTGTGTTCTCTGGGCTCCCGACTGGGTCTGAGCCAGATTGAACCGGCAGAGCGCCAGGTGGTAACGAGACTGATGGAAGATGGAGCGGTACTGCGCGAGCGACGCGACGCGGCGCGCGATGCCGCCCCACCCCCAAACCAGGAACTTGTTCCCCTGCTGCTGTCCGCCCTTGATAGCGAATTCGTAGTATCCGGGTCGCTCGGCGCCCCATTCTTCATAGGTGAGGGCCGCCTCGATTTGAACGTCAACCCGGTTTTCCTTTTCGGTGAGGATGCTTACCAGCAGCTTCATGGCCTCCTCGTATTTGCCCATGCCGCGCAGGGCCGCGGCCATGCGGATCATTACGGTCGTCGAAGCGCCCGGCCCTGGTGCGAAGTTACTCTCGGCCTTGCATCGCTTGAGAATCTCGAGGAACGTCGTGGTGGCCTTTCGATAGTAGGTTTCGGCCTCGGGCGGCACGGTCTTGCCGCCGGGGTCCATGCCGGCGCCGAGTCCGTAGTACGTCTCCGCGACCCAGTTGAGCGAGTTAAAATCGTTCCCCTCTTTGCGGGACGAAATCTTATCGAGGAATAACTCAAACCCCTTGGAAACCTTCTGCATCTGCTCGACTTTGTTCTCTTTGCGAAGCCGTGTGAGCAACTCCTGCAATTCGCGCCCCAGGCGAATATAGATCTGCGTCAATTGCTTGTTGACGTCGGCGTCGCCGCCGGCCTTCACCGCCGCCTCCAGCGAAGCCATCACCTTCTCGGCTTTGTCCAACTGCTGGGCGCCGACGTAGGCGCGAAGGGCCTCGCGGTAGACATCAATCTGGAAACTGTTCTTGTCAGTCAGGGGATTTTTCGCGGCAATCAACGTGATTGGGCCGAGCTTGGGATCCTCCAACCACTTGACCGCTTCCTCCGACTGACCTTCATTGATGAGAATCTGCGCCAACGAGAGAACCGAATAGACGAGGCTGAAATCGGGATCGGCGCCCTCGTCGATCGGTTTGCGCATGCGGGCGATGCCTTGTTGGAGCTTCTCGCGGGCCTGCTTGAGCATGGCATCCAATTCGCCGGGGGAGGGCCGCTTGTCGTCAGGCTGCCCCAACGACCGCGCGTAGGCAGCCCACAGGGCCTGGCCGGTCCGTAATTCGGCCGGACCGCGCCGCGGCGAATCGGCGGGCACCTTTTCCAGAAACTCGACCGCCTTCTCCATCGTCCGATTGTCGACGGCCGTGTCGATGAGCATCATCAGCGCCTCGTCGGCCTCGGGCTCGCCCGGCCACAACTGAATGATGTAGTCGGCAATGTTGTTGATTTGATTCGCCTCGAACGAGCGGTCTTCGTCGGACTTCAAATCGGTAAAGAGGGTGCGATAGGCCTTGACGGCGATTTCCGCCCCTTTTCTTGCCCCGACGCTCTGGGGGTACTCGCGGGCGAGGAATTCGCCCATCACCGCGGCGCTGTAGAGGTCGCCCGCGTCCCAATAGAGATAAGCCAGTCGGAAGCGGTTGAGGTTCAGCGTCTGAAGATCGACATCCGCCGACTTCATGCCCATCGACATCCGATAAAACTTGATCGCCTCGTCGCGGGCCTGATTCTTCTCCTTCAGCAGGTTGAGGAGATCTTCCTTCTTGATTCCCGGCTGGTTCATTTTTCCCAGCAGAACCACCATCGTGCCCCAGGCGTAGTCACCGCGGTCCTTGGCCTCGGCGTAGGTCTTGGGCTCTTCCATTTTCACGGTGCCGAACTCCGGCGCGGCTGTCAAGGTTTCGCGGGCTCGGCGCTGATACTCGCCGGGGATGCGATTGACGTACTCCAGATAGCCGCGCGCCGCGGTGACGTTTTCGCGGAAGGCCGCATCGTTCTTGCCGATTTCGCGGGCGTACTCCAGCGCCGCGATGCCGCCGAGATACTGGATGGCCAGCCCTTCGCTGCTGGATCGCTCGTCGCCGCGGGCCGCTTCCACCCACGCCTGCGTTCGATTGAGCGCTTCCTTGTAGTTCTTCGCCGCGGTGCCGGTATAGGTTTCCAGCATCAGGATCAAGGACTGGTTCTTCAACAAGCGAAACGCCTCGGGGGAGTCCGGCAAAGAGAGCATTTCGCGGAAGATTTCCAAGGCCGTCTTGTAGTCGCCCAAGTCCTTGTAGGTTCGGCCCTCCCACATCCTGGCATAGAGCCCGGCGATCAGGGTGCCGTACTTCTCGTACAATTCGTTATAGAGCTTGGCAGCCGTCGCCAAATGCTCCTGGTACTCCTTGGACTTTGGATCGTAGGTCTTGCCGATCTCGTAGGTAGCGCTAGCGATGTACAGCTTGGCCTGGACGTACTCGCTGCGGGCCTGGTCGCGCCGATCGATCGTGTCCGCTTCCTTCCGCTCGTCGAGGCGGGTGGTGTCGAAGCTCTTCAGACGCTCGAAGACCTTTTGCTCCGAGGCCGCAAAAGCCTTC
>Ga0123333_10005386_pt1 | contig 11560 bp, 3 predicted proteins | sample BioC12SIPDNA_3_FD_89957 | JGI IMG/M metagenome (GOLD analysis project Ga0123333, IMG submission 89957) | Anaerobic biogas reactor microbial communites from Washington, USA - Biogas_R2_B C12 SIP DNA | ecosystem: Engineered > Bioreactor > Anaerobic > Unclassified | place: Washington, USA...
CCTGCAGCGTCACTCACCGGCCCTTCTGTGCCGATGGCGCCGATCAGGAGTTCGCTCGCTTGAGTGGTCATACCCGTGGGACCCACAGTCGGCGTCGTGCCCGATGCCGACTGCTCAGCGCCAGCAACCGGGTTGCCCAGGGACTGATCCAGAGGATCGACGGCCGCAAGGCCACGGAAGACACTGGCGACTGCTACAGTCACGCCATCGACTGCTGTGTGCGTAATGGTGATCGAGCCGCCACTGGGCAGGGCATTGACATCGGTCGCGGCAAAGATGTAGGTCCGACCGTGCTCGTAGCAGGTCGACGTTGCCGCCTGTTGGTAGGTGTTCCCAGCAGAATCGGTGACACTGACAGTGTAATCAGGATCGCCATAGGTAGCGAAGGCAACGATGATGCCATCGCCGGCGGTTACAGCGGCTGTGGTGTTGATCACCAGGCTGCTCTGCGAGGTTGTACTGGTGGCGCTACCGATGTCGCCTATGTAGGTGATGGTGCCCGGCGGGACTGTGACAAAGTGCGCTGTGACGCTCCTGTCCTCATCCATCGTTACTACGCAAGCGCCCGATCCGGTACACGCACCACTCCACTCCTCAAAGACGTAGCCCGGAGCCGCTGTCGCCGTGACGTCCACACTGGTGCCCACCGCGTACGCATGGACGCCAACCGTCGGGTTCGTCGTGCCCGCACCCTCCGGGTTTACGGAGAGGGTCAGGTCGTGGGTGGGCCCAACATCCTCCCCCTTGAAGGTCGCGATAGCTGCGGCCCAGTTGCGACTGGTGATGCCGCTCTTCTGGGCGGTATACTGGCCGGTCTCCGAGACGATGCGATACCCGATCGAAACCGTCCAGTCGTAGTTCGATGCCCCGGTCGACCCGGCGCGTGGCCCTGCCGTGAAGTCATAGTCCCAGCTTCCAGGCGTGTCGCCCACCGGCCCCGCGGTGCCGATGGCGCCAACCACCAGCTCATGTGCTTGCACCGTGGTGCCGGTCGGCCCCACGGTAGGTGTGGTGCCCGAAGCCGATTGCTGGGCGCCGGCAGCCGGATTTCCCAACGACTGATCCAAGGGCTCGACGTCCACAAGGCCCCGGAACACACTGGCCACGGCTGCCGTTCCGCCATTCACCGAGGTATGCGTGATTGTGATATGACTGCCGCTGGGTAGAGCGGTCACATCGTACGCGGCGAAGATGTAGGTGCGACCATACTCGTAACAGGTCGACGTTGCCGCCTGTTCATAGGTGTTGCCCGCAGCATCGGTCACACTGATCGTGTAGTCCGGATCCCCGTAGGTGGCGAAGGCAACGATGATGTCGTCGCCCTCTACGACAGCCGCTGTGGTGGTGATTACCAATGCGGATTGCTGAGTTGCGCTGGCTGCCGACCCAATGTCGCCCACGTAGACAATGCCCGACTGTGCCGCGACCCGAGTCGGCGCCGTGGCTATAGGCCCGGTCAGGCCCAGTACCAGCCCGAACAAGATCGCGACGCGTACAGCCCAATTCCTGCCGGTCGTCATCTTTCCCTCCCCTGGGTTCTTGTGAGTTGCTTCGTGCTCCAGTACAGTACCGCCACCACAGCCAGTGCGAAGAATAGGCGAAGCAAGTGTGCGGAGTCGTTGGGTGCATCCAGAACACCGGTCACTGGGCGTGGATAGGTGACGGAAGCCAAGTTACGTCCACCACGCAGGCCACTGGCGGTTGCGAAGTTTGGTTGCCAACTTGTCTGTCGTGTCTGTTCCGTGGCGGTAGAGCCATTGGGAACTTCGGTATCGGCGCCTGACCTTGACGAGGTCATAACCGAGGGTTCGTCGCTGAGCGCTGGCGCTCTGGTGGGCGCTTGTCGCTCGGCCATCTGCTGTGTCGGGTCCCCGAACGACCCGGCGTGCACTCCTTCCGTGTCGGAAGATGCGAGTGCGCCGGCGCCAACGGCGCCTAGCCCGCCGTTGGCGGGCTGCGAAAGCCCCAGAGCCACCGTTGCCGATCCGCCGAGAAGGAGTGGCAGGTGGACACGAACTTTGTAGATGACCCCGGCGGCGTGAGCGCTGGCGGGCATAATGAGGGAGTTGTTGTCAGCCGTGGCGTCATCGTGCGTTGTCCCTGACCAGCCGACGATCTGCCATCCGGGATCAGGGAGGGCCCCGCCCAAGGTGATCGCGGCACCCTCAACGTACCGGCCTGCCGGACAGCCCGTGGAGTTGGGTGGGTCGGCAACCGGGTCACTCCCCTGCCCGGTATGGCTCAAGGTCAGGGCATAGCATGTCAGCGGCAGTTCTGCAAAGACCGCCGTGACCGCCTTATCCGAATTCATCGTCACCGTGCAGGATCCGCTACCCGTACACGCCCCCGCCCAGTGGTCGAATTGGTATTCCGGGTTGGGCGTGGCCGTGACATCGACAACCGTGCCATTTGGATAGGTGTGAACCCCCACCACAGGATCTGTGGCACCTCCCTCAGCCGGATCCACGGCTATGGTGAGTGCATAGTATTGAACCGGACCCACCTGGACGTGCCCATCGTCGATCGTAAGAAGCGGGAGCAGGCTCCTGAAGGTATACGCAGCCGCCATAGCAGAGTATTCGAGATCTAGAGCACTGCCCCCCGCTCCAACGACGTCGAACGTAACGTTGAGCACATTGACCGCGCCCGTGGCCCCGGTCGCCTTGGCCCCGTTGAAAATGAGATGCCCGGACGACACCTGGGCGTCATTGACTATGCCGGTGAAGCCACCCAGAATGCCCGAATCGCTGTTGTAGGCGAGGACAGCCGGGTTCCAGTCCAACGAGCCCGTGAAACTACCCAGCGCGCTATCGGGCGCAGCGACGCCTGTGACGTCGATGGTGATGGCGACTTCGATCTGCCCGCCAACATCCGGAAGAGCGTTCGATGGCGTCGCCGACGAAGTCACGCTGCCGGTCTGTGCATAGACCGGACTGCTGCCCACGGCCAAACCGCTCAACAGGAGCAGAACGGCTATGGCTCTATGCCAGTGGTGTAAACCGTGTAACGATTTCAAAGTGTAGCTCCCCTTCGTAGGCTGCCCCTAGACAGGCCACCTCGATCAGCGACTGCGCCAGGAAATGACCGTTACCGGGCGCAACGACTCCGTACTGAGGCTCATCGCGCCGGCCGAACACCCCGGGCACGGCGTCACAGTGGCAGGACAGCCAGGTTGACCCACCGGATACGGCACCGCGATCTCTGCATCGTACGATAGCAGCACCAGAGCGTCGGTGGAGTTGATGACCCCATCCGCGTTGACGTCGCCGCAGTTCATGGGGCAGTACTCCGACGTATCGATACCCGCGTCGCAAGACAGGATGACCAGTGCGTCGGTGGAGTCCACAGATCCGTCGCTGTTCACGTCACCCAGGATCCGCAGATAGTTCACGCCGGCCGTATGGGCGCTGGCCGGCATGGTCAGGCTGTTCGTCCCGGCCGTGCTGCTGTCAGCCGCGGTACCGGTCCAACTCGCGATGGCCCATCCCGCGGCAGGGGTTGCCCCGCTGAGGCTGATGCTCGCGCCCGCCAGGTACTGCCCCGCCGGGCACCCTGCTGAGTTGCCGGGCGTGGCAACCGGATTGGTGCCGTTGCCGGTATGGCTCAGGGTCAGGGCGTAGCAGCTCTGCGTGTAGTTCACGCTGGCCGCGTGGGCGCTGGCCGGCATGGTCAGGCTGTTCGTGCTAGCCGTGCTGCTGTCGGCCGCGGTACCGGTCCAACTCGCGATGGCCCATCCCGTGTCTGGGGTTGCGCCGCTCAGGCTGATGCTCGCGCCCGCCACATACTGCCCCGCCGGGCATCCCGTTGAGTTGCCGGGCGTGGCAACCGGATCGGTGCCGTTGCCGGTATGGCTCAGGGTCAGGGCGTAGCAGCTTTGCGTGTAGTTCACGCTGGCCGCGTGGGCGCTGGCCGGCATGGTCAGGCTGTTCGTGCTGGCCGTGCTGCTGTCGGCCGCGGTACCGGTCCAGCCCGCGATCTCCCATCCCGTGTCCGGGGTTGCGCCGCTGAGACTGATGCTCGCGCCCGCCACATACTGCCCCGCCGGGCATCCCGTTGAGTTGCCGGGCGTGGCAACCGGATCGGTGCCGTTGCCGGTGTGGCTCAGGGTCAGGGCGTAGCAGGTCGGGGCCTCATCGGCCAGGACGATCTCGATGCCGCGGATGATGGGTACGCTGGTCTGTGTGACAAACGCAATCGTGAGGACCCCATCGGACACGGTCGTGGGGATAGACTCCGTCACTGCGATGTTCTGACCACCCGCAGCCGCGAAGGGATCGTAGTTCGGGAGCTCCTCAGTCCCTTCGACGAAGATGTCGAACACCCGCTGTCCTGCCGACGTGAAGTTATGCTCCGCGCTGTGGAGGAGAACCACGTACTCCCCATTAGGGACCTCAAACTCATAGGTCATGGTCCCGCCAGAGTCGTTGTAGAGCACTGTCTGGAAGAGCGCCATCGGCAGGCTGGTATCCACGGTGGTCATATCGATCGTGTTTGTCGTTGAGCGCTCACCATCCACGTCCGAGACGGTCAAGCCGGGGACGGCGTCAAGGGCGTTGTAGTGGAGCGCCAGGAAATCCGGTTCTGTGCCCATGTCCAAGGTGTCACCGCCCGCGTTGACGCGATAGCATGGCGTGCCGGGAAGCAGCTCAGCGAAGGTCGCCGTGACCGACTTGTTGTCGTCCATAGTGATGGACCAGGTGCCGTCTCCGTTGTCCGTCAGGTCAGAGGCGTCTGTGCCGCTCCAGCCGCTGAAGACGTTACAGGCGTCAGGAACCGGGGTGAGCGTGACCGTCGTGCCGGCATCATAGGGGCCGGCTTCCGGGTCGAGGGTAACCTCGCCACTGCCGGTGACATTGACCGTCAGCACATACGCGGGAAGCTCCACGAAATGCGCGGTGACGGTCTTGTCACCGTCCATCGTCACCTGACAAGCGCCGCTTCCGGTGCAATCGCCGCTCCAGTGGTCGAACACATACCCCGAGTTGGGGGCGGCGGTGACGTCGACGATGGTGTCCTCGGCATAGGTGTGTACCCCCACTGCAGGTGTCGTCGTGCCCCCGCCCGCCGGATCCGCCGCCACCGTCAGGTCGTACGTCGTGCCTGCAGCCGCGGGGTTGATCGGCACCGCAACAACAGCCCAGTAGCTGCTGCTGGCCGCCGTCCAGCTCATCGTCACCGAGCTGCCCGTGGCCTGCTCTGTGCTGGCCGCCGCGCGCGTGTTGCCGAGAAAGGCGTTCCACAACGGTGTCTGACCGGCGCCCGCCGTCAGTGTCTGACTCTCGCCAGACGCCCCCTGGAAGATGGTATCGAAGATCAGCTCATCTCCGCTGAGTCCCGTCAAGGTCAGGGTGGCACCGGTGCTATTGCCGTTGGCACCATCCGCGGTCCCCAGCGGCACTGCCGGGTCCACCCCCGCGAAGTTCGCTGCACCCGCCACGATGCCGCTGGAAACACTGCCCGAAAACGTGATCGTCACCGTTCCCGCTTGCCCGCTCGGAGGCTGCGCACCGGCGGGCCACCGGTAGATGGCGGCGTAGCGCAACTGCGTCCCCGTCTGCTCTGTGATCACCGGGTCCAGCGTCACTACCGTCGGACCCGTGCCATACGAGAACGTCACCGAGGAGATGGATGTTGCTGAACTGCCGCTGTTCCACGAGACGCCGACCAGCATCAAGCGATCTGTCCCCGTGCCCGTCGTGTGCGAGAAGCTGATGGAGCTGACGTCATCCGCCGTGCCACTCGACGCCGCGCCGTCCACAACCACGACGCCGCCACCCGATGTCGCGAAGTGCGCGGTGACGGTCTTGTCACCGTCCATCGTCACCTGACAAGCGCCGCTTCCGGTGCAATCGCCGCTCCAGTGGTCGAAGGTGTAGCCGGCTGCGGGTGTGGCAGTGACGGGGACCACGCTGCCCTCGGCGTAGGGGTGGATGCCTGCGGCCGGTGTCGTCGTGCCCCCGCCCGCCGGATCCGCCGCCACCGTCAGGTCGTGCGTTGTGCCTGCAGCCGCCGGGTTGATGGGCACGGCCGCAAGGACCCAGAGGTTGGTGTTGCCCCGGGTCCAACTCATCGTCACCGAACTGCCTGTGGCCTGCTCCGTGCTGGCACCACCGCTCGCGTTGCCGGCACTGGCACTCCACAACCCCTCCTGGTTGTCACCAGGGGTCAAAGTCGTGGAACCGCCACCGAACAGGACGTCGAGGACCAGCTCGTCTCCGCTAAGCCCTGCGACCTCCAGCGTGGACTGGTTGGTCCCTGTTCCCTCGCTGCTCGTGAATGTCCCGAGGGGCGTTATCTGATCCACCCCGGCAAAGTTTGCTGCGCCCGCGACGATGCCGTTGTCCACGGTGCCACTGAAGGTGATGGCCACCGTGCCCAACTGCCCGCTCGGGGGCTGCGCACCTGCGGGCCACCGGTAGATGGCTACGTAGCGCCTGTTTGTCGAATACTTGCTTGTTCCAACCGCGGTCAGCGTGGTAGCGCTGCCACCCGAGGGCGTGAACGTCACCGAAGAGATGGATGTATCAGTATCGCCGCTGTTCCACGAGACGCCAACCAGCATCAGGCGATCTGTCCCCGTGCCCGTCGTGTGCGAGAAGCTGATGAAGCTGACGTCATCCGCCGTGCCACTCGACGCCGCGCCGTCCAGGCTAACGCCACTCGACGCTTGCTCGTTGGGATCGATCGTGTAGGAGTGGCGGATCCCTGTGGCATCGGACCGCACGTACTCGACAGTAGCCTCTTCAGGGGTAACCGTAACCCGCAGGTGACCTGAGTTGGGCAGCATCTCAATCGTCTCGTAATCAGCATACGTGCCCTCGGTGTAGATACCGGTGAATCCCGAACCAGTCATGCTGGGCGAGGGAACTTCCTGATAGACGATGCCGTCGCGCCTCTCGTAGACGTACTGGTGATCGTGACCATGGAAGTAGGCGCTGACACCGTTCTCCACCATCAACTGGTGGATCGGGACACCGCCCCAGCCGGGGCGCTGCGTATCGAAGCCCCAGGTGCCATCGGCGTTATTCCCTCCCCACTCAAAGTATGCGGCTGCTTCCGCGCCACCCCTTACATAACCCGCAGTATTGACCGAGATGTCTCGCGGGATTCCGCCGACCATCTGGTGGGAAAAGACGAACTTGTACTTTGCGTTGCTGTTCTCAATCGTTTCTTTGAACCAGTCGAACTGCTGTTTGCCCAGGGTCCAGCTCCATTGATCGCCGGTCCAGGTGTCGTTGGTCTGTTCGCCGGCTGTGCCGGGGGCATAGGGCAGTTCCATCGTGTAGTGAAAGGGATCGATAACGACGAAGAGCGCATCGCCCCACTCCCAGGCATAGTAGTTCTCCCGGAACTCGTCAACGTACGTCGTCTCGTCGATAGCCGCCAGGGGATCCAGGTTGCCGGAGTAGAAGTCATCATCGACCGGCGTCGGATAGTACGCCTTCCGGGCCTGCACGCTGGCGAGCGCTATACTGAACGGCGTGTCGTCGAAGTTCCAGCCCTCTTCTTCTTCGTGGTTCCCTGAGGAGAGGAATATCGGAACCGAGTGACCAATACGTCCCAAATACAGAGGGTCACGGTAATCCAGATACCGGCTATTCACAGCCGCCTGGTTCGAGGTGTTATCGACATAGAACGTGTCGCCCAGATCGATGTGGAAGTCAGGTTGATCGTCGTAGACGTTGGTCATCGCCTGTTGGTGCGCGGCGTTCATCTGATGGTGCGAATCAGCCGTGACGGTGAACGTAAAAGCGCTGCCCAGAGCCCGTTGAGTCCAGAAGGAGTGTTCGTCCCGCGTGACCCAATCGTCCATAGCATCGCCCGGTGCGTGATAACGCATGCGGTAGTAGTACTCCGTATTGGCGTCCAGCCCGTCGATAACGACCTCGTGGGGCTGATTGGCCGTGGCCGTCACGTTGGGTGTCTGCCCGGTGTAAACACCTGGGGCAGTCCCGTACTGGTAATGGTACTCGATCGTAGAATTCGGAACGATGTTGATCGTGATCGAGGTGTCGGTCGGCTTACCGAGGAGCTCGGCTCCCGTAAACGTTATGACGGTTGCAGCCTGTGCGGGCCGGATCGGCCCTATGGCGCCCCCCACGCTCAAGACAAACACGATCAAGAGACTGAGCAGACGGGAAACAGCAGGGAGATACTTCTGGCTCACGGTCATCCTCCTTGGCAGACAGTGACATGCGGAAGCGTTGCATTTGCCGGATGGCATCGACTCAGGAATGGCCCAGATCAGGCCGGTATCCATGCAGGATAACAGCCGGCAGCAACAATCTGGCAGTTGGCTGGCTTGGCCGATGAGTGGCACGACGAAGAGGGCACGAGGCTGTCATCGGCCGCCCAGGCTCAGAATCCCCCGAATACCATGGATTTAGAGCACACCAAAGGGCCAAAGTCGGGTCCAACGTGGTATGAGTGATGCCCGTTCTGGTTCACAGCAGTAAGGGGGGAACGGTGTGCATCCTCTTCACTATAGAGTATGGAGTATAGGTTGTCAATAGAGAAATTCATTCAATTTTCCATAAAACGCTATCCAATCCTTAAAACACAACTTGGGTACGGGACTGCGCGACAAAGATCCCCTGTCGCGCGTTTGTTTGACTCGGTTCCATCTTGTGTGGCCGATTTGACATCCGCCCAAAGGGCCGGACTATGGAAGGCGATACCAGCCGAAGCCGTAGAGATCCTGATTGACATAAGCACTGAGGAGGCGCGCGATGCCACAGAGCTCCTGGACCGCAGCCCACGGGTTCTCGAACACACAGGGTGCTAACGGGTGGTTCTACGAACGACCGATGAACCAGCTCCTGGTCTGGGCCGATGGTCGCTGGCAAACTACAGCCGACATCGACACCCCTTACATCGGTCCCGGTGTGATGCACCCGGGCCTGCTGAACAACCGGGCGCATGACGCCGTACTCCGCTGGGACGCGCCACACAGTGGCATCATCCGCATCACCGGACGAGTCACCCGGCATGAGGCGCCGCGTGGCGATGGTGTGCGCGTGAGAGTCACCCGGAACCACGCGAAAGTCTGGCCCCCCGGGGGGACGATGGCCGACGCCTGGCAGACCCTGGCGGTCGATAACAAGGTTGGCCTGGACCACGACTTCTGCGTGGCCGTGGACGCAGGGGACCAGATCCGCTTCGTCGTCAATATGAACGAGGGCAGCGCTATTGGCGACGCAACCGCGTGGAACCCCACAATCAGCTACACGGATCGGCCACAGGCGCCAGTGGCTCCGGCGAAACCTCCGGCGATCACGCCAACGGAGCACAATGGCAGGCGAACCTTCTATCCAACAGAATCCAACGAAGTGCTTATCAACCCAGACAAAGGGTGGATTGCGTACGAGGCCGAGGGCAACCGCTGTCGAGGGGGAGGCCACCCTGAATACCTGGCGGAGGTCACCGTCCCGGGAGATACGCTGGCCGACGTGCCGGTCAGCGACATCTATACACGCATCCCTTGGTCGTGCTTCGAAAATGCCGGCGAAGGCGTCTATGACTGGTCCTGGCTCGACAGAGTCTTCAGCCGCTTCGAGGGTACCGGCCGGACTTTCAGCTTCCGGATCGCCAACTATGGCTACTGGGGACCAACACCCTGCGATCGTGTATACTCAGTTCCCCAGTGGGTCGAGGTTGCGGGGGCAAAGGGTGAGATTGTCAACGCCATTGAGTGGCGCCCGTTCGCTGACGATCCTGTCTATCTCGAGAAGCTGACCCGCTTTATGAATGCCCTGGGGCAGCACTATCGTGACCGCGACGACATCAGCTACATCGATCTGGGCTCATTAGGACGCTGGGGCGAAGGACACAACCAACCTTTTGATCTCGCAACTTTCCAGCGACACTGGACGATCCTGGAGAACGCCTTCCCAGGACGCCAATTGGTGGTGAATGACGATATGGGGCCCGAGTGCTGCGACTGGGCACTGGACGAACGAGGCGCGTGGATTCGCGACGACAGCCCCTTCCGCTGGGACCCTCACTCGTTTCCCTGTATGCGCCGAGCGCGCGTCGACCGTCCAAATATCATGGAATCACGCCATATCTTTGAGTGGCAAAGGCATGAGAACCTGCCCAATGTGCCGTGGCAGATGGTGAAGGAGGACCTGGAGGCCACACTGTCGTGTCGCTCGGCCCCGGTGAGCTATGCAGGTATTCATCACTACCCGCGCGACTTCGTGAACAACCTTGGACAGGACTGGGTGGATTACTGGGCGAACAGGATGGGCTACTGGTTCATCGTGAAACAGGTGCAGGTGCCCTCTCCGTTGGTGCCCAACGCCGAAAACACCCTCGAGCTGCAGGTCGAGAACCGCGGTGTGGACAGGGTCCACCGCGGGTACAGATTGGCCTTGGCGCTGACTAGGATCAGCGAGCAGGCGCCGGCCTATTGGAGACCTGTCATCGCCTCCGATGCACGGGATTGGCTGCCGGAACAAACGACCTCGACATGCTACACGTGGTGGCTGGGTGACATACCCGGTGGCGAGTACCACCTCGATATCGGGCTTGTCGCTCCTGATGGGGACGACATGCGTGCGGTCGTCAAGTTAGGCAACTACGGACGACTGGCCAACGACTACCTGAGGCTGGGCACCATACGGGTTGCCGGGCCCAGAGACTACGCGGCAGCGTTAGGTTCAAGCACGTGACTCATCCGAATTGCCCACGCCTCAAGTCCGATCGGCACGGTGTAGACAAACACCCCGGGCTCACTGACCTCGCCGTTGGGCTGGACTCACAGCACGCGGTTGAGATGACCCTCCGTTCCGTATCAAACTGGTTTCGCTTCCGGCGACCTATGCTATGATGGGGCTGTCCACACAGACCATTGCCACCGTGTCCAAAGGAGGGTGCTATGGAGTTTGAGAAACTGGGGGCCTTCTATCTTGGCAAGATCTACGACCTGGAGAAGCAGGCTCTGAGCGATGAGTTGGTGATGTATGACGCGCGGGATCTGACGACGCACGCAGTGTGTGTGGGGATGACCGGCAGCGGCAAGACAGGTCTGTGCATTGATCTCCTGGAAGAGGCCGCCATCGACCGGGTGCCGGCGTTGATCATCGATCCGAAGGGCGATATCACGAACCTGTTATTGACCTTCCCGGAGCTGGCACCGGAGGATTTTCGCCCGTGGGTCAACGTGGACGATGCGCGGCGAAAAGGCCTGAGCGAGGACGAGTTCGCGGCGCAACAGGCCGAGCTCTGGCGCACCGGGCTGGCCAGTTGGGGACAAGACGGCGAGCGTATCCGTATGCTCAAAGAGACCGCCGACTTTGCGATCTATACGCCAGGCAGCGATGCCGGTCTGCCGGTTTCGATCTTGCAGTCCTTTGCGGCCCCGCCGCTCAGTTGGGATGAAGAAGCGGAATTGCTGCGCGAGCGCGTCCAGGGCGCGGTGAGCGCGCTGCTCGGCCTCGTGGGCATCGATGCCGACCCCGTTCAGTCTCGAGAACACATCCTGCTCTCGAACATCTTCGAGCACTACTGGCGACAAGGCGAAGACCTCGACTTGCCCAAGCTGATCATGGCGATCCAG
>Ga0123333_10005390_pt1 | contig 11556 bp, 8 predicted proteins | sample BioC12SIPDNA_3_FD_89957 | JGI IMG/M metagenome (GOLD analysis project Ga0123333, IMG submission 89957) | Anaerobic biogas reactor microbial communites from Washington, USA - Biogas_R2_B C12 SIP DNA | ecosystem: Engineered > Bioreactor > Anaerobic > Unclassified | place: Washington, USA...
GCGGACTGACCGCCGGAGCCGGGCGGCGCGGAGCCCGGCCCACCGCCGGCCTCGTCGGCGCCGCGCTCGTCGGGAGCGCTGCCGTCCCCGGCCGGCTCGGGCTCGGCACCTGGCGGCGACGGCGCCTCGAGCTCCTCGCCCGCCTCAGGGGCCGGCGTAGCGGCCGCCGGCGGCTGGCCGCCCGGCTGCGCGGGGCCGCCTGTGAACGTTCCGCCGCGACCGGCGAGCGGACCGGCGAGGCTGAACAGGACGAGGCCCAACGCCACGGCCAGGGCGGGCAGCCACCAGGCCGGCGCGGGCTCGGGCCTGACGTCCCTCACGGCGAGCCTGGCGCGGTCGACGACGGCGGCCCGCAGCCCGAACTCGTCCTGCTCTCGGCCGCTCATCACGTCGAGGGCCGTCTCGTAGCTGAGGCCGGCGCGGCCGCGGATGTAGGCCAGCGCCTCCTCGCGCGCTCCTCGGACCGGCAGCGCCGCCCCGGCGACGAGGCCGGCGGCGACCGCCAGCAGGTGCGCGGCCACGCCCAGGCCCAGGACGAGTGCGAGCACCGAGGCGACGAGCGCGAGCACGGCCCCGCGCCGCAGGCGCAGCGACAGGGAAGCGCGCGCCGCCAGCGCCTCGTGGAGGCGGAACGCGTCGCCGCGCTCGGTGCGTCGCCGCCGCGACGCGGCGATCACGACGTCGCCTCCGGCACCGGCCGGGCGGTCCACAGAGCGAGCAGGGAGAACGCGGCCATCACGCCCGCGAAGAGCGGCGAGACGGCGAAGGTGGCGAACCAGGGGAACAGGAGCCTGAGCTCGAGGGCGACGTCGAGCCAGGCGGCGGCGGCCATGACGGCCGGCACGGCCAGCGGCAGCAGCGAGTTGAGGCGCGCCAGGCGCATCCCGCGCCCCAGCGCGAGGCCGAGCCCGAAGTAGCCCCCGGTGGCGAGCAGCGGCGCGGCGAGCGACCAGGCCAGGCTGGTCGTGGGGTAGGCCGCGGCGTGAGTGAGGACGTCGAACGGCAGGGACACCAGCGCCATCGCCACGAGCGCGGCCAGCGTGGCGGCGACCTCGCGGCGCCAGGCCGGCTCGCCGTGCGGCGGCTCCTCGGGGGTGGGCACGAACGACTCCCCGAGCTCATCGCGGCCGGGGCGCGCCCCGACGCTGGCGCCCCACGCCAGGGCCGCGAGGGCCAGGAGCACCGCCCTGACCGGCGCCACCGCCGCCCACGACTCGTTCACGACGGCGCCACCGCTGGGCCAGCGCATCGCCAGCACCAGGCACAGCGCCGCCAGCAGGGCGGTGAGGGCCTGCAGCATGTCCTGGCGGCTCAGCCGCGCGGCTGCGGCGGCGAGGAGGCTCACAGCTCCTCCACGGAGGCGTCGAGCAGGGCGGGGGCGAGCCACACCGTGCAGCCGGCCTCGCAGCCCGAGAGCGCCACGACGCTGCCCGCAGGCAGGAACGGCAGCAGGGCGGCGTAGGACTCGTGCGCCGGACCGTCCTCGCCGGGCACGGGCCTGGCCAACGCGCCGGGCGCGATGTCGGCTTGCGGGCCCAGGCCCACGACCAGCACGTCGTGGAGCGGCAGGCGCGAGAGGTTACGCAGCCCGTCAGCCTCGAGCACGAACGGCGCGTCGACGAGCTCGGGCGCCCTGACGATCACCACCGAGCGCCAGCCCGTGAGGTCGACCTGGAGCCCGGACTCGTCGACGCGGTAGGCCCGCGTGTCGAGGGGCCGGGCCGGGCCCCGCACCGCGACGGTCGTCGCGGGCAGCGTGTAGTGCTCCTCGAGCCGGGTCGCGAGGGCGAGCTCGCCGCCCACGACGGCGACGGTGCGCGTGCCTACGATCTGCGGCTCGGTGGGCCGGGCGTAGAGCCAGGCGGCCGCGGAGAGCAGGCCGGCGAGCAGCAGCGCCGAGAGGAGGCCGGGAGCGCCGAAGAGGCGCGTGACCGTGACTGCTAGGACCGCGTAGGCGACGGCGGCGGCCACGACGAGCTGCTGCCTCAGCGGCGCGGGCGGGGTGACGAGCGGCCGCGCCGCGGCCGTGGCCACGAGCTCGCCGGGGGGCGGTCGCGTCGCGATGAAGGCGTCCAGGGCGGCGGCCACGTCGCCGGCGGACCCCGTCACGGCCAGGACGCCGCCGGCGCCGAGGCGAGACCTAGGGGTGGAGGCGAGCAGGGCCAGCTCGGCGTGGCTCGCCGGCATCTCGCCGTGCACGACCACGACCGCACCGGCGGCGGCCGCGGCCGCCAGCGCCTCGAGACGCGGCGCCACAGTGGTGCCGTCGACGATGACGCTCCTGACGCCGTCGTACGCCTCCGGGGCGAGGGGGAGCTGGGCCGCGCTGACGTCGACGACGCGGGCGCCGTCACCCAGGGCCGCGGCGTAGCTGCCGCTGCGGCGGCTGAGCACGACGTCGAGCGGCCGGGAGTCCTGGTCGCGACCGGAGAGAGAGCCGCTGGCGACGACGGCCTCGGGGCCGAGCAGCGCCCAGCTCACGCTCTGGAACGGGGCGACGTAGACGCTGTGGTCGACGACGGAGAGGCCAGGCCCGCCGGACACCGGCAGGCTGAGGCGGAACGGCACCTCGCCCGTGCGGAGCGTGCCCTGGTCGAACACGACCTCGAGGCGGCTACCGATGGGCACGTCGCGCGCGACCACGCGCAGCGGGTTCCAGGCGCCGACGACGACGTTGCCGCCGACGCCCAGCTCGAGCTGCACGCTGGCCTGGGCCGCCGCCGTCGACGCCGACGCGATCGCGGCCAGGAGGGAGAGGGCCGCCAGCAGGCGCCGGGCGGCGCTCGGGACTGCCGTCACGAGGCGAGTATAGCGGCGGGGGACGGGGTCTCCCTTCGCCCGGGAGCACGTTCCACGGCGGGCCGGTCGGCGCCCCGCGGCCGGGCCCCTGGGCCGCTCCGGTCGGGGGCGGGCGGTCGCGGGGCCGCGCCGGTGGGCGCCGTCGGCCTCTCTCGGGCGGCTACGCTCTCAGGGGCGCTCGGGCAGGAAGACGATCGCGCTCACGACACGGCGCTCGGTGCGACGGTTCACGACCTCGCCCCCCACGACGAGGGTCGTGCTGCTGCCGCTGTCGAGGCGCATCGCGTCCGAGGCGCCGAGCGCCAGGAACAGGCCGACGAGGTCGTTGGCGCGCATCGTCTCGGCGACGACGAGGAGCGTCGTGCCGTCGGGGCGCACGCCGATCGCGGCCTGCTGCGTGAGTCCGTCGAGGATGCGCTGGCCGGTCGCGAAGCCCTCCAGGACGGGCTCGAACGCCGGCAGGCCGTCCTTCAGGAGGAGCGGGCCGGCCTCGACGGCGTAGCGAGCGGTCTGGAAGCCGGGCGGCTCGATGCGCGCGTCGAGGAGGACCCTGTCGCCGGCGTCCAGCAGCGCGATGTCGCGGTTCGTCGGCGGGTACACGAGCGCGTAGGCGTCGCCGTGCGGGACCTGGCGCGGCCCGACCTTGTTCTCGACGACGACGCCGTCCTTCACGACGAGCACGCCCATGTCGGGCCGCCCGGCCAGGGCGCCGGGCGTCGAGACCACGCCGACGCCGTCCTGCACCGCGCCGACGTCGACGGGGCCGCGGGACGTGTGGAGCCTCACCGTGGCCTTCACGCGGTCGATCACGGGCTTGCCGCCCCCGAACGCGACGCTCGCGCGGCCGCGGCTGGGCAGCGAGAGCAGTCCGTGGTCGACGAGGAGGTAGCCGATGGCCTCGAAAGTGGCCGTGTCGAAGTAGCCGGCGTTGAGCGCCACGAGGGCGCCGGAGGCGAGCTGCGACGTCGTGCGCGGCACCTGGTTCTCGCCCACGACCCGGAACTCGCCGCTGCCGGGGGCGATGCTGACGACGTGGACGACAGACCCGCCGCCGGCGCTGCGGTAGTTGAAGCGCCGGTACTCGACCCCGGGAGCGAGGGTCCGTGTGACCTCGGGCTGGTCGAGGACGCGCCGCGGGACGACGTCGACGACGAGCCGGGTGGGCTCCGGGAGCACGAAGTACTCGTACGCGAACGCCGGCCCGGCCAGCCGCAGCGCGGTGCCAGCGCCGTCGACGGCGAGGCTCAGCTCGACGCCCCCCAGCTCCTCCGGCTGGGAGGCCGGCAGGACCAGCGGCGGCAGGCGCAGCTCGAGGGCGTCCCCCTCGGCTACCGTCCCCTGGCCGCGCATGTCGCCGAGCTGCGCGGGGTCGAGGGAGGGCACGTCGAGGACGATCCGCACCTCGGCGTCTCCAGACGTCCTCACGGCCTCGACGCGCGGCGTCGTGACGCCGAGGGACTCGAGCGTCGCCCCGTCGACGAGCACGTCGCTGCCGGCGATCACGGGAGCCCCGTAGGGCACGCCGGAGAGCCAGCCCAGGCCGGCGACGTAGACGTGCTCCTCGCCGCGGTACCTGACCGTGACGGCGTCGCCCTCGACGGTGGCGGTCGCGCCGGGCAGGCGGTAGAGCGGCTCCTCGGCGCCCTGCGCCAGCGCGGGCGCGGAGGCGAGGGCGGCGAGCGCGAGGAGGGCGCGAGCGGCACTGAGGGCTCGGTACGGCATCGGGTCGGAGTCTTACCTTAGAGGCGTGAGTCGCGTGAGACGCGCGGCCACGTTCACAGCGCGTGGAACAGCGTCATGATCGGCTCGATCCCGATCGGGCCACCGAGGACCTGGCTCAGGCCCAGCTCGAGCCGGTAGGCCTCGACGTCGCGGCGGTTGAACGTCAGCGAGCCCGCTCCCATCGCCAGGCGGCGCAGCGGCGAGAGGACGTCGGGCACGAGGTCGACGAGCGTGAGGTGCGGCCCCAGCACGTCGGGCGGCAGGCCGGCGTCCGGGTCGAGGCGGATCACGAGGTCGGCCTGCTCGAGCATCGTCCGGGCCACGGGGTCGGCGGCGGCGCGGGCCAGCAGCGCGGTGCCGGCGGCGCCCTGCGGCAGCACGCGCTCGGCGGCCACGCGGTCGGCGGCGAGCACCGTCAGGGCGGAGGCGCCCATGCTGAGGGCCTCGCGCGCCAGCGAGCGCGCGGCGGCGCCGGAGCCGAGGACGACGACCCTGGCGCCGGCCCCGTCCCAGCGGTGGGCGGCTAGCAGCGCGGCCAGGGCGCGGCCGAGGCAGTGGTCGGCCATGACGCCCGCCTGCGTGACCGTGAGGGTGTCGGCGGCGCCGAGCTCCTGGGCGTCGAGGGAGCTGCGGTCCGCGAGCCTCTGGGCCTCGGCCTGGCGGGACTCGTCGAGGACCATGGCGCCGGCGAAGTCGAGGCGCTTGAGCCCGAGGACGACCTCCGCGAGGGGTCCTGGCGGCACGGGATGGAGGTGGAAGCGCCCGGCGGCGTCGCGGAACGACCTGACCGCGTGGGCCAGGTCCTCGTCGCACAGGCAGGCAACTAGGTGCACGGTTGAGGATAACCCGCGCGTCCTCGGCCCACCCGCCCCGTCCCCGTCGGCGCCCGGGCCGCTCGCGCCGCGATGGCGGGGTTATACTCACCGTCCTGAGGTGACCGAAGTGCGCGTAGTTCTCCCCGATGGCAAGGACCTCCAGCTCGCGGCCGGCGCGACCGGCGCCGACGTGGCCGCGGCGATCGGCCCCGGGCTCGCCAAGGCGGCCCTGGGCGTCAAGGTCGACGGCAGGCTCTCCGACCTGCAGTCGACAGTCCCCGACGGCGCGCAGGTCACCGTGGTCACGCGCAAGGACCCCGACGCGATCACCCTGCAGCGGCACACGCTCGCGCACGTGCTGGCCCAGGCGGTCCGCGACGTGTTCGTCGCCGAGGGCTACCCGCCCGAGGCCGTGAAGCTCGGCATCGGCCCCGTGATCGAGAACGGCTTCTACTACGACTTCGACCTGCCGCGCAGCCTCACGCCCGACGACCTCGGGAAGCTCGAGGCGCGGATGCGCGAGATCATCGCCGCCGACCTCCCCCTGCGGAAGTACGCGCTGTCGCGTGACGAGGCCATCGCGCGCTACCGCGCTCTCGGCGACCCCTACAAGGTCGAGCTGATCGAGGACCTGCCGGAGGGCGAGGCGATCACCTTCTACGAGCAGGGCGGGGAGGAGGGCTTCACCGACCTCTGCCGCGGGCCGCACGTGCCCTCGACGGGCGCGGTGACGCCCCACTTCAAGCTGATGAGCGTCGCGGGCGCCTACTGGCGCGGGGACGAGTGCCGGCCGATGCTGCAGCGCGTCTACGGCGTCGCCTTCGCTACGAAGGAGGAGCTCGAGCACCACCTGTGGCAGCTCGAGGAGGCGAAGAAGCGCGACCACCGGAAGCTCGGGGCGGAGCTTGACATCTTCGTGCTCGACGAGGACGTCGGTCCCGGCCTGCCGCTGTGGCTGCCGCGCGGCACGATCATCGCCGACGAGATCGAGCGCCTGGCGCGCGAGCTGGAGCACGAGGCTGGTTACGAACGCGTCAGGACCCCGCACCTCGCGAAGCAGCGCCTCTACGAGATCTCGGGGCACCTCGCGCACTACCACGACTCGATGTACCCCCCCATGGAGCTCGACGACGGCGAGCGCTACTACGTCAAGCCCATGAACTGCCCGTTCCACCACAAGATCTACGCCGCCAGGCCCCGTAGCTACCGCGACCTGCCGCTGAGGCTCGCCGAGTACGGCACCGTCTACCGCTACGAGGACTCGGGCGCGCTGATGGGCCTGCTGCGCGTGCGCTCGATGCAGATGAACGACGCGCACATCTACTGCACCGAGGAGCAGTTCGAGGCGGAGTTCCTCGGCGTCGTCGACCTCTACCTGCGGTACTTCGAGCTCTTCGGCGTCGAGGCGTACGAGATGCGCCTCTCGAAGCACGCCCCGTCGGAGCTCGGCAAGAAGTACGTCGACGAGCCCGAGCTGTGGCTCAGGACCGAGGCCATGGTCAGGGACGTCCTCACGAAGGCGGGCGTGCCGTTCGTAGAGGAGGAGGACGAGGCCGCGTTCTACGGCCCGAAGATCGACGTGCAGATCCGGAGCGCGATCGGCCGCGAGTTCACGCTGGCGACGATCCAGGTCGACTTCGCGCAGCCGGCGCGCTTCGGGCTGACCTACGTCGACGAGAACAACGAGCGCCGGACGCCCTTGTGCCTGCACCGCGCGCCGCTCTCGACGCACGAGCGCCTGATCGGCTTCCTCATCGAGCACTTCGCCGGCGACTTCCCGGTGTGGCTCGCGCCCGAGCAGGTGCGCATCGTGCCCATCGCCGACCGCCACGTGACCTACGCGCGCTCCCTGCAGGACCGCCTCGCGGCCGCGGGCCTGCGCAGCGAGGTCGACGAGAGCAACGAGCGCATGAACGCCAAGATCCGCGACGCCGAGCTCTACAAGGTGCCGTACATCGCGGTCGTCGGCGACCAGGAGGAGCAGGCCGGCACGGTGTCGTTCCGCAGCCGGCAGGAGCCGGAGCGCAAGGGCGTGCCGGTAGGCGCGTTCATCGCGCACCTGCAGGACGCCCACGCGCGCCGCCTGCTGAAGGTCGAGCCGATCGCGGTCTGAGGCCCCCACGTGCGACGCGAGCGGCGCCGGCAGGGCCGGACGCCGCTCGCATCACCCCCGGGGCGCGAGGCCTCGCGGCCCGGCGGCCACCGCCTCGGTACACGTCGGGGTCGCGCCTCGGGCCTCGCGGCCCGCGGCCACCGCCTCAGCCCTTGGCGTAGATCGTGACCTTCTCCATCACGTCGGGCTGCGGGCCGCCCGGGCGTCCGGGGTCGACCCGCTGGATGCGGTCGAGGACGTCCTCGCCCGCGATGACGCGGCCGAAGACGGAGTGCCTGCCGTCTAGCCACGGCGTGGGCACGAACGTGATGAAGAACTGCGAGCCGTTCGTGCCCGGCCCCGCGTTCGCCATGCTGACAACGCCCTTGCCGTCGTGGCGGAGGTGGTCCTTGAACTCGTCGGCGAACTCGTAGCCGGGGCCGCCCGTGCCGGTGCCCGTGGGGTCGCCGGTCTGGGCCATGAAGTCCTCCAGCACGCGGTGGAACCTCACGCCGTCGTAGTAGCCGTTCAAGGCCAGGAAGACGAAGTTGTTCACCGTCATGGGGGCGTCGTCCTGGAACAGGTCGACGACGATGCGTCCCTTGTTGGTGTCGATCGCGGCGCGGTAGTCGGTGCCGGCGACGAGCACCTGTTCGGCGCGCGGGAAGCGGGTGCGCCTCTCGGCCGAGAGGCGCGCGACGGGCTCGTAGCCGGCGGTGCCGGCGCTCGTGTCGGTCATGTTCTCCTCCGAAGGGTCCTTGGCGTCACGGCGCCGCGGGCCTAGCGCCCACGACGACGCTCTCGATGAGGTCGGGCTGGGGGAAGAAGCCGTACGCCGGCTGGCCGCCGACGGCGCCGAGCACGCCGCGGTGGCCGGCGACCGTGAACGACTGCCCGGAGACCGGCGCGGTGCCGAGCGCCGCCTCGATCGCCTCGCCGACGGTCTGGTCGTCCTCGCCGGGCAGCTCCACGCCCTGCGCGGCGAGGTCGGCGAGCGTGTCGTCGGGGTAGGCGATGGCGCTGGGCTGCTGCGGGTCGACGCGCGTGATCGCGTCGAGCACGTCGGCGCCGCTCAGCACGTGCCCGAAGATCGTGTGTGCGCCGTCGAGCCACGGCGTCGCCGCGAAGGTGATGAAGAACTGCGAGCCGTTCGTGCCCGGCCCGGCGTTCGCCATGGCCAGCACGCCGGCGGCGTCGAACCTCAGTTCGCCGACGATCTCGTCGGCGAACTGGTACCCGGGGCCACCCATGCCGGTGCCCGTCGGGTCGCCGGTCTGCGCCATGAACCCGTCGATGACGCGGTGGAACGGCACGCCGTCGTAGAAGCGGTTCAGCGCGAGGAACACGAAGTTGTTGACGGTGACGGGCGTCTGGTCCTCGTACAGGTCGACGACGATGTCGCCCTTGCTGGTGCGGATGAGCGCGACGTAGTCGAGGCCGGGCTCGAGGGCCTCGCCCGCGGCCTCGAACGCGCGCCGCGGCTCGTCGGTGAGGGGCTCGACGGGCGCGAAGCCGTCGGGCAAGGCGTCGCCGCCCGCCGCGGCCGGCTCCTCGCCCGGCGCCGCGTCGCCGGGCTCGCCCGCCTCGGCCGCGACCTGCGTGGCGCCGGTCAGCTCCGCCTGGGCGTCGACGGCGCGGCCGCGCGCTAGCCAGAAGCCGCTGACGACGATCAGGAGCGTGACGAGGAGCAGCGCGATCACGCGCATGCCGGCAGCCGCCCTCCGCTGTCGCGGCACGCGTGGCGCACGCGCGAGACGTGGGTTCCTGGTTCTGGACGCATCGCGCAAGTGTACTCGGCCCGCTCGGGGACCCGCGTAAGAGGGCCGTAAGAACGCGGCGAGAGACCCGTAAGCCCGCCGCTGTTACGGTCGCCTCCATGCGGTTCAACGACCTCCTCAAGCAGGCGATCGCGGCCGGCGCGTCCGACATCCACCTGCACGTGCCGCTGCCGGTGATGATGCGCATCAGCGGCCGCCTGACGCCCATGAACGACATCCAGCTCACGCCGCGCGCCACGGAGGCGCTGCTCGAGATGATGTGCAACGAGCAGCAGCGGGCGCACTTCGAGGCCAAGCAGCAGGTCGACCTGGCCTACAGCGTCCCGGGCCTCGGCCGCTTCCGCGTGAACCTGTTCAGGCAGCGCGGCTCGGTGAGTGCGGTGCTCCGCATCATCAACTCCGACGAGCAGGCCCTCCAGGTCGTCAACCTCCCGCAGGAGACGATCGACCACTTCAGGCACCAGGAGAAGGGCCTCGTCCTCGTGACCGGCCCGACCGGCTCGGGCAAGTCGACGACGCTGGCGCGCATCCTCGACGAGATCAACAGCCACCACGCGAAGATGATCGTGACCGTCGAGGACCCGATCGAGTACCTGCACCGCTCGAAGCGGTCGATCGTCGTGCAGCGCGAGCTCGGCATGGACGCGCCCTCGTTCTCCGAGGCGCTGGTAGCGGCGATGCGGCAGGACCCCGACGTGATCATGATCGGCGAGATCCGCGACCACGCCACCGCGGCGGCCGCGCTGTCCGCGGCCCAGACCGGCCACCTCGTCTTCAGCACGCTCCACACGCAGGACTCGGTCAGGACGATCAACCGCATGATCGAGCTGTTCCCGCCGCACGAGCGCGAGACGGCGCGGATCCTCTTCGCGGAGTCGCTGGTGGGGATCGTCTCGCAGCGCCTGCTCCCACGGGTCGGCGGCGGTCGCGTCGCGGCCACCGAGATCCTCAAGGGGACCCTGCGCGTGAAGGACCTGATACGCGACGAGGAGCGCACGCCCGAGCTCTACGACGTGCTCAAGGAGGCGCGCCTCGACGGCATGCAGTCGTTCGACGACCACCTCGCCGAGCTCTACGCCACCGGCGTCATCGACTACGAGACCGGCTACAGCGCCGCGACCAGCAGCCAGGCCTTCAAGATGGCGGCCACGCAGGTCGAGGTCATGCGCAGCACCCAGGACGACTCCGCGCGCCAGACGCGCGTCGACGACGTCCGGCACACGCACGTGGGCGTCGGCTGACCGCTCCCGGCGGCCCGCGACGGGCCGTCCCGTTCCCGCTGCGGCGCGGCGGTACTCTTCAGGCCCTGAGCGCCGACCGGGGGCTGAGGCGCGTCAGAAGGGCACCTCGACCGGCGGCTCCTTCGGCCGCCGGTCGAAGCCGTTCGCGCGCTGGGCGACCAGCGCGTGCTTGTCGACGGTGAGCGTCGCTGTCAGCCAGGGGCAGGTCGCGCGCAGCTCGTCGAGCCGCGCGGCGTCGACGGCTGCGCCCTCGACCTGGTAGAGGTAGCGGCCCTCGTCAGTCGCGACGGCCAGGCGCACGGGCGTGCGGCCGCCGAGCTCGTCGAGGACCGAGCGCAGCTCGAGGAGCTGGTGCTCGGCGACGTCACCGAGCTCGAACGACACGACCGCGACCTCGGGCACCGACGCGCCGGGCTCGCCGCGCTGGTCCCAGCGCACGAGCCGCTCGGCTACGAGGCGCGTGGCGTCGCCGTCCTGGGACACCTCGGCGACGAGCACGACCGGCGCGTCCTCCTCGAGTAGCGGGGCGACCTCGTCGTAGGTGCGGCCGAACACGACGACCTCGCGGCTCGCCGTCTCGTCGGCCAGCTCGAAGCGCGCCATCATCGTGCCCTTGCGCGTGGGCCGCTTGACGACGCTCTGCACCAGGCCCGCCAACGCCACCCGCACGCGGCCGGGGTGGCCCTCGGAGGTCACGCGGCGGTAGTGGGCGTCGACCTCGGCGACGGTGCACGTGGCGGCCTCGGCGAGGCCGGGGTAGGAGGCCATCGGGTGGGAGGAGAGGTAGATCCCGAGCGCCTCCTTCTCGTAGCGCAGCAGCTCGAGCTCGCTCAGCTCCGCGGCGGGCTCGAGCGCGGGCGGGGGGACGTCGCCGTCGCCGAACAGGCCGAACTGCCCGCCGGCCGCCTGCTCGCGCTTGGCCGCGCCCCACCTCACGGCCACGTCGAGGTTCGCGAGCAAGGAGGCGCGGGCGCGCAGCGCCGCGGCGCGGTCGAGGCTCGCGCCTCCGGCGGCCCCGGTCCCGACGTGGTCGAAGGCGCCGGCCTTCACGAGGAACTCGACCGCGCGCTTGTTGACCAGCGCGGTGTCCACGCGCGCGCAGAAGTCGA
>Ga0123333_10005391_pt1 | contig 11556 bp, 7 predicted proteins | sample BioC12SIPDNA_3_FD_89957 | JGI IMG/M metagenome (GOLD analysis project Ga0123333, IMG submission 89957) | Anaerobic biogas reactor microbial communites from Washington, USA - Biogas_R2_B C12 SIP DNA | ecosystem: Engineered > Bioreactor > Anaerobic > Unclassified | place: Washington, USA...
CACGAGTCGCGCACCGACCTCAGGGAAGTGCTGCCCACCCTCGGGATCCGCGGGATCTTCGCGCCGCACGGCGAGCTCGACGGGGTGTTCCCGGACGCCTTCGTCGCCTCGGCCCTCCAGGCGGCGACGATCACCGTCGCGGAGCGGGGCACGGTCGCCGCGGCCGTGACCCAGGTCGATGCGATGGCCACAGGCATGCCCATGGTCGACGTCGAGCTGCGCCTCGACCGGCCGTTCGACTACCAGGTCGTGACCGAGGGTGACCACGTGCCCGTGTTCGTCGGGCACGTCGCCGACCCGTCCTGAGTCACCAGCCGTCGGGCAGCGGGCGGCCCTCCTCGTAGCCCGCCGCGGACTGGATCCCGACGACGGCGCGCTCGTACAGCTCGGCGAGGTTGCTCGCCCCGACGTAGGTGCACGCCGAGCGCAGGCCCGAGGTGATCTGGTCGAGCAGGTCCTCGACGCCGGGGCGCCCGGGCTCGAGGTACATGCGCGAGGAGGAGATGCCCTCCTCGAACAGTGCCTTGCGGGCCTGCTCGAACGGCGAGTCCCCGCGCGTGCGCGCCGCGACGGCCCGCGCCGAGGCCATCCCGAAGGACTCCTTGTACCAGCGACCCGAGCCGTCCTGGTGCAGGTCGCCGGGCGACTCGTGCGTCCCGGCGAACCACGAGCCGATCATGACCTGCGAGGCTCCCGCCGCGAGGGCGAGCGCGACGTCGCGCGGGTAGCGCACCCCGCCGTCGGCCCACACGTGCTTGCCGAGCTCGCGCGCCGCAGCGGCGCACTCGAGCACCGCGGAGAACTGGGGACGGCCCACCGCGGTCATCATGCGCGTCGTGCACATCGCCCCGGGGCCGACCCCGACCTTGACGATGTCGGCGCCCGCCGCGACGAGGTCGCGCACGCCGTCCGCGGTCACGACGTTCCCCGCCGCGACCGGGACCGGGGGGTCGAGCGAGCGCACGGCCTCGAGCGCGTCGAGCATGCGGCGCTGGTGGCCGTGGGCCGTGTCGACCACGAGCACGTCCGCGCCCGCCTCGAGCAGCGCCGCGGCCTTGGCCCGCACGTCGCCGTTGATGCCGACCGCCGCCGCGACGCGCAGACGGCCCTGGCCGTCGACCGCGGGGGAGTAGATCGACGAGCGCAGGGCCCCCGTGCGCGTGATGACCCCCACGAGCACGCCCGCGTCGTCGACCACGGGGGTGAAGCGGCGCCGTGAGGCGTGCAGCCGGTCGAACGCGACGCGCAGCGCGTCGGGCTCGTCGAACACGCGCGCCTCGACGACGGTCGGGTCCGCGGTCATGACCGTGCCGACCTGCGTGAAGCGGTCGACCCCGTGGCAGTCCGTCTCGGCGACGACGCCCACCGGGCGCCCGTCGACCACGACGACCGCCGCACCGTGCGAGCGCTTGCCGATGAGCGTGAGCGCGGTGTGCACGGTGTCGGTCGGCTCGACCACGACCGCACTCTCGACCACGGTGTGGCGTGCCTTGACCGAGGCGACGACGTCCGCGACGACGTCCTCGGGCACGTCCTGGGGGAGCACCGCGATGCCGCCGCGCCGCGCGACCGTCTCGGCCATGCGGCGGCCCGAGACTGCGGTCATGTTCGCGACCACGACCGGGATCGTCGTGCCCGTGCCGTCGCTCGTCGAGAGGTCGACGTCGAGCCGAGAGGCGACCTCCGAGCGGCTCGGCACGAGGAACACGTCGCCGTAGGTCAGGTCCGTCGTGGGGCGCTGCCCGTCGAGGAATCGCATGCCGCCAGCCTAGGTGCCCTCACTCCTTGACGGCGCCGGTCGTCGCGCTCATGATCCGCTTCTGGAAGACGAAGAACAGCACCGCGACGGGGATCGTCATGATGACGGCCGCCGCGAGCTTGAGGGGGAACTGCGAGCCCTGGCCCAGCTGGCCCGCCGCGAGCTGGGCGACGCCCTTGGTCAGGGTCACGAGCTCAGGGGACTCCGCCGAGACGATGAAGTGCGCGAGCTCGTTCCACGACCCTTGGAAGGACAGGATCACGATCGTGATGACCGCAGGGCGCGCCATGGGCAGCACGACCGACCAGAAGGTGCGGAAGGTCCCCGCGCCGTCGATGCGCGCCGCCTCCTCGACCGCGCGCGGGACCGACTCGAAGTAGTTCTTCATGATGAACACCCCCGTCGCGTCCGCGAGCAGCGGGATGATCATTCCCGCGAAGGTGTCGTAGATCCCGAGCTGCTTGACCACGAGGAAGCGCGGGATGAGCAGCACGACGCCGGGCACGGCCATGACCGCGACGAGGCTCGCGAACACGACCCCGCGCCCGCGGAAGCGCAGCCGGGCGAGCGCGTAGCCCGCGAGCGAGCAGAAGAACACCCGCCCCGCAGTGACGCACAGCGTCACGAGGAGGGAGTTGCGGAACCACACGGGAAAGTCCGAGCGCAGGAAGAGGCGTTCGTAGGCCGCCGTCGTCCACACCTGCGGGACGAGAGCGAGGGGGTTGGCGACCGCCTCGGGGTCGGTCTTGAACGACGTCGCGACCTGGACGAGGAAGGGGTAGACGTACACGACCGCGAGCAGCAGGAGGACCGCGTAGGCGAGCAGCGAGCCGCCCGCACGTCCGCCTCCGAGGCGCTCGCGCCACGTCGTGGCCCGCGGGGCGCTCACAGCCCGTCCTTGTCCCGGCCACGGATGACGCGCCGTTGCAGGACGGTCATCGTGATGATGATCGCGAAGAGGATGAACGCGATCGCGGCGCCCCGGCCCCACTGCTGGGACTGGAACGAGGCCGTGTAGGACAGGTACGCGGGGGTCACTGTCGTCTTGCCCGGGCCGCCCTGGGTCCCGGTGTAGATCTGGTCGAACACCTGCCACGTGCCGATCAGCCCGAGGGTCATGACGGTGAACACCGTGGGCCGCAGCATCGGGAGGGTCACGAACCGGAACCGTTGCCACGCGGTCGTGCCGTCCATCATCGCGGCCTCGTCGACCTCGTCCGAGATGTGCTGGAGGGCCGCGAGGAACAGCAGCATGAACGTGCCCGAGGTCGTGAAGACCGCCATGAGGATCAGCACGCTCATCGCGACCGAGGGGCCCGCGAGCCACTGCCAGAGCGAGACCCCGAGCACCGCGTGGTCGGTCAGGACCGCGGGCCCACGCTCGACGCCGAGCCACGCGAGCAGCACGTGCAGCACGCCGCGCGGGTCGGCGAACCAGTTGGGTCCTGAGACGCTCATCGCCTGGAGCACCTTGTTGACCACGCCCGTCGCGGAGAACAGGAACAGGAACAGGACCGTGATCGCGACCGAGCTCGTGACCGAGGGGAAGTAGAACGCGGTGCGGAAGAAGCTCGACCCGCGCAACCACTTCCGGTTGACCATGATCGCGAGGAACAGCGAGAGCGCCGTCTGGGTCGGCACGACGAGCAGGACGTACCACGAGTTGTTGCGCAGCGCTGTGCCGAAGTCCTGCGTCGCGAGACCGCCGCCGAAGAGCAGCTCGGAGTAGTTCTGCGTCCCGACGAAGTCCACCTCTGCCGAGAACGGGCTGCCGCGCCCCGTCCAGTCCGAGACGCTCACCCAGGCCGCCATGACGACGGGCAGCACGAGGAAGAGTCCGAGCAGGACGATCACGGGTGCGACGAAGAGCCACCCGGCCTGCGCCTCGCGGCCCCGGACCCCGGAGCCGCGAGACGCAGTGCGGGCGAGCACCGCACGCTGCGTGCTCATGCCCGCGCCTAGCCGGCCGCGTCGAGCGCGGCCTGCAGGTTTGCCTGGACCGAGGCGAGGACCTCGCTCGCGTCGGCGTTCGCGAGGCCCTCGAGCTGGGCGTTGAAGTCGCTGATGACCTCGGCCGCGCCCTCGGCGGTCGGCATTCCGGTCGCGAAGTCGGCCGAGGTGATGAACGCCTCCTGCTCGGGGAACTCGGCCGCGAAGGCCTCGGCCGCCGAGCGGACCGAGGGCATGACCCCGAAGGCGCTCGCGAACTCGATCTGCTGCTCGGTGCTCGTGAGGTGCTCGACGAGGTCGAGCGCGGCGTCGGGGGAGTCGGAGTCGGCCGCGATGCCCCAGCAGTTGGTGAACTGGAGCGTGCCCTTGCCCGCGGGTCCCGCAGGGAGCTCGACGACGCGGTACGGGGTGTCGGGGAAGTCGTTGCGCAGCGCCCCGACGATCCAGTTGCCCTCGATCGTCATGGCCGCCGCGCCCGTCCCGAAGGCCTCGCCGCCCCAGCCCGCCCCGACGTCGGCGGGGTAGGCCATGACGCCGTCGGTCATGAGCTGCTGGACGTACTCGAGCGCCGCGAGGTTCTCGGGGGAGTCGACGATCGCGGTCGTGCCGTCCTCCGCGACGAGCCCGCCGCCCGCCTGGGCCATGAAGACCCCGATGCGCTGGTACTCAGGACCAAACGACAGCCCGACCCTCGAGTCGGTCGTCAGTGCGGCGGCGACATCGGCGAGCTCGTCCCACGTCGTGGGGACGTCGTCGTCGCCGAGGCCCGCCTCGGCCCACGCGTCGGTGTTGATCACGAGTGCGAGCGTCGAGAAGTCCTTCGGGGCGCAGACGAGCTGGTCGTCGACCGTGAAGTTCTCGCGCAGCGAGTCGTGGAAGTCCTCGACGTTCGCGAGCTGGTCGCCGTAGGGGTGCAGCGAGCCGTTCGCGGCCCAGCCGGCGAGGTGGTCGGTGCTCACGTAGAACACGTCGGGCGGGTCACCCGCCGCGAACCCCTGGCTCAGCTGCTGGGGCAGGTCGGAGGCGACCGTGACGCTCGCGGTGACGCCCGTCTCGGCGGACCACGCCTCGACCGCGGCCGTGACCGCGTCGGTCTCGGCGTCGCCGCTCGAGCCGATCAGGACCGCGAGCTCGCCCGCGGGGGCGTCCGTCGCGCCGCCCGGTGACTCGCCCGGGGCCGGGTCGTCGAACCCGCCGCCTCCTGAGCACGCGGCGAGCGCAAGGGCACTCGCCGCGAGGGCTGCCGTGCCAGGCAGCCTGCGCATCGTCGTCGACATGTCAGACCTCCTCGGTGGGACGGTGGGGGACCGAGCTGTCCCGCACCACGAGCTCGGGGCTGAGCAGAACCTCGGGGGACTCGCGCGAGCCTGCGACCTGGGCGAGCACGAGCTCGACCGCGCGGCGCGCGGCTTCGGCGAGCGGCTGGGCGACGCTCGTCAGTCCCGTCGCGGCAGCGACCGGGGTGTCGTCGAAGCCGACGACGGCGACCCGGGCGTGCGAGCGGCGCACGGCCTCGGCCGCGCCGAGCGCGAGCGAGTCGCTCGCGCACACGATCGCGGTGGGCGCCTCGGTCTCGAGCAGGTGCCTCGTCGCGAGGACCGCGTCGCGGACGTCGTCGGCGACCTCGCGGTGCAGCGGGTCGAGCGCGAGCGCAGGCCGTGCCTCGCTCATCGCGGCGAGCCAGCCGGCGCGCCGGTCGTCCCCGACCCCCGAGCCGCGCGGCCACCCGAGGAACGCGATGCGTTCGTGCCCGAGTGCGAGCAGGTGCTCGACCGCGAGGCGGGTCCCGGCGCGGCCGTCGACGTCGACCCACGGGTGCGCCGGTGTGCGAGAGTCCCACGGGCGGCCGAAGGTCACGAAGGGGACCGCGTGCTCGACGAGCCAGCCGGGCCTCGGGTCGCCCGGGTGCGTCGAGGAGAGGACGAAGCCGTCGGGGCCCGAGGTGCGCAGCAGCGTGCGGTACTGCTCGATCTCGTCCTCGTCGTCGCGCGCGGTGAACAGCATGACCTGGTGGTCGTGCTGCTGGGCGGCTTCGGTCAGGGCGTGCAGGAAGCGGTCGAGGACCATGCCGCTGATGCCGTCGGGCACGGGCCGCAGGCGCAGCCCGAGCACGCGCGAGCGTCCCGTACGCAGCTGGCGGGCCGCGGTGTGCGGGCGGTAGCCGGTCGCACGGATCGCCTCGAGCACCCGCTCGCGGGTCTCGGGCAGGACCCGCTCGGGGGCGTTGAGCACGTTCGAGACGGTCTGCCGGGACACCCGGGCCCGTTCCGCGACCGTCTCGAGGGTCGGTGCCTTGGGCATCGTCAGCTCCCTTGCCGGTGACGCGGACGTCCACGAACGGACAAACCGGTTGTAACACGGTGCGTTTGATCGTTCAACTCGAGCGACTTAGGGTGACTCGTATGGCGCGCCAGCCCCTGCTCCACGACCTCGTCGTCCAGCTCCGCGCACCCAGCCAGGTGTGGTGCGGGAGCGACGGCGAGATCCGGCCGACCGGGGTCCAGGGGATCTTCCACGGCGACGTCCGGGTGCTCAGCGAGGTCGAGCTGCGCGTCGGGGGTGCCGAGCCCGAGACGATCGCGGTCGGCGAGCGTGACGACGGCCTGCGGGTCTCCCAGCTCGCCCGGAACCTCGACGGCGCGGGCGCCGACCCCGTCACACGGGTCGAGCGGCACCGGAGCCTCGAGCCCGGCCGGTTCACCGAGACCGTCGAGATCTCGACCTCGGCGAACGAGCGCGAGGTCGAGATCCTCGTGCGGCTCGCGTGCGACGGGCTTGCGATGGACCAGGTCAAGGCCGGGGCCACGGGTCCGGGGCTGCCCGCCGAGCAGCTCGACCATGCGCTCGGCTGGCAGCTCGCGGGAGGGCTCGTGACCCGGGTGCTCGCCGAGGGGACGTCGCCGGAGCCCGCGGCGGACGGGATCGAGCTCCGCTGGCGTGTGCGCGCGGCCGTGAACCGCCCTGCCCGCGTCGGCTGGACCCTGCTGATCGACGACCCGCGGGCGGTCGTGGGCGCGCCCGCGTCGACCGAGCACGAATGGTCCGAACCGCACGTCGAGAGCCCTGACCCTCGGCTCGCGGCGCTCGTGCACCGCTCGCTGCGGGACCTGTCAGGGCTTCGCCTCACGACGAGCGCCCACCCCCACGAGGTGTTCCTCGCGGCAGGGGCACCGTGGTTCCTGACCCTTTTCGGCCGCGACTCCTTGTGGGCCGCACGCATGATGCTGCCCCTCGGGACCCGCCTCGCGGGAGGGACGCTGCGCACCCTCGCCCGGATGCAGGGGGAGCGCTCGGACCTCGGCACGGCGGAGCAGCCGGGCAAGATCCTCCACGAGCTGCGCCGCGCGAGCCAGGGCGTCGACGGCGGCGCCTTCCACCTCCCGCCCGTGTACTACGGCACGGTCGACGCGACCGCGCTGTGGGTCAACCTGCTGCACGACGCATGGCGCTGGGGGATGCCCGAGGACGAGGTCGCGGCCCTGCTCGACCACCTCGAGGCAGCCCTCGAGTGGCTCGCGACGCACGGCGACGCCGACGGTGACGGCCTGCTCGAGTACATCGACGCCTCGGGACAGGGCCTCGCGAACCAGGGCTGGAAGGACTCGGGGGACTCGGTCCAGTGGCGCGACGGGCGACTCGCGGAGGGACCGATCGCGCTCGCCGAGGTCCAGGGCTACGCCTTCGAGGCCGCGCGCGGCGGGGCCGCGCTGCTCGAGCACTTCGGGCGGGGCGAGCCCGAGCGCTGGCGCGCGTGGGCCGCACGGCTCGCCGACCGCTTCCGCGCGTCGTTCTGGGTCGAGGGTCCCGAGGGGCAGCACCCCGCGATCGCGCTCGACGCCGCGAAGCGTCCCGTCGACTCGCTCACGAGCAACGTCGGGCACCTGCTCGGCACCGGGCTCCTCGACCCCGAGGAGGAGGCGCGCCTCGTCAAGGTCCTCACCGACCCGAGGATCTCCTCGGGCTTCGGGCTGCGCACGATGTCGAGCTCGGCCGCAGGCTTCTGGCCGCTCAGCTACCACGGCGGGAGCGTGTGGCCGCACGACACCGCGATCGTCGTCGCCGGCATGGTCCGCGCGGGCTTCCGCGCCGAGGCGCTCGGGCTCGCCGAGGGTCTGCTCGCGGCCGCGGCGGACTTCGACTTCCGGCTCCCCGAGCTGTTCGCGGGAGACGCGCGCTGCGAGGTCGCCCGTGCGGTGCCCTATCCCGCGGCGTGCCGCCCTCAGGCGTGGTCGGCCGCGAGCGCCGTCGTCGTGCTCACCGCGCTGCTCGGGCTCGAGGCGGACGTCCCGGGCGGCGTGCTGCGCGTCACGGGCACCGGCGTCCCGCCGCTGTGGGCAGGCCTGCGGGTGCACGGCCTGCGCGTCGCGGGCGAGCCGCTCGACGTCGAGGTGCGCGACGGGGAGGCCCGCGTCCGGACCTCGGTGCCGTTGCGCGTCGAGGCCGGGTGGCGCTCCGGGTCGTAGCATGGGGCGATGTCCATCCTCGAGCGGATCTCCTCGCCCGCCGACGTGCGCAAGCTCTCGGCGCGGCAGGTGCGCACCCTCGCGGCGGAGATCCGAGAGTTCCTCGTCCAGGCCGTCTCCCGCACGGGAGGGCACCTCGGCCCGAACCTCGGCGTCGTCGAGCTGACGATCGCGCTGCACCGCGTCTTCGACTCCCCGCGGGACTCGCTCGTGTTCGACACGGGGCACCAGTCCTACGTCCACAAGCTCCTCACGGGGCGGCGCGACTTCTCGCGGCTGCGCAAGGAGGGGGGACTGTCGGGCTACCCCTCGCGGGCGGAGTCGGTCCACGACATCGTCGAGAACTCGCACGCCTCGACCGCGCTGAGCTGGGCCGACGGGATCGCGCGCGCGCACCAGGTCGCGGGGCGCACCGACCGGCACGTCGTCGCGGTGATCGGTGACGGCGCGCTCACGGGCGGGATGGCCTGGGAGGCGCTCAACAACATCGCCGAGAGCTCCGACCGGCGGCTCGTGATCGTCGTCAACGACAACGGGCGCTCGTACGCCCCGACGATCGGCGGGATGGCCCACCACCTCGACATCCTGCGCACGACGCGCGGCTACGAGAACGTCCTGTCGTGGGGCAAGCGCACGCTCGGGCGCGCGGGCCCCCCCGGGCGTCTGGCCTACGAGGCGTTGCACGGCCTGAAGAAGGGCGTCAAGGACGTCATCGCCCCGCAGGGCCTGTTCGAGGACCTCGGCATCAAGTACGTCGGACCGATCGACGGCCACGACGCCGCGGCGGTCGAGCGTTCGTTGCGCACCGCGAAGTCCTTCGGCGGTCCCGTCATCGTGCACGTCATGACCGAGAAGGGGCGGGGGTACACCCCGGCCGAGAACCACGTCGGCGACCGCTTCCACGCGGTCGGCCGGATCCACCCCGAGACGGGCCTGCCGGTCGCGCCCTCGCGCTTCGGCTGGACAGCGGTGTTCGCCGACGAGATCGTCAAGATCGGCCACGAGCGCCCCGACGTGGTCGCCCTCACCGCGGCGATGCTCGAGCCCGTGGGCCTCGCCCCGTTCGCGGCGCAGTTCCCCGAGCGGACCTTCGACGTCGGGATCGCCGAGCAGCACGCCGCGACCTCGGCCGCGGGCATGGCGTTCGCAGGGCTGCACCCCGTCGTCGCGCTCTACGCGACCTTCCTCAACCGCGCCTTCGACCAGGTGCTCATGGACGTCGCGCTGCACCGCGCGGGCGTGACCTTCGTGCTCGACCGGGCCGGCATCACGGGCGACGACGGCGCGAGCCACAACGGCATGTGGGACCTCGCGATGCTGCGCATCGTCCCCGGGCTGCACCTCGCGACCCCGCGTGACGAGGAGACGCTGCGCTCGGCGCTGCGGGCCGCGGTCGAGATCGACGACGCGCCGAGCGTCGTGCGCTACCCCAAGGGCGCCCTCGCCGAGCCGCTGCCTGCGATCGACTCCCTTGACGGCGTCGACGTCGTCGCCCGGGCCGAGCCGCGCGCACGGCGCCGCACGGGGGCCGCGCGACGCGTCCTCGTCGTGGGCTTCGGCTCGATGGCGCGCACCGCGCTCGAGACGGTCGAGATCCTCGGCGAGCACGAGGTCGCCGCGACCGCGGTGAGCCCCACGTGGGTCCTGCCGATGCCCGAGGCGCTCGTCAAGCTCGTCGGCGACCACGACCTCGTCGTGACGATCGAGGACGGGCTCGCCGAGGGCGGGCTCGGAGCGCTCCTCGCCGAGCGAGCGATCACGGCGGGGCTGCGCACGCCCGTGCACCGGGTCGGGCTGCCGACCGCGTTCCTCGACCACGCGGCGCGCGACGTGATCGTCCGCGAGCACCGCATGGGTGCCGCCGACGTCGCGCGTGACGTGCTCGACACCCTGCGCGACGCGTGATCTCGGCCACGCCACGCCGTCGTCGGGGACCTTTGACCCACAAATCATAGGATGACTTGACCCTAGGCTCGAGGTACCGGAACGCACGAGCCAAGGAGCACGTCATGACCACCACCTCGGTCCCGCCCACCTCGCTCCCCGAGACGACCTCCCAGGTCGACCCCTGGCGTGGTTTCGAGCCGGGGGAGTGGACCCGCAAGGTCGACGTGCGCGACTTCATCCAGCGCAACTACACCCCGTACGAGGGCGACGCGAGCTTCCTCGCGGGCCCCACGCCCCGCACCGAGAAGGTGTGGGCCAAGCTCAGCTCGATGTTCCCCGACGAGCGTGAGCGGGGTGTCTACGACGTCGATGCGAGCACCCCCTCGACGATCACCTCGCACGCCCCGGGCTACATCGACCGCGACCTCGAGATCATCGTGGGTCTGCAGACCGACGCACCGCTGCGCCGCGCGATCATGCCCAACGGCGGTTGGCGCATGGTCGCGAACGCGCTCAAGACCTACGGCTACGAGCCCGACCCCGTGGTCGAGAAGATCTTCACGACGTACCGCAAGACGCACAACGACGGCGTCTTCGACGTCTACCCGCCCGACGTGCGCAAGGCGCGCTCGGCGCACATCATCACGGGGCTCCCGGACGCCTACGGGCGCGGGCGGATCATCGGCGACTACCGGCGCGTCCCGCTCTACGGCGTCGACGCCTTGATCGAGGACAAGAAGCGTGAGCGTGCCGAGCTCGACGCGATGCGCTCGGTCGAGGAGGTCATCCGTGACCGCGAGGAGCTCGCCGAGCAGGTCAAGGCGCTCGGCGAGCTCAAGGAGATGGCCGCGAGCTACGGCTTCGACATCTCCCGCCCGGCCGCGAACGCCCGCGAGGCCGTCCAGTGGCTGTACCTCGCCTACCTCGGTGCGGTCAAGGAGCAGAACGGCGCGGCGATGTCGCTCGGCCGCGTGTCGACCTTCCTCGACGTCTACCTCGAGCGGGACCTCGACGCGGGGGTCCTGACCGAGACCGACGCCCAGGAGCTGATCGACGACTTCGTCATCAAGCTGCGCATCGTGCGCTTCCTGCGCACCCCCGAGTACGACGCGCTGTTCTCAGGCGACCCGACCTGGGTCACCGAGTCGATCGGCGGGATCGGCGAGGACGGCCGTCCGCTCGTGACCAAGAGCTCGTTCCGCTTCCTCAACACGCTCTACAACCTCGGCCCGGCCCCCGAGCCGAACCTCACCGTGCTGTGGAGCCCGGCCCTGCCGCAGGGCTTCAAGGACTTCTGCTCGCAGGTCTCGATCGACACCTCGTCCATCCAGTACGAGTCCGACGAGCTGCTGCGCGGCTCCTTCGGCGACGACACCGCGATCGCGTGCTGCGTCTCCGGGATGCGCGTGGGCAAGCAGATGCAGTTCTTCGGGGCGCGGGTCAACCTCGCCAAGGCGCTGCTCTACGCGATCAACGGCGGCCGCGACGAGGTCTCCG
>Ga0123333_10005394_pt1 | contig 11546 bp, 6 predicted proteins | sample BioC12SIPDNA_3_FD_89957 | JGI IMG/M metagenome (GOLD analysis project Ga0123333, IMG submission 89957) | Anaerobic biogas reactor microbial communites from Washington, USA - Biogas_R2_B C12 SIP DNA | ecosystem: Engineered > Bioreactor > Anaerobic > Unclassified | place: Washington, USA...
AGTCTGGGACAGGGGCCACTCCACGCCGGAACCAACTTCACCGAGGTCGAGGTGGAGTTGTGCACTCTCGACGAACGGATCGCTGGACCCGTTGACCTGATGAAGATCGATGTCGAGGGATTCGAGCCCGAGGTGTTGCGGGGAGCGCGTGACCTCATCGAACGCAACCCTGCGATGGGGATCATCTGCGAGGTGGGGCCGCTGACACTGCGCTCGGCGGGCCATGACGTCCAAGGACTCGTGGATGAGATCTCCCGCCCCGACCGCACGCTCTGGGTGATCGATGACCGCGCCCGACCTGGGCCGCATGGCCGGATTAGCCGAGCCGAGGTCGCTCTCGACTGGATCACCTCCGATGCGCCGACCACCTGGTATGGAAACCTGCTTTCGGTGGCGATCGGAGCGGAGGCCCGCTTCGCCGACCTGATCGACCGGTGAGCCCGGCACCCGTTGCGCTACCCCACTAGCGGCGCGCGTGCGGGTTTCGGGCGAGCCCGTTCGCACGGAGGCGGTCGGTGACGGCGCCGAGGGCGAGGAGGAGGACCGAGGCGTAGGCGACGCCGTGGACCCGGGCGAAGCGGGTCGGCCACTCGAACCCCGACGGCAGGCCGTAGCGGATCTGGAGGGCGAGCACGTAGGCGGCCGAGAGGGCGAGGAGCGCCGCGGGGCCCAGGGTGACGACGGGGCGGGCGAGGGGGACCCGGGCGGCCAGGACGGCGGCCACGCCGAGTCCGACGGCCGCCGCCGGGTTGATCGCCAGCAGGCCGGCGAGGGCCGCCGCGACGGCCACCGCGGCGGTGACGGGCCAGGGCACGTCGGCCTCGGACCGCAGGATCGACCGGCGACTGACCGGCAGGGGCCGTTCGTCGGGCGGAGCGTCCGGAGCCGTCGCGTCGTCGGGTGTGGCGGTGTCCGGTGCGGTGTCGGCCGCGGCGACGGTCCGGCGGCGGCGCAGGAGGGCGGCGACGGCGACGGCCAGGGTGCCGAGCACGGCGACGGCCGAGACCCCGAGGGCGACGTTGACGACGCGCTGGGGCCACCACACGACCTCGACGGTCACCGGATCGGGGCCCGCGGGGATCAGGAACGCCGAGGAGTAGCCGTCGACCGGCTGCGGGGGACCGAGGTCCTCGCCGTCGATCGTCGCCCGCCAACCGTCGTTGTGGCTCTGGCCGATCACGAGCCAGGTGTCGGACTCCCGGGGCCCGACCTCGATGGTCGAGCGCCACCGGCCGGCCGCCACCACGGTGGCGTCGGGGCCGGCCTCCGCGTCGAGCACCGGGCCGGAGCCGTCGTCGGGGTCGCCCCCGGGTGCGGATCGGAGCGTGAGGTCGTCGACCTGGAGGCCGGTGAAGAAGCCGTCCTGGGTCGTGATCTGCGACGGTCCGGCGGGCAGGGCGACACCGGCGGGATCGCACGGCGTCAGCGGCAACGCCGCCCCGGCCAGGGCCCCGGCGACCGTACCGGCGGCGCGGACCGCGATCGCGGCCTCGTCGACCACGACCAGGTCGTCACGGCACCCGGTGTCGAACGGGCCGTCGGGCACCTCGACCGACAGGCCGGGGATCCCCCACTCGACGATCCCGACGGGGGTGACGATCTCGTCCTCGGAGATCCAGTCGATCGTCTCGACCTCGCGGACGCGGTCGAGGTTCACGACGATCTCGGAGCCGGTCACCGGCTCGGGCAGGTCGACGCGCACGGTGACGGCCGCGTCGCGCTCGGGTCGGTCCTCGATGGCCGGCAGGTCGACGTACACCGGGTCACCTCCGTCGGCGACGATCCGCAGGCGGGTCGGTACCGAGTGGCGGCCGTCGGCCACGACGGTGACGTCCATGTGGTCGAAGGAGACGGGCGTCGCCGACCGGTAGGCGGTCCACTCCCGGTCCTGGCCGAGGTACCCCGGGCTCCAGTGGGTGGTGGGATCGCCGTCGATCGCCGCGCCGGCGCGGGCGGTCAGGTCGCCGGACAGGCGGCGCGACGACGTGGCGGTGACGCCGCCGTCCTCGAACCCGGGGAGGCCGAGCAGGGCGTCGATCACCTGGTCGGGGGCGGTGGCGGACAGGCGGACCGTGCCGCTCAGGGCGAAGCGTCGGAGGGTCGGCAGCGACACGTCGCGCACCAGGCGCGGCTCGGGATCGGTGCGCAGGGCGGCGGTCGGGCGGGTGCGCAGCCGGGTGAGCACGATCGCCAGCGGGAGGTCGTCGGAGGCCGATCCCAGCGCGTCGAGGGCGTCGGTCGGGAGGCGGACCGACTGCACCGCGCGCACGTCGTCGTCGGCGAGGCGGATGTCCGCGAAGCCGACCGCGCTGAGGTCCTCGTAGGAGTCGCGCCGGCCCGGCTCGGCGTCGGTGATCTCGATCGTCAGGCGGTTGAACGTCCGGCTCCCGACGTCGAGGTGCTGGCCGAGGCCCTCCCGTGACGTCTCGTCCAGTTCGAGGACGAGGCGGTCGCCGCCGTCGAAGGTGAGGGCCACCTCGGTTATCCACCGGTTCTGGAGGCCGCGGGCCGACTGGAGCAGCGTGATGCCCCCGGTCGTGCGGGGCTCGTCGTAGGTCAGCTCGATGCGCTCGCCGATCACCGAGGCGAACGCGCCGGTGGTCCACGCGGTGTTGTAGTCGTCGTCGACGGCGTTGGCCGCCCGGTTCTCGGGGGTGTAGGTGATGCCGTTGCCGTAGCTCGACGCCCGGGCGACGACGCCTCCGCCCTCGACCTTGACGGTCTGGGTCGTGGGGTCGGCACCGGGGAAGATCGGTAGCCGGTTGTCGCCGAGGTCCTCGTCGAGCGCCTCCTCGCCGACCGCCTCGGTGTGGCCGTCGGTGTCGCTGACGGTGCCCCAGCGGTGCCCGGCGCGGCGGTTGGTGTCGGTGAGCACGACCGCGCCGCCGTCCGCGAGCGCGGCGACCAGGGCGTCGTCGCCGCCCCCGCCGTCGGCGGCGAAGGAACCGCTGTAGCGGATCAGCTCGTCGCCGGTGATCAGCCCCGCCGCGGCCACGGCGACCAGCCCGTCGCCGTTGCCCGAGACCAGCACGGTCGACGACGCGGGCTTGGCCGACACGATCGACGGGTCCCCTTCGACCTCCCACAGGCCCACCGCCGGGGGATCGGGCAGGTCGGGGTCGGCGGCCAGCTCCTCCTCGTCCTCGAGGGGCAGGCTCGGGTCCGGCTCGTTCGCCACGCCGTCTCCGAACGTCGCGACCGAGGTCACGCCGGGGGCCATTCCCAGGAGCTCGTACACCTGCCGGGGCCGGGCCAGGTTGAACCGTTCGTAGGTGAGGTCGGCGCGGAACACGAGGTCGCCCACCCCCATGAGCCGGGCGATCGGTGCCAGCGCCTCCGGCTCCAACGTCGACTCCTGGAGCGGGCGGTCGAGCGAGTTGAGCAGGTCGGCCGACAGGGGGGTGCCGTAGGGGATCAGCTCGCGGGCGGCGAAGGGTCGATCGGTGAGTCCGGGGGTGATCGGGTCGACGGTGTTGCCCCAGCGGTAGGACGCGAAGTCCGAGCCCGGCAGCTCCAGCACCCTCGACTCGAAGCCGTCGCCGGGGTCCTCGGCCCGGCCGCGCTCGTCGATCGCCGCCGCGGCCTCGATCCAGTAGGCGGGGAGCTCCTCGTCGCGCTGGAGGTTGTCGGCGACCATCTGCCCGAGCCACAGCGGCGGCAGGGCGGCGATCGCCAGCAGGACGAGGCCGGCGGCGACCGGGCGTTCGAGCCGCGGGCGGGCCCGGGCGAGGGCTCCGACCGCGACCCCGGTCAGGACCGACAGACCGAGCGTCAGCAGCGGCACCGCCCGGGGGAGGCTCCGCATCGCCAGCCCGACCTGGGCCGACAGGAACGCCTGGAAGCCGCGGCCGAGCGGGGCGCCCTCGTCCCACGGGTGGGCGCCGACGGCCAGCACCAGGCCGGCGACGATCAGCGACACGAAGTACCCGCGGTAGCGCCAGCGCGCGATCCCGGCGGCGAGCAGGCCGATGATCGGCACCGCGTAGGTGACGGCGATCAGCACGGGGGACTGCGTGTACGCGTCGGACGGCTCGATCCAGGGCCCGAGCTTGTCGTTGCCGTAGAAGTACCAGTACCCGAGGCCGCGTAGGACCTCCGGGGCGGAGGATGCGTCGGCGACGGTGCGGGCGGTCTCGGTGTAGCGCAGCACGTCGATGCCGAAGGACCCCTGGCACCACAGGCCCACGATCCACCACGCGGAGGTGAACACCGTCAGCGAGCCGATGCGGGCGGCGACGGCGAGGGCGTCACGGAGGCGCAGCTCCCGCAGGGCGAACACCGCGTAGGGGAGCCACAGGGCCGGGGCGAGGCCGACGAGCAGCAGGGCGGTGGCGTTGACCGAGCCGAACGTCGGCACCGCGAGCGCGAACAGGGCGGGATGCAGCCACCCTCGGTCGCGACCGGCGCGGATCGTCAGGCCGATCAGCCAGCCGAGCGCGGTGAAGGGCAGGAGGAGGCCGGAGATGCGGGCGCCGAGCGTCAGGACGTAGGGGGACAGGGCGTACAGGAACATGGCCGCGGTCACGCCCGGGCCGGACTGGCCGAGCGTCCGCATCAGGTAGCGCACGCCCAGCCCGGCGCCGAAGAGGATCGAGCCGAGCCAGAGCCGCTGGGCGATCCAGTCCGGCACGCCCAGGTGCTCGAACAGCCAGTAGTACGGGCCCATCGGCCAGAGGTAGCCGATGTTCTGGTGGGGGACGGTGCCGAGGCCGACGTTGGGGTCCCACATCGACCACGCCCGGCGGAGCAGCCGGTCGGGATCGAGGTACAGGTAGGTCTTGGTGTCGGCGCCGACCTGGCCGCGGTGGGTCAGGAGGAGCGGGAGGTAGCAGACGGCCGCCAGCAGGCCCACCGCCGCCCGGTCGCGCCCGGCCGACGGCTCCTCGGCGCCGCTCACCCTCCGGCTCGGCGCGCCGGGGTCACCCTCGGCGCCACGCCCGCCAGGGGCGGTCGCGCCAGCGCTCGGCCTCCTCGGCCAGGGCGACGAGGATCGACCGCGCCGTGTTCTCCCACGTGAAGCGGGCCGCGTGTTCGAGCGCCCCCGCCGAGAGCCGGGCCCGGAGGTCGTCGTCGGTCAGCACGGCGGTGAGGTGGCGGACCAGCTCGGCGTCGTCGGCGGCGAGCAGCCCGCCGACCCCGTCGGCGACCGCGTCGACCTGTCCGGCGATGCGCGTGGCGACCGCCGGGGTGCCGCACGCGGCGGCCTCGGTGAGGGTCATGTTCCAGCCCTCGCGGACCGAGCTGGACGCGACCGCCCACGCCCGCCGGTAGAGCGACAGCAGCTCGTCGTCGGAGACCCGCCCGGCGAGGGTGATCCACGAGCGTCCGCCGACCTCGTCGATCAACGCATCGAGCTCCTCGCGGAGCGGACCGATGCCGGCGATCACCAGCTCGAGGTCGGGGCGGGCGGCGGCCCTCACCGCGGCCGCCGCCCGGATCAGACGGTCGAAGCGCTTCACCGGTGCGAGGCGCCCGACGGCGAGCACGAGCGGCGTCGGGTTCTTCTCGCCGCCGGGGGTCCACACCGGGTCGACCCCGGGCGGCACGACGTCGATGCGCTCGGGACGGAAGCCCAGCTCGACCATCTCGTCCTTCGACGACGCCGAGAGGGTGATCATGCGGCTGCGCCGGTAGATCCATGGTGCGATGCGGCTCTCGACGGTGTCGCCGACCTTGGCGAGGTTGGGTGGCAGCACCATCTTCCACATGTCGGCGTGGACGTGGTGGAGGAGCACGACGCGGGGGACCGTCGCCCACAGCGGGGAGAAGAACGGCATGCCGTTCCAGATCTCGACCAGCCCGTCGGGGTGTCCGTAGGTCTTGCGGACCTCGGCCAGCGCGGTGCGGGGGAAGACCATGTAGCGGCCGGCCTTGCGGACGACCTCGTAGCCGTCGCGGCGCCCGTGGTTCGGGTGGCCCTGCGCCCACGACGTGCGCATCAGCACGTCGATGCCGGCCTCGGACCACAGCCGGGCGACGTTGCCGGCGTGCACCTCGGAGCCGCCCGCCTCGACGTCGTCGAGGTCGCGCCACGCGACCATGTGGACGCGGTGGAGCCCGGCCGCGGCGGCGATGTCGCCGAGCTTCGGCGGTTCGGGTGGGCGGGCGTCGGCGGGGGTCAACGGATCACGGGGGTCGGTGGGAGCCTCGGGTCGGACGGCCCCGGGCCACCCGCTCCGGGCAGCCCCGCCAGCGTACGCGTCGCCGTCCGCCCACGTACGAATGGGGTCAGGGACCGGAGAAGGCGAAGCCGAGGCCGGCCTGCTTGCCGACGGCCGGGGCGGAGTCGTCGGCGTAGCGGGCCAGCTCGGCGCGGCCGACGACGTGCCAGTGGACCTCGTCGGGGCCGTCGGCGAGGCGGAGGGTGCGCTGCCCGGCGTACATGCCCGCCAGCGGCGTCCACTGCGACACGCCGGTGGCCCCGTGGATCTGGATCGCGTCGTCGATGATCCGGCACACGCGCTCGGGCACCATCGCCTTGACGGCCGACACCCACACCCGGGCCTCGGCGTTGCCGAGCGTGTCCATCGCCTTGGCCGCGCGCAGCACCATCAGCCGCATCGCCTCGATCTCTATGCGGGCCTTGGCGATGACCTCGGTGTTCTTGCCCAACCGGGCGAGCGGCTTGCCGAACGCCTCGCGGTTGAGGCCGCGCCGCACCATGAGGTCGAGCGCCCGCTCGGCGGCGCCGATCGACCTCATGCAGTGGTGGATCCGGCCCGGCCCGAGGCGCACCTGGCTGATCTCGAAGCCGCGGCCCTCGCCCCAGAGCACGTTGTCGTAGGGGACCCGGACGTCGGTGAAGCGCAGGTGCATGTGCCCGTGGGGGGCGTCGTCCTCGCCGAACACGTGCATCGGTCCGAGGATCTCGATGCCGGGGGTGTCCATCGGCACCAGGATCTGCGACTGCTGACGGTGCGGCGGTCCGTCGGGGCTGGTGCGCACCATGACGATCATCACCTTGCAGCGGGGGTCGCCGGCGCCGGAGATGTAGTACTTCTCGCCGTTGATCACCCACTCGTCGCCGTCGCGGACCGCCGCGCACTGCACGTTGCGGGCGTCGGAGCTGGCGACGTCGGGCTCGGTCATGGCGAAGGCGGACCGGATCTCGCCCGCCAGCAGCGGCTTCAGCCACCGCTCCTTCTGCTCGGGCGTACCGACCCGCTCCAGGACCTCCATGTTCCCGGTGTCGGGCGCCGAGCAGTTGAGGCACTCCGAGGCGATCGGGTTCTTGCCCAGCTCGTTGGCGATGTAGGCGTAGTCGAGGTTCGACAGGCCCTCACCGGTCTCGGCGTCGGGGAGGAAGAAGTTCCACAGGCCGGCCGCCTTGGCCCTGGCCTTGACCCCGTCGAGCAGCTCGAGCTGGCCGTCGCCGTAGCCCCAGCGGTCGGCCCGGCCGTGGCCGAGGCGGAAGTACTCCTCGGTGACGGGGTCGATCTCGTCGCGGATGAAGGCGACGACCTTCTCGTACAGGGGGACCGCCGCCTCGGACATGGCGAGGTTCATGGCGTCGTCGGTGGGCAGGCCGGAGTGCATCCCAGGAGCAGGCATGGCGCCGACCCTACGTCGTGCCCACCCGCCCCACCGCCGGTCGCTGGTGGGTTCGCTTCCTCGCGCGTGGGCGGTCAGATGTGGCCGCTCGCGCGCCAAGAACGGGGGAGCGGGCCGGCGGGTTCGGTTCTTCGCGCGTGGGCGGTCAGATGTGGCCGCTCGCGCGAAGAACGGGGGAGCGGGGGAACCGGGGGAGGCCGCGAGCCGGGTTCCGGGTGTCGTCCGGGGGTGGGCCGGATCACGGGGGGCGATCGGGGGCGCCGCTAGGGTGGCCGAGCCCATGAGCACCACCTTCGCCGAGACCCTGTCCGACGTCGCCGGCGTCGAGGGGTGGATGACCGACGACCAGGCCCGCCGCCTCTGGGACCGGGCCCGGGAGGTGCCCTCGGGCGGCCGCATCGTCGAGATCGGGAGCTTCCGCGGCCGCTCGATGATCGTGCTCGCCCGGTCGGCTCACGACGGCGTCGAGCTCGTCGCCATCGACCCCCACGCGGGCAACGACCGCGGCCCCCAGGAGATCGAGGGCTACGTCGAGGAGGCGGCCGAGGACCACGTCGTGTTCAACGCCAACCTCGAGCGCGCCGGCGTGCGCGATCGGGTCCGGCACGTGCGGGCCATGTCCGACGCCGCCCACGACGACGTCGACGACCCGATCGACCTGCTCTACATCGACGGCGCCCACCGGTACGGACCCGCCCGCACCGACATCCGCGACTGGGGCGACCGGGTCCGCCCCGGCGGCACGATGCTGATCCACGACTCGTTCAGCTCGGTGGGCGTCACGCTGGCGATCGCCCGCGAGCTGGCGGTCGGCCCGCGCTGGCGCTACGTCGGGCGGTCGCAGTCGATGACCGAGTACCGGCGCGAGCGCCTCGGGGTGAAGGCCCGGATCGCCAACGCCGTGCACCAGGGCCTCGAGCTGCCCTGGTTCGCCCGCAACCTGGTGATCAAGGCGCTCATCGTCGCCCGGCTCGGGGCGGTCACCCGCCTGCTGGGCCACGATCCCGAGACCTGGCCCTACTGAGGACGACCCCGTGGACGCCGAGCCCCGCTACGAGCGGCTGACGATCGTCATGCCCGTCTACAACGAGGCGGCGACCCTGCGCACCGCGCTCGAACGGCTGCTGGCGGTCGACATGCCGCTCCCGAGCGAGGTCGTCATCGTCGACGACGGCTCGACCGACGGGTGCACCGACCTGATCGCCGACCTGGTCGACGACGAGAGGGTGCGGCTGATCCGCCAGGTCCCCAACCAGGGGAAGGGCGCCGCCCTGGTGCGGGGCTTCGACGAGGCCCGCGGCGACCTGCTGACGATCCTCGACGCCGACCTCGAGTACGACCCGGGCGACATCCCGACGCTCTGCGCGCCGGCCCTCTCGGGCGAGGCCACCGTCGTGTACGGCGCCCGCTCCTACGGTGGCCACGCCGCGTACTCCTTCTGGTTCGTGCTCGGGAACAAGGCCGTCGCCCTGTGGGCGAGCATGCTGTTCGACGCCTGGATCACCGACGTCGAGACGTGCCTCAAGCTGGCCCCGACGGCCACCTGGCGCGAGGTCGGCATCACGTCGTCGGGCTTCGGCATCGAGGCCGAGCTCACCGGCAAGCTGCTCGCCCGCGGCGAGCGGATCTTCGAGGTGCCGATCTCCTACCGGGCCCGCGGCCGCGAGGACGGCAAGAAGATCCAGTGGACCGACGGCATCGAGGCCCTGTGGATCCTCCTGCGCATCCGGCTCCGCACCCTGGGGCGCCGGCGGCGCTGATGCCCGGGGTCCCGGACGACGGCGTCGCCGGGGCGCCGGCCGACCACGGCTCCGCCGGTCCCATCGACCGCGGCCGGGCCGGGTGGCCCCCGGCGGCGGTCGTCGCCGTGCTCGTGGTGCTGCCGATCTTGGTGCTGGTCGCCGCGCTCGGCACGCGCACCTGGTACCCCACCGGCGACCAGGCGCAGGCCGAGCTGCGGATGCTGTCGCTCCCCGAGGATCCGCCGCTGGTCGGTGCGGCCGGTCGCATCGCCGCCGACGACGGCACCCAGGGCAACCACCCGGGGCCGCTCATGTTCTGGGCACCCTGGCCGCTCTACCGGCTGCTCGGTGGTTCGTCGTGGGCGTTCGAGGCGGCGACCGCGGCGGTCAACGCGGCCGGCCTGGCGGTCGCGGTGGCGCTGGTCGCCCGCCGGACCGGGCGCGGCGTCACCCTCTGGTTCGGGGCCACGACCCTGCTCCTGGTCGGCGGCTACGGCCTCGACGCCCTCAGCCAGCCGTGGAACCCCTGGGTCGCGCTGGTGCCGTTCACCGTCGCCCTGTTGTCGGTGTGGGCGGTGCTCGACGGGGCGCGCTGGCCGCTCGTCCTCGCCGTGGCCGCCGCGTCGTACTCGATGCAGGGCCACGTCGGGTACCTGCCCCTGCTGCCGCCGCTGCTCCTCGTGGCGACGGCGGTGCTGGCGTGGCGCGGGCGGCCCCGGTCGGACGACGAGACGATCGGCGCCGCCCTCCGACGCTGGGCGCCGATCCCCGCTGCGGTCCTGACCGGACTGGTGCTGTGGAGCGGGCCGATCGCCGACGCGGTGCGCCACGACCCGAGCAACGTCGACATCCTGCTGGAGCACTTCGGGAGCCCCGACGAGGAGGTCATCGGCGTCGGGGGTGGGCTCGAGGCGCTGCTCCAGGCGTCGAACCCGGTCGGGCCGTGGGTGCGCTACGCGCCCGGCGTCGAGGGATCGGTGCTGCCTGGCCTCGCCCTCGTGGTCGCGTGGGCGGCCGTCGCCGGGGTGGTAGCCGTACGCCGGTCGGAGCCGACCCTGACCCGCCTCAACTCGGTGATCGCCCTCACGCTGGTGTCCGGACTCGCCGCGCTCAGCCGGGTGTTCGGCGCGGTCTACCTGTACACGTTCCGCTGGGTCGTCGCCCTCGTCGCCCTCGAGGTGTTCGCCCTCGGGTGGGGGCTGGCGGTGCTCCTGCGCTCGCGCGGAGCCCACGAGCCTTCCGCCGAGGTCGCCCCCGCGTGGCGGATCGCCGCGGTCGGCACGGTCGCGCTGCTGTCGATCACCACCGCGGCGCGGGTGTCCTCGCAGGAGAACCCCTACCCGCGGTCGTCGGACCTCGCGGGGGCGCTGGCCTGGCAGACCGCGGGCGACCTGCCGGAGGCGCCCCGCTACCTCCTCCGCTGGGAGGACCCCGTCTACCTGGGCGGACCCGCGTTCGGCCTGCTGCTCGACCTGGAGCGGCGGGGCTACGACGTCGGCGTCGGACCATCCCACCGCGCTGCGGCCGAACCCCACCGCGTGCGGTGCGCGGGCGACTACGACGCGGTGCTCACCGTCGTGACCGGGCTCGACGGGATCGCCGCGTGGCGGGCGCGACCCGACGCCCGCGAGCTCGCCTTCGCCGACGTCCGCTCCGACGCCGAGCGGGCCGACGGCGACCGGGCCCGGGAGCGCCTGGCCGTGGCCCTCGACCTGGCCGGGCCCGACGAGGTCGACTCGCGCCTGAGCGCGATCGTGCTCGACCCGTCGTTCCCGCCGGACGTGGTCCGCCTCGCCGGCGACATCGTCGACGCGGGCGTGCCGTCGGCGGTGTTCGAGACCGCGCCGGGGGCGGTGGAGACCCCCGCCGGCTGTTGAGCGGCCCACCCCGCGGCCCGTCGGGCGCGTCCAACGGCGCGTCCGCTGGCGCCCGCCCCGCCGCCCTGCCGTACAACCCCGCCCTCGACGGGATCCGGGCGGTCGCCGTACTGGCGGTCATGCTGTTCCACGGCGGTGTGTCGTGGGCGCCGGGCGGTTTCCTCGGCGTCGACGTGTTCTTCGTGCTGTCGGGTTACCTGATCACGACGCTGCTGCTGCGCGAACGGGTCGTGGCCGGCGCGATCGACCTGCGGCGCTTCTGGCTGCGCCGCATCCGACGGCTGCTGCCCGCCCTGCTGGTGCTCCTCGCCGCGGTGGGCGTCGCCGCCCCGTTCGTGGTCGACCCGGCCGAGCGGGCTTCGCTTCGCGGCGATGG
>Ga0123333_10005397_pt1 | contig 11540 bp, 8 predicted proteins | sample BioC12SIPDNA_3_FD_89957 | JGI IMG/M metagenome (GOLD analysis project Ga0123333, IMG submission 89957) | Anaerobic biogas reactor microbial communites from Washington, USA - Biogas_R2_B C12 SIP DNA | ecosystem: Engineered > Bioreactor > Anaerobic > Unclassified | place: Washington, USA...
CGGGCCTTTCACCACGCCAGGTGAGGCGGCGCGGCCGGACAGCAGCTGATTCCACCAGATGTCCACCCACCGCGTGCCGGCCGGCGACGGCTCGTTTGCCGCATAGCCGACGGCAAAGTCCAGGTCTCCGTCGCCGTCGAAATCGGCCAGCTGCAGGGCTGCGTGCACGTTGGAATTCTCTTCCAGTGTGTGGCGGACGAACGTGCGCGGCGCCGTCTGTTCCAGATAGACGATCGACGCGCGCGGGCGGTCGTAGAAGTTGGCCGGCTCCACCCGGTCAGGCAGCCAGGACACGGCCACGATGTCCAGATCATCGTCGCGATCGAAGTCCCCCGCCGAGGCCACACACGCTCCCACCAGATCGGTCAGCCGGTGGCAGACGAACCGCAGCTGCCCCTGATTCTCCAGCCACTGCACGCCGTGCCGCGGATTGACGAATCCGTTGTCGAACGCATCCCCGTTGGTGTACAGCAGGTCGATGTCACCATCGGCGTCCACATCGACCAACTGCAGGCCGTTGGAGCCGAACGTCAGATCGGGCCCCTCCCACAGCGACTGCATGTGAAACGAGACCATCGGAAACGAGACCGTCGGCTGAGGCCGGCCCCGCTGATTGATGAACAGCGCCACCTGCTCGTGCTCCTGGCTGATCAGCGCCACGAAATCGAGATACCCGTCGCCGTCGAAATCGTTGGGCAACACGTGGATCGTCCCTGGGCGCGGATCGACAATCTCCGGCGTGAACCGCGGCGGCTCGCCCGGCTCCGCGACGTTCCAGAGCACCCGCACATCACCGGTCCGGTCGGCGCCGAAGACCGCGACCACCAGGTCGAGGTCCCCATCCTGGTCGAAGTCCGCCGGCCGCACGTCGTCGACGCGTCCCACGCCCGACGCCACTACGATCGGTTCATACGCCCGGCCGCCGTCGCGCGGGCGCAGCCAGACGACACGGCCACGATCGTGATCCAGCGCGCCGAAGCTGCCCAGGTCAGCGACCACCAGATCGGTGGCCCCGTCTCCATCCAGATCACATGCTTCGACATGACACGGCTGATTGAGTGCCGCCAACAGACGCGGCGGAGTGTCCGACCGGCCGGGCGTCATGGCCATCACGGTTCCGCGCCGCATGTCTGTCACGATCAGTTCCGGCTCCGCCGCAGGCTGCAGCTGCAACCAGTTCAGATGAGAGACCGCCGGCTTGACGCCGCCCGTCTCCTCAATCGCGATCCGCTCGACCTCAAAACGGACCGGCGGGCTGTGCGGCGCCTCGGCCGGCTCCGGAAATGTCAGCTGTTCAGGCGCATGCTGGCGATAATAGGCGTACGTCTCCTCGAAACGCGGCGGCTGCAGGTCCTGGCGTCCCGACTTCGCGTAGAGCGAGTAGCCCATGGTGACCTCGGCGTGCCAGGCGTACCGGGGGAAGCTGTCGGGAAGCGGCACGGCGTGGCAGTCCCCGCAGAAGGCTTCGATGCGCGCGACCGTCTCAGCATCGAGCGTCACCGGCTCGGTCTCGGCCGACAGCAGTTTGGCCGCGCCGTCGTGCGACGCGCCGCCCCCGGCCACTTTCCAGAGCGCCACCGTGGCAGCCGCGCAGACGAGCAGTATCAGCGCCACCCATCCGGCACCGGGAAACTGGCGGCCATACGTCCTGCTATTCACGGGGCTGCTCTTTCTATCTATTCTGGAGGTCGCGTGTTCCCATCATAGTCCAAGCGTGCCGTGTTCCGGCAGATAGGCAAAGGGGGGCCGGTGTCACGCAGCAAGAGACACAACGAGCCTGGTCCGATGGAGGCCGCGCCGCGGCGTACGTTCCGCAGGCGGTGGGTGCTGTGGACCGCCTCCCTGGGCGCCGTGCTGGCACTGGTCCTGCTCGGTCGCGGGCTGTGCGGTCAGTGGTGCCGATACCGGGCTGCCCGGGACTGCGACGTGTGGGCGATGGACGATGCGCAGCGTTGGTTGGCGCGCGCCGCGCGGTGCGACCCGCGCAGCCCTGCCACCGAGTTGCTGCGGGCGCGGTGCTACCGCCAGCTGCGCGACCCGCCACGCCGGGACGCCGCCCTGGCACTGGCCAGACAGTACGGCGCTTCACGCCAGGCAGTGCAGGACGAAGTCACGCTCGGCAACGTCGAGGCTGGCGAGCTGGGTACGCAGGCGTTCAACCAGATCCAGGCGCTGCTCGCCGCCGGGGCCTCGGCACACGACGTGTCGGCGGCCTACATCAGCGGCGCGATCGCGTCCGGGAACCAGCCGCTCACCGCGGAACTGCTGGACGCCTGGGAGCGGGACGCGCCGCAGCATCCGCAGATCAGTTTCCTCCGCGGCGTGCTGTGCGCGCTGGACCAGGACAGCCACGGCGCGCGAGCCGCCTACGAACAGACCCTGGCGCGTGAGCCGCGCCACGTGCTGGCCCGCCTGGGGCTGGCCCAGCTGGATGAACGCCAGAACCAGTTCGTCGCGGCTCTGGAACGGTTTGTCCCACTGGCCGCTGCGGATCCCGAGAACGCGGTCATTGCCGCGGGATTCGCCCGCACCTTGCGCAAGGTGGGGCGGCTGGCCCACGCCCGGGCGGTGCTCGAGCCGTTCGTCGCCCAGCCGGACGTGCTGCCCGACCTGCAGATCGAAATGCTGTTTGTCGAACTCGAACTCGGTGATTATCGCGCCGTGAAACAGCGGTTCGAACAGACGCTGGCTGACACGACCGACGACGATGTCCTGACGGCGGTCAGCATCGCGCTGAACATGCTGGGCGAGACCATGGTGTCGGAGGCGGTGATCACCTGGGCGTGCGACCGGAAGGCCGTGCAGTCCGAGGTCGACGACTTGCAGGCCCACCTGGCCGTGCACCCCCAGGATTTCGCCGCCGCCGCGCAGCGGCAGAAAGCCTTGGCGCAGCTGTCCGCGCCGGATGCCACTGCGGGCCCGTACCCGGCCGCCGCGGCGCAGGCCGCAGCCGCACAACAGAGCGAGTCGCCAGGCAGGCAGCTGTATGTCCGGCACTGCAGCGTCTGCCACGGTCCCCAGGGGGACGGTGCGGGATACGCCGCACGGCACGTGTTTCCCCGCCCGCGCAATTTGCGGCTGGAGCCGATGCGGCTGGTGAGCACGGACAACGGCGTGGCCACCCGCGACGATCTGCGGACCGTCATCCAGATGGGCCTGCCCGGTACCTCCATGGTGCCCATGGAGACACTCACTCCTGAACAGCTCGATCTCCTGGTCGACGTCACACTGGAGATGCGCCGCGCAGGGGTCCGCGAACAGTACGTGGCGCTGCTGCAGGCCACCGATCAGCCGGTGGAGGACGCGGATGTGGACGAAGTGGTGCAGCTCCGCACCACCCCCGCAGCTGTAGTGACCGTACCGAATCTGGGCGCGCCGGACAACGTCTCCCGGGCAGCCGGGAAAGGGTTCTACATCCAGCAGGCCTGCGACACGTGCCACGGCGAAACCGGCACCGGTGACGAGCTGATGCCACTGTTCGACACGCTCGGCAACCCCGCCTTCCCCCGTGATCTGGTGCATGACGTCTTCAAAGGGGGGAACGACCCGGTGTCGATCTACCGCCGCATTCTGCTGGGCATGCCCGGCACGCCGCATCCGGCTACCGTCAATCTGACCACATCGGAACTGATCGCCCTGACGCACTTCTGCTACACCCTGGGCACCCAACCCAAACTGCTGCAGACCAATTATCAGCGTTTCCTGCAAGCCGCCCGGCGTCCGGCGGTCCAGTGGGCCGCCTCCGCTCCCTGATGCCTCTTGGTGCCGGCCGGCATTTGCGACGTGTTGCCGACCCAGGTGGCTGCCAGATTCCAGCCCACCACAGCCACAAAAACCAACGATTGACCAAATCAAAAAACGCCCGGCTGGCCGCAAGCGGCCAACCGGGCAGGTATCTCTGAACCTCGACGGGCATCTTCGAGCTTGAGCCTGGCCGGCTTGACGACCGGCGATCAGGCGCTCTTGGTACGTGGCTCGGCCAGCTTGAAGAGTTTCTCGTGGCCGTCCACGACATCGTCGCTGATCACGTAGGCCGTCCCCGGCGTCTGTTCCGGCAGGTCGTACATGATGTCCAGCATCACCTCCTCGATGATGCTCCGCAGCCCGCGTGCGCCGGTCCCTTTGGACATGGCCCGGTGGGCGATGCGGCGCAAGGCCTTGTCGGTGAAGGTGAGCTTGGAGTTCTCCATCTCGAACAGGCTCTGGTACTGCCGCACCAGCGCGTTCTTGGGCTCCGTCAGCACGCGGATCAGCCCATCTTCATCGAGCGGCGCCAGCGCGCTGACGACTGGCAACCGGCCGACGAGTTCCGGGATAAGGCCAAACTGGAGGATGTCGTCGGTCGTCACGTGGGGCAGCAGCTTGGACGGGTCTTTCCGCTCGCGCGGCAGCGGCCCTTGCCCGAACCCCATCGTGGACTTGCCCAACCGTTTGCTGATGATGTCCTCGATCCCCACGAACGTGCCGCCACAGATGAACAGGATGTTGGTCGTGTCCATCTGGATGTACTGCTGTTCCGGATGTTTCCGCCCGCCCTGCGGCGGCACGTTGGCGACCGTCCCTTCGAGCATCTTGAGCAGGGCCTGCTGCACCCCTTCTCCGGAGACGTCGCGCGTGATCGACACGTTCTGACTGGTCTTGCCGATCTTGTCGATCTCGTCGATGTAGAGCACGCCGCGCTGAGCCGACTCCAGATCGAAATCGGCCGCATGCAGCAGCTTCAGCAACAGATTCTCGACATCCTCGCCCACATAACCGGCTTCCGTCAATGTGGTGGCGTCGCCGATCGCAAACGGGACGTTCAGAATCCGCGCCAGCGTGCGGACCAACAGAGTCTTGCCGGAGCCGGTCGGGCCGAGCAACAGGATATTGGACTTCTCGATTTCGACGTCCGAGCCCTCCCAGCCCAGCGCCAGTCGCTTGTAATGATTGTGCACCGCGACCGCCAGGACCTTCTTGCTGTCCGCCTGGCCGATCACGTACTCGTCCAACTTGGCCACGATCTCGCGGGGCGTGGGGATCTCCTTGAACAACTGTTTGGTCGAGCCGCGACGGCGCTGCTCCTGCTCAAGAATCGACTGGCAGAGGTCAATACACTCGCCGCAGATGTAGACGTCGCCGGGTCCTTCCACTAACGGGCCCACATCCCGATAGCTCTTCCGGCAGAACGAACAAAAGGCGTTCTTCTTCGTCGTACCACTGCTCCGTCGGCCTCCGCCCGAATCTCTTCCAGCGGGCATAATCACTCCTTTCGGATCGCCGGCCTCACCTCGAGCCACCGCGAGGTTGACCGGATAACGATGTAACTCCTAGGTGTCGCTCGATCCGGCCGCACGGGCGTCGTTGTGTACTGTGCCCAGGCCCCTTTGGGCTTCCCTGTCCGCGATTCGTCGAGCTGCCAAATCTACGGTTCTCACTGCCAGTGCGTCTGGCCTCCCAGGCCAGCAAGAGTGTACGAAAGGATGACCGGCAAACTCGGCCGAGCTGCCGCACCAGGCAAAGCCTGCGTGACACGCTCATTCGTCCCCGTCCGCATCCTTCAACTCTTCTTGGAGCTTGCGCCCCAGCACCGTCTTTATTGTTCGGAATTCCATCTCGCTGATGTCACCCTCCTGGTGCATTTCTCGGAAATTCGTCAGCAGATCGCTTGCCGTTTGCCGGTCGTCGTCGATGCGATCCCGAAACCTTCGCAAGGCGTAATACGCCACCACCAGCATCACCAGCAGAACAGCTATCCACAGCACGGCCGATGCAATCGGTGTGGTCAGGAACTCCCGCATGGCTGGTATCACCACTCGGAGAAACACGCATCGTTCACAGGTTCGCTGATGAGACTACGAGGAATATTATGCACATCCCGCCGAGCGAGTCCAGAATTTCCAGCCGGCGAATCTTAAATAGTGTGCATAGTCAGAGTTACGAGCTGGACATCCGAAGTGTTCGAGCGTCGGCCGACCCGGTTGTTCCGCCGGCGTCACCAGGGCGAGCAAATTGCCGCGGCCCCTCAGTCCACCCATTCAAGTTATAGTTCCGGCACAACCGATACCAGACACGGGGTGACTATCATGCGAACTTCCGCCGCGGTATGCCGAGCGCTGATCGTCTGGGCGTTGCTCGCCCCGGCCGGCCGCGCTCAGGGCCCCCCTGCCCCGACAGCATCAGCGGCTCGCGAGGCGGCCTACCAGCTGCCACTCTATGCCACGCGGCAGAACGTGTTCGCGATTCCGTTCACCGTCGACCGCCGGATCGTCCACCCCGTGGAAGTGCAACTGTACGTGTCGACCGACCAGGGGAGCACGTGGCAACTCAGCGCCCGGCAGCCGCCCGCTGCCCGCCAGTTCACGTTCCGCTCGCGCGGCGATGGCGAATACTGGTTCGCCTCCCGAACCCTGGACGGCGCGCAACAGGCCAGTTCCCACGGACCGCTGCAGACCGAGCTGCGCGTGGTTGTCGACACGGTGCCACCGCAGCTGGAGTTCGCGGTGCGGACCGGCGACGGCGGTACCGTGCTCGCCGACTGGCAGGCGGCCGACCAGAACCTGCTGGCCAGCTCGCTGAAGATCGAATACCAGGAAGACGCGGCGCAGCCGTGGAAACCGGTGGCCATCACCCCCACGCGCGAGGATGTCGCGCGGACCGCCTGCCAGGGCCAGACCTCCTGGGACCCGCAAACGCGTGCTTCCGCAATCAACGTGCGAGCTGAAGTGCGCGACCGGGCCGGGAATCTGACGGTCGTCAACCGCCGCCTGCTGCTGCCCCTGCGTCCCGCGTCCGGCGCATACCAGACGGGAGCCTCGTCCGCGGGAGCGGCCCAGCCGTTCGCGCGGATGGGCCAGCCAAGTGAAGGAGCCGTGGCCTGGCCGAGTGACAATGTAATGCCACCCCTCACGCCGCCCCCGAGTGCCGCAGTGCCGTACAGCCAGACCCCGCCGGCGGCGGCAGCGCCATCGCCATCGGGCGCCACCCCGCCACCGAGCCAGTTCGCCTCGACGCACGCCAAGCCCGCATTAGACGCGGCGGGCCCCTCCAACGCGCCGGCGATGTCAACCGCGCCGACCACCACGCCGGCATTCGATCCACCGCCCGGCCTGCCGGCGGGGCCCGATCCGGTGGCCACGCCGACCGCCACGCCGTCCTCCGGAGACGCACTACCTGCCGCGCCGTCCGGCACCGGCCCGCTGCCGCTCACCTCGGCGGCGCTCCCTGGCGCTGCCGCGCCGGGCGCGGCCGCCGCCGCGATCCTGCCTCCAGGCGAACGCCCGCAGATGACCAACGCGACGCGGTTCCAGCTGGCCTACGACGTCGACGCCGTGGGGCCGGACGGGGTCGCTGAAGTGCAGTTGTGGGCGACCCCGGACGGAGGCCAGACGTGGCGGATGTGGGGCACAGACGACGACCTGCAGAGCCCGTTTGACGTCGTGGTCGACGACCAGGGCATCTTCGGGTTCCACGTTGTCGTCGTCGGGCGCAACGGCCTGGCCGGGCGCAAGCCGCGGACCGGCGATCTGGCCGACATCTACATCGGGGTGGACACCCAGCCGCCCGTGGCCCGACTGACCGGCGCCGTGTACGGCACAGGCGCCCAGGCCGGCCAGCTGTTGATCCGCTGGGAGGCCAGCGATGCCTATCTGGACCCCCGCCCCGTGACCCTGAAATTCGCCGAAAACCCGGCCGGGCCGTGGACCGTCATCGCGTCGGCGCTGCCCAACACGGGCGAGTTCGCCTGGCCGGTCGACGCCCAGATTCCGGCCGCCGTTTATCTGCAGCTGGAGGTGCGTGACGAAGCCGGCAACGTCGCCACCGATCAGCTGACGGACCCGGTGCGGATGGACGGCCTGGCGCCCAAGGCCCGCATCCGGGGTGTCCAGCCGATCCAGGATGCAGATCGCGAAGCCTTTCGCCAGCCGCGTCGCAGCTGACCGCGCCCGCGGCGTTGCCTGTGTCCGGCCGGCGCCACAGTCGGGGCTGGACAGCGCGTTACAGCGAGGCCAAGGCGCGGTCGACGCGCTCTATGGCCTCGTCGATCTCCTGCCGGTTCTTGAACCCGATGGCGACCGAGTTGATTGCGCTGTGCGCCATGGCGAACTGCAGCGACCGCTGGCGGTCCTCCGGATCGACGAACGCGCCTTCGCCAATGAGCTTCATGCCGATCACCCCCCGCCCCTTGGCCTGCATCAACTGTAACTGCTCGACCACCGGCGCAATATCGTCGCCCGGCTTGTCCCACGTTTCCTCCGGACCGTCAATCTGTTTGGCCTGCGGGTTGACGCGCACCAGGTGCACGTCGGGCCAATCGGACGCCACGGCCGTGCGGAGTGCCGGGAGACTGTGGCAGGAGACGCCCTGGACCCGGATCCACTGCCGCCGCTTGGCCTCCTCAAAACCGTCCATCACTCGCCGCATGGTGTCGGTCCACCCGTCCTTGACCATGCAGTGGATCAGCAGGCTGTCGATGTAGTCCGTGTCGAAAACCTGGCGGTGGTGATCGATGGCCTGCAACACGTCCTCCGGTTGCCCCGGGATCTTGGACTGCAGGAACAGTTTCTCGCGGGGCAGCCCTCGTATCGCGCCGCCAATCCATTCGAACGTGGCGTAGGTCTGCGCCGCATCGATGTAGGTGATCCCGCGTTCAAACCCGTAGCGGATCAGATCGTTGAACGTGTCCTGGCCGAGCGCCCGCTGCACGGATCCTCCCACACTGCCCGTGCCGAACCCGATGCGGCTGATCTTTAGCCCGGTGTTGCCCAGCGGCACCAGATCGGCGGCCGTGCGGACCTGCGGCGTGCTGGCCGCGGCCAGCAGGTGGGGCGCAAGACACGCGGCCCCCGCGGCCGACACGGCGCGTGCGAGAAAGGCGCGACGCGGACACTTGTCCGCCACCGGATGGGAACCTGTTGCCTGGTGACCTGCCTGCATGGTGATTGCTCCCGTCAGGAAGAAGAAATGGATGCTCCCCGCCACCTCAACCCGCGTCCGGCCCGCCGTACACGTGCACACCGCGGCCGCGCAGATAGTCCTTCAGTTGCGTGATATCGATCAGATGGAAATGGAACACGGACGCCGCCAGGAGGATCGAGGCGCCGGCTTCCACCGCGTCATAGAAATGCTCCAGTGCCCCGGCCCCACCCGACGCGACGATACGGGCCGACGTGTTCTGCTGCATCGCGCGAATCACCGGCAGATCGTACCCGGTGCGCGCACCGTCGCCAGCCTTGCTGGTGGGCAGAATCACCGGCACGCCATAGCCATCGACCTGCCGCGCCCACTCGACCGCGTCCCGGCCGGTGGCGGTGCGTCCGCCGTCGATGTACACCTCGTAGCCCGACGGCAGGGCCGCGTTGCGATCGACGTCGATCGCCACCGTCACCTTCTCCGGCCCGAACTCCCGCACCATCGACGCGATGACTTCCGGCTGGCGGAAGGCCGCACTGCTGGTCGAGATCTTGTCGGCCCCGGCCTCCAGCACGGCCGCGGCCGAGGCCACGTCCGCAATCCCGCCCCCGACCGTGAACGGCACCGTCGTGGCCTCCGCGACGCGTTTGACCACGTCCAGCAATGTGCGCCGCCCTTCGACCGTCGCCGTGATGTCCAACAGCGCCAGTTCGTCGGCGCCTGCCTGGCAGTAGGCCTGAGCGCAGGCGACCGGGTCACCCGCATCGTGAATATCCACGAAGTGGACCCCTTTGACCACGCGGCCGTTGCGCATATCCAGACAGGGCATGATGCTGACCGATTGTGCCATCCTGCGACAGTCCCTTCTTGGCAGAACTGCTGCCCACTTGTGGTCTTGTCCAACGGTTTGGTAATTCGGAAATTCGGTAATTCGGAAATTCCGCAAAGCGGTTGCCTGGTTATTGTACTGCCAGCACGCGGTTGCGGGCAGGCATGCTGACCGGGTTGGAATAGTGATACACGTGGCAGACGTCCTGCCCGTCACGCACGATCGGCGTGGGCTGTTCCACGACGAAGTCGCAGAAGTGCGACGCGTTGAAGACGGCATAGGCCAGGCGGATGCTGTCCACCGGCGGGTCGTACCGCCGCGCCAGGTCAGGCAGCGCAATCGGTCCCGTGTCCACCTGCCAGAGCCCCTGGTCGTGGCTGATGTTCATCGTCTTGATCGGATACTCCATCACGCATCGCAGCCCCGTGTTCTCGTCCGTCAGTTCCGTCTGGCCGGCCAGCGGCGTGTCGGTGGCCGTGACGTCCCGGATCTGCTCGAACGTCGTCAGTTCCGTCACCGACTGGCCGTAGTGCAGACGCATGATCGGCGCGCCCCACAGCTCGGTCGCCTTGCGCACCTCCCGATAGCGATCGCGGACGTCCGCATGCCGGCGGAGGATCAGCACGTCCTCGCCGCCATAAATCGGCATGAAGTCGTAGTTGTCCTCGTGAAGCAGGTGATCCGGCGCAAACGTGTTTTCACTCTTGCACGACCCGCATTGATAGATCACCAGCTGCGTCCCCGCAGTGTCGTCGTAGAGTATTGTGCGGCTCTCAACCCAGAACCGCACGGCGTTGGCCGGGGCCGTATTGCAGATGAATGAGCGGCCGTAATCCAGACACTCGATCGCCGGGGCGCTCGCTACGGCCGCATCCGGCACCGCCAGGGCGCCAACCGTGGCCAGCCCGGTCGTCAGAAAGCAGCGTCGCGTAGGCTTCATCGCCGATCCTCCTCGTCTTGAATCAGTCATGGGCGCGGCACTTCATCACCACTTTGCAGACCTCCCCGGCGGCCTCCGCCGGTTCAGTCGTCAGACCGGGCGCGTGCACGTCGTGCGGCGCAAAGATGACAAAACTCCCGGCCGACACCTCCAACAGGTCCCCCTGGGCATCGTAGAGCACATAGTCCTTCTCGGCGTCGTAGGGTTGCCGCACCGCCAGACCGCTGCGCAGATACGTGTACCCCATCCGCTCCCTCCCGGCAACGATGTACTGCACGTCCACATAGTTGCGGTGCGCCTCCCAGACCGCTTCCGCCACCGGCCGCGGCCGATACCGCTGCACCATGGCAAACAGCCGGTCGCCGTTGAGCTCGTGACGCCCCTCGGGCAGCCCCCGCAGATCGGTCTGTTGCAGAAAGTCCAGCGCCCGCGCGATGTCCACCCCTAGCGCACGATACATGCGCGCATGTTCCAGTCGGTCGATGATCATGTGTCAGCTCCTTCCCCGCCCCATGCGTTGTCATCCCGTCGTGCCCCCTACCCCCAGCCGCCCTACCGGAGTGCCACCCGTGCCAGCACCGCCCGGCCGCGGCCGTAACCGTCGACTGATCATACCAGATAGCAGCCAGATGGCAGCTCGTCACTACGTCCCATGCCATCCCCCCCCGACATGGCGATCCTGTCCCGATCTCGCAGCGGCATCCACCTTCCCTTTTTTGCCTGCTTCGCGAGACCAGCCACTTGACTTGCGGCGAGGCGCACTATTATATAACGACGTTCATTCTGTAACATGTCGATGCGAAAAGTGAATTGACATTCACCGCGAATGCAGTCAGGGCCCGTATTGCGCCGATGAGACCGAGTACGCCGAGCGACGCA
>Ga0123333_10005400_pt1 | contig 11538 bp, 9 predicted proteins | sample BioC12SIPDNA_3_FD_89957 | JGI IMG/M metagenome (GOLD analysis project Ga0123333, IMG submission 89957) | Anaerobic biogas reactor microbial communites from Washington, USA - Biogas_R2_B C12 SIP DNA | ecosystem: Engineered > Bioreactor > Anaerobic > Unclassified | place: Washington, USA...
TGCGCGCCGGTGAGCCGGTCGACCTGGATGGCACAGCGGCGCCAGGGGCGAAGGTGCAGATCTTCGACGGCGACAAGCTGGTCGGGGAGACGGTGGCTGATGCGGACGGCAAGTGGCGGTTCTCGCTGCCGGCGCTGGCCGCAGGCGCGCACAACGTGGTGGCGAAGGCCTTCGATGCCGCCGGCAAGGAGCTTGGGGCCGGAGAGCCCTGGCGTTTCGAGCTGCCCGAAGTCGCGCTGGCCGAGGCGGAAACCTCCCCCTATCCGAAGCCGTACACTGTGACACTGGAGCCCGGCGCAACGCTGTCGGTGCCGGTGCGCGGTTACTGCCTTGACTACGGGCGGGCCTTCCCAGGTCAGTCACTGTCGGCGGTCGACCTGGCCCCTGACAAGGTGCGCGCGGCGATAGCCTACGCCATTCAGAAGGGCTACGTCGACAGCGATCCGCTCCAGGTTCAGTTAGCCGTTTGGAATCTCGTCGACGGCGAGCGGATACCAGGACGCACCTATGATGTTGCCGACGAGATCATCCGGTTTGCTGAAAGCGCGGCCGCGCCTGAGCCGGCCGGCACGCGAACGCTGGCCGCGGCGCTGGGAGACAAGCAGGTGTCAGCTACCATCGCTGACTACAAGAGTACTTCGCCGACTAACTACCAATACAAAGGCGAAGGTGCGCTGCTTCTGCAGAACCTGAGTAACGAGGCGCAGACACTGATCTTGCCTTACGGTTTCCGTTTCCGGGACACTGCCAGCGAAGACGTGCAGGATATGGGTATCTTCCCCGTCTGGCCGCAGCAGTAGGTGCGTCGCAGCGGGAGATGATGGATCTCCCGCTGGGGGGCGAAATACGGGGGGTGTGTTGGCGATCATCGATCGCCAGCACACCCCCCGGTCATTTTCTCCTCTGTATCAGCGGCTGTCTTGTTTTTCCAGATTCCTCTCGTTGGCTTACAATGACCTTCACTGGGTTCCAACCCTGAATCTGCGAGCCCGGCGACTGGAGTCAAGGTTGGCTAAGACAGTTTATCCGTTACTTTTCGAGCCAGTCCTCAAAGATTACATCTGGGGTGGACGCCATTTCGAGCGCTTGGGACGCGCATTGCCGCAGGAAGGCGTTGTCGCAGAAAGTTGGGAGATCGCCGCGCACCAGGACGGCACGACCGTGGTGACCAACGGTTATTTCGCCGGTCAGCTGCTGACCGCAGTCCACGCTGAGCTTGGCCTTGACCTGATCGGCGCGAACAATTCCTGGGCACAAACCCGCGGTAAGTTTCCGCTCCTCGTCAAGCTCATCGACGCGGCCCGGCCGCTCTCCGTTCAGGTGCACCCGGACGACGCGTATGCGCTGGCCCACGAGGACAACGAGCTTGGCAAGACAGAGATGTGGTATGTCCTCCACGCGGAGCCAGGCGCTGACCTGGTGCTTGGCGTGACCGCGGGGACAACACGGGAAGTGTTTCGTGAATCCCTGCTGTCAGGCCGGCTCGATCCGCATCTGCACCACATTCCCGCGCGGGCTGGCGATCACTTCTGTGTGCCCGCGGGCACCCTCCATGCTATTATGAGCGGCCTGGTCATGGCTGAAGTCCAGCAGAACTCGAATGCGACCTATCGCGTGCACGATTGGAATCGCCTCGGCGCGGATGGAAAACCACGTCCGATGCATGTCGAAAAGGCGCTGGACGTGATCGACTTCGACAATGTCGAGCCGGGTGTGTGCCCACCGGAGCCGATCACGAGTGAAGGCGGCTGCCGCCGTGAGCTCCTATGCCGCAATCGCTACTTCACAGCCGAGCGCGTGGAGCTGGACCCGGGCGCGAGGTACCTGGGAAACTGCGATGGTTCGACGATGGAGATCTGGGGCGTGCTGAGCGGACGGGCAGATGTTGCGGGTGTGCAGCTCGAAGCCGTCCGGTTCGTGCTGCTGCCTGCGATTCTTGGCGAATTCGCCGTCACCAGTGCGGCGGGTGCGACCCTGTTGCGAAGCTTCACAGAGGCCATCCAGCTTGATGATGTCGGTAACCCCTCAACCTAACGCGGGTGAAAGAGTTTTCATCAATGATCACAACGCATCAGACAAACATGGCCAGCGCGCATTATGCGCGTATGGGACGGCAGGAGTGCGAGCAGATTCACCTCGCCTCATTGGAGATCCTGCAAAGGGTCGGCCTCGATGTTCACGATGAGAAGGCCCTGCAGGTGCTGGTCAAGGGTGGCGCGCAGGCGGATGGCATCCGGGTGCGTGTCCCTGAATTCATGGTCAGCCGCGCGTTGGCCGTGACCCCTCACCGCATGACCTTGTTTGATCGCACGGGCCAGGTTGCCATGCGCGCCGGCGGTTACAACACCTATTACGGTGGCGGGTCCGACTGCCTGAACATCCTAGACCACCGGACCGGGCAGCGACGTAAGCCGGCGCTCGAAGATGTGCGCCAGGCAGTCGTCCTCCAGGACGCGCTGCCTGAGATCGACTTTGTGATGTCGGCCGTCCTGCCGGAGGATGTTGATCAGCGCATCTACGACCGCTACCAGATGGAGGTCATGCTGAACAACACGAGCAAGCCGATCGTGTTTGTTACGCCGGACTTTGAGGGCTGCGTCGCGGCGGTGGAGATGTGCGAGGCAGTGGCGGGGAGTGCGGAAGCTTTCCAGCGCAGGCCGTTCGCCACGTGTTATATTAACGTCACCTCCGGCATGATCATGAACGCCGAGGCGCTCCAGAAGTGCATGTACCTGGCCGGGAAGGGGCTGCCGCTATTGTGGATCCCGCTGAATGCAGGAGGCGTCAACTCGCCGGTGACGACGGCCGGCTGCATGGCCTCCATGAATGCAGGCATCCTCCTCGGCATCGTCCTGGCGCAGCTCGTGCGAGAGGGGACGCCGGTGGGCGTGCCGGGCTGGAACGGTGGGCCATATAACCTGCAAACCATGGTCGGCAATTACGTGTTGGCCGACGAGCAGGGCGTACCCACCAGCATGGGCAAGTATTACGACCTGCCCGTGTTTGGCCTGGGCGGCTCCACGGACTCCAAGGCACTGGATCAGCAGGCCGGCTTTGAGGCAACCATCAGCCTGATGTCCGCGCTGTTGCACGGTGCCAATATCGTTCATGATGTTGCATTCATGGACTCAGGCATGCAAGGCTCGTTCCAGCAGTTTGTGCTCTGCAATGATTACCTTGGCTTCATTCGCGCGATGACTCGTGGCGTCGAGGTCAATCAGGAGACACTGGCTTTGGATGTGATCGATCAACTCGGCCCCACGGGCAACTACCTGGAGCACGAGCATACCATTCGCCACTATCGTGAGCCGTTCTATTCCAAGCTTGCGGACAAGAGTCCTTTCGCGGTCTGGCAGAAAAAAGGTTCCACAGCCATGGAGGCACGCGCTGCGAAGCAGGTGGATGCGATTCTGGCAAAGCACAAGCCTGAGCCGCTCCCCGCAGATGTACAGGAAGCCATCCGGGCGATTGTCGCGCGTGAGCAGGCCTGGATCAACGAGCAGTAGAGGTGGTATCTTCGATGCAACACGATGAGATGTTCTTCATGCGCCAGCCGTGGGCCTACGCCCCGGATTCGGAAGCCTCACCGCGGCCAGAGGACACGATGGGTTTCGCTACGCAGGCCCTGCATGCAGGCTTTCGCCCCCTGACGGGCATGGGCCGGTTCAATACCTTTGCACTGCCCCTTATCCCGTCGATGACCTACCCTTACGAGCAGTTCGACAAGATCCCTTATCCGGTGTACGGTCGCACCAAGACACCTACCACCTCGGTATTGGAGGAACGACTCGCAGTCCTCGAAGGTGGCGAGGCCTGCGTGAGTGCTGGCTCCGGCTCGCAGGCCCTTTTCAACCTGATCTTCACCATCGCGCGACCCGGAGACAACATTGTCACCTCTTTGATGACTTTCGGTGAAGGATACAAGCAGGCGGCTACGATCTTCCCCGAGCGCTGCGGTATTCAATTCCACTTTGTTCAGAATCCTGAGGACCCTCGGTCCTGGGACGCTGCGATCGATAGCCGGACAAAACTGGTGTGGGTCGAGACACCGAGCAACCCCACGCTCTTCGTGACCGATATCCGCGCGGTGGCAGATGTGGCTCACAGCAGGGGTGTTCCGCTCCTGGTGGACAACACTACGGCGACCGCTGCGCTACAAAAACCCCTGGCTCTGGGCGCGGATATCATTCTCTTGTCTGTCACCAAGTTTCTCGCGGGCAATGCGACTGTTCTCGGCGGCGCCATCGTGGGACCCGAAGCGCTGACCGAAGATATCCGTTGGAACACCACCGAATTCATTGGCTGCACCATGCAGCCCTTCGACTCGTGGCTGACGGTCCAGTATCTCGAGACGCTGCCGCTGCGCATGGCCAAGCACAGCGCCAACGCACAGGCCCTTGCCGAATATCTCCAAAGCCATCCGAAGGTGACGAGCGTCAACTACACAGGGCTGCAGAGCCATCCGCAGCACGTGCTGGCGACGCAGCAAATGCGGGCGGGCGGTGGCATGCTCTCCTTCGTGGTGCGTGGCGGGATCCCGGCCGTCCGCACAGTGATGGACAGTTTCAAGCTCATCATACATGCCGTGACCTTTGGGACCAGCCGCACCGTCGTTATGCATCCGCGCACTATCACCCACGAGCATATGACCCAGGAGGAGCGGGATAGTGCAGGCATCGACGACGGGCTGATTCGCTTGTCCGCGGGACTGGAAGATGTCGATGACCTGATTGCCGACCTGGATCAGGTGTTGGCCAAGATCTGAGCTGGAGGGCGCACCTCAAGGAACACGTGATATGCAAAACCAACCGCATGATCCCAACATCGGAACCATTCGCGCCCGACCCGACCGGCGGTGCTACGGGATGGGGCTGGGCATCATCATCCTGGATGATGTCTATCCCGGTTTCCCGGGCGACGTACGCAACGCCAGCGCGTATCCCTTCCCAATCCAGTACGATGTGGCTGAGGGTGTTGATATCCACCGCCTCGTGGAGGAGGAGGACAAGTCTCCCTGCCTGGAGCCTATCCTCGCCTCGGCGCGGCGACTGGAGCGTATGGGCTGCCGGGCGATTGCCGCGGAGTGCGGGTACTTCGCGTATTTCCAGCGGGAGGTTGCTGCCGCGGTCCGTGTGCCCGTGTTCATGTCGAGCCTGCTTCAGGTCTCGTTGGCTCAACAACTGATCGCGCCCGATCAGGTCGTCGGTATTCTGATGGCCAATGCTAACTACCTCACGGATCACCACCTGACCGCGGTTGGCGTGCAGCTCGGGTCGAACTACGTTGTCGGGGACGCCATGGCGGGCCTGAAATGCGAAGAGTTCGATCACCTGTGGACCGGCAGATTGCGAACCAAACCGCCCAGCGCAAACTACGAGAAAGCCGAGCAGGAGTTCGTCAGCGTGGCCACAGCCTTCGTGAGGCGGCATTCGAACATGGCCGCGCTTGTGCTGGAATGCACCGGGTTTCCACCATTTGCACGCGCGCTTCAGCGAGAGATCGATATGCCGGTCTTTTCGTGGGGCACGCTGCTCGACTACGCGTACTCAGTGGCCGTCCATCGCGACTATTACGGCCACGTGTAACCATCTCTTCGCAGACTTCAATGCGGAATCGGAGTACCTATGGATTTTGCAGAACGCGTCACACATCTCGCACAGGAAGGCGCCTATCACATGCTCGCTCGTGCACAGGCGCTCGAAGCAACCGGCCGCCGCATCATTCATCTGGAAGTGGGTCAGCCCGACGCGCCTACCTTCGAGAACGTCACCCGGGCGGGCATCAAGGCGATCGAAGACGGGTTCACTCGCTACACGGTCCCTGCGGGCATGCCAGCTTTGAGGAAGGCCATTGCCGAAGACGCGGTACAGCGCTACGGCATGGAGTTCAGTCCCAACCAGGTAGTGGTCGGTCCCGGTGCGAAGCCGGCCCTATTCTTCCCCACCCTTGCCCTGGTTCGTCCCGGCGACGAAGTGATTTATCCCGATCCAGGCTTCCCCACTTATGCAGCCATGGTCGGCGTGGCCGGGGGCAAAGCCGTGCCGGTGCCCTTGTTGGAAGAGAACGATTTTTCGTTCGATCTCGAAGCCTTCGACCGGCTGGTGTCCGATCGAACCCGGATGATCATCCTGAATTCGCCCAGCAATCCGACCGGCGGAGTTATGCCTGTGTCCGCGCTGGAGCACATCGCCGCTGTCGCGCGCGATCGTGATATCTGGGTGCTTTCGGATGAGATCTACACGCGCATCGCCTATGATGGGCTGCAGGTTCCTTCCATCGTGACCCTCCCTGGCATGGCCGAGCGCACCGTGATCTGCGACGGCTTTTCCAAGACCTATGCTATGACCGGCTGGCGCTTGGGCTATGGAATCATGCCGGAGGCGCTTGCCGAGCGCGTAGGCCTCTTGCTGACCCATTCGATCGGTTGTACTGCGAGCTTCACGCAGGTGGCCGGCATCGAAGCGCTTCATGGACCGCAAGACCAGGTCGATGCAGTGGTCGCCGAATATCAGCGGCGTCGTAACATGCTTGTGGCAGGACTGAACAGGATTCCCGGGTGGCGCTGTCGGATGCCTCAGGGCGCCTTCTACGTATTCCCGAACATCACTGCGACGGACAAGTCCTCCGCGTGGTGGGAGGATTTCCTCCTGGACCAGGCTGGTGTCGGGGTGTTGTCGGGGGCTGCATTCGGTGCGAACGGCGAGGGATATCTGCGCCTCTGCTTTGCCGACTCGATGGAAAATCTGAGCGAAGCGGTCGACCGGATCGCGGATGCTGTGGCGAGGTTATAGACGGTGATCACTGCCAATTTCTCAGACCGCGGTACACCCCGGCTCCGCGTGCTCTCGGACGAGCAATGCCGGGAATTGACCCTCGCATCTTTGGAATGTCTGCAACGGATCGGCGTAAACGTGGCGAACGAGGAGGCGCGCGATCTGCTGGCGACAGCCGGTGCATCGGTAGAGGGCCACCGGGTTCGCATTCCTGCTCACATCGTACGCGACGCCATCGCGTCAACACCTCCAGCATTCACTCTGTGGGGCCGCACCGGCGACCGGCCCGTGCACGTGGCCAACGACCGCGTGCATTTCGGTCCGGGCCTCACCAGTACCTATTTCATCGATCCCGACAGCGGAGATCGCCGCCCTTCGCAGCGCGGCGATCCGGGAATGACGGCGCGCGTGGCCGACGCGCTGCCCAACATCGACTACGTGATGGGGCTCGGACTCATTGGTGACGTCCGCGGGGATCTGGCTTCCGTCTACGAGTTCGGCGAGATGCTTGCGAACACCGGCAAGCCCATCATCGCCTGGGCACACCAACCGTCCAATGTCGCAGCCATGTATCGCATGGCGGCAGCTGCCGCAGGTAGCGAGGAGGCACTTGCCCGGCGCCCGATCTTTGCGCTCTTCTCTACCCATCCCTCTCCGCTCCGGCATACGGACGAGGACCTGGCGAATGTCCTGTGGGCTGCGCAGCATGGCATCCCCGTGATCTACCTGGGTGGACCGATCGTCGGCATCGAGTCGCCGTTCAGCGGCGCCAGCGCGTTGGTGATTCACCAGGCCGCGATGCTCAGCGGGCTGGCGATTATCCAACTCAAGCATCGCGGGGCGCCGGCTGCGATCGGTGGATTGCCTTCGCCTATGGACCTCCACACTGCGCGTCCTTCATATGGTTCACCCGAGGCGAGCCTGCTCAGTGCGGCCGCGGCTGATCTGGCCCGTTGCCTGGGGTTGCCCTTCATGGGGACCGCAGGCGCATCGGAGAGCAAGGTGCTTGACGCACAAGCCGGGTTGGAGGCTGCGCTTCAGGTTCTGATGTCCGCACTCAGTGGCGCCTCGCTCGTCCACGACGTCGGATTCCTGGACTGCGCAGACATCGGGTCGCTGCCCATGCTGGTGCTGGTCGATGAGATCATCGGCATGGTCAAGCGGATCATGCGTGGGATCGAAGTCAACAGAGAAACCATCATGATGGATTTGATCGAGAAGGTTGGGCCGGCCGGACACTTCCTGGAGGAGCCGGCCTCGGCAGCCGCTGCACGCCGCGAGGTGTGGATGCCTACTGTGCTCGACCGGAATCAGCATGCCATCTGGGAGCAGGCAGGGAGCCGCGACACCAGCCAGCGGGTCAACGACAAGCTGCGCAAGATACTGGCAAAGCACCAGCCGGTCGCATTGTCAGCCGCGGCCGAGCAAGCTATCCAGGCGATCCTGGCCGAAGAAGAAGCCCAGCCAGCGTAGTCGCACCCAAGGTCGAGATAGCACAGAGAAACGATCCTCTCATTCAAGACAGAGACTGCTGTGATCAACCCTGAGGGGTTGCGTGAGACTTGACGGACCTTCGGCACACTGATAAAGCGGAGGTCCTCTACGAACCAGGGGGGGCAGATGAAAGCGATCGTCATACACGAAACCGGCGGGCCGGAGGTGCTCAAGCTGGAGGAGCGCCCTGCTCCACAGCCGGGGCCAGGTCAGGTGCTTCTCAAGATAGCTGCAACCGGCGTCAACTTCATCGAGATCTACCAGCGCTCGGGCGTCTACAAGGTGGACCTCCCGTTCATCCTGGGCGGCGAAGGCGCTGGGACGGTCGAGGACGTGGGACCGGGCGTTACGGAAGTCAAGCGAGGCGATCGAGTGGCTACGATGGCCGGCTTAGGGACCTATGCTACCCAGGCAGTGGCGCCGGCGGAAAAGTTGGTGCCGCTCCCTGCCGGCGTCAGCTTCGAGCTCGGCGTCGCGGCGATGGTTCAGGGTCTGACCGCCCATGTGCTCTCCCACGAGACCTATCGTTTGAAACCGGGCGACCGCTGCCTGGTCCATGCTGCGGCCGGTGGCGTGGGTCTACTCTTATGCCAGATGGCCAAAATGGCGGGCGCCTATGTGATTGGCACCACTTCCACCGAGGAAAAGGCACAGCGAGCGCGTGAGGCCGGCGCCAATGAGGTGATCCTGTACACGCAGCAGGACTTCGAGGCAGAGGTGAAGCGCATTACGGGTGGGCAGGGCGTTCAGGTGGTCTACGACTCAGTCGGCAAGGATACATTCGATAAGAGCCTGGCCTGCCTGGCCCCGCGCGGTTGCCTGGTCTCGTTTGGCCAGTCGAGCGGTGTCGTGCCTCCTTTCGATGTCCTTCGCTTGGGCGGGCCAAAGAGTGCCTACCTCACCCGGCCCATGGTTTTCACATACCTCCAGCGGCGTGAAGATCTGCTGCGGCACGCCGGCGTCGTGCTGGATTGGATTCAGATGGGCAAACTGAACATGCGCATCGATCGCACCTTCCCACTTGCCGAAGCCGGTGCTGCTCAGCAGGCACTGTCCAGCCGGAAAACGAGCGGCAAAGTCCTTCTGGCGCCCTGAGGACTCCTCGGACCCACGGCACGCTCCTGCCAGAATTGCGGGGGCGTGCCGCCCAGGCGAAGTACGACGTGATTTCAATACAGCAGGCATTCGGCGGCCACATCTCGTACTGTGACGAATCGGGCGGCGGTGGTATACTTCGCAAAGCCCCGGCAAGGATGCCGGGAGTTTTCTTTGCATGGAACTCTTACAATGTCACCTACAGCCGCGGCCGTCGTGCGCTCGGTGCGCAATTACGCTGGCCGGCTCCGCATGTTTCGGCCGAACGCCCGTCTCTACCTCGTCAACGTGGTCATTGCGGGCGCGGCAATGGGCGTGTTCCGGCTCATTTTCAACTTCTTCGTGCTGTCACGCGGCTTCGATGAAGCGCTCCTCGGCGGTCTCGTCACAGTCAACAGCCTCACCTCCTTAATCGTTGCGCTGCCCAGTGGCTATGCTGCTGATGCCCTGGGCCGTAAGCGATCGCTGATCGTTTCCGGCGTTGTGACGAGCCTGTCCGTCGTGCTGATGGTGCTCGTGCCGACCACAGGCATGCTGTATACTGCCAACATCCTCTTCGGCATCAGCCAGTCGCTGGCCGCGGTCACCATGAGTCCATTTCTGATGGAGAACAGCGGCGAGGCCGAGCGCACATACCTGTTCAGCTTCAGCTCGGGCCTGCAGATGGCGTCACAGTCAGTGGGGAACTGGATCGGCGGCGTGATGCCAGGCTGGATTGGCCTGGCACGGGGGGTCGACCCCATGAGCAGCCAGGCCTACGGCGCCACGCTGTTGATCATTGCCGGTGTAGCTTCCGTGTCGCTGGTACCCTTGCTCTTGATGCGAATGCCGCACCTGCCTGTTGCACAACGGACCGTTTTTGCCCCTATCACGTATGCGCAGAGGCACCCTGCGTTGCTCGGCAAGCTGATCTTGCCGATGTTGGTGACCTCCATCGGCGCAGGTCTGATCATGCCGTTCATGAACGTGTTTTTCCGGCACCAGTACAACCAGCCTGACCCGGCGATCGGCGCATTGTTCGCATGGGGATCTCTGGCGATGGGTGTGGGGTTGATCGCTGCACCGCCGCTCGCGGAGCGGCTGGGCAAGATCGAGCTCGTCGTCATCAGCCAGGCGCTCTCCATACCGTTTCTGATCCTACTGGGATTTGCGCCATGGTTTTGGCTGAGCGTGGTAGCATACCTGGTGCGCGTTGCACTCATGAACATGAGCACACCGATCTATCAGACCTTCGTGATGGAACGCGTGGATCCATCAGCACGCGCCACGGTAGCCAGCCTGGTGAGCATGTCGTGGAATTTCGGCTGGGCCTTCTCGCCAACGGTCAGCGGGTGGTTGCAGGTGCGTTACGGCTTCGCTCCACCGTTTGTGCTGACGATTCTGCTCTACACGTTGTCGACCGGCTTGTATTGGGCCTTCTTCTGGCGGAAGTCGCACCCACACTGAGGTAGGGAAGGGGCGCGCCGCGCAGAAGGGGTGCTCGCGCGTCGTACCTCGAGTAGTCTCCATCTTCTCCTTACAGACCGAGCGTTGGGCTACTCCATCGTGCGCTCCGGACCTTTGTCACGCCATGCGTCGATGAACTTGCGAATGCGAGCTTCATCAAAGCTGTCCATTTTGTCCAGCCAGCCCCACGCGGTCAGAGCGATGGCGGCGTCCTCATTTTGCCTCGGCACGACAGTCACCTTCCAGCCGTTGTACGCGTTGAAGATGCTCCGCAGCTGTTGTTTCGTCGCATCGCAATCGGCCAGCCGGCTGCAGTCGTAGGAGATAATGATGTGCCCGTGTTCGAGATTGTGAACCAGTAACTCGTCGAGTTGCGGTGTCTCGTAGAAACCGGCATCCAGCGTGTCGACATAATGTGGGCCGGAGGTAGGCGGGTCGGAATTGTACGCTGCATGGGTCTGGCCCCGCGCGATGTGATCTGCTCCCTGGATCGGGATGCGTTCACCGGGTGCACCGGCAAGCGCGACGTTCGACTGGACCAGCAGCACCAATCCTACAATGACGCCGATGGCCACAAGTGCCCCGCCCAGCCACGTCAAGTTGCGATACAGCCTCTGGTTCTGGCTGTTTGACGTCTTCTTCGTTAGTGACGCACTCTTGGGCGTCGTCGACCGGCGTTTTGCCATGACTCCTCCCCCCCGAAGGATTTTCTATATTTTGTAAATAACAA
>Ga0123333_10005402_pt1 | contig 11535 bp, 8 predicted proteins | sample BioC12SIPDNA_3_FD_89957 | JGI IMG/M metagenome (GOLD analysis project Ga0123333, IMG submission 89957) | Anaerobic biogas reactor microbial communites from Washington, USA - Biogas_R2_B C12 SIP DNA | ecosystem: Engineered > Bioreactor > Anaerobic > Unclassified | place: Washington, USA...
CGGATCGATCCAGTTGTTCGTCGGACCGGCGTCATCTTCGTTTTCGGAAGCGATAAAGGTGCGACCCTCGACGCGAGCGACGTCCGACGGATCACTTCGGAATAAATAACACTCCGGGCGTTTCTCGTGATTCAAGCGAACGGCGGCGCCTTTCGCGACATTTTCTTCTAAAAGCCGTTTATTTTCCTCTTCAGAACCGTCACACCAATGGATTGAATCAGGCTCGAGCAATGCCGCCATTTCTTCGACCCATTCCAACAACTTTTTGTGCTGTACCATTAATAACCTCTCTCGTGATTTCTCGAAAATCATTTCAATACAATATTTTCTGCCGAGCATATGACCGCGGTACAATACTCGCCGGCGAACCGGGGCAGCGTATAGCTTGACCGGTCTTTGTCAGTGCTTCGACCACATCTCAGTGTAACACGAGGCGGGTGGTATGTGAGGGTGCGTATGTACGAATTACATATCGCGGCTTTCGATCGTCTCGTGCTATGATGACCTAGAGATTAAGGGAGCTGATCGGGCGATTTAATACGCTCGTTTTAAATGTTTCCTGTCAATCAATGATATTAAACGCAGATCGCGTAAAACGAAAGGAAACGACATGATTTCAGATCGTATTAGGAGGATGTCTCCGTCACAGACGTTAGAACTCAACGCAAAGGTAGCTGAATTGCGTGCAGAGGGGAAAAGCATTATTGCGCTCAATACTGGCGAGCCCGATTTCAATACGCCTCCGCCCGTGATTGAGGCGGCGCATCGCGCGATGCTGGAGGGGAAAACGAAGTATACGCAGACACCTGGTATCCTGCCTTTGCGCGAAGCGATTGCGCGCAAGCTCCTGAAAGACAACCACATTAAGTACGAACCGAGCGAGATTATCGTCTCGACGGGCGCGAAGTTTGTGCTTTCGAATGCGTTTCAAGTCTTGTGCAACCCCGGCGATGAGGTGATCATTCCGACACCGTGCTGGGTGAGTTACGTCGAGATGGTCAAGTTGGCGGACGGTATCCCCGTCCTTGTCCCTGTCGCGCCCGACAACAGGCTTGACGTCGACGCGATTGAACGTGCCATCACGCCGAAGACACGCATTATCCTAGTCAATTCTCCGAACAACCCGACTGGTGCCGTTTACACGGAGGAGAGCCTGCGACGCGTCGCGGAACTCGCCATTGAACACGACTTGTTCATCATTACGGATGAAGTATACGAGAAGCTTATTTATGGAACGACACCGCATGTCAGCATCGCATCCTTCTCGCCTGAAGTTTGGGCGCGCACGTTGACGGTGAACGCGTTTTCCAAGGCATACGCTATGACGGGCTGGCGTATCGGCTACGCCGCCGGCCCAAAGGAGATCATAAAGGGTATATCGGCGGTCCAAGGGCACACGACCTCGAACAGCACGTCTTTCGTCCAGTGGGCCGCCATCACCGCACTCGAAGAGTGTGACGAACACGTTGAATTCATGCGTAAAGTTTTTGAAGAGCGACGCAACTACATGTTCGAACGGGTGAGCAAACTTCCCGGATTTAACTGTCCGTTCCCTGAAGGGGCGTTTTATTTGTTCCCCGATGTCTCAGGGACTTTTGGAAAGCGCGTTGGCGATCGTGTCATCTCGGATGCGCCGGCACTTGCCGATTATCTGCTCGATGAAGCGGGCGTCGCGCTCGTGCCCGGCAACGCCTTTGAAGCTCCCACTGCTATTCGTCTTACGTATTCAAATTCGATGGAGAACCTGATTGCTGCGATGGATCGCATCGAGGTTGCAATCGCTAAATTGAGCTAATGCGACGCAATAAGAAAATCAGATATTTAGAAGGAGACGGATACTGGCTCCTCAAAGGTTCTCGACTCCGCCTGTCTGACGGACCTCACGGAATCCGAAAGGAGACGCCGGAGGGGACGTTACAAGCGACTTGTTTTCCGACTGCTTCCGCGCTCGCTTGCAGTTGGGACGAAAAGCTTGTCGAGCTCGTCGGCGAATCTCTCGCGACTGAATGCATTGCATCCGATGTCGACGTGTTACTCGGACCGGGAGTTAATCTGCAGAGGCATCCGGCGTGCGGACGCAATTTCGAATATTTCGGCGAAGATCCTCTCTTGAGCGGTAAAATGGCAGCCGCCTACATACGTGGCGTTCAATCGAAAAACGTGGCGGCAACGCTTAAGCATTTTGCCCTCAATTCTCAAGAAACCGACCGTTTTCTTTCTGAAAGCGTCGTCGATGAGAGAGCTTTGCGCGAACTGTATCTCGTGCCTTTCGAAATTGCAGTCCGGGAGTCGAGTCCGTGGGCCGTGATGACGGCGTATAACCGTTTTGAAGGTCGGAACGCGGGTGAGAATAAGCGACTGCTCGATATTTTACGATATGAATGGAAATACGACGGCTGTGTTGTAAGTGATTGGGGCAGTGTAGAGAACCGAGTCCTCGGGTTGGAAGCCGGTATGGATCTTGAGATGCCGGGAGGATCGAGCCCTTCGACCGGCGAACTCAGAAAAGCTTACAAGCAAGGACAGCTCGACGAGGAACTCATCGATCGCGCCTTGGCGAATATCAAGAAGCTCGAAGACCGAGCCGGCGGCGCGAAACGTTCGTCGCGTCTCGGCCATTACCGCGTCGCCGTCGATGTCGCCCGCGAGTGCATGGTGTTGCTGAAAAACGACGACGATCTCCTTCCGCTATCACCGACGGAAAGCGTTCTTTTGACAGGGGCGATCGACGAGGCGCAAATTCAAGGGCTTGGATCGTCTAAGGTAGAGCCCTTGGTGACGAACACGCCCTTGAGACAATGGCGTGACAGCCAATATCCCTGCCTTCTCGAAAAGCCCGATCATGCAAGTGTCTGTCTATACTTTGCCAGCTTGCCGCCGGACGCCGAGGGGTATGATCGTCTCTCTCTTGAACTTTCACTCGAAGACAAGGTGGCGATTGATTGCTTAAAAAATGCCGGCCACGCAATCGCTCTGATCGTGCAGACGGGCGCGCCGATCGCCTTGGGCGATGTACGGGCGGATGCCGTTCTTCTGATGAATTACGCCGGCGAGGGTGCCTATGAAGCGCTTCAGTCGATCATATATGGCACACACAGTCCTTCGGGAAGACTCTGCGCGACATGGACTGAAAGACGGACAGACGTCGCATCCGATCCCTATTTCCCGTCGCAAGACTTGCAGGCTCAATATCGAGAAAGTATCTATGTGGGCTACCGTTATCATGCGACATTCGGCAAGTATGTCGCGTTCCCATTTGGATACGGACTCACCTATGGGGAATTTCGGTATGAAAAGATTGACGCCGAGTTGGTGTCGGGGAACGTTTTTCTGACTGTCCGTGTGACAAATACCGGACAAAGAAAAGCGAAAGAAGTCGTACAAGCGTACGTCTCTTTTCCCGACAGCTCTCTTTTGCGTCCTTTCTACGAATTGAAGGCGTGGGCCAAAGTTGAACTGGAAGCGCAAGAAAGCTGCGATGTCGAGCTCAAGATACCACGCGATCGTCTCAAGACATATACGGCGCAAGGTGAGATAATAATCGAGAGCGGCGTGTATTACTTCCTCTCAGGACCGAATGCCCGCGACCTTCCATTGATCGCTTCGGTGGAGCTTTCCGACAGAAGGGACGGCGATCGCGTCATCGATGTGCCGGAGGATCTTACCGTCGAGCGTTTGAGAGAGCGTCATCTCTTGTTTGCGGGTCTGGAAAAATCTAAGAATATCCCCGACATTTACAAGACGATGGATCGTCCCGTTACTCAGGAAGAATTTGAACAACTGCTTGGGCGGAAAGTGCCGAAGCCGATTACTCCTCAGGGCGTACACGCGCCTCTTCACGCCATTCGCGGACCGCTCAGATCATTGTTTTTGAAGATCGCGCTGAAAAGAGCCGACGCGATGCCCGGCGATCGTGACATGAACCGTCATGCCGTCCTCAGCATGCCTCTCCGAGCGCTTGCCCGTTTGAGTGACGGGATCCTCTCTCCAGGACTGTTGAAGCTGATTGTTTTTCTCAGTCTCCGCGGTCCGTATCGCGTAAAGAAAAAGAGAAAATCGAAGGGGCGAAAGCGTGTTTGATGTGGCGATAATCGGGGCGGGCGTCGTCGGTTGCGCCGTCGCCTATGAGCTCTCTCAGTACGAGCTTCGCGTCGCGCTGATCGAGAAGGAAAACGACGTCGCGATGGGTGCGTCGCGTGCGAATACGGCGATCATTCATGGCGGGTATGATCCTGAACCTCACACAATGATGGGGAAATTGAACGTCGAGGGTATGCACCGCTGTTTCGAGCTTTGTGAAGAACTCGATGTCGAACATAAAAAGACCGGCTCGTGGGTCGTCGCTTTCGACGAGGAGCAGCGCGTCACACTTCAGATGCTTCTGGTACAGGGAATTGCCAACGGGTGCGAGGGTCTCGATATCCTTGAGGGGGATGTTGTCCGATTGCAGGAACCTAACTTGTCGGACGAGATTGTGGCGGCACTTTGGGTACCCGAATCAGGCGTTCTCAATCCGTGGGAGTTTGCCTTGGCGATGGCGGAAGTCGCCGTCAGAAACGGCGTCATCTTTATGCCGAACACAGATGTGAGAGATTTGTCTTGGCGGGAAGATCATTATGAGATGGGAGCACGCGTTGTCTGTTCCGGGGATGAGACGACGATCCGTGCTCGTCATGTGATCAATGCCGCCGGCGTGGAAAGCGATCGAATCCACAACATGGTCGCTCCGCCGGCCTTTGAGATTGTTCCGACACGCGGTGAGTACTACATTCTCGACGGAACGGCGGCAGGTCACGTCGTACGTTCTGTCGTTTTCCCTTGTCCTACGCGTGCAGGCAAGGGTGTCACCATTTCTCCGACGATTCATGGAGATTACCTTGTCGGTCCGAATGCGGAAGTGATCGACGATCGTACCGATACTTCGGTGACGCGAAGCGCTCTTCTGGACATTGCTGATAAAGCCCGACGCGTTGTGCCCGATCTCGATCTTCGAACGAGCATTAGGAATTTTGCGGGTGTCCGATCGAACAGCACGTATGGGGATTTCTTTATTGAGAAATCGGCGACGAACTTCATCGACCTCGCCGCCATCAAGTCGCCCGGGCTGACGTGCGCTCCGGCGATCGCGCGTGTCGCGCGGAAGATGCTGTGCGAAGAGGGGATTCCCATGGAGAGGCGAGTTCTGTGGCGCGGCGGACGTCGCGTCATCCGCTTCAAGGAGATTCCGGAGGAAGAGCGCGCCGCTTTCGTGCGTGCGCATCCTCTTTACGGGAGAGTAATCTGTCGCTGCGAGACGATCACGGAAGGTGAGATTGTCGCCGCGATGAAGCGCGAGATTCCCCCCGTGTCGATCGATGGTGTAAAGCGACGCGCCGGAACGGGGATGGGGCGATGTCAGGGCGGTTTTTGCGGACCGCGCGTTTTGGAGATTATCGCACGTGAATCAGGGCGTGACCCCTTGTGTATTGAAGAAGACGGATGCGGGAGCTTCATGTTGATCGGCGAGACGAAAGATCCGACGTGTCGGGAGATCTGATGAGCGTGGTCGAAACGAACGGCAAACAGACTGTACTTGATGGAATGGTGGCGATCGAAATGCTTGACAAGTACGAACTGATCGTCATAGGCGGCGGACCGGCAGGTCTCAGCGCTGCCCTGAGCGCTCGCGAACATGGACTTAAGCGTATACTCATCGTTGAGCGCGATGTGGATCTCGGCGGCATTCGGAATCAATGTATTCACAACGGGTTCGGACTCCATTATTTCGGCGAAGAACTGACTGGTCCCGAGTATGCCGCGAAATTTGTTGACCGACTCGAAGGGCAGTCGATCGATGTCCTCTGCGACGCGATGGTGCTCGAGATCATTCCCGGCGAAGACGGTCATGTTTTGCGACTCATGAGCATGGAAGCCGGTTATTGTACCGTCAGGAGCCGAGCGATCGTCCTCGCGATGGGATGTCGTGAGCGGACACGCGGGGCGATTCAGATACCGGGAACGCGCGCGGCGGGCATATTTACCGCCGGCACAGCGCAGCGTTACGTCAACATCGAAGGTTACATGGTCGGGAGACGCGTTATCATCCTCGGGTCGGGCGACATAGGACTTATCATGGCGCGCCGCATGGTGCTCGAGGGGGCGAAAGTGCTCGCCTGCGTGGAAATCATGCCCTATCCGGGTGGGTTGGCGAGAAATATCGTTCAGTGTCTTCAGGACTTCGATGTTCCGCTTTATCTCTCGCATACCATCACAAAAATCGAAGGTAAAGAGCGCGTGGAGAAAGTCACGGTGCAGGAAGTGAACGATCGATTCGAGCCGATCGAAGGAACAGAGAAGGTGTTCGATGTCGATACGGTTCTGCTGTCGGTTGGCCTCATTCCTGAGAACGAATTGAGCCATGTCGCGGGCGTTGAAATGGACGCGAAGACATCGGGTCCGATCGTCTTTGAAAACGGTGAGACGAGCATCCCCGGCATTTTTGCCTGCGGCAATGTGCTTCATGTACACGACCTTGTCGACTTTGTCACGACGGAGAGTGAAGGCGCCGGCAGAGCGGCGGCCGAATACGTGCTTCGACAAGAGGATACTACTCATGTGAGAATGTGCGAGAATGAGTCGTATATATCTCTTGTCATAGACGAGTCTGTCGCCTACACGGTACCGCAGAGAATCAGGGTTCTGCGTATCGATGACGGGGTCCGTGTGTTTTTCCGAGTGAAAGCTCCGCATAAAACGCCGAAGCGCATCGTGTTTCGTGACGGAGAGCGCATTGTGGCGTCTTTCCGTCGACCGTACATGACGCCGGGCGAGATGGAACACGTCACATTGCAACGGGCAGAGCTCGATAATGTGAGCGGGAACGAGCTGTTGATCTCGGTGGAAGAGATTCGTTAACTCGGATGATGTGAGTCTGAATAGTGAGAACCGTTTGTTCACCCGTGTGCAATTGTTCTGTGAGAGGATTGAGAATCTGAATGAAGGAATACATCTGCATTATTTGTCCGAGGGGCTGTCATCTCACCGTCGATGAGGAGAACGATTATGCCGTGACAGGTAACGGCTGTCTGCGAGGCGTGGCGTACGGGCGTGAAGAGGCCATGCACCCCACGCGCGTCGTGACATCATCTGTTCGCGTCCGAAGCGAGAAATACCCTCGTTGCCCCGTCAAGACAGACCTCGCCATCGCCAAATCGGATGTCGCAAAAGCAATGCTCTTGCTCGATGGCGTCGAGCTCGTCCCGCCTGTGCATCGCGGCGATATCGTCATCGCTTCTTTGTTCTGCGGCGAGGCGAATTTCGTCGCGACGCGCGATATCGACGAATAGACTCTCGTTGGGCAATTCGGATGATGTGTATAGTTTTTTTTGAGGAGGTGACGCAATGCCGCGCTACGTAATGGCGTTTGATGCCGGAACGACGAGCAACCGATGCATTCTGTTCGATGAACAGGGTGTGGTACGCTCCGTCGCACAGAAAGAATTTCGACAGATATTCCCGAAACCCGGGTGGGTTGAACACGATGCGAACGAGATCTGGTCGACACAAATGGGTGTCGCCGTCGAGGCGATGCAGAAGGCGAATGCGAAGGCGGAAGACATCGCGGCGATCGGGATTACGAATCAGCGCGAAACGACCATCTTGTGGGATCGAGAGACGGGCGAGCCGATCCATCACGCGATTGTCTGGCAATGCCGGCGGACGTCGGAGACCTGCGACCGACTGAAAGAAGAGGGGTTGACTTCGCTGATTCGGGAAAAGACGGGACTCGTCATTGATGCGTATTTCAGCGCGACGAAGATCAAGTGGCTTCTCGATCACGTTCCGGGAGCGCGTGAAAAGGCTCGTCGGGGCGACATTCTCTTCGGAACGGTAGAGACGTGGCTAATCTGGAAGCTCACGCGCGGCAAAGTTCATGTGACCGATTACTCCAATGCCTCGCGCACGATGCTGTTCAACATCCAGACGCTTTCATGGGATGAGGAAATCTTGCACATACTCGACATCCCGCGCGAGATTCTGCCAACGCCTCTTCCGTCAAGTCATTTCTTCGGGACAGCGGACGAGTCGTTTTTCGGCGCGCCAATCCCTATAGCCGGTGCCGCCGGAGATCAACAGGCGGCGCTGTTCGGCGAGGCGTGTTTTTCCGCCGGAGAGGCGAAGAATACGTATGGCACGGGTTGTTTTCTCTTAATGAACACGGGGGAATCGCCTGTTTTCAGCCAAAACGGTCTCGTGACGACGATTGCTTGGGGCATCGATGATCGTGTGTACTATGCTTTGGAGGGTTCCATTTTCGTGGCTGGAGCCGCCGTCCAATGGCTCCGCGACGAACTGGGGCTTATCGATACGGCGGAGGATTCGGAGACCGTCGCATCGCAGGTGGACGATACGAACGGATGCTACATCGTTCCCGCTTTTACGGGGCTCGGCGCGCCCTACTGGAATCAAGACGCTCGAGGCTGTATTGTCGGACTCACGCGCGGCGTCAACGACAAACACATCGTCCGTGCGGTACTCGAGTCGATTGCCTACCAGACGACGGATGTACTGGCAGTCATGCAGGAAGATTCAGGGCTCGCTCTAACGGCGTTGAAGGCCGATGGTGGAGCGGCGAAAAACAATTTTCTCATGCAGTTTCAGGCGGACATCATCAATGTCGCCGTGCATCGCCCCGCATGTGTAGAGACGACGGCGCTCGGCGCCGCCTACCTTGCCGGCTTGGCCGTCGGCTTCTGGGACAGTGTAGAGGAGTTGAGAGAGCACTGGAAGATCGACCGTGTTTTTGAACCGGCGATGATGGAAGACATGCGCAAGGAGAAGATGAACGCTTGGAAAAAGGCTGTCACGCGCGCTCTTGACTGGTCTTCTTAAGAAAAATGGAGACGCGCCTCGGTCCGGCGTGGCATAGAGGAGGTTCCGCTACTTTACCCAAAAGCCATGTCACCGCACCTCCGCTCTCGTTACATGGAGAAGACACGACGCCCACTGATAAATATGTGCTTCCCGTGGATCGGTTCTCGTTTATATAAAGGAGACACAGAGAATCTCGAGAGCCGCGGAGAGCTTTCCGTCTCCATCCGGATTGACGGCTCAAAGGAAAAAATCAGTGGTTACATCTGTTTTGGCGAAATTTGTGGTTGAATAGTAATAGGAAGAAATCGTTACTTTTTGCAATAGAATCATACGATTCAATCAGAAAGGGAAGTGTGTTATGGATCATCAAGAACTGAAACATCTGATCAATGTCGCGGCGGGTCGCGAACGAGCCGACCTCGTTATTAAAAATGCGAAGATTGTGGACGTAGGTGCCGGTATTATCCGCGAAGGGGACATCGCGATCGTAGATGGACTGATTGCCGGTACGGGTACTTATGAAGGGAAAGAAGAGATCGATGCGACGGGACTCTACGCGCTTCCCGGCCTCATCGACAGCCATATTCACATCGAGTCCGCCTACGTGACGCCCGAAGAAATCAGCCGCCTGCTCGTGCCATACGGAACGTCAACGATTATCGCCGATCCGCACGAGATTGTGAACGTAGCGGGACTGAAAGGGCTCGAATACATGCTCGATGCGGCGGCGGAGGTAGCGCTTCGTGTCGAATACATGTTACCGTCATGTGTGCCGTCGACGCCTTTTGAACATGCGGGAGCCGTCATCGAGGCGAAGGACATGGAAGAACCGTTAGCGGACGATCGCATCTTGGGGCTCGCTGAATTCATGAACTTTCCGGGCGTTGTCTATTGTGACGACGGCGCCATTGACAAGCTTATCGCCGGCAAGAAATCGGGGAAGCCGATCGACGGTCACAGCCCGGGACTGACGGGACGGGATCTCTGTGCGTATGCGTCCGCGGGTATTCTTGCCGACCATGAGTGTTCTACGGCGGAGGAAATGAAAGAAAGGCTGTCGAACGGGATGTACATCTTGATGCGTCAGGGATCGGCGTGCCACAATCTGGAAGATTTGCTTTCCGTCGTGACACCGCTGAACAGCAGACGCTGCCTCCTCTGTTCCGATGATCGTCAACCTAAGACGATTCTGACGGAAGGGCATTTGGACGATCATCTGCGCCGTTGCGTACGTTTCGGCCTCGACCCGATTACGGCCGTTCAGATGGCGACGCTCAATGCGGCGGAGGCGTTCGGTCTCCACGATCGCGGGGCGATTTTCCCCGGTCGACGCGCTGACATCAATCTTGTAAACAATTTGGAGGACTTCCGCGCGAAACACGTCTTCATCGACGGCGTGGAGGTTGCGCGTGACGGTGAATATCTGCTCGAGGTAAAGCGCGCCGATTATTCTGCCGTCAAGAGCAGTATGCACGTGAAGGATTTTTCGATCGACAAATTGAAACTCAACTTGAATAGCGACCGTGTCCATGTGATCGACATTCTCCCGGGCGGTGTCGTCACGGGAAAGGGCGTCGCCACCGTGACGATCGACGAGGACGGCGATTTCGTCTACGATCCGGAGCAGGATATCGTCAAAATCGCTGTGGTGGAGCGCCATCAGGAGACGGGCAACGTCGCCGTCGCGCTTCTCCGCGGTTACGGAATCAAGCAGGGTGCCGTCGCGCTTTCCATCGCGCACGACTCGCACAACATCATCGTCGCCGGAACGAATGATGCCGACATGGCATTCGCCGTGGAGGAATTGATCGCCTTGGGCGGCGGCGTCGTGCTCGTCAAAGACGCCAAAGTGTTGACGTCGCTTCCGTTGCCTGTCGGCGGCATTATGAGCGACCAGTCGGGCGAATGGGTGATGCAGAAATTGATCGACATTCATGACATCGCATGGAAAGAGCTTGGCGTCGAGGGTGACGTGGAGCCGGTGATGACGCTCTGCTTTATGTCGCTACCTGTCATTCCCGAATTAAAACTGACGGACATGGGACTTTTCGACGTTACCGTGTTCGACTTTATCTCGGTAGAGGCGGACGCATAAGGATATAACTGAAAAATGAAAAACAAAATAGCATGGTATGCCCGTATCGGGCTGATTGTTTTAGTTATCGTGAGCTTGTTTGTGCTCGCCGCCTGTGAAGAGAAAGAGGTGGATGCACCGTCGGTAAGTCTGATCGAGACTGTCGATAGCGAGCCAAAAACGGAAGGGAGTATGACGCAGATGACATTTTTGCCTGCACAAGGGTTTGCAAAAGCTGATGAAAAAACGAATTTCGTCCAAATCGTCATGGACAGCGGGAATGCGATTGTGATCGAATTGAAACCTGATCAGGCGCCTATAACGGTCGCGAATTTCCAGAAGCTCGTCGGCGAGGAGTTTTATGACGGCTTAATTTTTCACCGTGTCATTCAGGGATTCATGATCCAAGGAGGAGACCCGGAGGGAACGGGGATGGGCGGCTCAAAAGAGTCGATCAAGGGCGAGTTTAGCGCCAATGGCGTCGACAACACGCTACCGCACAAAAGAGGTGTCATTTCAATGGCGCGAACAAGGGATCCGAACTCCGCAAGTTCGCAGTTTTTTATCTGCGATGCCGACAGTCCGCACCTTGACGGTTCTTATGCCGC
>Ga0123333_10005405_pt1 | contig 11531 bp, 13 predicted proteins | sample BioC12SIPDNA_3_FD_89957 | JGI IMG/M metagenome (GOLD analysis project Ga0123333, IMG submission 89957) | Anaerobic biogas reactor microbial communites from Washington, USA - Biogas_R2_B C12 SIP DNA | ecosystem: Engineered > Bioreactor > Anaerobic > Unclassified | place: Washington, USA...
CTGCCGCTACGATGGACGACACTGGCGCGGGCTGTACGCTCATGAGACCGGATTGCCCAGCGATTTCACGAACAATCTCAAGGCGCGCAGCGCGAACGAGTGCTGGTTTGCCCACGACAAAGGGCTGGGCGTTGTCGCCGATTTCCCCTCGGAGACGGTCGTCACTTACACGCGGGACGAGACGACGCTGCGGGGCAAAGCGGATATCTACCGCGCCGGCAAACTGCTGCAGACGGTCGACATGGAGAAGGGGGTTTGCCACAACTTCATCGTTGACTTGAACCACGACGGCCCCGACACCTGGGTGGCCACCGGCAAGGGGCTGGCCTGGGGCATCGGCGAAGGCTACTACCCGGGTCTCCAGTCGAACCCCCAGTGGCTGGAACAGGTCAAAAGCCCGCCGGTTGCAGAACCGGTGGCCTCGGCAAACCAGTGAAAACCCAAACGTGACGCGCGGTGCCCAATGCCGGGCCAGGCCGGCAGGTGCCGCGCTGACTTCGGACACGAACATCGTAATCCAACAGGTAAGATGACAAACATCCAAGATGACAGACGACAGACATCGAGGTGCGGTATGCGGCACGTAATCACCAGTCTCCTGATGGTCGCGCTCGGTACGACAGCGTTGTGGGGTGAGGAGCAGCCAGCGGCCCCGCCGACCGATGCGGCGGCGGCGACTGCGGCGACAATCCCGTACAACATTCCGGAACCACTCGACAAAGTCCTCAATGAGATCAACTCGATCGGTCCGTATCAGAGCCCCAAGCTGTCACTGAAATACGACGACCGGTACGCTCACACGTCGGACTCGGTCGTGCCGTTTGGGAGCGTGGAGCCATTCATAAAGCATTTCCTGCTCCAGATGGAATACACGGGTGCCGGGCGTTCGATTCCCGAACCCGAGCACCTCGACACAGTGAAGATCGGATTTGTCGGGCCGATCATGGCGATCGCTTCGGTGGCGACGGGGGGCATGAGCCACACGGAGGCGCTCGGGCTCAAGATGCTGCAGGGTGCCCAGCTGGCCATCGAGCAGGCCAATGCCGCGGGGGGCTATCACGCGCGGCAGATCCCCTTCGAACTGATCGTCAAGAACGACAACGGACTGTGGGGCGCGACGGGCACCGAGATCGTCAACCTGGCGTACCGCGACAAAGTCTGGGCCATCCTGGGCACCGTCGATGGCGCCAACACCCACATCGCCATTCGAGTCGCACTCAAGGTCGAGATTCCCATGATGAACTCGGGGGATCTGGATCCGACCTTGATGGAAACCAACATCCCATGGATCATCCGCTGTGTGGGAGATGATCGCCAGCAGTGCTACATGCTGGTCGACTACATCTACCGGAAGCTGAACCTCGAGCGCGTGGGGATCATCCGCGCGAGCAACCGGTACGGCCGGTTTGGTGTGCGGGAAATCAACGACGGCAGTCGCCGCCTGGGGCGTCCCGTGGCCATCGAAATGGCCTATAAGCTGGGCACCGAGGATTTCTCGCTGCAGTTGGAACGCATTCGAGCGTCCAACGTGCAGGCCGTCATCCATTGGGGCAATGCGGCCGACGGCGCGATGATCCTCAATCAGATGCGGGCGATGGGCATGACCCAATCCTACTTCGCCTGCGACCGCTGCCTGTCCGATGATTTCTTGAAGATCGCGGGTGACAACGCGGAAGGGGTCATCTGCGGCTATCCCTGGAATCCGGATCGCCAGGACGAGAAGCTCGATGCGTTTCGCGCTGCGTTCCGGGAGCGTTTTGGGGAGGAGCCGGAAACCTACGCTGCACACACCTACGACGGTGTGAACATGCTGATCTGGGCCATTCAGACGGCCGGGCTCAACCGCGCCAAGATCCGCGATGTGATTGCGCACCGCAGCGAGCCGTTTCCTGGCGTGACCGGCGATATCCCGCTCAGCGCAGCCTTGGATGACGCGGGTGACGTGTTCCTGGCTCGGCGAGAAGGTAACAGATGGCATTACTACTCGCGCGACGACCTGGGCATCCCCAAGGGACATTGATGCGTCCGATCCTGGCGTGCAGCCTGCTGTGCGCGGCGCTGGGAACAGCCGGGCCGGCCATTGCCCAGGAGCCGGCCCCGGCCCGGCCCGTGCCGTATTTTGATGCCCGGAACGTGACACCCGAATACGTCGGACCTGTCGATCCGCGCGTGGACGCGGCCACGTTGACGGAGATTCAAATCGGCTATTTCGGCCCGTCCGATCCCGCGCATCCCCTGTACGGCAACCTGTGGTGTGCCGCGGAACAGGCTATCGCGGATGCGAATCGCCGGGGCGGGTATGCCGGCAAGCCCTATCGGCTGCTCCCCGTATGGTCAGAGAATCCCTGGGGCAGCGGCGTCAACCAGATCACGCGATTGGCCTATCGCGACCGTGTGTGGGCCCTGGTCGGGGGCGTCGACGGGTCAACCACACACCTGGCCGAACAGGTCGTGGTGAAAGCGCGTCTGGCGCTGGTCAGCCCGGTAAGCACCGACAAGACCGTGAACCTCGCCAACGTGGCCTGGATGTTCTCTCTGGCGCCGCACGACCGGCTGGTGGCGGAAACGTTGAGCGCCGAGCTGGCGCGGCGTGCGGCCGTGGCCGCACCGCGGCTGGTACTGGTCACCACCAACGACCACGACGCCTACCTGCTCACTCGGGAGCTGCGCCGCGCGCTGGCGGAGCACCGGGTGCTGGTGCATCACCAGTTTGAATATGCGCCGCAGTCGCGCGCCGGCGATGCGCTGGCGCGCGAATGCCTGGCCGCGCAGCCGGACGAGGTGCTCGTGATTGCCAACCCGCTCGACTCGCTCGACCTGGTGCGGGCCCTGCGCCGAGCCGGGTTCGCAGGTCGTATTTACGGCGGACCGGCGTTCGGCCGAGCGCCGTTCTTCCGGCAGGTGGCGGACGCGGCCGGAGAGCTGGTGTTCCCGCAAATGCACGCGTCCCAGTCGTCGGCGGCGGCCAGTCCGGACTGGTGCGACGACTACGCCGCGCTCTTGACGTACGATGCCGTACAGCTGGTAACGGCGGCCATCGAGCAGGCGGGACTCAATCGCGTCGCCATTGGGCAGGCCCTCCGCGACCTGTCACCGCTGGTCGGCCTGTCGGGGCGCATCGAGTGGGATGCGCCCGGCGCCAACACGCGGCGGCCGACACTGGCAACGCTCGTCGACGGCCGTATCACACCGCTGCCCAGTGAGCCTTCACCGGTCGTGCCCGTGGAGCAGCCGTGACCCGGGGTCGCGGGAGGCCGTCAGAAAGCAACAACGGCAGTACGTGAGGCGGTCGCGTGGAGCAGCCGTGACCCGGGGTCGCGGGAGGCCGTCAGAGACATCAGTCGAGAGGCGGATTTACCGCGCCCTCAAAGGAGAAGACGCTGCCGACATGGCCGCCTTCACAGCGCCGGGGAAAGGCGGTCCACAGGGCGACCATCGCGGCGGTGCCGGTGCAGTGCGTGAAGGTGACGCACTGCACCTTCAGACGCCGCAACTCACGAATCGTCATTTCGATCCGTTTGGCCGAGGCGTTCACCAGATGCATCCCCCCCAGCACCGCCAGGATCGGCCGGTGCGCCGTGATCTCCTGCACGTACCGCAACGTGCTGATGATCCCAGCATGCCCGCAACCAACCAGCACGACCGATCCGCGATCGGCCTCCAGCACCAGAGCCTGATCGTCCGTCAACGGGTCCGGCTGCGTGCACTGTGCGTCCAGGAAGAAACGGCCCCCCACATCTTCGAAGCTCACCACGCGGGGAATCGGGCCAGTCAACGTGACGCCGTCCGCGATCACCTGCGGGTGTTCCACCAGCCGCACGCGCGCAGAGGGAGACGCAAGAGCACGTCGTGCGTCCTCCGGCAGCCCGACCTCCCGGGCCGGCCCATTCTTGGTCTGTACGTATTTCGGTGCCAGCGCCTGGGGATGCAGGAATACGTCTACCGGCCGTTCGCGACGCAGCGCAACCGGCAGCCCCCCCGTGTGATCGAAATGCCCGTGACTGATCACGATCATGTCGGCGTCTTGGAACGGGACCTGCAGCTCGCGCGCGTTGTGTTCCAGCACACACCCTTGTCCAGTATCGAAGAGGATGCGGCGCCCGTTCCATTCAATCCACAACGCCAGCCCATGTTCGGCCAGTAGTCCTGACCGGAACACGGAGTTCTCGGCCAGCGTCGTGATGTGGATCGACTGACTCATGTAACGTTCCTCGACAAATCATGGAGCAGCCATGCTCATCGGCCGGCACCAGGCAGCGGCCCCGGACCACTCCACCCCGGTTCCTCCGCGGCCGACGGCGGGGCGCTGGGCTACGGCGCCTCGTGCTCCACGTAATCCTGGATGGCAGCATGCAGCGTATTGGCGGCCAGCAGCGCACAGTGCTCCGACGCCGGGGGCAGCCCCCCCAGCGCGGCCAGAATATCGGCCTGCTCGATCTGCGCAGCTGACGTCAGCGGCTGGCCAGTCGCCAGTTCTGTCGCCATGCTGCCCGCGGCACGCGACGGGCCGCAGCCGGTCGTCGTGAACCCCACGCGAGTGACGCGTTCCACGTCGACCTGAATCCAGAACTCCATCGTATCGCCACACGGCCCCGTGATGCAGGCCTGGCCATTGAATTGCGACAGCGGGCCGTAATTGCGCGGTCGATGATACCGCTCCTCGGCCCGTGGTGACACATGGCCCTGCACGGGAAGAATCTCGTCAGACATCTCGATACACCTCTACGGCGATCCAATGGTAAGCCTTCGAACGTTCGCATGATCCGTCGCAGGCATAGGACAAAAGAGTGTTAAGCATCAACGCACGGAATTATCATTTGCCGCAGGTCCGCAAATGCAGTGCTTACTGGGCTGAAAGCACCGAACCGCATTGTCTTGGTTGGGCACCATCATTCAGGGCACAAGCACTCGGGAGATGCCGCCGAATCGCGACACCTTTCAATCCGACACGCCCCAAGACACCATGCGTTGATGCTAAAGACTCGGAAAAATGCGAGATCGCCTCGCAGCAAGGCCGCGAACGCCGTGTCCAGTTCGCCAGTAACCGCATTGTACAGGGCAACTCCGGCCGACCGCAAGGACTCGGACGACCAACAATCGATGCCGCCGCAAATCACGCAGTTCGTGAGCAAGCGTGCAGGCGGTCGCGTGGGGCACGGTCAACCTGGTACAGCGCTGGCCGATGCCGGGACGTCGTCGGTTCTCAGCTTGTAGCTCCGTCGCACTCGGCCGGTTTCCGCAGCGTCTGGCCATCGCCGAGGCGGGCGAATACTTCGTCGGCGGCGGTCTCAACACACTGGTGGCACGAGAGACGGCCCAGCCGGCGAATTTCGCGGCAGCCAGCGGCACCCGCCGCCTGAACGAAGGCGGCGTGAAGCGTGCGCTGCGCCGCAACGTCCGTCAGCATGGCCTTGGCCGCGTAGAGTGCCCCACATTCACCGGCAGGCGCGCGGCCACCTCCCAGCTTCGTGAAGCGTTCCAGACAGCTGCAGTCGACGCCGGTCAGGCAGGCATATGCTTTGAGCACCGCCTGCGCACAGTTGTGCCGGTCAGGGCCACGGAATTGACTCACCGCATCTGGTTTTTCCATTGTCAGGCTTCCTTGTCGTTGTGGGACAACGCGGCAAGCCGGGTGGGTCATCCCGACTCACCGCCGCCCCAATCCATACTTGTTGGAACCTACTCTTCTGTCTTGCTTGGACGCGGACGCGGACGGCCCGGTTACAGAATCGTCGCGGCCCTCGCCGGCGCAGAGCGGGGAACTCGGAATGGGCGTCGGCCGGATACATCGGGTGGCTCAGTGGTCGCAAAGGTTCTCGCCCGCGACAATCGTGCCGTCCAGGAACGCCTGGACAATCGCCTCGGGCGTGTCGGACGGCACGCCGTAGATGACCCGGATCCCCTTTTCCGCAAACAGCTGCTGCGCACGCTGCCCCATGCCGCCGGCAATAATGACCTCGGCCCCCTGTTCGTGCAGCCAGCGGGGGAACAGCCCCGGTTCGTGCGGCGGCGGAGTGAGCAGCACCATGTCGCGCTGCTGCCGCGTCGCTTCGTCCACCTCGACCAGCGCAAACTGCTCACAATGACCAAAGTGCATCGCCAACTTACCGTTGGCCATCGGGATAGCTATCTTCACAGGTTCTCTCTCCTTCGCATCAAAACAGGAATCCGTGCGCTGGGCGTGCCGCCCGCGCCTCACTCACTCGGCGTGATCTCCACAAACACTGGGCGGATCGCGGCGGTCGGTACAAGCTCCAGTTGCGCCACCACGGCAGACCAGACGTTCCGGATCGCCCGCGCCGCTGGTCCGTCGGACGCTTCCACGACCGACTGCCGCGCGATCTGCGCGTGCGTCACGGCGCGGTCGTAGGGAATCCGCCCCACCACGGACATTCCACGCTGCGCGGCAAGTCGCTCCAGGCTGCGGGTAACCTCCTCGTTCAGGTCGGCCTTGTTGACCGCCAGGATGCCGGGTACTCCCAATTGACTGGCCAGCTCCGCCACCCGCACGAAGTCGTGCTGCCCGGAAGCCGTGGGCTCAACGATAAACAGCGCCAAACTGGCGCCGGTGAGCGAGGCAATCACTGGGCAGCCGATGCCTGGCGAGCCGTCGCACAGGATCAGCTCTCGGCGCTGTTCCACAGCCACCTGCTGCGCAGTGCGGCGGAGCTGCGTCACCAGCTTGCCCGAATTCTCCGCGGCGATTCCCAGACGCGCGTGCACCAACGGCCCACAACGGGTTTCTGAGATGAACCACTGCCCGCAGACAACCGGCTCGAATGCAATGGCATCCTCCGCGCAGTAGTCGACGCACACGCCGCAGCCTTCGCAGGCGATGGGGTCTACGCGAAACGTCTTCGGCACCTGCCCGTTGCCCGGCCCGTCGAAGTAGATGGCATCAAACCGGCAGAGCTCCTCGCACTTGCCACACGCCGTGCAATGGCCCGGCTTGATCCGCGCCTGACTGCCCGCGCTGAAGTCCTCGCGGCGAACCGTGCGCGGCTCCAGCACGAGATGCAGATCGGCGGCATCCACGTCGCAGTCCACGAGCACCGCCTGGCGGGACAGCGCTGCGAACGACGCGATGACCGATGTCTTGCCCGTCCCCCCCTTGCCGCTGATGACTACCAGTTCCTTCATGCGAGTACCCCCGACTCGATCGTTGCCAACAGCGCGCGCATCCGGTCCGCCACGTGCGGCACCGCCTGCGCCGCCAGCTCCCCGCGCGAATAGGCCTCCGCCACGGCGCGGTCGTCAGGAATTTCGGCCAGGATCGGCACCCGCCGCTGCTGGCAGTAGTCCCACACCGCCCGGTCCCCCGCATCGGCCCGGTTGATCACCACGCCGACCTCCAGCCTCAGTGTCCGCGCCATCTCCACCGCCAGCTTCAAATCGTGCAGGCCAAACGGCGTGGGCTCGGTGACCAACAACAACAGGTCGCAACCCCGCACACTCTCGATCACCGGACAGGATGTACCCGGAGGACAGTCGAGAATGGTCAGGGGCGCGTCAGGGGCAGCCTGCTTCACCGCCCGGATCGCCGGCGGACTCATCGCCTCGCCGACATTCAAGACGCCGTCCACAAACTCCACCCCTCCGCTGCGACCTGTGCGCAGCGTCCCGATGGGGACCGGCACTTCACCAATCGCCTCCTGCGGGCAGGCCAGCAGGCACCCGCCGCAACTGTGACACAGCTCGGTGAAGATCAGCGTCCGCTCCCCCACACAGGCAATCGCTCTGTAACGGCAGACCTGGGCGCACGCACCACAGTGGGCGCAACGCACCGGGTCGACCACTGGAACCAGCCTGGTAATCGGCCGCCGATCCACGATCTGCGGCTGCAGGAACAGATGCCCGTTGGGCTCCTCGACGTCGCAGTCCAGATAGGCCACACGGTCACCCCGCTGGGCAACCGTGTAGGCCAAACTGGTGGCAATCGTGGTCTTGCCCGTGCCTCCTTTGCCGCTGGCAATCGCCACTCTCATGGATGCGACTCGCCTGCCAGCGCATCAATCCGCTGCTGGATCTGCTCCAGCACACCGGCTGCCTGCTGCGCCTGCTGCTTGAGCTGTTCCAGCTCTTCCTGGCGACTCATGGCGCGCGGCCCGGCCGCCGGCGGCGCGGTCTCCCCGGTACCGGCACCAGCACCGGCGCCGGTCCGAGCCCAGCCCGGCAGCCCTGTCGCATAGAACATGTTGCGCCGCCCCCGACCACCGCCACCGCGGCCACCGCGGCCACCACCACCGCAGCCACGGCCCCAGAAGCCGCCGCCTCCGGCGCGATTGGCAACCCCCGCACTGGCGAAACCAGCACAGTAGCCAGCCCCGCGGCCTGTCATCGGTCCCATGCCCATCGGTCCTGTTCGATCTCCACCTGGCATCGTTCGTATCTCCTGTTGCTCATGCCATCACTGACTGATTCGTAAAATCGTAACACTGTAAGACGCGCGTACGTCGGCTCAGCGCGGCGTTTGACCACAGTCGCTGACTACGGCCGCGTTCGGCCGGTCAGCTCCAGTGCCCCTCGACGTTCGCTTTGGCCGCCGCCTGCAGTTGTCCGGCGCGATACTGCTCCAGCGCCTCGCGCGCCGTGCCGGTCGCTCCGAGATAGACGGTGATCTGGCCAGCCTGCAACGTCGTGAACGCCTTCGGCCCCACGTGCCCTGTCAGCACGGCGGTTGCCCCCAGCCGCGTCACCGCCTGCGCCGCCTGAATTCCCGCTCCCTGCGGCGCGTTGAGGTTCTGCTCGTTGTCGTGAGCCGTGCACGCGTCCGTCTCCGTATCCACCAGCAGGAAGTAACGAGCCCGTCCAAAGCGCGGATCCACCGCACTGTCCAAGTCGGTCCCCTGCGCTGTAATCACCACCTTCATAACGTGTCCTCCCGAGCCCCACGGCGTCCACCACCACCGCCGCGACAGCGGCGCTGGCGGCCCGGCCGCCTCTTCCCACAACAACCGGGCATGGCAAACCGATCGTCGTCGAGCGTACCGTCACGAAACGCCCGCACGATCTCGTCCACATCCCCACATACGAGCCGGACCACGCGGATGCCGCCGGCTGCGATCAACGCCTCCAGCGACCACGAAATCGCTCCGCACACCAGCACGTCCACCTGCAACTCGGCCAGCCGACGCACACGAGCGTGCGGCCCCATGCGTCCCAGCTCCTCCGTGACCCGCACGTCGCTCTCCGGACGCGCAAGGTCGACCAACACAATCCGCTCCGCCACGTCAAACACGGGCGAGACCCGCCCGCGGCACTCTGGCACCGCGACCTTCATGCGTGCTTCCTGAGGGTGTCCGAAACGTCTGGATGGCCTGTCGCGGCCACTCCGCACCGACCGCCGGCGCAGCTTCGATGGATCTGATGGATCCTCGAGCACATTCCATGAGCATATTCCATGCCAATCCCTGACAACCCAGCACTCATGGTCGTAACCACTTTAATACAAACATGATAACACACATGCACCGCAACAGAACCATGCCATTACTCGTGCAATATGGCAATACCCACCGATGCATACCATTGCAAAATGCAATGAACGGGGCGCCGTGGCGAACGTGCATTCAGTCGCATGAGCACGTTTTTCACGGCACGGGATCGATGCCGAGCGACCGCCCGAGCCGCCGCGAGGGCACCGTGCCAAAGGCATAGACAAAGGCATAGACAAAGGCATGACGGCTCATCACCACCACTTTGCCGCAACAGCCGTGTCAACTGCTCCGGCGGCCGCGACCGTCGCTCTCAGGCAGGGGAATCCGCAGATCTCGGATCTTCCGATAGAGCGTACTGACATTGATGCCCAGGTCGCTGGCCGCCTGCTTGCGGTTGCCCTGGCGCCGCCGCAACGCTGCGGAGATCAGGTACTTCTCCATCGCCCGCAAGCTCATCATCCCGGACTCATCGTCGCCGCACGTCGTCGCCGGGCGGAGTTCGTGGGGCAGATGGTTCAGTTCAATCACGCTCCCCCTGCACAATACGAACGCCTGCTCGATGATATTCTCCAGCTCGCGGACGTTTCCCGGATAGTCGTGTTCCATCAGCCGCCCCATGACCTCGTCCGAGACCCCCACGATGTCCTTGTCCTGCAGGCGGTTGAATTTGTCGACCAGGTGGCTGACCAGCAACGGAATGTCCTCACGGCGCTGCTGCAGGCCGGGCAGCTTCAGATGAATCACGCGGACGCGGTAGTACAGGTCTTCTCGAAACGTGCCCGCGCGCGCCAGCGCGGCCAAGTCCTTGTTCGTGGCGGCCAGTATACGGACATTCACGGGCACCGGCTGCACCCCGCCCAACGGTTCAATCACCCGCTCCTGGATCACCCGCAGCAACCGCACCTGCATGGCCGGCGAGATGTCGCCAATCTCGTCCAGGAAGATCGTGCCGCCATCGGCCAACGCGAACCGTCCCGGCTTATCCCGCTTCGCGTCGGTGAAGGCGCCCGCCTTGTGGCCGAACAGCTCACTCTCGAGCAGCGTGTCGGGTAGCGCTGCGCAGTTGACCGCCACGAACCGCTTCCGCCGGCGCGGCGAGAGATTGTGGATCGCGCGGGCAAAGAGCTCCTTGCCCGTCCCGCTCGGCCCTTCGATCAGCACCGTGCTGCTGCTCTCCGCAATCTGCGGCAGGATCTCGAACAGCCGCAGCATCGCGGGACTGCGGCCAATGATGTCCTCGCACGTGTATCGAGCCTGCAACTCCTTCTGCAACTGCTCCACCCGCGTCAGATCCTGAAACGTCTCGACCCCCCCGATCACCGTCCCCGTTTCGTCCTTGAGCAGCGCCGTGGAGATTCGAATCGGCACCCGCCCACCCTGCCAGTTGACGATGTGCGCCGTAGCATTGACAATCGGTTGTCCAGTGGTCAACGTGCATCGCAGCGCACACTGGGTCTCACAGATGTTGGCGCGGAAGACATCGCTGCAGTGACTGCCTATCGCCACGTCGCGCGTCACGCCCGTGATCCGTTCCGCCGCGCGATTGAAGGCTGTAATCCGCCAGTCAAGATCGACCGTAAAGACACCCTCATTCACCGAATTCAGGATGGCCGCCTCACGCTGCCGCGATTCCAATTCACCGCCCATGTTTATGCCACACTCCACTTTCCGCCCACCGTCCCCGTGCCGGGGTTCTTTCACAACCCTAGACAGCGATCGTGCAAAAAGCCACTCCATGCCCGCACCCGATCATGCACCTTGCCCCGCGCCGGCCGCCCCCGTTGACTCCTGGAACGTGTGACAAGCAAGTATGGTATAAGGAGTTATGGCCCACACGCCAGGCCCCGATCTGGCCCACGGATGGCACTGAGTTTCTCCCGTTTTCCCGGTCAACGTGTCGGAGGACAGCCTCATGTTCATGAATACCCTGGCCACGCGGCTCGCCGCTGTTTCCTTGGTAGGGATGTTGATCACGCCAGCCGCCGCAACCGAATGGGCACATCTGCGGGGGCGGATTGTCTACGACGGCCCCCCCCCGGTCCCCAAGCAACTGGTGGTCGACAAGGACCAGGACGTCTGTGGTCAGAGCGCCAC
>Ga0123333_10005408_pt1 | contig 11528 bp, 13 predicted proteins | sample BioC12SIPDNA_3_FD_89957 | JGI IMG/M metagenome (GOLD analysis project Ga0123333, IMG submission 89957) | Anaerobic biogas reactor microbial communites from Washington, USA - Biogas_R2_B C12 SIP DNA | ecosystem: Engineered > Bioreactor > Anaerobic > Unclassified | place: Washington, USA...
ATGACCGGCGGCTTCAGGAGTATGCAACCGCGTTGCAGACGGGCGCGCCGTGGCCCGACGACCCGTGAGGCGCGGGCAGCGGGTCGCCCAGCCGGGCGCGCAACCGGCCTGGCGCACCTGCCGCGCCCTCAGGCGTTTCCTTGGATTAGCGTATGAAGTCACAGACCGAGCCGCAGGCGGGTAGCTGCCCGGTGGCATCGTCTCAGACGACCGAACACGCGGGCAGGATCCGCCATCTCAAAGGCACGCCCTTCGAGATCGGGTACGCTATGGGCCGATCGCTCGGCCCGCGGCTGGACGCCAATATCGCGCGCTACGTCCGACAGCGCGTGTCCGGTGGCACCCCATTCGACCCGGCGTTGTGGCGATCGGGCGCGCTGCCCTGGCTGCGCACCCTGCCCGCGCGCTTCCAAGACGAGTTCGAGGGACTCGCTCAGGGCGCCAACCTTCCGCTGCAGCGGCTCGCCGAGTGGGCCTATCTCGAGGTGCTCCTATCGGGTCGGTGCAGCGGCGCGATCATCGCCTTGGCCGATCAGGTCTGGGTGGCCCGCAACAACGATAGCTTCGCGCCCGACATGTGGGGCTACGTGACCATCCGCGAGGTATCGGGTAGGATCCCCGCCATCAGTTTCGGCCTTGAGGGTGATGTCTTCACACCGACCGGCATCAACCAGGAGCAGCTCTGGCTCCACTACAACTACCTGCCCGCCTGGGACGCGCCCGTTGCAGACAGGCCTCATCTGCCCTGCTACGCGCTGATGGTCGAAGCCCTCGAGACGTGCCGGACCCTCCAGGATCTAGAGCGCCTGCTGGCGCGTGTCCAGCGCGACGACGGTATGCTGCTCTTCGCTGTCGAGGGCCGCACCAACACCTATGCGTTGTACGAGTGCACGTGCACCGGCTTTTACAAGCTGGCGCCGGCCCGCGGATGGCTTGTCGGCACCAACCACTACCGCGTCCATCCCGCGGCGCCCCCACTCACGAGCTCGGGGCCACTCAGCACGACGCGCCGCTACGACCGCATGGAGCTCCTGTTAACAGGCCTGGTCACAGGCCTCGTCACACGCCTGGTCGCCCAGGGCCCCCAGGCCTCCCCTGTCCAAGAACTCATCCGGATTCTAGCGGACGATGCCATCGAAGCTCGCAGCGGTCCGCTGCAAACCGTCTATTCGAACGTAGCGTGCCCACATACGCACGAGATCTGGTACACTTTGGGAGGATACCCGGCTGCCAGTCGCGGCAACTGGCAGCCACTGGAATGGCCGTGGAGGTGAGACGATGACGCAACCAACACCCACCACGATCGTCAACGTCGGCTACCGCTCGACCAACTACTGGGTGGTCAGCGCGGGCACGTCGCGCTTGCTCGTCGATATCGGCTGGCCCGGGACCCTAGGCACCATGAAGGCGAACCTCAAGCGGATGGGCGTGCCCCTTCACGAGATCCGCTACGCTTTCGCCACCCACTACCACATCGACCACGCCGGCCTGGCTGAGGAGCTCAAGCGCGAGGGCGTGCCGCTCCTGGTCCTCGACGTCCAGGTCGACGCCACGCCGCTGATGAAGGCCTGGACCAAGCCCGAGGACCACTACGTCGACATCACCGCGGCGGGCAACGTCGTCATCGCTCCCGAGGAGAGCCGCGTGCTGCTCGCCGACATCGGCATCGCCGGCGAGATCCTCCACACGCCGGGCCATTCCGATCACTGCGTCTCGCTCCTGCTCGATGACGGCTCCGTCTGCACCGGCGATCTCCCGCTGGAGCCCTACGCCTTCGACAACCCGGTCGCTCTGGCAACCTGGCGGCGCCTCCGCGAACGCGGCGCCACCCGCGTCTATCCCGCCCACGGCCCCATCAGGCCCTTGGACGAAACGCCGGGCTAGCAGTCGCGTGATACAGGGGTTTGCGAGGAGCATCCTATGGAACACGGCGTGTTGCAGGAAGCGGGGTGGCTCCAGGAGTGTCTGGCCGAGTGGGCAGGGCTGGATGTGCTCTTTGTGGGCGTCAGGTGCCCCCTCGACGTCGTTGAGCAGCGCGAGAGGGATCGGGGCGATCGCGACGCCGGCACCGCCCGGTACCAGTATGAGCGCGTCCACGCCCACGGCCTCTATGACGTCGAGGTGGATACCTCCGTGCTCAGCGTCGCTGAGAGCGTCTCGAGAATCGTGGAAGCGATGCCGCCTGCACCACGGATCCCGGCCTTTCAGAAGCTGGCGGCCAGGCTGGTGCCCAGTGCGGAATCGGAGGGGCGAGGGAGCCGGAGGCACGTAACCTGACAAGGATCGAACCACGATGACGAATAAAGCAGCCGGCACGATCTACCCACTCGCCGCGCTCCGCGCGGTGGCGCTGCACACCCAGCGCCTCACCGCACCCCTTGGCGCGTCACCCGCCCCAACCCCCGACGCCCTTGTCGATCTGGTGACGGCGCTCGGCTACGTGCAGATCGATACGCTCAACGTGGTCAACCGCGCCCACACCGTCACGCTGTGGGCGCGCCTGGGATCGTATCCCCTCGAAGCCCTCGACGCGCTGCTCTATACCGCCGGCCAACGCCGGCTCTATGAGGGGTGGGGCCACGCCGCCAGCATCATCCCGCTGGCGCACTACCGCTACCACCGGTGGCGCACGGATACCGCCTTCAGCTACAACCCCGGCTTCCACGAGTGGCTGGACCAGGCCGGCAACCGCGAACGGGTCGAGCAGACCCTTGAGCGCATCCGCGCCGAAGGCGCGCTGCGCGTCGGCGATTTCGAGCACGAGGGCCCCAGGCGGAGCGCCTGGTATGACTGGAGGCCTTCCAAGACGGCGCTGGAGGCGCTCTTTGCTTGGGGAGACCTGATGGTCGCCGATCGCGTGGCCTTCCAGCGCGTCTACGACGTCAAGGAGCGCGTGCTCCCCGAGTGGGTCGATACCACGCCCGTCCCGGACGCAGAAGCGCGCCGCTTCTGCCTGGAGCAGGCGGCCAGGGCGCTCGGTGTCTTCGACCTGCGCCATCTGACCTTCTACGCCTACATGCGGGCCAAGCCGGTCCGCTCAGAGCTCAAGGCGCTTGTCGCCGGCGGCACCCTGGTCGAGATCCAGGGAGAATCGATGCAGGGCGTCCGCACCTGGGTGGTGCATCGCGATGCCCTGCCGTTGCTCCAGCGCGCCGCCGGCGGCGAGATCCGCGCCCGGCGCACCACCTTCCTCGCCCCCTTCGATTCGCTGTTGTGGGCCCCGGGTCGCGACCAGGTGCTCTGGGGCTTCGAGCAGCTTCTGGAGGCCTACAAGCCTGCCAGCCAGCGCGTCTACGGCTACTTCTGCTTCCCGATCCTGCACCAGGACCGGCTGGTGGGCCGCTTCGACCCCAAGCTGGACCGCGCTTCGGGCGTGCTGCATCTGAAGGCCCTCTACCTCGAGCCGGGCGTCGAGCCGGATGACGAGCTGGTCGCCGGCGTCGCCACCGCCATGCGCGACTTCCTCGCCTGGCACGCCGCGACGGGCCTCGAGATCGAGAAGAGCGATCCGCCGGCGTTCGGCGATGGGTTAATGCTCACCCTGTAATGGCACCAGGAAAGGAGCGCACAGTGGACCCGGATGCTGGTCTATCACACATGCTGGTCAGGATCTTGCTGGCTTGCGGCATCCTCGCGCCGCTTGTCTACTGGGGGACGGATCGACTCGCGGGGAAGCTCCTGGAAGGCTACAGCTTCGCGGCCCAATCTATGAGCGAGCTGAGCGCCGCCGGCTCTCCGACGAGATTGTTCGTCGTCTCGCTTACGGTCGTGGCCAGCGCCCTCATGGTCGCCTTCGGAGTCGGGGTCTGGCGAACAGCGGGGCAGGCGCTTCTCCCGCGAATTGTCAGCGGGCTCGTCATTGGACACGCGGCAGCCGGGCTTGCCGGCACGCTCTTCTTCCCGACCCGTTTCGGTGAGAGACCGGCCTTCGCCAGTGTGGGTGTGCTCGTCATGTTCCTCAGCGTCATCTGTTTCGTGCTTGCGATGGTCTTCGGGGCTGCGGCGTTCAGGGGGTGGCTTCGCGTTCTGTCCATCGCGATACCGGTGGCCTATGTCTTTTTGGCGGTCTTGCGGTTTGCGACCGCCACTCCCGGGGCCGAAGCTGCGTCGTTGATAGGAACGCAGGAACGGACCATGGCCTACAGCTTCCTGGTGTGGGTGATGGCCCTGGCCGTGCACCTTCTACTGCAGGTCGGCACGTAGCGGCGATCTGATCGCCGCGCGCGGCTGTCAGGGCCGTCGAGGCACCGGCCTGAGAATGACCACAGCCCCTGCCTGCCGCGCCAGGGCGCGCTCACAGTGGGGGCGGCGCTTCTAGGAGCCGGCCTCCAGCAGCGCCGCCGCAATGGCACGGGCCCAGGCATCGATGGCTTCCCAGTTGCGGTAGTCGCCAGGCTTGGCCTTCATCATGCCCATCACCCAGCGCTCGAACGCATTGAGCTTGGCCATGTCGAGCACGCCGCCAAAGGTGGCGATGTCGCGCGGGCCAATGCGGTCGGCCAGGGGAATAAGCCCCTTGGGCAGCTTCTCCCCCTCGGTGAAGGCCTCCGTATCACCCTCGCCCGTCGGCCCGCTGGAGAAGAGCCAGACCGGACGCCCCGCCTCGGCCGCCAGAGCCTTCAGCAGCTTTGCCGCCTCCTTCCGCCAGCGGAACATGTACGCCGCGCTGCCCAGCACCACCGCGCCATAGGGCGCCAGGTCGCGGACCTTGGCCGCGGGCACCACCTCGGCCGGCAGGCCCGCATCGCGCAAGACCTCGCCGATCCTCTCGGCGATGCCCGCCGTCGCACCATACTTGCTCGCATACGCCACCAGCACCGGTTTCATGACAGACTCCTTCATGGACGACTTGGGGTTACACAGGTGAACACATCAACGACCAGGCCAAGCTTGCCCGCAATGCGCCACTTCGCTTGCCGGACGGGCCGGCTTCCCCGAAGCAGCTCCGCGTGACGACAACCGTCAGTTGTCGGCCATCAACCACTGCCGCTGCTCGCGCAGCAGCCGCCAGCGGGGCTCGTCCTCGATCTGCACCTCGTTCAGGCGCCGGTAGAGCCCGTTGCGCTGCATCAGCTCCTCGTGGGTGCCTGCCTCTGCTGCGGTGCTCTTTCTATACCGGGGGAAAGGCGCGCTGTCAAGTCCCGCGCCGCGCTCTCCCCGGGGTGGGGGCGGCTGGCACGGCCTCGTGGCCCGAACCGGGATAGTGGAAGGAGACGCTAACGACCGGGTGGTCAGCGTGGACGCCTCGCACCGGCGCATCGACATCACCTGGCCCAAAACCCTGGTCTTGTTGCTCGCAGAGTGATAGAATCGAGTTATGACGACCCGAACACCAACCAGGCCGCCAACCTGGCGCTCTGGGCCGAGGCCGGCTGGTTCCCCTCGATCTGGCTCACCGATCCGCGCGTCCGCTGGGAGCCGGTGGACGACGACACCGCCCTGCTGGTCGTGCCCTACGGAGATCGGGAGGAGACTCTCGTCGTGCGCTTCAACCCCACCACCGGCCTCATCGACACTATGGAGGCGATGCGCTATCGCGACGCCGGCTCTGGCGGCGAGAAGATCCTCTGGATCACGCGCAACACCGGAGAGGCCGCCCTTCCGGGCACGCCCCTGAGCGCCGTCGGCACCGCGACGTGGTTGGATCACGGCAAACCCTGGGCCGTCTTTGCGATCGAGGATGTCGCGTATAACGTGGACGTGAGCGACTACGTCCGGCAGAGAGGACCCTAGCGACAGAGGTATATGGGGGGAGCAGACGCTGATCGGTCCGCGATCGACGCCGCCACCTCAACGCGCCAGCAGGAAAGGGGGGCCGCTGTGGCCAAGCTAATCTACATGATGATCACGTCTCTCGACGGCTATATCGCCGATGCAGAGGGGAGCTTCGACTGGGCAATGCCGGATGAGGCGGTGCATACGTTCGTCAACGACCTCGAACGGCCCATCGGCACCCATCTCTACGGTCGCCGCATGTACGAGCTGATGACCGTCTGGGAGACCGATCCCACACTGGGCGAATACGCCGACTACACGCGGGACTATGCGCAGATCTGGCAGGCAGCCGACAAGGTCGTGTTCTCCAGGACCCTGCAAGCGGTGTCGACGTCCAGGACGCGGATCGTGCGCGAGTTCCGCCCGGCCGAAGTGCGGCGGATGATAGCGGATGCCGAGCGCGATCTTTCCATCGGCGGCGCGGCACTGGCTGCCGAAGCCTTCCGGGCCGGCCTGGTCGACGAAGTCCACCTGGTACTCTCGCCGGTCGCCGTAGGCGGCGGCAAGCCGGCACTGCCCCACGGCGTGCGGCTGGACCTCGAGCTTCTGGACGAACGATGGTTCGGCAATGGCATGGTCTACCTCCACTATCGTACGCTGAAGTAAGGCCCGTCGATCGATGGCCGGATGGCCGACGCAGGGGAAAGATGCCGTAGATGGGGGTCTGGCAGAAGTAGGGCCTAGCGGCGCTTCGTCGAACGCCGCCGCGAGCCGTCGTTGGACTCCGGCCCGTCCGGGAAAGGAGGCCGTACCCACTGTGAGCGCAGACTCGTTGATCGACTGGCTGATGGCCGAAGGCGGCCCGGTGATCCGCTGGCGCACCGTCGCCGAGCTTGGCGTGGACGTGTCACCGGAGGAACGGGTGCGCCTACGGTCCGAGTTGTTCGCCCACCCCGAGGTGCTGCGCTGGCTCGACCAGTTGCGGCGCTGCGACCGGCGGCTGCACCACGGACAGGATGGCGCGCTCGAGAACATCGGGGGCAAGCTCTACGAACTCGGCGTGCGCGCCGGCGATCCGGAGGTCGCCGCCCTCCTGGCCTTGTGGAACCGGCGCCTGGCTGAGCATCCCCAGAGCGACCTCGAGTTCGGCGCCTTCGGTGCCACGATCGTGGCCGCTGTGCTGGCTCGTCTCGGCTGCCGCGACGCGGCGGTCGCCGGCTGGATCCACCGGCGCCTGCGCGCCATCGCTCCCGTGGCGCGGGCTCGCCGCTTCGACATCTACATCGACATCGATACCTTCGGCGACTGCCCGCCCGCGCGGCGCAACCATCCCCTCATTGACCCCGCCCTCTACGCGGGCAGCGACTGGGAGCTGCAGCTGCCGCTGATCCACGACCTGTATGCCCTGTCCGCCGCCGGGGTCGGCGACCAGGCCCAAGCGGACGTCGACGCCGTGATCGACTACATCCTCGACCCCGCCTACCAGGCGCTGCACGAGGGCTACGGCAATCTGCGCTTGGGCCCCCGGCGCTACTACGGGATGGGGTGGAGCGTGCACCTGCCCGGCTTCCCGAACACTGGCGGGCAGTCGCCGGACCGTGCGCGCACGCTGCTGCGGGTAGAGCTGATGGCGCAGTTCACCGCAGCCCGCCGCAGCGACTGGTTCGCGCGTATGTTGGCGCATCTCGACAGCTTCCGCCAGGCGGACGGGCGGTGGCGCCTGCCGGCGGAATACCTGACCGAGCGCGAGGGGTACTACGTCCTGGGCTACCACATGGGCCTGGGCGAGAACCGCCGCAGGCCGGTGTGGCGCGAGCTCGAGTCGACGTTCCGCATGCTGCGTCTGCACCGGCTCGCGGCGAGTTGATGGCGGGCAACCTGCCATGGCGCTGCTGCTGACGCGCGCTTCATGCGGCTGCGTTCGGTGGGTGCAACCGGCCTGTCGCTGCCGGCGCCCCGCCCCATGCCTTAGCCAGCCTAGGCATCCAGCTCCGACACGCGCTCGCTCAAATGGATGGCCCGCGCCTCGTATCCCGCCAGCAGGTCCTCGAAACACCCCGGTGTGCGGCCCACGTACTCCGGCGGACAGATGCCCTTCTGCGTGAAGAGCCCCCGCATAACCTGCCGGGCAACGACGGTGCACGTGTACCCCGTGGTGCGGGCCATCGACGACGTGCCGGTCTCGGCGTCGTACCGGTCGAGCAGATCGTAGGTGTAGCGGTAGCGCCGGCCGTCCTTGCTACCCTCGATGATGACCTGGAACACCGTCTGGTCCATCACCCCCGGCTCCATCTTCCACGCCCTGAACAGCAGGGCCGATGTGAGGTCGATCGGGCGCACCGGCTGGCCTCCCACCGCCACCGGCTCGGCGTCGAAGAAGCCGCTCTCGCGGAAGATGCGCATCAGTTCGGCGTGGCCGGGGTAGCGCAGGGTCTTCTCCTTCATGAAGGGGGCCTGTAGAGTCCGGGCCAGCGTGCGCAGGCCGTCGGTGTTGAAGGCCTCGAGCGTGCCCACGCCCGGGAAGTCGATCAGCTCGACCTCAGACAGCGCCGGCCACACCACGACCTCGCCATGCGACACGTAGCGGGCGGGGCGCGTGTACTCCTCCAGCACGTCGCTGGGCGAGAAGACGGCCTTATACTCGAAGGGCCACTGCCGCACCTGCGGCAGCCCGCCCACATAGCACACATAGCGCTCAGTCCGGTCGAGGCGTGTCTCGACGTAGCCGGCGAGGATGTTGCACAGCCCGGGCGCCACACCGCAGTCCACCACCGCCGTCACGCCCATCTCGCGGGCCAGGTCGTCCAGCAGGAAGGCATCCTCGGCGAAGAACGAGATATCGACCACGTTCTTGCCCGCGCGGATCACCTTCTCCAGGGTCTCGAACCCCATGAACCCGGGCACCGCGCAGATCACCAGATCGCAGTCCGAGACGTAAGGCGCCAGATCCCCGGCCGCCCGCAGATCCGCCTGGACGCCTCTGCACGGGACGCGCTCCGCCAACCGCTCCAGAGCCTGGGAGTCCCGGTCGATGACCGTGACCTGTGCGTCCAGCGCCAGATCCCTCACGATGGCGCTCCCCACCATGCCCGCGCCCAACACGACGATCTTCATGTTCGTCTCCTCGTTCGCTTTCTGATGCATATTCCTCGGGGGCCCGGTGCAGGCCGCGGCCTCACAGGCGTGAAGCCACGCCGTGCAGCGGTGTGCGTCAGGCACTTCTGTGGCGGTACCCGGCCTCGAAGCCGCCCCGGCCTCCGAGCCGCACATGCCCCCAGCCAGGCCTCCGCAGCACTTGTCCCCCACCGGAATGGGTCGCCCTCTGTCCAGCGCGTACCTGCCTCACCTTGCTCAGATTCTACCATCGGGAGGGCACGCGATCAAAGACGACGATCGTCGCGGCCCGGCCACCGGCCTGCACCGCGAGCGCTCGGGCCCCGGCCCGTCGCGGCCATCGGCGGCCCCAGAGCTATCGCATTCGGCCCGCATCCCGTTGAGACAGCCGCACGTGCAACGATGATCGACCGCTCTCCAACCCTGATGCGTCTGGAGGCCCGCCGCCGGCGCCGCGCGTGGCCGTCTGGGGCAGGCAAATCCGCGAGATCATCTGCCACTCAGCGGCATCAGCGATTCAGTGCGTGCTCGGATGCGCTAGCGCCCCTTGGCGGCCCGCTCGCCACGCGGCGGCGAAGGAGTAGAATGGTCCCGTTGGGCACAGCGCGCACAGCCCCTGACCAACGGGAGGAATACGATGACCACACCTGATACCGCGCGGTTTCCGCTGGGTGTCTCCCTGCACACCCTCGATCCGGAGCAGCGACCCGAGACGGCCGCCCTTCTGGCCGGGTCCTCGGTGAAGTACCTGGAGTTGTGGGAGCCCGATTTCGACAAGAGCGAGCGCCACGTAGATGAGATGCGCCGCCTGTTGGCTGCTGCGGGCGTCCAGGCGCGCACCGTCCACGCGAACTTCGGTAGCGGGCTCGACCTCTCCTCGCCCGACGCGGATGTCCGGGCCGCGGGCCTCGAGGCGTTCCGTGCCGCGCTCGACCTCGCCGTGCGCATGAGCGCCCCGATCATCGTGGTGCACGCCAGCGCGGAGCCGATCTCCGACGCGACCCGCGCCGCGCGCATGGCCGACGCCAGGCGCAGCATCCAGACCATGGCGAAGATGGCGGGCGACGCCGGATGCCGGATCGCCGTGGAGCTCCTGCCGCGCAGCTGCCTGGGCAACTCGGCCGCGGAGTTGCTGGCGTTGCTCGAAGGGGTCGACCCCGCCACCGCCGGCGCCTGTCTCGACACCAACCACCTGATGGATGGCTTCGCCGCGCTCCCCGACGCGGCCCGCACCCTCGGCGCGCGGCTGATCGCCTTGCACCTTTCGGACTACGACGGTGTGGACGAGAAGCACTGGCCGCCCCTGCGCGGCGTCATCGACTGGCCCGCGTTCCTGCAGGCGCTGAGCGATGTCCACTTCCCGGGCCCGCTCAACTACGAGGCCACGCTCGACGGGCAGACCCCCGCCGAGAAGCTGGCCTTCCTGGAGCGCAACTACATTGCACTCACTTCCTAGCACTCTATCGAAACGTGTCGGACCAGGAACTGAAGTTCGGCTGCCCGCCTAACAAAGCATCAGCACGTGCAGGAGATGTCCATGTCTGAGAAGAACTCACTTATCCAGGCGAGTACAGAAGACAGCACCTTCGTAGCAGCTGAGTACGGTGCCTTACGCGATGAGATTGTGAAACGTCTCGAGTTTCGCTACCAGATCATCAATCTTGACTTGGTGGTTGCCGGCACTTTCCTGACCGTTGGAGTCCAGGCCAATATGCCAGCATCAGTACTACTTGTGTATCCAGTTCTGGCCTCGTTCTTGATAGCCGCTTGGGCGTACAATGGCGCCGCAACGCTGCGCATAGCGCAATACATAAGGGAAAGCATCGAACCAAGAGCGGCCGGACTGGGATGGGAAACGTATCTGAGAGGGCAAGCGCCGCAACTGCCTCGTCCCTATGGCCTATTGGGCCCTATCTCTACAGCTGGACTTGTCTTGACCACGCAGCTGCTAGCCATCATACTCGCGCTGCTCAAAGGCAACTTCACGACCGTGGAGGTGGTTCTTACTGCATGTAGCGTCGCCTCGGTCGTCTTTACGCTGCTCGTTCTGCGATACGCTACGCGACTTCGTAGATAGCAGAGCTTGCCCTAGACCATGTTAGCGCCGAGTTGGGGATGTTGGGGCCTACGGCTATGCTGGTTGGCCATCGCCTAGGTGCCTGATTATGTTACACAGGTCTTGCTCGCCTTCGGCGTCCTCGCTTCGCTGCTCAAGGTGGGGACCGATCTCCTTGCAGCCAGGACTATGACACCATTGACTGTCGAGCGTAAAATCCGGGCGGGGCTGCCCGTCGTCCGCGTCATCCAGGCCTACCTGCCGTTTTCGGTGGCCTGCTGGCTGATCCGGCAGGGCCTGCGGCGTGTGCAGCTGCCCGGCGTCACGCGTGAAGCGGTCTCTGCTGACGGCGTGCGGTGTGAGTGGCTCGTTCCCCAGAACAGCGCCCACGACCGGGTCCTGCTCTATCTGCACGGCGGCGGCTTCGTCTTTGGACTGACGCCGCCACACCTCAAGATGGTGGCTTATCTGGCGCAGCAGATGGGCGTCCGTGCGCTGCTGGTCGACTATTGCCTCGCGCCGCGCCATCCTTTCCCCGCGCCGCTGGACGACTGCGTGGCTGTCTATCGCTGGCTGGGGAGCCAGGGGATTGCTGCGCAGGACACCGTCATCGCCGGCGACTCGGCGGGGGGCAATCTGGCGA
>Ga0123333_10005412_pt1 | contig 11525 bp, 7 predicted proteins | sample BioC12SIPDNA_3_FD_89957 | JGI IMG/M metagenome (GOLD analysis project Ga0123333, IMG submission 89957) | Anaerobic biogas reactor microbial communites from Washington, USA - Biogas_R2_B C12 SIP DNA | ecosystem: Engineered > Bioreactor > Anaerobic > Unclassified | place: Washington, USA...
CTCCCCTATTTTGCCGGCGAGCGCAGCCCGCATTGGGCGCCCAAGGACAAGGGCATGCTCTACGGCCTGGGCATGCAGCACACCCGCAAGCACATGGCGCGGGCCGCGATGGAAGGCGTCGCCAACTGCCTGGCCGACGTGTGGGATGCCATGTATGGGTCAGAAACGACCAAGGGAGAGATGGTGCGCCTCACAGGCGGGATCACCCGCACGCCGTTGTGGGCCCAGACGCTGGCCGATATGTTGGGAGTCCCGCTCATGGCGCTTGAGGTCGCCGACACTTCCGCGACCGGTGCAGCCTTGCTGGGCATGCAGGCGTTGGGGCTGATCCCCGCGGACAGAATGTTCCCCGTAGATCCCGGCCCGGTATATACTCCTGACCCAAAGCAACACCAATTCTACAAACAACACCATCGTGAATACCGGGCCCTGCGCCGCGGCATGGCGGCCATGGGCGAAACTCTGAATAATTTAAAGGAGAGCTTCCTATGAATCGTGATGACCTGCTCAAGATGTACGACTTCACCGGCAAGACCTTCGCTGTGACCGGCGGCGCAGGCGTCCTTGCGAGCGGCGTGGTGACCCTGCTGGCGAGCTGCGGCGCAAACGTGATGATCCTCGACCGCAACCTGGCGCGGCTTCCGGAGATTCAGGCCGCTGCGGGCGCAGATGGCAGCCGGATCGACGGAGTTCAGGTCGATGTGATGAACCGCGAAAGCCTGGAAGCCGCCAGCGCCGCGATCAAGGCGCGCTTCGGCACCCTCTACGGCCTGGTCAATGCAGCGGGTGGAAACAGCCCGAAGGCCACGGTCAGCCCGACCCTCAAGTTCTTCGACATTCCAGAGGATGGGATGCGCTTCGTGCTCGACCTGAATATCCTCGGCACGGTCATGCCCTGCCAGATCCTCGCGAAGCAGATGGTCGAGGCCGGCGAAGGCGTGATCCTGAACTATTCATCCATGAATGCGTATCGCCCGTTGACGAACATTGCCGCTTACTCCGCTGCCAAGGCCGCGATCACCAACTTCACCTCGTGGCTGGCCGTGCACCTGGCGCAGAACTATTCCGGCAAGATCCGCGTCAACGCGATCGCACCCGGCTTCTTCCTGACCGAACAGAACCGCTTCCTCCTGACCGACAAGGAGACCGGAGCGTGGACCCCCCGCGGCCAGAGGATCTTCGACCATACCCCGATGGGCCGCCTGGGCACAGATGACGATACGATGGGCTGCGTACTCTGGCTGCTTTCGGACGCATCTGCTTTCGTCACGGGGATCACGGTTCCTGTGGATGGCGGCTTCTCGGCATATGCTGGCGTGTGACGCCCGTGCGAACGATCCGGCTTGGAGGGGCGCGATCGTCGCACGCTTTCAGCGTGCTTACAAGGACGCACGCTGAAAGCGTGAGGCATCGCCCCTCAGACAACATAGGAGCATGATATGGTAGATGCCAAAAAAATCGCGAAGACAGGGCTTCTGTCGAACGATGAAGTCATGGAGACCCTGACCCGAGGGCTCGACGGCAAGTTCGCAGGGCAGAAGGTGCTGGTGCTCATTCCCGATCACACCCGCTCGCTGCCGCTGCCGGAGCTCTTCCGGATGCTGGTCGAAGTCCTGCACGACGCACGCGAGCTCAATTTCATGATCGCGCTGGGCACGCATCCCGGGTACCCCGAAGAGGGGCTCAACCACCTGGTGGGCATCACGGCGGAAGAACGCGCCACGACATTCAAACACGTCGGCCTGCTGAATCATGCCTGGAGCGACCCCTCGGCGCTGACCTCGCTGGGCGTGATCGATCTGGACGAGATCAAACAGCTCGCGGGTCCCAATTACCATTCCTCGCTGCCGACTGAGGTCAATATCCGCATCAACAAGGCTGTGCTGGAGCACGACCACATCATCATCGTCGGACCGACCTTCCCCCACGAGGTGGTCGGCTTCTCGGGCGGGGCAAAGTATCTCTTCCCTGGCATCTCCGGACCGGATGTCATCAACGCGACCCACTGGCTCGGCGCGCTGGCGACGGTCCTGGGCACCATCGGGATCAAGGATACGCCGGTGCGAGCGATGATCCACGCAGCAACCCGGCGCATGCCGACGCCCATCACGCTCGCCGCACTGATCGTGCAGGGCCACGACCTCTCCGGCGTGCTCGTCGGCGATGTGTACGAGACGTGGAGCGCCGCGGCCGATATCTCATCCGAGCGGCACATCAAGTGGTGCGATCGACCGTACAAGCGCGTCCTGTCCACCTGCCCGCCGATGTACGATGAGCTGTGGACCGCAGGCAAGTGCATGTACAAGATGGAGTCAGTCGTGGAGGTGGGCGGCGAGCTCATCATCTACGCGCCGCACCTGGACGTGGTGAGCCACGAGCACGGCAAGTACATCTACGAGGCGGGCTATCACATCCTCCCCTACTTCCTGAGCGACTGGGACAAATACAAGCACCTGCCGCTCGGCGCCCTGGCCCACTGCACCCACGTGCGCGGTTCGGGCGTGATGGAACACGGGGTTGAAAAGCCCAATGTCCGGCTGACGCTGGCGAGCAAATTGCCGCCCGAAGAGTGCGCCAGGCTCAACCTGGGCTACCTGGATCCCGCGTCGATTGACCCGGCCGAGTGGAAGGATCGTGAGGATGAAGGCATCCTCTACGTCGCCAAGGCCGGCGAACTACTTTACAAGGTGAGAGGAAAATGAAGTACGGCATGAACCTAAAATCGGAGGGCGCGCTGGACCTGGTGTCCCTGGGCGCACTGATCCACCGGCTGGACCCCGGGATCATCCCCTTTCGGAAGGCCACCCACTGCGACATCCACGTCAGCGGCGGCGAGTTCAACGTGGCCGCGAACCTGGCCGACTGTTTCAGGCTGAAGACGGGCATCGCCACCGCCATGGTGGATTACCCGATCGGAGACCTGATCGCAGAACGCGTGAGGGCGATGGGCGTCATCCCGTTCTACAAGCACTTCGAGCACAACGGCGTGAACGGCCCGAACATGGCAACGGTCTACAGCGACCGCGGCCAGGGCGTCCGTGCGCCGGTGGTGTTCTATAACCGCAGCAACGAAGCGGCCGCACAGCTCAAGCCCGGCGACTTCGACTGGGACAAGATGTTTGCGGACGGTGTGCGCTGGTTTCACAGCGGCGGCATCTTCGCCGCGCTCTCCGAGACCACTGGCCAGGTCATCATCGAAGGCATGAAGGCAGCCAAGGCCCACGGCGCCATCACCTCCATCGATCTCAACTACCGCGCCAAGCTCTGGAACCTTTGGGGTGGGCACGAGGTTGCGCTGAAAGTCCTCCGTTCGATCGTGGAAAACGTCGATGTGATCGTCGGCAACGAAGAGGACCTGCAGATGGGCCTCGGCATCCCCGGGCCGGAAGTTGCGGCCAAGTCCAAGCTCGATCCGAGCGTCTTCTTCGGGATGATCGACAAGGTGACCGCGATGTACCCGAACGTCAAGGTGGTTGCCACCACCCTGCGCGAGGTCCACTCGACCAACCGCCACAGCTGGGGCGCAGTGGCCTGGATCGACGGCAAGACCTATCAGTCCCCCACCTGTGAGCTGGACGTGGTGGACCGCGTGGGCGGCGGCGATGGCTACGCTGCGGGGTTCTTCTACGGGCTTTTGTCCGGCGCCTCCGAACAGGAAGCCGTGAACCTGGGCTGGGCCCACGGCGCGCTGCTGACCACGTTCCCGGGCGACACGACCATGGCTACGGTCGAACAGGTGCGGGCATTCGCCAAGGGCGGCTCAGCGCGCATCCAACGTTAACATTGTAGGGGCAACCGCCGCACGCCTTCAGCGTGCTTACCAGGTCGCACGCCTTCAACGTGCTTACCAGGTCGCACGTTTTCAGCTTGCGGCGGCTGCCCTCATGCCCTTTCACCATTCATAAGGAGATCCTTATGCCCGAACAATCACTCGAGAAATTGTACATCAATACGATCCGGTTCCTGTCTGCGGACGGCGTTCAACAGGCCAATTCCGGGCATCCCGGCCTCCCCATGGGCACGGCCCCCTCGGCCTACACGATCTGGACCAGGCACCTGCACCACAACCCGGCCAATCCGAAGTGGGCCAACCGCGACCGCTTTGTCCTGTCGGGCGGGCATGGCTCCATGCTAATCTACACCCTGTTGCACCTGACAGGGTACGATCTGCCGCTGGACGAGCTGAAGCGCTTCCGCCAATGGGGCAGCCTCACACCGGGCCACCCGGAATATGGCCTGACGCCGGGCGTTGAGGCCACGACCGGCCCGCTGGGCGCAGGCCTGAGCAACGGCGTGGGCATGGCCATCGCTGAAGCGCACCTGGCGGCGGTCTACAACCGGCCGGGCCACGACGTCATCGACCATTACACCTTCGGCATCGTCACTGACGGTGACCTGATGGAAGGCGTGGCGTCCGAGGCAGCCTCGCTGGCCGGCCATCTGCAGCTGGGCAAGCTCATCTATCTCTATGACGACAACCGCATCTCCATCGAGGGTTCCACAGAGCTTGCCTTCACCGAAGATCGGGGCAAGCGCTTCGAGGCCTACGGCTGGCACGTCCAGTATGTCGCGGACGGGCTGGACATCGAAGCCATCGACCGTGCGATCCAGGCGGCCAAGAAGGACCCGCGGCCCTCGATCATCGTGGTGCGAAACATCATCGGCTACGGCCTGCCCACCCGACAGGGAACGGCAAAGGCGCACGGCGAGCCGCCGGGCGACAAGGAGCTGAACGGGGCCAAGGAGAACCTGGGGTGGCCGCTGGAGCCGCGCTTCTACATCCCGGATGAAGCCCTGGCATTCTTCCGCCAGGCTGTCGCGCGCGGCGCGGAGCTGGAAGCCGCCTGGCAGAAAAAGTTCGAAGCCTACCGGGCCGAATACCCCGAGCTGGCCGCGGAACTGGAACGCCGGCTGGCGGGCAAGCTGCCGGAAGACTGGTCGGATGGCTTGATCGAATTCCCCGCCGACCCGAAGGGCCTCGCCTCACGCGCGTCCTCGGGCAAGGTGCTCAACGCCATCGCCGAGAAGCTTCCTGACCTGATGGGCGGCTCGGCGGACCTGGCGCCGTCGACCCTCACCTGGATGAACTGCAGCCCGGCATTTGCGCCCGACTGCCATGAAGGACGAAACATCCACTTCGGTGTGCGCGAGCACGGGATGGGCGCGGTCACAAATGGCATCGCCTACCACGGCGGCATCATCCCCTTTGACTCGACCTTCTTCGTGTTCTCCGACTACATGCGGCCGGTCTTGCGGGTGGCTGCGCTGTCGCACCTCAGGAGGATCTCTGTCTTCACCCATGACAGCATCGGCGTCGGCGAAGATGGTCCAACACACCAGCCGGTCGAGCATCTGGCTGCGGTGCGGGCGATACCTAACATCGTCGACCTGCGGCCGGCGGATGCCAACGAGGTGCGTGAGGCGTGGGTATTTGCAATCGAGAGTGCCCATCGCCCCTCTGCCCTGGTCCTGACGCGACAGGCCCTGCCCACCCTGGACCGGGCCGATGGCGCGTATGCGCCGGCAGCGGGCCTGAAGAAGGGCGCGTATGTGCTCAAGGATTACGGGGAACCGGGCAAAGCCCAGATCATCCTGATGGCCAGCGGCTCAGAAGTCAGCCTGATCGTAGAAGCCGGAAAACGGCTGGCCGAAAAGGGCGTTGCGGTTCGCCTGGTCTCGGTTCCAAGCTGGCAGCTTTTCGAGGAGCAGGATCAGGCCTATAAGGATTCGGTGTTCCCGCCGGATGTCACGGCACGGGTCGCGGTGGAGGCGGGCGTCACGCTCGGTTGGCACAAGTTCACCGGCACCCATGGCCGCGTCCTGGGCATCGATCGCTATGGCGCTTCTGCGCCCGCTGCGACGGTCTTCGAGAAGTACGGCCTGACGGCCGACAACGTCGTGAAGACTGCCGAAGAACTGCTGTAAACGTTGCCTCACCTTGAGGCCGCCTCACGCATCAGGAGAAACACATGAATACATCTCAACAGCTACATGCCGCAGGCCAGTCGGTCTGGTACGACAACGTCGAGCGCCGCTTGCTGAACAACGGCGAGCTGGCCGCCATGGTCGCGCGCGGGGAGATTCGCGGCGTTACCTCCAACCCTACGATCTTCATGAATGCAGTCACCAAGTCGAACGATTACGACGCGGGACTGGCCCCGCTGGCCAAGGCCGGCAAGACGGGCGAAGAGATCTTCTGGGACCTGGCGATCGAAGATATCCAGGCCGCCGCGGACCTGCTCAGGCCCCTCTATGAGGAGAGCGACAAAGGCGACGGCTACGTCAGCCTGGAGGTTAATCCGTATCTGGCAAATGACACGGCAGCCACGCTCTCTGAGGCAAAGCGACTCTGGAAGCGGGTGAACCGGCCAAACCTGATGGTGAAGATCCCCGCAACGGTGGAAGGGCTCCCGGCAATCCTGTCTGCGATCGAGGCGGGCATCAACGTCAATGTCACGCTGATCTTCTCGCGCGAGCGGTACTGGGCAGTCATGGAGATGTACATCAGTGGCCTTGCGCGGCGCGTTGCTGCGGGTCTGCCGGTCGACTCCATCGCTTCGGTCGCCTCGTTCTTCGTGTCGCGCGTCGACACCAAGGTCGATGGCATCCTGAACGGCATGATCGATCGCGGAGGCGCCCGGGCCGACAAGGCAGCCCAGTTCCTGGGCCAGGCCGCCATCGCCAATGCCAGGCTGGCCTACCATGACTTCGAGATCATCTTCGGCTCCGAGCGCTTTGCGGCACTCAAGGCCAAAGGCGCCCGTGTTCAGCGCCCACTGTGGGCCTCCACCGGCACCAAGAATCCTGCGTACCGCGACGTGGTCTACATCGAAGAGCTGGTCGGCAAGGATACGGTGAACACCGTTCCACCCGCAACCCTGAATGCGTTCCTGGACCATGGCGTCGTGCGTGCTGGCAGCCTTCAAGAAGACCTGGCGGGGGCCTATCAGTCCATGGCCAGGCTTGAGGCATTGGGCATCTCGATGGCTGAAGTCACGCGTGAGCTCGAGCTGGAAGGCGTCAAATCCTTCGCGGGCGCCTGGAAGGCGCTCATGGATGCGATGGAGGCGAGCCGCAAGGCCGTGGTCGGAGAATAGAAAGGAAAATGGAAAAGGGAAGAAGGAAGATATTCCGTTTTCCTTCTTCCTTCGGCGGCTCGGCCGCCGCCATCCTGCTTCCTTTCATCGGAGAGGCAAACATGGCTTCAGCGCAATCCTTGAAACAGCAAGCAGCCGACCAGGTTCTCACGTATATTCGGTCGGGCATGGTCGTGGGTCTCGGAGCCGGCAGCACCTCGCTCCTGGCTGTGCGCGGTCTTGCCGGAAAGCTCTCCCGCGGTGAGCTGACTGACATCGTCGGGATTCCCTGCTCGCGCGTGATCGAGGCTGAGGCCAGGCGCCTGGGGATTCCTTTGGCCACGCTGGAAGAGCACCTGGAGATCGACTTCACGTTCGATGGCGCGGACGAGGTGGATCCGGCGCTGAACCTGATCAAGGGCGGGGGCGGGGCCTTGTTGCGGGAGAAGCTGGTCGCCCAGTCCAGCCGCCGCGAGGTCATCATCGTCGACGAGTCGAAGCTGTCGCCTGCCCTGGGCACGCACTGGGCTGTGCCTGTCGAGGTTATTCCCTTCGGTTGGCGCACCCAGGCGCGATATCTTGAATCTCTGGGCGCGGAGCCCCGCCTGCGGCCAGGCCCGGACGGCGAGCCGTTCATCACGGACCAGGGCAACTATATCCTGGACAGTGCGTTCGGGCCAATCATGGATCCCCTTGGCCTCGGCGCCCAATTGGACGCCCGCACAGGCATCGTGTGTCACGGGTTGTTTCTCGGAATTGCTGATGAGGTGATTGTAGCTGGGGCTTCGGGCATCCAGTGTCTGAAGCGGGCGGCATAATTATAGGCGTTTTAGAGAAAGGATTGGCAACGATGAAGATTGCAATGATCGGTCTGGGCAAGATGGGCGCCAATATGGCGCAGCGCCTTGGCACAGGCGGCCACCAGGTGGTGGCCTTTGACCTCAACGAAGCGGCCATTCAAGCCGCTGAGGCCAACGGCGCAATCGGCGCGCGCACCCTCGATGAGGTTGCCGCCAAGCTGGATTCGCCGCGCGTGGCCTGGGTGATGGTGCCGTCGGGCAAAGCAACCGAAAGCACCATCAATGCCCTGGCCGACCGGTTCGCGCCCGGTGACATCATCATCGATGGCGGCAACAGCAACTACAAGGATTCGGTCCGGCACGCAGTCGAGCTCAAGGAGCGCGGCCTCAACTTCGTCGACGTGGGCACCAGCGGCGGTATCTGGGGCATCACCGAAGGCTACGCGATGATGATCGGCGGTGATGAAGCGGCCGTCGAGAGCCTGCGCCCCATCTTCGAGACGTTGGCGCCCGGGCCCAATCTGGGCTGGGGGCGCACCGGGCCGGCCGGCGCCGGCCACTTCGTCAAGATGATCCACAATGGCATCGAGTACGGCATGATGCAGGCCTACGCCGAAGGCTTCGAGATCATGAAGGCCAAGAAGGAGTTTGGGCTGGACCTGAAGCAAATCTCGGAAATCTGGCGCTTCGGGAGCGTGGTTCGCTCATGGCTCTTGGACTTGATTGCGAGCGCCTTGTCGGAGGACGTGGAGCTGGCCGGCATCAAGGCGTGGGTGCCGGACTCTGGCGAGGGGCGATGGACCGTCTTCGAAGCCGTCGACCTCGATGTGTCAGCGCCCGTCATCACCCTATCATTGCAGCAGCGCTTCGAATCCCGGACCGAGGAAGCATACCAGCACAAGCTCCTGGCTGCCATGCGGGCTCAGTTCGGCGGGCATGCTGTTAAGAAAGCTGGATGAGGGAGGATTCATGGCCGAGAAGATCAATGCCCATGCCTGGACGATCGAGCAGACCGCACAAGAGTTGGGCACGGACCTGGTCAAAGGCTTAACCAGTGCGGAAGCTCGGGCGCGGCTCGAAAAACACGGCCCCAATGAGCTCAAGGAGAAGCCCCGACCCGGCTTCCTGAGCAGATTGTGGGATCAGATCAACAACTTTCTGATCTGGATCCTGATCGCTGCGATGGGTATCTCGCTCGCGATCGGCATACCCGAGTTCCTGCACACCGGCGACGCCACCGAGTTGATCGACGTCATAGCGATCCTTGCGATCATCATACTCAACACGGCGCTCGGCATGGTGCAGGAATCGAAGGCGGAAGCATCCCTGGCCGCCCTGAAGAAGATGTCGGCGCCGAACGCGCGCGTGATCCGCGACGGCGAGGACATGACGGTCCCCGCCCGCGAATTGGTGGTCGGCGACCTGGTGCTGGTGGAAGCCGGCAACTACCTGCCGGCCGACGTCCGCCTGGTCGAGGCCGTCAACATGAAGTCGGAGGAGGCCTCGCTCACCGGCGAATCGGTGCCCGTGGACAAGAACGCGAAAGTCGTCCTGGAGCCCGATGCGCCGATCGGCGACCGCGACAACACGGCATTCATGTCCATGCTGGTCACCTACGGTCGCGGCTCCGGCATCGTCACCCAGACGGGCATGGACACGCAGCTCGGCCAGATTGCCGAGATGCTGCAGGAATACGAGGACGAGCAGACCCCGCTCCAGATCAAGCTGGAGGAACTCGGCAAGACGTTGGGCATCGTTGCGCTCAGCGTTTGTGCTTTCATCTTCCTGTTCGGTGTGATCCGGGACACGGACCCCGGCATGGCGTTCACCCAGGGGCTTGGGCCCTACTGGGCAGCGCACGGCGAGGAAGTCATCGCGTTGCTAATGACCGCCGTCAGCCTGGCGATTGCGGCCGTGCCCGAAGGCCTTTCCGCGGTTGTCACCGTCTGCCTGGCGTTGGGTATGCAGCGCATGGTCGCCCGGAATGCACTGATCCGCAAGCTGCCCGCCGTGGAAACGCTGGGCTCCTGCACCACGATCTGCTCTGACAAGACCGGCACCCTCACCCAGAACCAGATGACCGTGACGCGCGGCTGGGCCGGCGGAAGGGATTTCGCGGTGACCGGCGAGGGGTATAACCCCGAAGGCGAGTTCTCGCGGAACGGGGATGCTCTTGCACCAACGACCGACGCGGGCACCTCGCTGTTGCTGCACGGCATGATGCTGTGCAACGATGCGAAGCTGGAACCGCATTCCGACGAAGACGGCAAGACCTCCTGGAAGATGATCGGTGATCCGACCGAAGGTGCCATGGTGGTGGCTGCAGCCAAGGCGGGCCTGACCCTGGAAGCTGCCAAGAAGGCCTACCCGCGCGTCGCCGAGATCCCCTTCGACTCCGACCGCAAGATGATGACCACCATCCATGAGGCCGGCGACCTGGGCGCCCAGATCAACAATCTGAAGAACGGCAGCAAAACGCCGGAGCCAGACCCCTACGTGGCGTTCGTCAAAGGCGGTCCTGACCTGGTGTTGAGCTACTGCGATGACGTCGTTTGGGGCGACAAGATCGTGCCCCTGACCCCCGAGCTGCGCGAGGAAATCCTGGCCGCGAACAAGGGCATGGCCACCTCTGCATTGCGCGTGCTGGGCGGCGCCTTCAGGACGCTGGCCACGGTCCCTGAAGAACCAAAGCCCGAAGAGCTGGAGCGCCACATGACCTTCCTGGGCCTCCAGGGCATGATCGACCCTGCCCGGCCCGAGGTCAAGATAGCGGTAGACCTCGCCAAGAAGGCAGGCCTGCGGACGATCATGATCACGGGCGACTACAAGGACACCGCAGCAGCCATTGCCGGCCAGATCGGCATGCTCACCGAGGGCGGCGCGGTCGTCGCTGGCGCGGATATCAACGAGATGAGCGACGATGAGCTGGACAGCATGGTCTTGCACCTGAACACTTGCGCACGCAGCTCGCCGGAGCACAAGATGCGCATCGTGGATGCGCTCAAGCGCCGCCACCAGGTTGTCGCCATGACGGGCGACGGCGTGAACGACGCGCCCGCGCTGAAGCGCGCCAACATCGGCGTGGCTATGGGCATCACCGGCACCGATGTGACCAAGCAGACCGCGGACATGGTGCTGACCGACGATAACTTCGCCAGCATCGTCTCCGCGATCGAAGAAGGCCGCATCATCTACTCCAACATCCGGAAGTTCGTCTTCTTCCTGATCTCGTGCAACGTGGGCGAGATCCTGATCATCTTCCTGGCCATGCTCGCGGGGCTGCCGCCTCCGCTGTCGCCGATCCAGCTGCTGTTCCTGAACCTGGTGTCCGACGGCGCGCCGGCCCTGGCGCTGGGCATGGAGAGGGGCGAGCCCGACATCATGGACCGGCCGCCGCGGCCGGTCGGGGAACCGATCATCAACCGCGACATGGCGATCAGCATCGCAGTGCAGGCAGTGGTGATGACTATTGCGGTCCTGGGGGCCTTCCTGTTCGCAGGCGCGCACCCGAACGCAGACCCCAACGACCCGAATCTGCCCAAGTGGGAGACGGTGGCATTCGCCACCCTGGTGACATCCGAACTCCTGCGTGCGTTCGTGGTCCGCTCGGAACGCATCTCGGTGTTCAAGATCGGTCTGTTTACCAACA
>Ga0123333_10005413_pt1 | contig 11523 bp, 7 predicted proteins | sample BioC12SIPDNA_3_FD_89957 | JGI IMG/M metagenome (GOLD analysis project Ga0123333, IMG submission 89957) | Anaerobic biogas reactor microbial communites from Washington, USA - Biogas_R2_B C12 SIP DNA | ecosystem: Engineered > Bioreactor > Anaerobic > Unclassified | place: Washington, USA...
AGGCCCGTCGTCGGCTCGTCGAGCACGTAGACCCCACCCTTGTCACCCATGTGCGTCGCGAGCTTGAGGCGCTGGCGCTCACCGCCCGAGAGCGTCGTGAGTGGTTGGCCGAGCGTGAGGTAGCCCAGGCCCACGTCGTGCAGCCGCTCGAGGATCGTGCGTGCCGCGGGGGTGCGTGCCTCGCCGTCGGCGAAGAACTCGGCCGCCCCCGCGACGGGCATCGCGAGCACCTCGGCGATGTTCTTGCCCCCGAGCCGGTAATCGAGCACCTCGGGCAGGAAGCGCTCGCCCTCGCACGCCTCGCACACGGTCGTCACGCCCGCCATCAGGCCCAGGTCGGTGTAGATGACCCCTGCCCCGTTGCACGCGGGGCACGCGCCCTCGGAGTTCGCGCTGAACAGCGCGGGCTTGACGCCGTTGGCCTTCGCGAAGGCCTTGCGGATCGGCTCGAGCAGCCCCGTGTAGGTTGCGGGGTTCGATCGTCGTGAGCCGCGGATCGCGCCCTGGTCGACGACGATGACGCCCGCGTTCGCAGGCATCGAGCCGTGCACGAGCGAGGTCTTGCCCGAGCCCGCCACACCCGCCACGACGCACAGCACCCCGAGGGGGACGTCGACGTCGACGTCCTGGAGGTTGTGCTGGTTCGCGCCGCGGATCTGGATCGCCCCGTTCGGCGTGCGCACCGATTCCTTGAGCCGTGCGCGGTCCTCGAGGTGGCGGCCGGTGAGGGTGTCGCTCGATCGCAGACCCTCGACGGTCCCGGTGAAGCACACCTCGCCTCCCCCGCTGCCCGCGCCCGGGCCGATGTCGACCACGTGGTCCGCGATCGCGATCGTCTCGGGCTTGTGCTCGATCACGAGCACCGTGTTGCCCTTGTCGCGCAGCGCGAGGAGCAGCTCGTTCATGCGGTGCACGTCGTGCGGGTGCAGGCCGATCGTCGGCTCGTCGAACACGTAGGTCACGTCGGTGAGCGCCGAGCCGAGGTGGCGTACGAGCTTGGTGCGCTGCGCCTCGCCGCCCGAGAGCGTCCCCGAGGGCCGGTCGAGCGAGAGGTAGCCGAGCCCGATGTCGACGAAGGAGTCGAGCGAGGCGGCGAGGGTCTGCGTCAGGGGAGCGACGGAGGGCTCGTCGATACCCCGCACCCACTGCGCGAGGTCGGAGACCTGCATCGCGCACGCCTCGGCGATCGAGATCCCCGCGACCTTCGCGGTGCGCGCGTGCTCGGCGAGGCGTGTCCCCTCGCACTCGGGGCACGTCCCGAAGGTCACGGCACGCTCGACGAAGGCCCTGACGTGGGGCTGCATGGCCTCAGGGTCCTTGCTGAGCATCGACTTGGTGATCTTGGGGACGAGGCCCTCGTAGGTCATGTTGACCCCGTCCATCTTCACCTTCACCGGCTCCTGGTACAGGAAGCCGTGCAGCTCCTTCTTCGTGAAGTCCTTGATCGGCTTGTCCGGGTCGAACAGGCCCGAGGAGGCGAAGAGCTTGACGTACCAGCCGCCCGCGACGTACCCGGGGACGGTGATCGCGCCCTCGTTGACCGACCTCGTCTCGTCGTAGAGCTGCGTCAGGTCGATGTCGTTGACCCGTCCCATGCCCTCGCAGCGCGGGCACATGCCGCCCAGCTGGGAGAACGTGGCCTTCGTGCGCTTCTTGTTCCCGACGGTGATGGCCCCGCTGCCCTGGACCGAGGGGACGTTGAAGGAGAACGCGTTGGGCGGCCCGACGTGCGGCTCGCTCAGTCGGGAGAAGAGGATGCGCAGCAGGGCGTTGGCGTCCGTGACGGTCCCGAGCGTCGAGCGCGGGTTGTTCCCGAGGCGCTCCTGGTCGACCACGATCGCCGTCGTGAGGCCCTCGAGGAGGTCGACGTCGGGCCGCGCGAGCGTCGGCATGAAGCCCTGCAGGAACGCGCTGTAGGTCTCGTTGATCATGCGCTGGGACTCAGCGGCGATCGTGCCGAACACGAGCGAGCTCTTGCCCGAGCCCGAGACGCCCGTGAAGACCGTGAGCCGGCGCTTGGGGATGTCGAGGTCGATCCCCTTGAGGTTGTTCTCCCGGGCACCGCGGACCCGGATCATGTCGTGGCTGTCGGCAGGCGACGTCAAGAGCAGCTCCTGTCGTGGAGGATCGGTCAGCGGGCGTTGATGCGCAGCAGGTTGCCTGCGGGGTCGCGAAACGCGCAGTCGCGCACCCCGTAGGGCTGGTCCATGGGCTCCTGGACGACGTCGGCCCCGCTCGCCTGGAGCCGCTCGAAGAGCCCGTCGAGGTCGTCCGTCGCGAGCGTCAGCGCGCCATAGCTGCCCTTCGCGACGAGCTCGAGGATCGTACGGCGCTCCTCGTCCGTGATCCCCGGGTCGACTGCGGGCGGGTGCAGCACGATCGAGGTCTCGGGCTGATTCGGCGGGCCCACCGTGATCCACCGCATGCCCTCGTAGCCGACGTCCTGGCGGACCTCGAAGCCGAGCGTGTCGCGGTAGAAGCCGAGCGCCGCCTCGGCGTCGGTGTGGGGCAGGAACGCGTAGTGGATCGTGATGTTCATGACGCTCACGCTAGGGGCGCGACCACGGGGACCGCTTCTCGATTCCTGACCGGTCTGGTCACCTGCTTCGCGAGGCACGGCAAAAGCTCTCCGGCGAGGCGCGTCTGGCCCGCGCGGTAGGCGCTCGGGGGAACGCCGACGAGCTCGCGGAACCGGGTCGAGAAGGTGCCGAGCGAGGAGAAGCCGACCTCGAAGCACACCTCGGTCACGCTCAGGTCGCCCCGGCGCAGGAGCGCCATGGCCCGTTCGACGCGGCGCGTCATGAGGTAGGAGTAGGGCGACTCGCCGAAGGTCGCCCGGAACTCCCGGCTCAGGTGACCTGCGGACATGTGCACGCCGCGCGCGAGCGAGGCGACGTCGAGCGGGCGGGCGTACTCGCGGTCGATCCGGTCCCGCACGCGCCGCAGCCTCGCAAGGTGGGCAAGCCGGGCGGGTTCGACGACGTCGTTCGCGGCGCGTTCCACAAGGACCAGTCTTGCACCGCCGACCGACAGCCTGACGAAGATCGGGGAGGATGGCCCGGTGCCCCGTCTGCTCGCCGACCTGACCCCGCTCAAGGAGTCCCAGCCGTTCCGTCGCATGTGGCTCGGGACCTCCCTGTCGGGGATCGGCACGCAGCTGACCAACGTCGCGGTCGCGCTCCAGGTGTTCGACCTGACCGGCTCGAACCTCGCGGTCGGCCTCGTGGGGCTCTTCGCGCTCGTCCCGCTCGTCGTCCTCGGGCTCTACGGCGGGGCGCTCGTCGACGCCTTCGACCGACGACGCGTCGTCCTCGTGACCCAGGTCGGGATCTTCGCGGTCGCGCTCGCCTTCGTCGCGATCTCGTGGCTCGAGATCGCCTCGCCCGCGTGGCTCTACGGCCTCGTCGCGGTGCAGAGCGGGCTCTTCGCGGTCAACTCCCCCGCGCGCATGGCGATCGTGCCGCGGCTCATCGGCGTGCGGCTCCTGCCGGCCGCGAACGCGCTGTCGAGCCTGTCCTTCGGGGTCGCGATGACGATCGGCCCGCTCCTCGCAGGCGTGGTCGTCGCCCGGTCGGGCTACGCGATCGCCTACGGCGTCGAGGCCGTCCTGCTCGTCGTCGCGATCGCGTGCCTCGCAGGGCTCCCGCCGCTGCCGCCCCAGGGCGAGGTGCGCCGCGCGGGCCTCTCCTCGGTGCTCGAGGGGCTGCGCTACCTCGGGACCCGACCCAACGTGCGGATGACCTTCCTCGTGGACATGTCGGCGATGGTGCTTGCGATGCCGCGCGTGCTCTTCCCCGCGATCGGCATGGTGCTCGTGGGCGGCGGGGCGACGACCGCAGGGATGCTCGTCGCCGCGATCGCGACGGGCGCGGTGCTTGGCGGTCTGCTCTCGGGGCCGCTCGGGCACGTGCGGTGGCAGGGCCGGGCGATCGTCGTGTCCGTCGTCGTGTGGGGCCTCGCGGTCGTCGCGTTCGGGTTCGTCGTCTCGCTCGCCCCCGGCGCCGGGCCCGGTGCGCCCGCGCACTGGACACTGTGGCCCGCGCTCGCGTGCATGGTCGTCGCGGGTGTCGCGGACACCGTGAGCTCGGTGTTCCGCAGCACGATCCTGCAGGCCGCGACCCCGGACGAGATGCGTGGGCGCCTCCAGGGCGTGTTCATCGTGGTCGTCGCGGGCGGTCCCCAGCTCGGCACGCTCCTGCTCGGGGCGCTCGCGACGGGGGTCGGGGTCCCGGGCGCCGCCGTCGTCGGGGGCCTCGCGTGCGTCGTCGTCGTGCTCGCGCTCGCGGCCGCGCAACGAGGGTTCGTGCGCTACGACGCGCTCGACCCGACCCCTTAGCGCGCGCGGTGTCGGCGGGGCGGGCAAGACTGGACGGCATGTCCCGCCCCCGAGACGCCGAGGTGCTGCGCCGCGTCGGAGGCCTGCTGCGCCCGTACACCGGAAGGCTCGTCCTGGTGTGCGCCGCGATCCTCGTCTCGGCGCTGCTCGGCGTCGTCACCCCGTTCCTCACGCAGGCCGTGTTCGACCGCGCGCTCTTCCCCGCGGACGGTTCGGGCGTCGACGTGCGCCTGCTCGGCTGGCTCGTCGCGGCGATGGTCGCGGTCCCCCTCGTCTCCTCCGCGATCGGGGTCGGGCAGACGTACCTGACCACGACGGTCGGCTCGCGCGCGATGGCCGACCTGCGCGGGCGCCTGTTCGCCCACCTCGAGCGCATGGAGCTCGCGTTCTTCACCGCGACCCGCACGGGCTCGATCCAGTCGCGCCTCGCGAACGACGTCGGCGGGGTCGGCTCGGTGCTCACGAGCACCGCCTCGTCGATCCTCGCGAACCTCGTCACGGTGCTCGCCTCGCTCGTCGCGATGATCCTGCTGTCGTGGCAGCTCACGCTCGTCGCGCTCGCGCTCATGCCCGTGTTCGTCCTCGCGCAGCGGCGGGTCGGCGAGCGGCGCCAGCGCATCGCGCGCCGCACCCAGGAGTCGCTCGCAGAAATGACGGCGATCACCGAGGAGTCGCTCAGCGTCTCGGGGATCCTGCTGAGCAAGGTGTTCAACCGCGCCGACGCCGAGATCGCCCGCTACCGCACCGAGAACGAGCGCCAGGCCGGCCTCCAGGTGCGCCAGGCGATGACCGGCCAGTGGTTCTTCGGCATCGTCTCGGCGTTCATGGCCGTGACGCCCGCGCTCGTGTACCTCGTGGCCGGACTGCTCATCACGGGTGGATCGACCCTCTCGGCGGGCACCCTCGTCGCATTCTCGACGCTCCAGGCGCGCCTGCTGTGGCCCACGGTCTCGCTCATGCGCGTCGCGCTCGACGTGCAGACCTCGCTCGCGCTGTTCCGGCGCATCTTCGAGTACCTCGACCTGCAGCCCGCGATCGTCGACCGGCCCGGTGCGGCACGCCTCGACCCCGCGACGACGCGCGGCCACGTCGAGCTCGAGGACGTGTGGTTCGCCTATCCCCCACCGCCGCGGCTCCACGAGCCTCCGCCCGAGCCGCGCACGCACGGCGCTCGCGGCACAGGGCTGCGGCACGGGCTCGTCGCGGCGGGTAGCACCCCCGCTCCGCGTCCCGACCGCGTGGTGCCCGCCGCTCCCCCGCCCGCCGCGCATCCCGACGGGCAGACGTCCGAGACCTCGGGTGAGAGCGCACCGCGGCCGACCGAGACTCCAGCGTGGGTCCTCCGAGGTGTCTCGCTCGAGGTGCGACCGGGCGAGCTGCTCGCGCTCGTCGGTCCCTCGGGCGCGGGCAAGACGACCCTGACCTATCTCGTCCCCCGGCTCTACGAGCCGCTGCGCGGCCAGGTCCGCCTCGACGGGGTCGACGTCGCCGACATCGCGCTCGACTCGCTCGCCGAGGTGGTCGGGATGGTCACCCAGGACACCTACCTGTTCCACGCGACGATCCGCGAGAACCTCGCCTACGCCCGCCCCGAGGCGAGCGAGGCCGAGATCGTCGAGGCGTGCCGTGCGGCGAACATCCACGAACGCATCATGGGCTTCGCCGACGGGTACGACACCGTCGTCGGGGAACGCGGGTACCGCCTCTCGGGCGGGGAGAAGCAACGCATCGCGATCGCGCGCGTGCTGCTCAAGGACCCGCGCGTGCTCATCCTCGACGAGGCGACCTCGGCCCTCGACTCCTCGTCCGAGCGGCTCGTGCACGCCGCGCTCGCCGAGGCGATGCGCGGTCGCACGACGATCGCGATCGCGCACCGCCTCTCGACCATCCGGCACGCCGACGTGATCGCCGTCGTCGACGACGGGCAGCTCGTCGAGACCGGGCGCCACGAGGAGCTCGTCGCCGCGGGTGGGCTCTACGCGCGCCTGCACGCCGAGCAGTTCGGCGGGGGTCAGGTCGAGGCTCGCTTCGCCGACGGCGTGATGTTCACCGACGGGGTCGTGCTCGCCCCACGCACCCGGGACCGCTGACACCGCCCGAGCACCGGGACAGCGGCTGGCTCCGGCGACCGGCTTCCTCCCGGTCACACGGCCCGTGCCGAGCCCCGTGAGGCCTGCTCGAGGCACAGGCTGTCGGGCACGAGCCGATTTTCGACGCGCGCACGGGGCCGGGAACCGACACGATGGGCACGTGAGGTCCGCGTGGCCTCGCCGCGACGTTCACGGGACCTTCACGACCGGCTGGAACACTTCAGTGGTGCTGGACGTTCTTGACGTCGAGACACTTGTGAGGATCACGGATCACGTGGTCCTGCTATCGACCCCGCCACAAGCGGAGCCCCCGGGAGGTCCACTATGGCCAGCCGTTCACTGCGCGGAAGCGGCCTCGGTTCGCTGAGCCTGGAGTCCGAGGAAGGCGTCGAGTTCGCCCCGCGGTTCCAGGCGCACTACGACTGCCCGAACGGGCACACCGTCGTCCTCCCCTTCTCCGTCGAGGCCGACGTCCCGCCCAACTGGGAGTGCCGCTGCGGTGCGCTCGCGCTCCTGCGCGACGCCGAGCAGCCCGAGGCCAAGCCCGGCAAGCCGCAGCGCACGCACTGGGACATGCTCCTCGAGCGCCGCACCGTCGCCGAGCTCCAGGAGCTCCTCGACGAGCGCCTCGAGCTGCTGCGCTCGGGCAAGCTGCGCCGCAGCGCCTGACGACGCGGGCGCCCTGAGCGCCCCCGTGACGAACGGACGCCCCGGTCCCGCGTGGACCGGGGCGTTCTTCGTCCAGCAGCGCCGCACGAGTCAGTGCGCACGAGTCAGCGCCGGACGAGCCCGCGCAGCTGACGCGCGCGGTGCGCCGCGCCCCACGCGGTGACCCGCCACAGGGCCTCGAGGATGATCGACCGACTCATCTTCGAGGTGCCCCGCTCGCGCTCGACGAAGGTGATCGGCACCTCGACGACCTGCCCGCCCGCGCGCACCGTGCGCCACGTGAGGTCGACCTGGAAGCAGTACCCCTGCGAGGCGACCGTCGCAAGGTCGAGACGGCCGAGCATCTCGGCGCGGTACGCCCGGAAGCCCGCGGTCGCGTCCCGCACGGCCATGCCCATCGCGAGGCGCGTGTAGGTGTTCGCCCCCCGCGAGAGCACCTCGCGGTGCCACGGCCAGTTCTCGACCCGTCCCCCGCGCACCCAGCGCGAACCGATCGCGAGGTCCGCCGAGCTCTCCACGAGCGCCTCGAGCACCGCGGGAAGCTCCTCGGGGCGGTGCGAACCGTCCGCGTCCATCTCGACCACGACGTCGAACCCGCGCGAGAGCGCCCACCCGAACCCCGCGACGTAGGCGCTCCCGAGCCCGCTCTTGCCGGCCCGGTGCATGACGTCGATGCGCCCGAGCTCTGCGGCAAGGTCCTCGGCGACCTGGCCCGTGCCGTCAGGGCTCGCGTCGTCGACCACGAGCACATGCGCCTCGGGGACCGCCTCGCGCAGGCGCCGGACCGTCACGGGGAGCGACTCGCGCTCGTCGTAGGTCGGGATGACGACGACGACGCCCTCGCCCGCCCCGACCCGTTCGACTCTGCTCATGCGAGCATCCTGCCCCGGCTCGCGGCCCGCATGCGCCACGCACCCGCCGCGCCGGACGCGACGACGAGGCCGCCGAGCGCCGAGACCGCCCAGACGAGCTGCTGGCCGAAGCGCACCGCGGGCGTGATCGAGGTGCGCAGCGGGACGCGCGCAACGAAGCTGTCCGCGGTCCACAGCTCGGTCAGGTTGCTCACGGCGCCGTGCGGCGCGATGAGCGCGCTCACCCCGACCGTCGAGATCTGTATCGTCGTGCGCCCCGTCTCGACCGCCCGCACCCGGGACATCGCGAGCTGCTGGAGGGACTCGTCGGAGTAGCCGAAGGTCGAGTTGTTCGTCTGGATCACGAGCAGCTCACCGCCCGCGCGCACGCCGTCGCGCACGACCCAGTCGTAGGCGACCTCGAAGCAGATGCCCACCGCGATCGGCACCTCGCGGCCCAGCGCGTCGGACGTGACCGTCACGAGGCCCGGCTCGGAGCCGGCGATCATGTCGTGCGAGACGTTGTCGACGAGGGGGGTCACGCGTCGCGCGAGCTCGCGCATCGGGATGTACTCCGAGAACGGCGCTGGGCGCTGCTTGCGGTAGGTCTGGGTGATGCCCGTCCCGGGCTCCCACAGGACCGTCGTGTTGAACCGGGTCGAGGTGCTCGGGTACTCGATCGTGCCGAGCAGGATCGGGGCGCCGAGGGCCTGCGCGGCCTGCTCGACGACGGCTGCCGAGCGCTCGTCCTCGCGCAGGTCGGTCGCGGTGACGTTCTCGGGCCACAGCACGACGTCGAGCTCACCGGGCTCGACCTGCTCGAGGAGGGTCATCGTCTCGGCGGCGTGGTTGTCGACGACGCGCGACTGGCGGACGTACGGGTCCTCCTCGTGCTCGTCGACGTTGCCCTGGACCGCCGCGACGTGCAGGGTCCCGGCCTCGGCGCGCGTCCCCACGGGCATGAGGAGGCCGATCGCGAGGAGCGCCCCGACGGTCCCGAGACTGACGAGGGTGCGCAGCACGAGGACCCGCCGGGCCGAGAGCAGGGCAACTGCGAGGAGTGCTCCGATCGCTGCGACCACCCCGGAGAGCAGTGGGACGCCTCCGAGCCACGCGAGCCGCAGGAGCGGGGAGTCGGCCTGCGAGAAGGCGAGGCGACCCCACGGGAAGCCACCGAAGGGCGCGGCCGAGCGCGCCTCCTCGAGCGCGACCCACACGAGCGCGAAGCCGAGCACCTGGAACGCGGGGCTGCGCCAGATCACGGCTCCGCGCCGCGCCCATGACCATGCCGCGCCGAAGAGCGCGACGAAGGCCGCCTCGAGCAGCGGGAGGGCGAGCGAGACCGCGGGCCCGACCACGATCGAGGTCCAGAACAAGTGCGGGACGAAGAACGCGAGCCCCCATACGAGGCCCACGAGCAGGTTCCAGCGCGCCGAGTCTCGGCCGAGCGCGAGGAACAGCAGCGCGACCCCGACGAAGGCGAGCCCCCACAGGTCCGTGCCCGGGAAGCCGAGGTCCGTGACCACTCCCCCGGCTGCGGCGAGCAGGAGGGACACGAGACGCGACGGCACGCCGTCAGCCTACGCGGACTCGGGCCGGTTCCCGGGCCGACCGGCACCGGCACGGAACGGCCGACCGGCCCGCGCGACCTTCGTACCGGGCGCCACCGAGGTGATGCTCGTTTTCTGTTGATCGCACGGGGCCGGTCGGCCCTGGTCCGCATCGGCCGCACCCCTGCAGCGGGACGCGCCCGGCGGTACTTTTCGTGGCCCGGCTCGCACCGGACGCCCCGAAACTACCCACATCCGACGCGACGATCAACGCGAGTGTTTGCGCAGGTCAGAGGCGAATGTGCTGGTCAAAGAACGGCCAAGTCATCGATTTCGCCGTGAGTTCACCGGCGTGTCGTGCGGCGTGTCGCCCACATTCACCCGGGTGGGGCACTCATGCCTGGGCGTCGAACAGCACGCGGCCCGCGCGTAGCGTCAGCACGCACTCGGGACGCGCCTCGGGGTCGCTCAGGTCGGGCAGCAGCGGGGTGCCTGCGCGGGCGTCCGTGCTCCACCTCGGCAGCGCCCCCTCGGGGACCTGGACGACGAGCGCGTCGGTGTGCCACACCGCGAGGTGCGCGGGCGCGCCGACCCTGATCTCACCGGCCCCCGTGCCGTCGAGCCCCGCGAGCCGCCAGCCGCCCCGCGTGTGCGCGCGGAACGCTGCCCGGGCGGTGATGCGTTGCTCGGGAGCATGGTGGAAGAGCGCGGCCCGCACGGCACCCCACGGGTCGAACGGCGTCACGGGCGAGTCCGAGCCGAGCGCGATCGGCAGCCCCCCGCCGACGAGGTCCGCGAACGGGTTGAGCGCGCCCGCGCGGATCGTCCCGAGCCGCCGGGGGTACATCCCCGCAGGGCCTCCCCAGGCGGCGTCGAAGGCGGGCTGGACGCTCAGGCGGACCCCGTGCAGCACGAGCGTCGCGAGCGCACGAGCGTCGATCATCTCGGCATGCTCGAGCCGATGCCCCGCGCGGTGCAGCGCGGGGATGCCCTCGACCGAGGCGGCGGCCTCGAGACCCACGAGGTACTCGTCCATCGCCCGGTCACCGATCACGTGGAAGGAGGAGTGAGACCCCGCGCGGGTCACGGCCGTGAGGTGGTTGGCGACCTGGCCCGCGTCGAGGAAGAGCTCGCCACGGGTCGCGGGGTCGTCCGCGTACGGCTCGCGCAGCGCTGCGGTGCGCGAACCGATCGCACCGTCGACGTTGAGGTCTCCCCCGATCCCGGTGAGGCCCGGGAGCGCCTCGAGGATCGCGCGAGCATCGTCGACCGTCTCGCACAGCTCGCCCCGGTAGCCGACCACGAGCGGGAGGCCCGAGTCGTCCGAGGCGGTCATCGTGAGCAGCTCGGCGAGACCCTCGCGCGTGTCGATGTGGGGCGCGGACTGCTCGTGGACGCTCACGATCCCCTGTGCGGCAGCGGCCTCGAGCGCGAGCCGGTACAGGCGCGTGCGCTCGGCGGGGTCGAGCTCGCGGGCGCGGGCCCGTGCCCCGTGGTGCGCCTCGAGGCGCACGAGGCCGTCCTCGGACCACCCGGGGCGTCCCTCGAGCCCCGCGGCGTGCGCGAGCGCGCTCGAGACGACCGCGGAATGCACGTCGACGCGCGAGAGGTAGACCTCGAGGCCGCCCGCGGCCCGGTCGAGCTCGGCGATCGTAGGCGGACGGCCCTCGGGCCACCGGGTCTCGTCCCACGAGTGGCCGAGCACGCGGGCCCCGCCCGCCGCGCGGGTGCGCGCTGCGGCCCGTTCGACCTCGGCGAGCGCGTCGGCGAGCGAGCGTGCGCGGCTCAGGTCGAGGCCCTCGATCGCGAGGCCCGTCTCGAGGGCGTGCACGTGGGCGTCGACGAAGGCCGGCGTCACGATCGCCCCGTCGAGGTCGACCACCTCGTCGGCCTTGACGTGCTCGGCGGTGTCGTCGTCGCCGAGCCACGTCACGACGCCGTCGTCGACGAGGAGGGCCTGGGCGAAGGGGTCGGCCGGGGAGTGGATCACGCCGCGGCGGAACAGGGTGCTCACAGGGAGGAGTATG
>Ga0123333_10005417_pt1 | contig 11519 bp, 12 predicted proteins | sample BioC12SIPDNA_3_FD_89957 | JGI IMG/M metagenome (GOLD analysis project Ga0123333, IMG submission 89957) | Anaerobic biogas reactor microbial communites from Washington, USA - Biogas_R2_B C12 SIP DNA | ecosystem: Engineered > Bioreactor > Anaerobic > Unclassified | place: Washington, USA...
AGTGCCCGCCGCCGGCGGCCCAGCCGTTGACCACGGCGATGACCACCTTCGGCATCGTGCGGATCAGGCGCTGGACCTCGAGGATGTGCAGGCGCCCACCCTCGACCTTGGTGCGGGCCTCGTCGACGGTGTCGGCGGTCTCGCCGGAGGCGTAGCGGTAGCCGGAGCGGCCGCGGATGCGCTGGTCACCGCCGGAGCAGAACGCCCAGCCGCCGTCCTTCTCACTCGGCCCGTTGCCGGTGATGAGCACGACGCCGACGTCCGGGGTACGCCGCGCGTGGTCGAGGGTCCGGTAGAGCTCGTCGACGGTGTGCGGGCGGAATGCGTTGCGCACCTCCGGCCGGTCGAAGGCGATGCGGACGATGCCGTCCTTGCGTTCGGTGCCCACGTGGCGGTGGTAGGTGATGTCGGTGAGGTCCTCGAAACCCGCCACGGTGGCCCACTGGGAGGCGTCGTAGGGGTTGTCAGTGCTGTAGGTCATGTCTCCCAGCCTACGAGCCGGCCGGGATGTCAGCCGGTAATGATCCCGTTGATGGTCTCGGCCGTCCGGATGCCCCGGGTGGTCACTCCGCCGACGTCGTGGCTGTAGAGGGTGATGGCCACCGAACCGTAGGTGAGGAACAGGTCGGGGTGGTGGTCCTGGGTCTCGGCGGCCTCCCCGATCTTGTTGAGCAGGCCGAGGCCGGTGGTGAAGTCGCCGGTCTCGACCTGCCGGTGGATGGTGTTGCCCTCCCGCTTCCAGTCGTGCGGGAGCTGCGTGTCGATCTCGGTGGGGGACAGGATGCTCTTCGGATCGCTCATGGACACCATTGTGCGGGCAAAACTACCCTGGTGCCATGAGACTGCTCCTGACCTCGTTCCTTCACCCCCGCCTGTCCGAGTTCGTCAGCGGGACGGTCGCCTACATCCCCGACGCCGCACGCTCCTTCGGCTCCGTCGACCAGGCGCCGTGGATCAACACCGAACGCGACGGACTCCGCGCCGCCGGACTGGACCTCGTGGAGCTGCCCCTGGCCACCACGCCGCCGGCGGAGGTCGACCGGGTGCTGGGGCTCGTCGACGCCGTCTACGTTGCGGGTGGCGAGACCTTCGACCTCCTGTGGGTCCTCCGTTCCACCGGTACCGACAACATCCTCCTGCGCCACGTCCGCGACGGCCTGCCCTACATCGGCTGCTCCGCCGGTTCCGTCATCGCCGGGCCCAGCATCGAACCGGTGAGCCTGCTCGACTCACCCGCCATCGCCCCCGAGCTGCACGACTACACCGCCCTCGGCCTCACCGACCTCGTGGTCGTCCCACACGCGCAGGGCGACCCGCCGTTCTCCATCGACGTCTTCGCCGACACCGTCCGCACGTACGGGCAACGCTGGCCGCTGGTCCTGCTCCGCGACGGGCAGGCCCTGCTCATCGACGACGCCGAGGTCCGCCTACTCTAGAGCCCATGCACGTCGACGACATCCTGGACCGCGCCCACGTCGTAGCCCTCCCGATGGCGGTGCGCTTCCGCGGGGTGGACACCCGCGAGGCCCTGCTTATCGACGGGCCCGCCGGCTGGGGTGAGTTCTCCCCCTTCCTCGAGTACGGGGCACAGGAGGCGTCCGCCTGGCTGCGCGCCGGCCTCGAGGCCGCCTACGAGGGCCTCCCCGCACCGCTGCGCGACACCGTCGAGGTCAACGCCACCGTCCCCGCCGTCCCCGCCGCCGCCGTTCCGGAGGTCCTGGCCCGCTTCCCCGGTTGCCGCGTGATCAAGGTCAAGGTCGCCGAACAGGGTCAGACACTCGCCGACGACATCGCCCGCGTCGATGCCGTCCGCGACCACGTCCCCGGAGCCGTCATCCGGGTCGACGCCAACCGCGGCTGGACCGTGCCCGAGGCCGTGACCGCGGCACAGGAACTCGGCCCCCTCGACTACCTCGAACAACCCTGCGCCACCGTCGAGGAACTCGCCGAGGTCCGCCGCGCACTCATGCGCTCCGGCATCTTCGCCCGCGTCGCCGCCGACGAATCCATCCGCCGCAGCGACGACCCCTACCGCGTCGCCGACCTGCAGGCCGCCGACGTCGCCGTGGTCAAGGTCGCCCCCCTCGGCGGGGTCCGCCGCGTCCTGCAGCTGGCCACCGACCTCCGGGCCCGCCACATGGACATCACCGTCGCCTCCGCCCTCGACACCGCCGTCGGCATGAACGCCGGACTCGCCGCCGTCGCAGCGCTGCCGGTGCTCTCCGACGACGATGACATGGACGTCCCGCCCGCCGCCGCCGGCCTCGCCACCGGGTCGCTGTTCCTCGAGGACGTCGCCGAACCCCGCGAACTCGTCGACGGGCACCTGCCCGTCGCACCCGTCACCCCCGACCCGGACCGGCTCGAGACACTCGCCGCCCCCGCCGATCGTCGCGACTGGTGGTTCGACCGCCTCCGCGACGCCCACCGGTATCTGTAACCTCATCCCCATGAACCCGCGCAACCCCGGCAACCCCGACGACGAGACCCGGTACATCGGCCCCACCAGCGGCGGCTCCGGCAGTTCTGGCGACCAGGGCCGACCCCGCCAGTACTTCCCGGGAGAGCACGACCCGAACTTCCGCTACGACCCCGCCTATGACTCCGCCCACGAACAGCCGTACGAGGAGCCCTACGCACCGTCCTCTGCGGCCCCGGCGCCGGCGAAGAAGTCCGGCGGGGCACTGCCGATGCTCCTGGGCATCCTCTTCGGCCTCACCCTGCTGGCCGCCATCGCCTTCTTCTTCCTCTGGCGCGGCGCCGCCGCCGAGGCCGACCGTGAGCCCCCGGCCCCGGTCACCGTCACCAGCACCGTCGAACGCACCGTCACCACCACCGAGGAGGCCCCGGCCCTGCCCACCCAGATCCCCACGGAGATCCCGTCCGACATCGTCCCCTCCGACCTGCCGGAGATCGACATCGAGGGCTGGCTCAACGAACTCACCGGCGGCGCCCCGGAACCGGCACCCTGATCAGCCCCACTCCCCGTGAAAGGTCCACACGCCCGAGTTGACGCCCCCGGGTACCGCCTCCGGGTGACGACGTGACCGGCGATGCTCCACCAGGCTAAGAATCTCCGCCAGCGCGTGGGCCCGGGTGTCCGGATACGCCAGGCACGAATCCGTGTACTGCAGATGCCCCCACCCGAACATCTCCGCGTGGTTCGACTTCCACCGGTCGATGATGAACGTCCGGTGGTTCATGTCCCTCATGTCCTCCTCGTGCGGCCCGTGGTACCGGTAACTGTCCAGATCGAACAGTGTCGTCCCGTCCGGGATCCCGCCGTCCCACGTGTACGGCCCGAACCGGAAGTTGGGGATCACGTCCAGGCCCTTCCGGCGCAGATCCAGGATGAACAACCGCTCCATCCGACTCGACGCCCCGATCACCGCCCTCGACAGGACAGAATCCAGGGCGGCGCGCTGCTCCGGTCGCATCGCCCGGAGATCCGCGGCGAACCGGTCCGCGCCTTTCAGCCCGTCGTAGTGGCGCTCCAGGAACTTCACCGCGGTGAGGTCATCCCGGCCGAGTGCGGCGATCGTCGCCGCCGGCGTGGTCACCGGCAACCCGTCGACGATCCGGTGGCGACGCTGACGGGAGCGGGTCAGAGTCATCGCAGGCGTGGAGATTGACCGGTGATCCCCGGGTACCAGTCCTGTGGCTGGAGCGCTGACTGATCCGAGGCCGTAGACGGCCGCAGCTGTGTGTCCGGTGAAAATGGTCGCCGGGTACTGGTGAACTATCGCCTTCAGTGCATCACGGCCTTCGGGTTTGGCTGAGGTGTCCAGGCCGCGGCTGAGGCGGTACAACTGACCGGTCGCCACCCGCCTGGCGATGTCATGCTTGGTTGCCCCGTCGCGCAGGAGTTCTTTCGTGGTCCAGTGGCTCATGCCATGTTGGACTCCGCCGAGGGGGAGAAGGTTCCCCGTCTCGCCCTATTGTCCACGATGTGGGTGTTTCCTGGGCCTGTGGACGGGCAAAGCGTGTGCAATCGGCCGGACCGGGTGGGACGTCGGAACCCCGGTGCCCTATTGTCCACGCTTTGTCCCGATCAGTGCGATGCCAGCGGGTAAACCGTGTGCACTTGGGCGGGGATCGCAGGGCTCCGGGAAGTTCGGCACCACGCCCCGCCGCAGTAGACTCGGGAGCCATGTCGAACAACGAGCCGTCGCGAAACGAGTCCTCGATGGACCTGGCCGTCCGGGTGGCCGAGCAGCTGTCCCGTCACCTCAGTGATGTGGTGCTGTGCCCGGGGTCGCGGAACTCGCCGTTGAGCCTGGCGCTGCTGGCGCGCAGTGACATCCGGGTGCATGTGCGGCTGGATGAGCGCAGTGCGGCGTTCCTGGCGCTGGGGATGGCCCGGGTGCAGGGCAGGCATGTGGGGGTGGTGATGACGTCGGGGACGGCGGTGGCGAACACGGTGCCGGCGATGGTGGAGGCCCATTATTCGCACACGCGACTGGCGGTGATCAGTGCGGATCGGCCCCGACGGTTGCAGGGGACGGGGGCGAGCCAGACGATCGACCAGGTCGGCCTGTTCGGGGTGTACGCGGAGACCACCCAGGTGGAGTCCGGTGGGGACATCCCGGCCATCGCCGAGGCGTTCACCACGACCAACCAGGTCCACATCAACGTGGCGCTGGAGAACCCGTTGGTCGGTGAGGAGCTGCCGGCACCCCAGGGCAGCCGGACGCTGCGGCGTTCCCCGGTGCCCACCTCCACGAATCACGGCGAGGTCGCCGTGGACCTGGACAGGAACACCCTGGTCATCGCGGGGGATGAGGCCTGGCCGGTGGAGGGCCTGGAGGATGTTCCCACGATCGCGGAGCCGTCGGCACCGGCGCCGGACAGGCCGGTGCATCCGTTGGCGGCGGCGATCTTCCGTAAGCAGCAGGTCAGCGCGAACAACTACGTGGTGGACACGAAGCCGGAGCAGGTCATCGTGGTGGGCCATCCGACGCTGCACCGGGATGTGCTGGGGCTGATCACTGATCCGGACATCGAGCTGGTCACGCTGTCGCGCACCGACGACTTCACCGATCCCCGGCCGGACGCCACCCGTGGCACCACGGTGAAGGTCACGGGTCGACCGTCGAAGCAGTGGCTGACCATCTGTGACGCGGCCTCCGAGCTGGCGGCGGACGCGGTGCGGACGACGCTGGAGGATCCCGAGTTCGGGTTCACCGGTCTGCACGCGGCGGCGGCGGTGGCGGACACGCTGGGCACCGGCGACACGGTTCTGCTGGGGGCGTCGAATCCGGTGCGTGACGCCAGCTGGGTGGGGCTGCCGTTCGACGGGGTGGACACGTACGCGCCGCGGGGTGCGGCGGGTATCGACGGGTCGGTGTCCCAGGCCGTCGGTGTCGCGCTGGCCACGCAGGCGGCGCACCCGGATGAGCCGCGCGCCCCGCGGACGGTGGCGCTGCTCGGGGACGTGACCTTCCTTCATGACGTCGGCGGGCTGCTCATCGGGCCGAATGAGCCGCACCCGGAGAACCTCACCATCGTCGTGGCCAACGATGACGGCGGCGGCATCTTCGAGACCCTGGAGATCGGCGCCGAGCCGCTGCGGGCGAGTTTCGAGCGGGCCTTCGGTACGCCCCACGGGGCGTCGATAAGCGAGCTGTGCGCCGGCTACGGCGTCGCCCACCGCGAGGTCACGTCCCTGCGGGAGCTTCTCGACGCCCTCATGGACACCACCGAAGCCCCCCTCGGCCTCAGCGTCATCGAGGCACGCACCACCCGCACCACGCGACGCGCGCTGCACCGGGCACTGCAGGGGAAGATCGCGTTGTGAGGGACATGCTGCGCCGGCGCCTGCACCAGGTGGTCATGGCGCTGTTCATCGGCGGGATCTTCGGGTGCCTCGCCATGGTGGGCGGGGCGGTGATCAACGACCGGACGATCGAGTCCGACCGGGGGCGCTCACTGGCCACCGTCACCGACACCGGCTGGCTGCGCACCACCGTGGACTACCGCGACGAGGAGGGCATCTACCATTCCCCGCAGACCGGGCTGCTCTACCCGACCGGGCTGGGGGAGGGGCAGCAGGTGTGGGTCAACTACGCGCGGAGCGAGCCGGAACTGGTGAAGGTGGAGGGCCGCGAATGGACCCTGTCACTGCTGCCCGCGTTGAGCATGGCGGCTGTCGTGGCCGTCGTGGCGGGGCTATTGTGGTGGCTGGTGAGTCGCGTCACCCGGCGGACGGCGAGTTCACCGGAAGTTCGCCCAGAGTAAAGCTGAAGATCAGGGCCCGGTTGCCTGAGGAAGGGACGATGACCCGCATGCGTGTAGCGATCGTTGCCGAGTCTTTCCTGCCCAACGTCAACGGAGTCACCAACTCGGTGCTCCGCGTCCTCGAGCACCTGCACCGGGAAGGGCACGAGGCGGTCGTCGTGGCGCCGGGTGCCCGGGACTTCGAGGAGGAGATCGGCGACTACCTCGGTTTCGAGATCGTCCGCGTCCCCACCGTCCGCGTCCCGCTCATCGACTCGCTGCCCGTCGGGGTCCCCAACGCCACCGTCACCGAGGTGCTGCGCGAGTTCAACCCGGACATCATCCACCTGGCCAGCCCCTTCGTCCTCGGTGCGGCCGGCGCCTTCGCCGCCCGGCAGCTGCGGATCCCGGCGGTGGCCCTCTACCAGACGGACGTCGCCGGATTCGCCACGAAGTATCACCTGCGACCGTTGGCGACCGCCGCCTGGGACTGGACCCGCACGATCCACAACATGTGCCAGATGACGCTCGCACCCTCGTCCCTGACCATCGCCGAGCTGGAACAGCACGGCATCCAGGGGGTGCGCCACTGGGGCCGCGGCGTCGACGCCGTCCGCTTCCACCCCGACAAGCGCTCGCCGCAGCTGCGCCGTCAGTGGGATCCCACCGGACGCAAACGCATCGTCGGTTTCGTCGGTCGGCTGGCCCCGGAGAAGGGTGTGCACCGCCTCGTCTCCCTGCACGGGCGACGCGACATCCAGCTGGTCATCGTCGGCGACGGGCCGTCGCGTCCGGAGCTGGAGTCGATGCTGCCGGGCGCGGTGTTCACCGGGGCCCTCGGCGGCGATGAGCTGGCGGCGGCGTACGCGTCACTCGACCTGTTCGTCCACGCCGGCGAGTTCGAGACCTTCTGCCAGGCGATCCAGGAGGCCCAGGCGTCGGGCGTGCCCACCATCGGCCCCCGCGCCGGCGGGCCCGTCGACCTCATCCAGGGCCGCTACAACGGCATGCTCCTCGACGTGGACACCTTCACCGCGGACCTGCCGGCCGCCGCCGAGTGGCTGCTGCACCCGGAGCGGCACGACCAGCTGCGCCGCAACGCCCGGGTGTCCGTCCGGTCGAAGACCTGGGAGGCCCTGTGCACCCAGCTGATGGGCTACTACACCGAGGTCATCGAGAACACCCGCCGGGTCCCGCTCACCTTCTTCGGCCCCCGGCCTGAACTGCCGCTGTGGGCGGCGAGGGCGCTCGGTGCCCGGGTCGCCTGAGCGGAGTCACTAGACTCGCAGTGTGGCTAAGGCAGACCTGGACAAGAAACCCTTCGATGTCGCGTCGATGTTCGACGCGGTCGGTGAGAAGTACGACCTCACCAACACCATCCTCTCCTTCGGGCAGGACGCCCGGTGGCGTCGGCTGACCCGGAAGCGGCTCGACCTGCGCCCCGGTGAGAAGGTGCTCGACCTCGCCGCCGGCACGGCAGTGTCCACGGTGGAACTGGCCAAGTCCGGTGCCTGGTGCGTGGCCTGCGACTTCTCCCAGGGCATGCTCGCCGCCGGTCGGTACCGGGACGTGCCCAAGGTCGTCGGCGACGGCATGTACCTGCCGTTCGCGGACGGCACCTTCGATGCGGTGACCATCTCCTACGGGCTGCGCAACATCCACGATCACGAGGCCGCCCTCCGGGAGATGGCCCGGGTGACCCGGCCGGGTGGCCGGTTGACCATCGCCGAGTTCTCCACCCCGGTCGTGCCGGTGTTCTCCACGGTGTACAAGGAGTACCTCATGCGGCTGATCCCGCCGATCGCGCGGGCGGTGTCCTCGAACCCGGACGCCTACGTCTACCTGGCGGAGTCCATCCGGGCGTGGCCGGGGCAGGAGGAGCTGGCCCGGCAGATCAACGCCAACGGCTGGTCGGAGGCCGGCTGGCAGAATCTCACGTTCGGCATCGTGGCGATGCACTCCGCGATCAAGCCGTAGCGGACCACAACGGGCTGTCCCGGCGGACCCGGGAGACGGCCCCGCCGGCGGCCCGCCAGGCCCGGGCGATGAGATCGCGGTCCTCGTCGACGATGAGGTTGCCCATCAGTCGCGCGGCCGCCGGCATGAGGCGCGCACCGACCGGGCCACGCAGACCCAGCGGGCCGACCAGCGGCAGGAACCGCGGGTAGGTGAGCAGCCGGGCGGCGGTGCGGGCCAGCAGGAACGCCTCACCGTAGGTGTCACGGAGCAGCTCCGGCCAGGCATGGGTCAGCGGGCCGGTGCCGAGCAGGTCGACGACCAGTTCGGCGGTCTCCAGGCCGTAGTCGATGCCCTCGCCGTTGAGCGGGTTGACGCAGGCGGCGGCGTCACCGATCAGCGCCCAGTTCTCGCCCGCCACATTCGACACGGCCCCGCCGAGGGGGAGCAGCGCGGAGGCGACGTCGGTCTCCGGGCCGAGCTCCCATTCCTCGCGACGCTGCGCGGCGTAGTGGGACAGCAGCTTCTTCGTGTTCACCTTCGCCGGGCGGGCGTCGGTGGACAGGGCGCCGGCGCCGAGGTTCACCCGGCCGTCGCCGAGCGGGAAGATCCAGCCGTAACCGGGCTGCACCGCACCGTCCTCGTCGCGCAGCTCCACGTGCGAGTGGATCCACGGCTCCCGGGAATGCGGGGTGGTGCAGTAGCTGCGCGCCGCGATGCCGTACACCTCACCGCGGTGCCACTGCCGGCCCAGGAGTCTGCCGAAGGTGGAGCGCACCCCGTCCGCGACGATGATCCAGCGCGCCTGCACCCGCGTATCGACGCCCCCGCGTCGCACCGTCACCGCGTCCACCCGGTCCGCGGTGCGCTCCACCGCTACCGCGGTGGCGTTCTCCCACAGCGTGGCGCCGCGGGCGACGGCGGTGCGGACGAGGAGGGCGTCGAAAAGCGTGCGCGGCATGGCCGAACCCACCGTGCCGTAGTGTCCCTCCGGCCACGGGGCGGTGACGGAACCGCCGAAACCGTGCAGCTTGAGCCCGTGATTGACGTAGCCGCCGGCGATCTCGTCGGCCACCCCGAGACGACGCAGCTGGTGGTACGCGCGGGGAGTCAGGCCGTCACCGCAGGTCTTGTCCCGGGGGAACGAGGCCGAGTCGATGAGCAGGACCTCGTGCCCGGCCTCGGCGGCGTGAGCGGCGGCGGCGGAACCCGCAGGGCCCGCGCCGACAACCAGGACATCACAGACAGTCACGGGCACCATTGTGGCACGCGGTGCGACCCCGGAGTGTGGTGGGGAGCCGGTTTGGACTACGGTTGAGTGCGATTATCCCCATTCGCCACACACCCCTGCAAGGACAGTCGACCATGACCCACGGCACGACCCCCCACCCGCATCATGCCGGGCATGTGGACCTGGGTGACGCCGAGCTCAACGAGCGAATCTCCGCCGGCCTCACCGCCGTGGAGAACCTCCTCGAGGTGGAGCTGGCGAAGGGCGAGGACTTCCTCGTCGACAAGGTGATGCACCTGACCACCGCCGGCGGCAAACGCTTCCGGCCCATGATGGCACTGCTGGCCTCCCAGTACGGGCCGGACGCCGGATCCGCCAACGTGATCAAGGCGGCTGCCTCCCTGGAGATCGTCCACCTGGCCACCCTCTACCACGACGACGTCATGGACGAGGCTGACCTGCGACGCGGCGTCGACTCCGCCAACGCCCGCTGGGGCAACGCCGTGGCCATCCTCGCCGGCGACATCCTCTTCGCCCACGCCTCCCGGCTCATGAGCGAACTGGACACCGCGACCGTCGCCCACTTCGCCGAGACCTTCCAGGACCTGGTCACCGGCCAGATGCGGGAGACCATCGGTCCGCGGGGTGGTGACCCCATCGAGCACTACCTCAAGGTCATCAACGAGAAGACCGGCGTCCTCATCGCCGCCTCCGGCCGCCTCGGCGCCCTCCACGGCGGGGCCAGCGATGAGCACATCGATGCCCTGTACCGGCTGGGGTCGGCGATCGGCATGATCTTCCAGATCGTCGACGACATCATCGACATCTACTCCGACCACTCCGAATCCGGCAAGACCCCCGGCACCGACCTCCGCGAGGGTGTGTTCACCCTCCCGGTGCTCCACGCCCTCGCCGAGGAGGGTGAGGTCGGCGACGAACTCCGCGCACTGCTCACCGGGCCCCTCACCTCTGACGGGGACGTCGACCGTGCCCTCGAGCTCCTGGGGCGCTCCACCGGGCGGGAGAAGGCGCTCGCCGACGTCCAGCGCTACCTCGCCGAGGCCGAGACCCAGATCGCCCGCCTGCCGGAGGGGACGGCCACCGACGCCCTGCGACGCCTGGCCAACTACACCATGGAACGCGTCGGATAGTCCTCCTGACCTGCCGATTTGCCCCGGTAGTGGTGGGCCGTAGTAGAGTGTTCAACGCACCTTGTGATGCACGCCAGATTGCCCGAGCGGCCAAAGGGAGCGGACTGTAAATCCGTCGGCATTGCCTACAGAAGTTCGAATCTTCTATCTGGCACAAGGTGGAACCCATCAGCGGGAGAGATCCTGCTGGTGGGTTTCTGCGATTCCCGGGGGTGCGGATCCTACGGGGTTGTCGCCCGCCAGCCGGAACCGAGAATGTCGACGATGCTCGCTCCGGACTGGCTGTCGGCCAGGGGGGCGGAGGCGGCCCAGGCCGCGCCCAGATTCGCCAGGTACAGGTCCCGTCCGGAGAGGTCTGGCCGGGCGTCTCCATGCTGCTGCGCGTCTCGCAGGAGCTGGTCGGTCATGTCGACGACCGGCCGGCAGTGGGCGCCCAGCATCGTCGCGTCCTTCTCCCATGCTTCCCGCAGGGGGTCCGGTAGCCCGTCGTAGCTGGTCATCCACGTGCGGATGGCCTCCAGCCACCGCTCCAGTCTCGTGCCGGCGGTCAGCTTCGCGGCGACGAGGTCGTGGTGGATCTGCTGCAGGTCCCCGATGCGGTCGGCGACGAGGGCGGCGATGAGGGTCTCGCGGTTGGGGAAGTGGCGGTAGAGAGTTCCCGCTCCCACACCGGCCTGCTTGGCGATGGTGTCCAGGGGGACCTCCAGGCCGTGCTCGGCGAAACACTCCTCGGCGATCTCCAGAATGCGGGCGCGGTTACGGGTCGCATCCGACCGTCGGCCCTTGGTGCCTGATTCCATGGTGACTCCTCCTTATTGCCAAACGGAGAGCGTCTCCGTATCGTGGGAAATATCCGGAGCGGCTCTCCGGTTAAGGCTAGCGGCCGACTCTCATCCGGGAAAGGACTCACCGTGGCCGACCTCTCACCACAGGCCCTGCGCCGCACCTTCGGGGCGTACCCCACA
>Ga0123333_10005421_pt1 | contig 11512 bp, 10 predicted proteins | sample BioC12SIPDNA_3_FD_89957 | JGI IMG/M metagenome (GOLD analysis project Ga0123333, IMG submission 89957) | Anaerobic biogas reactor microbial communites from Washington, USA - Biogas_R2_B C12 SIP DNA | ecosystem: Engineered > Bioreactor > Anaerobic > Unclassified | place: Washington, USA...
AAGATGGAAGAATACCTCGAAACCCTCGGGCGCCTGGAGGAATCCGGCCAGCCGGCCACCGTCAGCGCGCTATCCAATGCCCTGGGCGTCTCGCCCCCCAGCGTCTCTGAAATGCTCGGCAGGCTGCGCGAGCAGGGCTATATCACCCACAACGCGCGCGAGGCCGCCGTGCTGACCCCCACCGGCGCCAACGTGGCGGGCGGGCTGATCCGCAAGCACCGCCTGTGGGAACGCTTTTTACACGACGTGCTGGGTTTACGGTGGGACGAGGTCCACGAGCAAGCCTGCCAGCTTGAGCACGTTACCTCGCCGGCACTCGAGGAGCGCTTGGCGCAAGCCGCCGGCGAGCCGCTCACCTGTCCGCACGGCAGCCCGATCCCGCCGGCGGGCGGATTTGCGCAGGGGCTGGGCCCCGGCGAGGCCCTGTGCAGTTATGCGCCCGGACAGGAGGGCATCATCACCCGTGTAGGGGACGATCCGGACCTCCTGCAGGCTTTTGACCGCCTCCAGCTTGAGCCAGGCGTGCACCTCAGGGTACTCGAGGTTATGCCGGATGGCGCAATCCGGGTACTGACGCACGGCGCCGAGGTGACCCTCAGCACCGCGCAGAGCCACGCCCTATGGCTGGCGCCCTGCAGCCCCATAGCCGACGAAGCGGTGCTCCCCCTGGGCGATCTGGCCGCCGGCGAGATCGCTACGGTGAGCGGCTTTCGGGCCGGCAAGGGGATGATCTCGCGCTGCCTGGCGCTCGGTTTTACCCCGGGGGCAGAGGTGCGGGTGCTGCAGAACCAGCGCGGCGGAGCGATGATCGTCCTGGTGCGCGATACTCGGGTGGCGCTTGGGTGCCGCGAGGCGCAGCGCATCCTGGTGCGCGCCAAGGCCAGCCGATGAGCAAGGACGAAGCGCTGGTCGCCCTGGTGGGCTCGCCCAACGTGGGCAAATCGAGCATCTTTAACCGCTTAACAGGCCTCTCGCAGCACGTCGGCAACTGGCCCGGCAAGACCATCGAGCAAAAGACGGGCGTCTGCCGTCTGCCGGGCAGCACAGTGCGGCTGGTGGATCTGCCCGGCTCCTACAGCCTCTCGGCCAACTCGCCCGAAGAGCTCGTCACGCGCGACTATCTGCTGAGCGCCGCCCCGCGCCTGGTGCTGGTGGTGGTCAATGCCACCTCGCTGGAACGCACCCTCTATCTGCTGGCCGAGGTTGCTGAGCTGGGCCTGCCGGTGGCAGTGGTCGTCAACATGCTCGATGTAGCCGAACAGCACGGCCAGCGTGTAGATGCCGCCGCACTGGGGCGTGCCCTGGGAGTGCCGGTGGTGGGCATCTCGGCGGTGCAGGCCAGCGCGCAGGCCGAGGTGCTGGATATGCTGGATAACGCCCTGAGCGCATATCCGCCCGCCAGGCTGAGCCCGCCCACGCTCAGCCCCGATCTGGAAGCCGTCCTCGAGGCGCTGCAGCCGCTCCTGCCGCCCGAGCTGAGCGCCAGCTATCCGCCGCGCTTTACCGCCATCAAGCTGCTGGAGGGCGACCGCCAGATGCTGGGCTTGGCGCGTGCCGCCAGCACCCCGGATGGCTGGGCTGCGATCGAGGCGCTCCTGGAAGCACATGACGACGCGGTGCTCGAGATCGCCGGGGCACGCTATGCGTGGATCGGCGCGCTCACGCAGCAGGCCCTGCGCCGCCCAGCCCACGGCGCCGTGATGCTCACCGAGCGCCTCGACCGCGTAGCCACCCACCCCGTGTGGGGCGCCGTGCTGCTGATCGCCGTGCTGGCAGCCCTCTATGGGCTGGTATTTCAGCTTTCGGCGCCGCTGGTTGCGCTGCTGGAATCCGTCCAGAGCGCCGCAGCCGACTGGCTGCGCACCGCCCTGCACGCCCAGCCGGCCTGGGTACAGGGTCTGCTGGCGGATGGTCTGCTGGGCGGGGTCGGCACGGTCCTCACGCTTTTGCCGGTGCTGGCCCTCTTTTTTGCCATGATCGCGCTGCTTGAGGATGTGGGCTATCTGGCGCGCGGCGCTTATGTGGCCGACCGCCTGATGCACCGCCTGGGGCTGCACGGCAAGTCGTTCCTGCCGCTCTTTTTGGGGATGGGCTGCAATGTGCCGGCTATCAGCGGTACGCGCATCCTGGATACCCCGCGCGAGCGCATGCTGACGGCCGTGCTGGCGCCGCTGGTGCCCTGCGCTGGGCGCATGAGCGTGCTGGTCTTTATCGCCGGCGCCCTCTACCGCGCCTGGGCGCCGCTGGTGCTGGTGGGGCTGCTGGCGATCGACGTGGGGGTGATCGTGCTGAGCGCGAGGCTGCTGGGACGCGCTACCTTGCGCGACCACGCCCCCGGGTTCATTATGGAGCTGCCGCTCTACCATCTGCCCAACGCGCGCACCATCGCGCTCTACACCTGGCAGCAGATAGCCGAGTTCCTGCGGCGCGCCGGCAGCGTGATCCTGCTCGTCTCGCTCTTGATCTGGGCTCTATCGAGTGCCCCTAACGGGGTGCTCGAGACCAGCTGGCTGGCAAATATCGGCCAATGGCTGGCGCCGTTCGGGCGCCTGATGGGAATGGACTGGCGCAGCCTGACCTCCCTGCTGGCCAGCGTGGCAGCCAAGGAGCAGGCCCTCGCGACCCTGGCGATCCTGACGGGCTCAGCCGGCGATCTCTCGGACGCCCTGCCCAAACTGCTCTCGCCGGCAGCGGGGCTGGCGTTTCTGATTGTACAGATGCTGTTCATCCCCTGCGTGGCGACGATCGCGGCATTAAAGGCGGAGACCCGATCCTGGCGCCTGACGGCCAGCGTGGTCGCTTATCTGGCTATCCTGAGCTTTGGTCTGGGGATTGTAGTGTATCAGGTGCTGCGCCTGATCGACTGGGGGGTGTGATGCTGCGGCGCGTGCTGCGGGCGTTGGCGGATGTTAAAGGCCCGGTGAGCCTGCCCGAGCTCGCCGCGCACCTGGGCCTGGATGAGGCCATACTCACGGCCATGCTCGACGATCTGGTGCGCCTGGGATATCTGTGCGACGCGCTCAAAGGCGGCCCAGCGGCTTGCGTCGAGTGCCGCGGCTGTGCCGGATGCCCGCCGGGCGTGGGCGATCGGAGGGTGCTGCAGCTCAGCGCGGCGGGGAAAAGGGCGGCTGGGTAACAACACGGCGGGAGTAATCCCGCCGTGTTTATGTCGGCATAAGGATCGGTCAGCGGGCACATGCCCGCCGACTGATGCACACTAGATATCCGGCTGGCACTTCCAGCGCGTCAGGTCCCAGACGCCATCCGGCGAGTACTGGATAGCTGCCTTGCGCAGCACATCCGCTGCCAGGGCGGGCGTCTGTGAACGCAGGTTCTCCATAAAGGTGTCGATATCGATCTCACCGGTATAGTAGAGGGTCTGTTCGCGGCGCAAGAGGTCGCCCCATTTATCCTCCTGCCAGCCGAACCACGAGTACGGGTCGGTGACGGGGTGGATATGGCGGTCTGAGGGGACAAAGCCCGACATTTCGGGCAGGCTCTTGGCCTTTTTATGCGACGGGATAAAGCTGGGCACCTCGTTGACGATCATCTCGTCGTGCTCGGCGGTGGTGATCCACATCAGCCAGTCCACGCAGGCATCCACGCAGCCCTTTTCAAGCGTCTTGCGGTTAAGGCCATAAGAGAGCGACCCATAACCGGCTCCCTGAATCGGCAGGAAGGGCGGATCGGGCACGAACTCGGAGGATTCCTTGGTGACGGGCGGGATCAAAAAGCTGGTGAACTCGAACTTGCGGCGGCTATCCTGCAGGATAGTGCCGACTGCCCACGAGCCATCCCAGACGATTGCCAGCTCGTTATTGAGGAAGAGGTCCATCGGGTTGCCGTAATCCGGGTTGGCAAAGCCCACCGGCATGTAGGTTGCCCACTCTTTCACCAGGCGGTACATATCGCGCAGCTCGGGCGCGGCATACGGGTCGAACTTGTCGCAATAGTAGGCCTGGAAGATTTCTTCCTGGCTGATGACGCCCTTTTGATATTTTTCTTCAATGTTCTCGTAATAGTTCAACCCATCGAACTTTTCGATCCAGGTGTGCAGAAACTGGTCGGCCAGCATACCGCTGATCCACCACTGGTTGATGATGCCGGCGCCCGCCGAGATCGGGATAAAGCCGGCGGCCTTGAGCTGTTCGCACCAGGCGATCAGGTCGGCCCACGAGTTGGGCGAGCCCCATTCTTTGTTGATGCCGGCCTCAAAGTCGATGCCGGCCTCTTTCATCATGTCGAGGTTGGTGAACAAACCCGTGCCCACCAGGTCGAGCGGCACGCCGCCATAGTTGCCCTTGGTCGAATAGCTTTCCAGGAAGGGATCCTTAAAGGTCTCCTTCCAGGGGGTTGAGTCGCCCTCGGCATACTTGTTGGGCAGCTCGAGGTAATCGTTGATCGGCACAGTCTTACCCTCGTCAGCCCACTGGTTGAGGGTGCTCAGCCAGATCCAAAAGACGTCGGGGCCGGTGCCGCCCACCAGCTGGGTGCCGATCCACGAGATATAGTCGCCCTCGGGGGCCTGCATAAACTTGAAATCGATGCCCGGGTGCAGATCCATCCATTCGTCTGCCAGCCGGCGCATGGCCTCGCGTTTGGGGGCCTTCGGGTCGGGGTTGGGATTCTCAGAAGTGGGCGTATAGGCCTGCGCGTAAAACTCTAGCTCTCCCTTGTAGCTGCTTTCGGCTGGCACCTCGGTCGGTTCGCCATCCTTGGGTGCAGCTGTGGGAGAGGTGGTGGCGGGAGTACAGGCTGCCAGGGTGGCAACCGCTCCCAGGGCAGCCAGGCGCAGGAACTCGCGGCGTTTGATCTGCAACATCAGTCTTTTCCTCCTTTATGTGAGTCAAACAGTGCGGTACGAGCGCGAGAAGGATCAATGAATTGGAATAGGCGCCTCCTTTCGTGGCAACAAAACAGCCAGACGCAGGCGCGTCTGGCTGGCGACTTGCCAATAGAACGATTCCCCACCAACCGTCCTGCGGCATTTAAAGCTATTTTAATATTACTATTATTATAATAGCACGCGGCAGGTAGAGCGTCAAGGGTATCTCGAGCCGTTTACGGCCATTAAGCCATGCTCGACAAACTCGTACACCTGGGATACCTGTGCCTGAATCGAAAAAACAAGTTAAACATCTCCCGGGATACCGCCCGATCAGCGCCGGTTGCCATGCAGATACCTATCTCTACTATTTCCTCCCGGCAATCAGCCAGAAACGTCCCTCACCGGGGCGTATGGTTATATCCAGCGACAGCCTCCCGTCAACGTCAAGTTTCGTCATTTCGCCGGTAAAGGCATCGCATTCCACCGCCTCAGCACAGCAGCCGTCAACTGTCAGTCTGCCGGTAAAGGGTACGCTGTCCATGTTGGCAAGATAGATCACCCGCTCCCCATCATCGGTGACACGGCAGTGGGATAGCAGCATAGGATGGTAGCAGCCCTTTTCGTTTTCGATTTTCAATGTGCGGCAGATTCTGGGCAGCTTGGCATCAAGCAGCTTGCCAAAATCCTCTGTGGGAGCAAGCGCCATGCGTCCTTTCTCTATAGCATCGGCAATTTCAAGGGCGGCCGGCGATGTGACGCCGGTCTCGCGGGAGAGCCTGGGCGCTTCACCGCAAAAGAGTATGGCAATTCCTGCCGCCTCGCATTCGAGCAGCTTTGCCATCGCCGCTTCCTCAAGCACCCGTGCACAGGGCAGAACCAGAGCCGAATAGGCGCGGTCGCGGTAGATAAGCCGTCCGTCTTGTATCTCGCCCTCCAGCAGCAGCGCGCAGTCGATATAGTCAAAGTCTATCTGACGCTGGACGAGATCCCAGGACGCCTGGGCAAAGGCATCATCAAGCGCTTGTGTCGCCTCTGAATAATCGATAGCCCGGACGTTGGTGTTGGGGATATAGCTTTCCCACATTGCCGCCTCAGGATAGAACAGAGCCACGCGGCTGTCGCGGCTGCCCATCCTGAGCAGCCCGCCGGAACGCGCTGTATAGCGGTTGAGTTCGCGGGTCTCTTCTTTGGTTATGCCGTCCCAGGAATAATAGCTTGTAAAGTTATTCACGCCCATAGCAAGATGCCAGTTGACCGAGCCATAGTAACAACCAAGCTCTGCCCGGTCGCCACGTTCTCTGACACTGTGGTCGGAGAACTCGGTAAAGACCTCGCGTTCGCCGTTTATATCGGCAAAGGAGGCTATAAAGCGGGCGATAGGGATGGTCCCGTCACGCATAAGTGCCGAGGTCTCGGTGGCCAGCTGGTCTATGCCCGGCCAGTCAAAGCGCTTCATTGAACGGTAGAACGAGCCATAGTTGTTAACGTGCGCCTGCAGCCGCTCTTCCTCCAGCATATGGCCCGAGGATTTGAGGTTATTAGCCCGGCACCAGTCCTGGATCTGTCCAAAGTAGCTGTCGGCAATCGTGTCGGCGATGAATTCCCAAAAGTCGCAGCGGCGCTTGACGGCATCGTCCCCTCGGCGCAGCACCACCGCTGTGCATGCCTTGTAAAACTCGTAGCCATATTTCGCCTCAAAGTCGGCGGGATAGCTGTCAAGCCAGGGCAGGATCGGGAAAACACCCGCCCGGATATTCCAGGATATAAGAGAGGGTTCGTCGGTGAACATGGCGAGAACGCCCTTGCCGAACTCGTCGCCCAGCACCTTTTTGTAATTCTCATGGGTACAGTTGATAAACTCGCGCACCGCCTTGCGGTCGGACAGGCTTATATAGTTGCGCGGCTCAGAGTAGCTCTCGGTGGCATGGGTGCCGTCAAAGAGCCGGCGAATACTCATCATAAAGAGGTAGAACTGTCCGGCGGGAACCTCTATATACAGCACCCCCCGCTCGTTGAGGCAGTCGGTGACATCGATTGGATCTCCCCCCTCCACCGGCAGCAAGAGCGCTTTCCAAAGCTTGTCTCCCGGCACGTCGGCGCGATACGTGCTCGGACCGCTGATCTTGCGCCAGTAGTCGTAGCAGTAGAGTCCCTTTGCCACATACTCGGGGTTAAACTCAGTGACATAGCCGCCGGCGGTACCCGAGGGATAGCCCTTTTCATCGTAAAGCCAGGTATACATACCCCGCTGGATATACTCGCGTATCCCCGCTGCGGTGTCATTCCATTCCTCGTCAGAATCGGGGAATTCTGATGTATATGGCACGTTGCCCACGATGCCGCCGAACCAGCGTGAGTCGTAATATTCAGCCTTTTCTTTGTCCACAGCGCCGCCGTGGATTATCTGATAGATCGCGTTCCGTCTGTCGGGGTTTGCAAAGCTCTTGCCGTATTTCTCGATAATGCTCATATTCGCACCTTCTTTCTGTCAGTAGAATATGTTTGTTTAAAGTCGACGGGCGGTATCCCGGACTATTGACACCGGGTATAGCTTTCGGCTATTTGATTTGCTGTGCGCTTTATTCTATTATTTTGTTACCTGAAATGGGTCATATCCGTTAACAACGCAGAGCTTGCCTTTGGAAACAAAACAGCCAGATGCAGGCGCATCCGGCTGGTGACTTGCCAATAGAACGATCCCCACCAACCGTCCTGCGGCATCCAAAAGCTATCTGAGAATGAGCATAACATGCGGTAGGTGGAGCGTCAAGGGGACCAAAAGTCGTTTACAGGTATTGCGCCGGACTTGAGCCAGCGCTCGGTGCGGCGCATCCTGTGAGGTAATACGCTAGATCTGCTGCACCAGGTGGCTGATCAGCACCCGCAGCCCAATCGCCAGGAGCACGATCCCGCCTACAAGCTCGGCGCGCCGGCCGAAACACATGCCCACCTTGCGGCCCAGAAGGATCGCCGCCCCTGACAGCAGAGCCGTTACCATGCCGATGATCGCTGCCGGCTGCCAGATGCTGACCTGCAGCATCGCCAGGCTGAGGCCCACCGCCAGGGCATCGATGCTGGTGGCCACCGCCAGCACCAGCGCCTCGCGATGCGTCAGCAGCACACAAACGGGGTTTTCTTCCTTGGAGAGGCCGCTCTTGAGCATGCGTCCGCCCACAAAGGCCAGCAAACCAAAGGCCAGCCAGTGGTCCCACGGGCCGATCAGGTGCACAAGCCACGCCCCCCCGAACCAGCCGATGATCGGCATCAGCGCCTGAAACAGGCCGAAATACAGGGGTGGCACCGCATACCAGGCTTTGCTGGGCACGCGGCCGGTGGCGCCCACGCACAGCGAGACGGCAAAGGCATCCATCGCCAGGCCGACGGCTAAAAGCAGGTTTTCGACAATCCCCAAGCTGACGCCCCTCCGATAACCGCTCGAGTATAGGCTTGCCGGAGCGCGCTCGCAAACGCAGGCCTGTTTTACCATCCTGCACGACAGGTTATTGTCGATTACGTTCATATGCGCTACACTGAGGATTGTCGTCTGCAATTCCCGCGTTATGGAGGCTAGCTATGAAGTTGAGCGATGCGCAAACGCGAGCCTTTCGGATGTGGCTTTCGAGCCGCGGAGGAGTGCTGCTGGATTGCCCGGTCTGCCGCCGGCGCGACTGGCAGCCGGCTGAGATGATCGAGAGCGGGAAGGATTACCGCGAACTGGTGATCTATTGCGGGCTATGCGGATACACCTATCACTTTAGCATGAACGTGGTGGCGAGTGCCATCCCCAACTGACGCTGCGATGCGCATCGGCGTGGGCCAGCTGGTGTGCGCCCCCGGCGATGTGCGCGCCAACCTGCGTCGCTGGGCGCGTCTGGCCGAGCGTGCCGCCGATGCCGGCTGCCGGCTCCTGGTGCTGCCCGAGCTGTGCGATACAGGCTACCTGCTGGATGCCATCCCCATCCTGGCCTCCCCCTGGCCGGGCTGTCCGCTGGATACCCTGCGCGAGCTGGCCGTGCGCCACAATCTGGCGATCGCCGCCGGATTGAGCGAGCGCGCCGACGAGGCATTCTACAACTCCCTGGCCCTGGTCGGCGCCGATGGGGCGCTCGCGGGGCATTACCGCAAGCTGCACCTCTTTAGGAGTGAACGGCAGGTCTTTACCCGCGGCGACCGCGCGGTGACGGCCGAGCTGTGCGGCTGGCGGATCGGCCTCACGATCTGCTACGACCTGCGCTTTGGCGCGCTGCACCGCGAGCTGGCGGCGCAGGGGGCTGAGCTGATCCTCAACGCGGCGGCATGGCCGGCGGTACGCATCGAGCACTGGCGGGTGCTGCTGCGCGCGCGTGCCCTCGACGGACAGCTGTGGCACATCGGCGCCAACCGCACCGGCACCGATGCCGGGCTTGCGATGGGGGGCTTGAGCGGTGTTGCGAGTCCGCTGGGCGAGTGGCAGGCACTGGGCTGCACGCGAGGCGGTCTGCTGACGGCAGAGGTGAGCAAAGCGGCGATTGCGGACGCCAAGGCGCGCCTGCCGCTGCATCAGGATGCGGCGGAATTCACACCGTAGCTGAGCCGGAGCCCCTGACCAGCCCCACCAATCGGCTGCTAAGCGTGCTTGACATCCCCCGCGGCGGCTTTACAATAAGCACATCGCCAGCGAATGAGCGGGAGGCTCCCGTGAGCGAGCGTCGAGTGCGCGAAAAACGCAAAATACGCATCCTCATGGTCGTCGTGCTGGCGTTTGCCCTCGGAATGACGCTGTGGGGCGCCTTTAAACCCAGCCCGATGATCCTCGAGCTTTAGCATGCTCCTCTTGCAGTCCTCGGCCATCTCTGACGCCTCTCCCCAGCACCAGCTCACCACTTGAGGCCTGTGCGGTCGGCTGCCGGGCGACATCGAGCGGCTCCAGCCAGCGCGCTGCCTGCGGGCTCAGACGTGTCTCCATCGGGTTCCTCATGCGTGCGCACAGCCTGATACGGATACGAGCCGCCGACAACTTTTTGTTTGCTATCTCGGTGGTAGCGGGGCATAATCGTAGGGCACATGGAGACGAGAGCATGAACTGTAACCATTGCGCGGAACCGCTCGAAGACGGCACCCTGGTTTGTCCCTATTGCGCGACGGCACAGGGGCCCGAACAGGTCCAGCTGGTGCTGCCGGTTAACCGCGTGACCTCGCTGGTGAGCATGGTGAGCTGCTATGCCGTCTTTTTTGATGCGCGGCTGATCATCGCCTACAGCTCGCCCGAGCTCGAGGCGGCCGACCTGGAGCGCGTGCGCGCCGAGTGCGCCGCAAAGGGGGCCAGCCCCGTCAAGACCAACCTGGCGATGATGCGCCGTCAGGCCAACTTTTACCAGCGCTACGAGTCGATGCGCGCCGATGAGATCCTGCCCGAGGATGACCGCAACGGCTGGCTGCCCTACCGCCAGCTCGCGCGCGTAGAGTGGCAGAGCGCCGTGGTGGCGCCCGGCAGCGACGATGTGCCCCTCGTGCGCCGCGAGGGCGAGCTGGCGCTCTTTGATGCCGAGGGCAACGAGATCCGCTTTATTCACTTTCAGCCGCATCAGGTGGCGGTCAAGGCGGTACTCGAGCGCCTGTTTGCGTTCAAACTGCACTATCAGAGGTAAGAATCAGCGCAAGGTCGTGCCAGCCGCGATTAATCACTGGATTCAACCAGTAAGGATATCACCATGATCCGACCGCTGCAGTCCCTGGCAGGAGTCGGATCGTAGACAGCTAAATGAATATGCAGGCTATGTCAACGCGTCTTTTTAACGAATTCGGGCGGGCTGCCCGTGCGCGCCCTTGGCTCGAGGCCGTCGCTTGAAGCGCTACCGCACCCGCCGCAACCGCGCCGTGCTGGTGCGCCGCTGGCTCGGGCAGGCCCTCATGCTGCTGGTGCTCTTGATCCTGCTGGTGCTCACGATGGTGCCGCTCGCCGAAATGGTGCGGCAGTCGCTGCAGGGGCGCGGCACGCTCTGGGAGCGCGCGGTGGCCAACTATACCGCAGGGTGGCTGGCGATCCGCGGGTACATGATCAACTCGGCGATCGCCTCGCTCACGACCCTGGTCGGGGTGCTCTTTTGCTCGTCGCTGGCGGGCTATACCTTTGCGCGCCACCGCTTCCCCGGCAAGGACTGGCTCTACCTGGCGATCCTCGCCCTGATGATGATCCCCACCTTTCTCACCCTCATCCCCGCCTTTATGGTGGTCAACGACCTGGGTCTGGTTAACAGCCGTTGGGGGCTGATCCTGCCGTGGATTGCCTCGGGGCAGGTCCTGGGCATCCTGATCTGCCGCGGCTACCTGGAGGGCCTGCCGGAAGAGATCTTTGAGGCGGCGCGCATCGACGGCGCCAATGAGCTGGTGCTGTATGCCTGCATCGCCCTGCCGGTCTCGCAGCCGATCCTGGCCACCCTGGCGGTGATGAACCTGATGACGACCTATAACGAGTTCCTCTGGCCGCTTCTGATCATTTCGTCGCACTCGAAACAGGTCGTCGCGGTAGGCTTGCGCGAGGTGCAAGGCTCGACGGCCGCCTACCTGGTGGCTTGCCTGCCACTGGTGCTCTTGTTTTCGGTGGGGATGCGCACCTATATCAGCGGCGTCACATCCGGGGCCATCAAAGCCTGAGCTAACGCTTGACCAGCGCACCTGATATAGCTATAATTTTCTAGCTACCTG
>Ga0123333_10005423_pt1 | contig 11510 bp, 6 predicted proteins | sample BioC12SIPDNA_3_FD_89957 | JGI IMG/M metagenome (GOLD analysis project Ga0123333, IMG submission 89957) | Anaerobic biogas reactor microbial communites from Washington, USA - Biogas_R2_B C12 SIP DNA | ecosystem: Engineered > Bioreactor > Anaerobic > Unclassified | place: Washington, USA...
GGCTGCCGACCTCGGTCTGCCGGTGATCATCCACAACCGCGATGCCAGTGACGACGTGCTGGACATCCTCTCCGCGTGGGTGGGGGCGCTCCCCGCCACGCTGAAAGATCGGTCCGGCGTGCTGCATTCGTTCTCCGCGCCACAGCCCGTGGCCGACCGCGGGCTGGCGCTCGGCTTCTACCTGGGCTTCACAGGCCCGGTGACGTTCAAAAAAGCCGACGACCTTCGCCGCATTGCGGCGCGCGTTCCACCCGACCGGATCCTGGTCGAGACGGACGGCCCATTCCTCACCCCGGAGCCGCGCCGCGGGCGCTGGCCCAACCAACCGGCTTACGTGCGCTACATCGCCGAGCGGATCGCCGCCCTGCACCTCCTTCCCGAGGACGCATTCGCGACGCTGACCACGGCCAATGCCGAGCGCCTGTTTGGCATGCCTCCGCTGGAGGATTAAACTGGTGATGGACTTCACAGTGGGGTCAGATGGAGGGAGTTCGCCGTGAAATCGCTCCTGTCCGCAGGGCTGGTTGTGTCTCTGGCTTGCGCCATCGCGATACCCGCGCTCGCGCCCGCCGCCGCGCAGTCCCCGGACCGCGTCTCGCGGTTCGGCGAGTACCAGGGCTATTCCGAGCCGCTGTACGACGAATGGGTGCGCGTCTCGCAGTACGTACCCGTGCGTGACGGCACGCGGCTGGCCGTCGACATCTTCCGGCCGGCCGTGGGTGGCACTCCCGTGGACGATCCTTTGCCGGTGATCTGGACCTTCCACCGCTACCACCGCGCGCGCGTCGATCGCGCCGGCAAGCTGACCACCATTCTCGATCAGGCGCCCGAGCTGGAGATGATGCTCCGCTATGGGTATGTCGTCGCGGCAGCGGACGTGCGCGGCGGCGGCGCGTCGTTCGGCACGCGCGACGGCGAGTTCACCCGCCAGGAGGCGCTCGACGCGTACGACCTGACGGAATGGTTTGCCGCCCAGCCGTGGAGCAACGGCAAGATCGGGATGTATGGCCTGTCGTATCTGGCGATTACGCAGTACACCGCGGCCAGCACCCAGCCGCCGCACCTCAAGGCGATCTTCCCGATGATGGCGATGTTCGACCTGTACTCGTTTGTCTATCCGGGCGGCGTGCTCAACCAGGATTTCCTGCTCAGTTGGGGCGGTAACACTATCCTGCTCGACAAGATCCTGCCCGCCGCGCCCGTCGATGACGATCCGGACGGGGCACTGCGCGACGAGGCGATTGCCGAGCACCGCGACAATGCCAACATCTACACGATGGCGACCGAGAACCCGTTCCGCGACAGCCGGGTTAACACGGGTGAACGGACGCTCTTCGCGGAGCTGAGTCCGTCATCCTACATCGACGCGATCAACGACTCCGGCGTCGCGATCTACCACCTGGGCGGCTGGTTCGACATGTACCCGCGCGATGCACTGACCTGGTTCGCCAACCTGACGGTGCCCCAGAAGATCGTCATGACGCCCTGGTCGCATAACGGCAAAGGCGGCTTTGATCTGGCTACCGAGCACCTGCGCTGGTTCGATTACTGGCTCAAGGGCATCGACAATGGGATCATGGATGAGCCGCCGATCGTTTACCGCGTGATGGGCGCACCCCGTGCTAGCGCGTGGCGTACGGCGACCGAGTGGCCGCTGCCCCAGACACAGCCCACCGCGTACTACTTCCACCCCGGTCCATCCGGCAGCGTCCAGTCCGCCAACGACGGGCTGTTAATCGCCGAGCCGCCCGCTGCGGGCGATAGCGCTGACGCCTACACCGTCGACTACTCGACCACAACCGGCGGGACTACCCGCTGGACGGACGGGTACGGCGGCGGCTACGGGTACCCGGACATGCGCCCCAACGACGAAAAGAGCCTGACGTACACCACCCTACCGCTGGCAAGCGACCTGGAGATCACGGGGCACCCGATCGCACATTTGTGGGTCACATCAACCGCGAGCGATGGCGACTTTTTCGTATATCTGGAGGAAGTCGATCCGCGTGGGAAGTCCACCTACATTTCGGAAGGCGTGCTGCGTGCTTCGCACCGGGCGACAGCCGAGGCGCCTTGGAGCACGTTGGGGCTGCCTTTCCACCGCAGCTTCGAGTCCGACATCTCCCCCCTGCCGGATGGCACTCCGGTCGAGTTGGTGTTCGACCTGCTGCCCACGTCGAACATCTTCGATGCCGGGCACCGTCTGCGTGTGACCGTGACTGGGGCGGACGCCGACACCTTCCTGACGCCTCAACTCGATCCGCCGCCCACGGTCACGATCTACCGGAACGCCGATTATCCCTCGCACATCGTGCTGCCGGTCATCCCGGCAGAGTGAGCCCAACATGCAGCGGGCGTCGATCTGCACTCGAACCAGGTCGAGCGGTTACGGCCGGTGGACTGTTCTGCCTAAATGCCGCCATTCTCCGCCACAATCGGCAACGAAGTACGGACGTTTCGCAAATTCCTGGTAAAATGATCTTGCGTCTGGGTTGTACAGGGTATCAGGGTCTTGACGGTAGTCCGGTTTGGAAAGAATGGCCGCACCGCGGCAGGTCCGGCCGTGCAGGATCTGGCCGCGCTGTTCGACTTCACTCCACACGAGCTGGCGCTCAACCGCGTCGGGCACCTCAGTCGCCGCCAGCGGCAGCGCCTGTTCTACCGCAGCGTGGGCTATCTGGTGAACGGCCTAGGCGTCGTGCTGTTGAATGCGATCTTGTTGTCCGCTGTGGCGCCGCGCGTACAGCGCCCCTGGCAGCGGACCATGTTGGGCGTTTTGTGGGTGAGCCTGGCCCTGTTCGCCGTTCTGGTGATCGTCTCGGCCTTGCGTGTGTTCTCGCCACAGGTCAAGCGGATCACGGGTACGCTCCAGCGCGGCGGCACGCCGCGCAAGCCCCGCGTTCGAGTGGGCAATGTCGAGCTACGGATTTCCTACCGGCGCTGGAAACGCCTGGAGCGAACCTACCCGGGCAGTTTTACCGCCTATTATGCCGGTTTCGTGGGCGATCTTCTGAGCCTGGAAGCGGCCACCTGACTCATGCAATCGGATATGGATCTGTCAGTCATTATCGTCAGTTGGAATGTGGCCGATCTGCTGGCCGCCTGCCTGGATAGCATCGCCAGCGCGCCAGTGACGCTAGTTGGCCCGGATGGCACGCGCCACGGTACCGGTCCGCTGGTCGCCGAAGTGATCGTCGTCGATTCGGCCAGCCAGGATGGCACGGCAGACATCATCCGCGAACGTTACCCGTGGGCGCGCCTGATGCCCCAGGGCGAGAACATCGGATTTACGCGCGGGAACAACCTTGGGCTGGCGGCGGCGCGCGGGCGGCACATGCTGCTGCTCAATCCGGATACGGTCGTGCAGGATGACGCGTTGAATCGCCTGGTCGAGTACCTCGATCGCAATTCTGCGGTGGGCATGGCCGGCCCGCGCGTCCTGAACACGGACGGCACCACGCAGTCCACCCGGCGGCGCTTCCCGACGCGGGTTACCGCCCTGTTCGAGAGCACGTGGCTTCAGGGTTACGCGCCGCGCCGCCTGCTCGAGCGCTTCTACGTGGCCGACCAGCCGGACGATGGCACCTTCGACGTCGACTGGGTCCAGGGCTGTGCGCTGATCGCCCGCCGCGAGGTCTACGAACAGATCGGCGGGCTTGATGCCGGCTACGTGATGTTCTCGGAGGAGCTGGACTGGTGCCGCCGGGCCAAGGGCGCCGGCTGGCGCGTGGCGTATGTGGGCGATGCAGTCATCACGCACCATGGCGGCAAGAGCACTGAACAGGTCGAGGCACAGAAGCACGTCTATTTCCAGCAGAGCAAGCTGCGCTATTTCCGCACCTACCACGGGCGGGCTTTTGCATTTGTTTTGCGGGTCTTCCTCTTGTTGAGTTACGGAGCTCAGCTTGCCATGGAAGTCGTCAAGGCTATCCTGGGATCCAAACGCCCCATGCGCCGCGCGCGCATCGCCACCTACGCTCAGGTGATCCGCGCGCTGGCGTTCACGGTGCGACCCGCGTCAGGTGATAACACGACATGAGAATCGGCCAGATCACAGGCGAATACCCGCCGATGCAGGGGGGTGTTGGCGCCTTCACTCAGGAACTGTCGCGAGCGCTCATCCAGCAGGGACACGAGTTGTTCGTGTTCACGGATCATCGCGCTGCCGAGGCCGGCAATCACGCGGCTCCCCACGTCACGGCCGACGCCCACACCTGGGGCTGGGGCACGCTCAGCCGCATTCGCCGCTGGGCCACCGCCCAACAGCTCGACATCATCAATATCCAGTATCAGGCCGCCGCCTTCAACATGGCCGCGTTCATCCACATTCTGCCGGTCCGGCTGTCCAATGTCTGCGTCGTGACCACGTTCCATGATCTGCTCGTCCCGTACCTGTTCCCCAAAGCCGGCCCCCTGCGCTACCAGGCGGTACTCACGCTGGCGCGCAGCAGTGATGGCGTGATCGTCACCAATCCCCGCGACGAGGAGCGGCTCTCCATCGAAAAATCGGTCGCGAACCTGAGGCATATCCCGTTCGGGTCGAATATCCGCCCCAGCCCGCCCGCCGGTTACAACCGGGAGGTCTGGCGGGCGGCCCTGGGGTTCCAGCCCGGCGATATCATCGTGGGTTATTTTGGCTTCCTGAATGCCAGCAAGGGCATCGAGACTCTGCTGCAAAGCGTGCGCATCGCGCGCAACAACGGGCTACCGGTCAAGCTGCTGATGATCGGCGGGCGCACCGGGACCAGCGACCCGGCCAACATTATCTACGCGCGGGATGTCGACCAGATGGTAGAAGAGCTGGACCTGCTTGATCACATCAACTGGACCGGCTTCGTCGACGATTCCGCCGTGAGTGGACACCTGATGGCCGCCGACATGATCGCACTCCCTTATCGCGACGGCGTATCCTTCCGGCGCGGCAGCCTGATGGCCGCCCTGGCCCACGGCTGCGCGATCATCACGACTCATCCCGAGGTCGATATGCCGGACCTGGTCGAAGACGTCCACGTCCGCATGATCGCGCCGGACTCCCCCACCGCGCTCGCGCTCGCGATCGAGGACCTGGCGGGCAACGAGGGGCTCCGGGTCAAGATGGGCGAGAATGCCCGCGCGCTCGCGGCCAACTTCACCTGGGACAACATCGCGCTGCGCACTGCCGCCTTCTACGAGGAGCTGTGCCGCCAGAGGTAGAGCGGCCGGCTTTCCGTCGTGCACCCGCAGGGAACCCGCCCTGGCAGAGCGTCCTGGCATCCGGTACACTTCTCGCTCGAACGAGCCTGACTCACCGTTTCGTCTGGGGCGCCATGCAGACCGCACCGACCATCCCAACCGGCCACCGGCCCTGGTTGATCGCCATCCTCGCCGGGTACGTCACCCTGGCCGTCGTCTACAGCCTGGTCATTCCGCCGTTCGAGGCGTCGGACGAGCTGTGGCATTACCCCATGGTGCGGTACGTGGCCGAACACGGCTTCGGCCTTCCGGTGCAGGACCCGGCCAACGTCGGCCCCTGGCGGCAGGAAGGCAGCCAGCCGCCGTTGTATTACATGCTGGGCGCGCTCGCCACGTTCTGGATAGACACCTCTGACATGGACGAGGTGCGGCGCATCAATCCCCATGCCGACATCGGCGCCATCGTCCCCGATCGCAACCTGAACATGGTGCTGCACAACCCCAAACGCGAGGCGTTCCCGTGGAGCGGCACGGTGCTGGCCGTCCACGTCGTGCGCTTCCTCTCGATTGGCATGGGCCTGGGCACCGTTCTGCTCACCTACCTGCTGGGGCGCGAGTTGTTCCCGGACCTGCCGATCGTGGCGCTGGCGGCGGCGATCTTCACCGGCTTCAACCCCATGTTCGTCTTCGTCAGCGCTGCCATCAATAACGACAACCTGTCCAACCTGCTGGCCAGCCTGATCCTGCTGATGATCGTGCGGTTGCTGAAGCAGGCGGATACGCTCCCTACACGCCGCTTCTACGCCGCGCTGGGTCTGGCGGCAGGCGCGGGGATGCTCGCCAAGTATCAGATCGGCTTCCTGCTCCCCCTGATCGCGCTGGCGCTGCTGTTCGTCTCGATCCGGCTGCGCGACCGGCGACCGGTTACCGTTGGTAGCGCGATAGCCGGCGGCCTCACGATCCTGATCGCGGGCTGGTGGTACTGGCGCAACTATGACCTGTACGGTGACGCGACCGGGATCAACGTCTTCCTCGACATCGTGGGCCGCCGCGTTCCCCCGGCAGATCTGCACCAGCTCTGGACTGAGCGCGAGACGTTCATGATGTCCTTCTGGGGCCTCTTCGGCGGAGTCAACCTGCCTCTGCCAGACGCGACCTATACCCTGTTCAACATCCTGGTCGCGTTCAGTCTGGTCGGCCTGGCCTATGGGCTGTTCAGGCGCGCCATGCAACGGCCCGTTCTGCCCGCCACCCGCGAGGTGCGACTGCTGTGGCTGGCGCGGGGCGTGGCCGCCGCGTGGCCGGTGATCGTGTTCGTCTCGCTGTTGAGCTGGACGCGCGTCACGCTCGCTTCGCAGGGTCGGCTGTGGTTCACGGCGCTGGCCCCGCTCAGCGTCGGGATGGCCGTGGGCCTCGCCAACTGGGCCACCCGTTCGCCCGCTGCCCTGCGTGTCAACCTGGGCATGGCGGCGGCGGTCTTCATCGGCATCGCTGCGATCACCCCTTTTGCCACCATCCGCCCGGCCTACCGGGTCGATCCAGACGCGGTCTGGGTCGCGGAGACGCTCGAGGCCGGTCCCGTGCGCGCCGCCTGCTTTGCCGAGCCGGGCGCGGCGCGCGACGCGCTGTGCCTGGCCTACCAGAGCGTGTCCGGCACGCTGCAGCCCGGCCATGATCTCCGCCTGTCGCCCAGCATGACCGCCACTGGCGCCATGACCCGCAACTGGAGCGTTTTCGTCCATCTCGCCAACCCGGACGGGCTGACCGAAGCGCAGCGTGACGTGTATCCGGGGGGTGGTCTGATCGCGACGGCGGAGATCGAACCGGGCGAATCCTGGAACAACTTGATCGCGGTCCGCGTGCCGCCGGGAATCTACACGCCGCAGACGCTCGATGTGTTCCTGGGGCTGTACGACTACGCCACCGGCGACCGGATGACTCCCTCCGGCGACGATGCGGACCTGGATGATCGCGCGATCCACCTGGGCCAGATCGAACTGGAGACGCCGCCCGGCAGCGTCCCCAACCCGGTGGGCGCCAACTTCGACGACAAGCTGCGCCTGCTCGGCTATGAGATCGGGGATCGCTCGCTGAGCCCGAGCGACGAGGTGGCGATCACGCTCATCTGGGAGCGCCTGGAGCCGTTGCAGGCGGATTACGCGGTTTCGGTCCAGATCATTCAGCCGGACACCCTCGCCAAAGCGGCCCAGGACGATCGCCCGCCCGATCCGCCGACGACCGAATGGCTCGCGGGCGGCACCATCACCGACACGCGGGCGCTGACCATCGCCAGCGACGCCCCGCCGGGCCGCTACCGCCTGCTGGTCCGCGTCTATGACGCCGATCAGCCCGAACGCCTGCTGCCTGTGCTGGCCGGACCAGGGGGGCAGGCCGCCGATGGGGTCTGGCTGAGCTGGATACAGGTCGAATGATGAGCGATCGCTACGGGCCGCCCGATCTCACCTTCACGCGCCGCGATTGGGTCATCGCGCTGGCGGTCATCGCGCTGGCGTTTGCCTTCCGCCTGGTGATCATCGTCGACCGGGCGTACGAACCGCACGACGGCGCGTTCGCGCCACTGCCCGCCGGCTCGGACCAGCGCACGTATTACAGCCACATCCAGGGCTTTCGCGACGGCACCTTTCCGCCCGACACGTTCTGGTACCAGCCCGGGATGTCCTACTTCATGATCGGGGCGAGCGCGCTGATGCGCACCGACGATCTTGGGGCGCTGCGCGTCCTGGTGGCGGCGTTGGCGTCGATTAACTGCGGGCTGTTCATCGCCGTGACGCGGCTGGCGCTGGGCCGTCGCGACGCCGCAATCCTGGCCGGGGTGCTGCTCGCCATTTACCCGGTCGGCGCGTTCTACGACACGGACTTCGTGATCACGTCCCAGGCCACCGTCCTGCTGACGCTGGCCCTGTTCGGGATCCTGTGGCTGTGGCGCTCGCCGCGCAACTGGGCCGGCGCGGTCCTCTACGGGCTTAGCTTCGGCGCGCTGGCCGTTACCCGCTTCGAGCCGGTGTTCCTGGCGCCGGTGTTCGGCCTGTGGCTGATCGCCGTCCGGCGCGACCGGAAAGCCGTGCTCCAGGTCGCGCTGGCAGCGGTCGTTTGCGTCGGCGTGATGCTCCCGGTGATCCTGCACAACCGGGCCGGGGGCGCGGATTACCTGATCACCCCGGTCGGCGCGGAGGAGATTTACCGCGGCAACAACCGCGATACGCGCGGCGATTACGGCGGCGGGCAGGCCAGCCGCACCACCACCGACGATTTCTGGACCTACCTGCTCCACGACATCCGCCTGTCGCCGCGCCGCTTCGTCGAGTTGGTGCTGCACAAGGCGGGCATGTACCTGTCGCCTGCCGAGCCGGGCAACAATCTGAACTACGCCCTGTCCGGCGAGAAGGTCTCGCCCCTGCTGCGCGCCGTCCCGCTGGACTTCCGCATTCTGCTGATCCTCGCGCTGTACGGTCTGGTGATCCTGATCCGTCAGCGGCACCCGGCGGCGGCGCTGCTCGCCGTGTCGTTCCTGGTGCTGATGGCGGCGATTCTCACGATCTGGGTCGAGGCGCGCCTGCGCACGCCGACCATCGTCTTCATGGTCCCGGCTGCCGCTTACGGGATCGCCACGCTGGTCGAGCAGTTCCCGGTCACACGGAGCGGCGGCGCGTGGGCGGTATCTGGGGTGAAGCTCCGGCGCGCGCTGGCGCCCATCCCCCTGATCGTCGTGGTGGTCGCGCTGGCTTACGTCGCGGAGATCGATCTGCCGCGCCCGCCCACGGTGAGCGCCCTGCCCGCCACCGCGCGCCCGGTCGGCGCCACCTATGACAATACGCTGCGGCTGGTGGGCTACGAGGTCCAGACCGAGTACAGCCGCGCCGGGATCATCGAGCCGTTCAAGCCGTACGTAATCACGTTCTACTGGCAGCTTCTGGAACGCACGTCAATCGATTACGGCTTCGGGCTGGCCTACATCATCGACGACCAGCGCGTGATCGGTTTCGATCACCCGGTTGGAGTGGTCAACTACCCGTTCACGCCCACCAGCGAATGGGAGCCGGGCAAAATCTACGTGGAGCATGTTGGGCTGGGCTACAAACGCTACGACGGCCCGGTTGGGATCAGCGGCCAGCTCATGCTCGCGGTATACTCGAGCCCAACCGCGGTGCCGCTGTTGCCAGCGGAAGGGGTCGCCGGGTCGCCGCTCAACCTGGAGCTTACCCAGCCGGCGATCATCTGGGGAACCGGCGCGCTGCCTGACGGGCTGGCGCTGCGCGACCGGCCCGTGCCGTTCGGCGAGACGCTGCTGCTATGGGGCTGGGACATGCCCACTACGGCCCGTCCCGGCGAGACGGTCGACGTGACGCTCGGCTGGGAGACGACCGGCGTGGCGATTACCAACTCGTACGCGCTGGCGGTCTACGTCTTCGACGCGGCGGGCCAGTTCACCGGGCTCCAGGCGGACAGCGCGCCCCAGGACGGCGCACTGCTGACCACGTCGCTGCCGGAGCACTACCGCTTTAGCGACGTGAAGGGCGTGCCGCTTCCGTCCGAGCCGGGGACGGTCACGCTGTACGCGGGCGTCTACGACCACGTCACCCGCGACCGGCTGTTCGCGCCAGACGCCGCGCCGGAGATGAACAATCTGGTCGCGTTGGGAACGATAGAGGTGCGCTGAGATGGTCCCTGAGCCACAGCCCTCCACCAACCGCGCTGCGCGCGCCGATCTTGTGGCCGTGCTGGCGCTGATCGCACTGTGGGCGCTCTATTTCTGGCGCATCTTCACGCCATCCGCCGGCGATGCCCTCTCGCTGACCGAAGGCGACTTCTCCGGGCAGTTCGTCGCGTTCTTTGGCTACCAGGTCGAGCGCCTGTCGGACGGCGAGATCCCGCTCTGGAACCCGTACAACTACGCCGGGCATCCCTTCCTGGCCGATACGCAGTCCGCCGTTTTCTACCCGCCGCGCCTGCTTACCGTCGCGCTGGTGGGAGGCGATCCGTCGCCGGGCGGGCTCTACACCGCGCTCCAGACCGAGATGGCGCTGCACGTCCTGCTCGGCTCGCTGCTCATGTATGCCTTCGTACGGCGCATCACCGCCCGCCACGGCGCCACCGTCTCCGCGCTTGGCGGGATGGCCGCCGCGCTCACGCTCAGCTACAGCGGCTACGTGAGCGGCTACCCGCAGCTCCAGCTCGCCGTGCTCGAGGCGGGCGTCTGGCTGCCGCTGATCCTGCTGGGCATTTTCCAGGGTACCCGCAGTGACGGCCCCGGTTGGTGGTGGATCATCCTGGCGGGCGTTAGCCTGGCGCTGTCGCTGCTGGCCGGGCACCCGCAGACCAGCCTGTTCGCGCTGTATCTCGCGCTGGCGTATCTCGCCTACCGGCTCTGGCAGCATACCGCCCACGACTGGCGGACCTGGGCGCGCCGGTTCGTGCCCGCTGCCGCGCTGATCGGACTGATCGCCGGGGGGTTGGCCGCGGTCCAGTTGCTGCCCGGCCTGGAATACCTGCAGGGCACCTCGCGCCAGGCGATGTCCTTCGACGCTAAGGGCAACGGCTTCCCGTTTCAGGACGTCGCGCAGGTGCTGTTTCCCGGCTTCCTCACGCACTGGTCGCCGCTCTATTTCGGGATCGCCGGGCTGGCGCTGTTGGCATGTGCCCTCTGGCGCAAAGCGCCGGGGAGCGCGTTCTTCGGCGCGGCGGCACTGGTGGGGCTGGTCTGGAGCTTCGGCGCGGGCACCGTCGTCTGGGATCTCGCCTACCTGCTGGCCCCCGGCGCGAGCTGGTTCCGCGGGCAGGAACGCGCCGCCTTCGTGGTCGCTCACAGCGCCAGCATCCTGGTTGGGTTGGGAACGTCTGCGCTGCTCACGTGGGGCGCCGCCCCCCGCGAGGAGTCGATCTTCCGGCGGGCGTTATGGGCACTGGCCGGGATCTGCGCGGGGTTCGCCGCCGTGTGGCTGGTGCTGTGGCAGACGCCGGACGGGGCGCATTACGACGCGGCGTTGCGCTCGGCCGCTTTCGCGACGCTGCTGGCCGTCCTGGCTGCGGCGCTCCTGCCGCGCATCGCCCGGCAGCCCCATTGCTGGCTGCTCGGCCTGGGCCTCGTCGTGTTGATCGTGTTCGACCTGTTCAGCGTCACGATGGGCACGCCGAATTACGATCCGGTGCCTGCTGGCGACCGTCTGCCCGAGCCGGCCATCGCGCGCGAGCTGCGCGAGGAGTTGCTCGCCCCTGGCGCGCGCATCGACGGGCAGCGCGGCATCCGCGACAACTACGGGGCGCTGTACGGCGTCCCGGATATCCGCGGCATCAGCCCGCTCACGCTGGAAAGCGTCCAC